>Ga0209020_1001239_pt1 | contig 26913 bp, 25 predicted proteins | sample PinacodermBB_FD_187298 | JGI IMG/M metagenome (GOLD analysis project Ga0209020, IMG submission 187298) | Host-associated microbial community of the marine sponge Aplysina aerophoba from Gulf of Piran - sponge pinacoderm, lysed by bead... | ecosystem: Host-associated > Porifera > Sponge >... | reverse complement strand
TGGCATGGGAGGCGGATTGGGTGTTCTGGGCAGTGGTGGGTGTGGCTGGTGTGTTCGCCGTGTTGTTCGGTGGCCGTTCTTTGCGGGCCGTGGCAGGCATGGGCCTTGCCTTGTCGGGAGTCGGCTTGTGGGTGGGATCCGCTCCCTTTTGGGAGGTGGCGTTGGGAGGAGCGGTGGTGGCTGCGGTCGGTGGGGGTGTGGTGGCTGCGGCGGCGGTGGGGTCTGGACGACGCGACCGCGAGGGTCGGCGTCGACTGGGAGGTTTGCTGGCGCTGGTATGCGGGGTGGTGGTGCTCGCCTCCACCGCGGTGGTGTTGGAAGGGGGGCGGGTAGGTCTGCCGGAGGATCGATGGAGCGGAGAGTTGGATTTTGCTTCCAGTCTGTCTGAGCCCGGGGAGGGAAGCCGGATCCTGCTGGTGGGTTCGAAAGGCTCCCTGCCGGGTATGGAAAGGGACGGGGAGGGGTTTTCCTACCGACTCCTGGAGGCAGGACCACCCACTCTGGAACAGGCTTGGCTGTCGCTCCCGGCGGTTGGAGACCAGGCGCTGGCCGAAGTCCTGCACTCCCTTTCAGTCTCCCGGTCCCTCCGTCCGGGCGAACTCCTGGCGCCGTTCGGCGTAAGATGGGTGGTCGTTTCCCAGGACACCGGGTTCTCCCAGCGGCTGACCGCCCAGGTGGACCTGCGGGTTCTGTCCGCCAGTGAGGAGGCCGTCGTGTATGAGAACCTCGTGGCCTTGCCACGGGTGGTCGGTCCCCGGGAGGGCGACTGGGAATCGGTGTCCGCCGACCGGGTGGAGGGCCGCCAATCCCGGGGAAGGATCCGGATCGCGGACAATGCCCATCCTCGCTGGGGTCCCGACTGGTCCCAGGACTCTTGGTGGAATACCGTGTCCGGAGGGGAAGGAGCCGCCTATTTCACCCCGTACCAGATGGGACGCGCCCTGGCCTGGTGGGGAGCGATGGCAACTGTCATCCTGGCCGGTCTGGTTTGGTGGGGGAGGGGAGCCTTCCGATGAGAGGAGTTGCCGTCGGCTTGCTGGGGCTGGTCTTGGGGCTTTTGACGTGGGCGATCGCCATGGAGCCCTCTGCGGTCCCTTCTCCGGAGGCGGTTGACATCCCCGCACCCGAGGGAGCCGATCATCTGGTCTGTCCACTCACCGACTTCATCCGCTCCGATACCCAGGTGGCGCTGATGGCATCGAGGGGAGGGAGCGTGGATCTGTGGGACGTCTCCGGTGGCGCGTGGGCATCTTTTGGCGAGGCCGATCTGGGCGATACGGGAGGTTGGGTGGGCGAGGTGCCATCAGGTTTGGGTGTCCTGCTGGTGGAGAGCGGGTCGACAGGTTCGGGGGCGGGGATGACCAACAACGCCACCCAGGCGATATCCAGTTGGGGGTGCGGGGAGTCGTCGGAGACTCTGATGGCCCTGGGTGGTTCCACCCTCGCCGACCAACGGCTGGACCTGGTTCTCTACAACCCGTACATCTGGGATGCTTCCGCACGGGTGGAGATCATCAGCGAGTTGGGAGAGGACACGCCTCCGAACCTGCAGGAGATCTTCGTGGCTGCCGGTAAAGCGGTGAAAGTCAGTCTGGACGAGCCGTTGCGCCTCCGCAGGTCCCTGGGGCTTCGGGCGACTTCCTCCCCGGGCAAGGTGGCGCTTCTTTTGCAGCAGACCGGAAACGGGGACACCGCGATGATTGAGGGAGTCATCCCCCACACCGACTGGTGGTTGCCGGTTCCCGATTTGGGACAGGCGGAGACGTACCTGCTGATGGCTTCTCCTTCCGGTTCTTCTTTTACCTATCGGGTTGACCTGATGACCGAGACAGGGCTGATCGTCGGGTTTGTGGAGGACGAATACCTACCCGGCCAGTTGATTGAGACTCGGCTCTCGGAGTTTCCGGATGGCGTCACCGGAATCGGCGTGTCGAGCACGGTTGGCATGGTGGCCGGGTTGAGATTAGAGGGTGAGGGCCTGCTTGCCGTGGGACCGGGAGCACGGGGGACATCCGCCCGTTGGTTCCTCCCGGGGGCAGGCGACAACGAGGAGAGACTCAACGTGGCGTGGCTGTTGAATCCCTCGGGTCTACCGGTGTCGGTGTCGGTTTCGGGCGTCGCCGAGGGCGCCTTCTCATTCAACGTGACAATCTCTTCGGAGTCGGTGCTGCCTTTTGACCTGGGAAGACTCAGCGGACTGGCGGAAGACCTTCCCGGCTACCTGGTGGATGCTGACGGGGAGATTGCCGTGGTGTGGACCTCCCAACTGGACAGCGGCGCCGGTTCGTACGTAGCGGGATCCCCGGTGGATTGATGTCTGTCAACTTCCCCCGCTACTCCGACCGCCTCTTGAGTCTGCAACCGCGAGAGCGAGCTCACCGACGCTGGCGGTCGGCTGGATTGGTGGAGAGGCTGTGGGCCCGCCACCCGTCGGTGTGGGGGGCGGCGGCCCCGTCGGCAGGTCAGAGGTTGGGATGGCTGGATCTTCCCCGGACCATGGCTCCCCATCTGGGGGCGTTTGCCCGGATGGCTGAAGGATTGATCTCCGAGGGGACGCAAGACGTGGTGCTGATGGGAATGGGGGGATCGAGCCTGGCGCCCGAGGTGTTCGCCTCGGTATTCGGCTCTGCTCCGGGCCATCCCCGCCTCTCGGTCATCGACTCCACGCATCCTGAGGCCGTCACCTCCCTGAGAAATCGAATAGATCCGACCCGGACCTTCTTTGTGGTGTCCTCCAAGTCGGGGACCACGGTGGAGACCCTGTCGTTCTTCCGGTATTTCTGGAAGCAGTGTTCCGAAGACGGAGCACGATTTGCAGCCATCACCGATCGAGGCACTCCGCTGGACAGGCTGGCGCGGGAGAAGGGCTTCCGGGCGGTATTCAACGCACCAAGTGACGTGGGAGGGCGATTCTCGGCCTTCAGTGTGTTCGGGCTGGTTCCCGCCGCTCTGATCGGGGTCGACCTTCCAGAACTGTTGGCAAGAGCCCGGCAGATGGCAGAGAGCGGTCGCGGTGATCCGGAGGACAACCCGGCGGTGGGACTGGGGTTGACGATGGGAGCCGCAGCGGTGTCCGGGATGGACAAGATCACCCTGTGCACTTCCACAAGCCTGTCGGCTTTTCCTGCCTGGATGGAGCAGTTGGTTGCCGAGAGTCTCGGCAAGGACGGCCGGGGCATAGTGCCAGTCGCAGGTGAGCCGGTCCTGGCCGTCGGCTCGTACGGGTCGGATCGGATCATCTCCACCTGGCAGGTAGCCGGCGATGACCGGGTGCGAATTCCCGGTGGTGAGGATATCCACATCCGGATGGCGGATCAACTGGATCTGGGCGCCGAGCTTTTTCGAGCCGAGTTGGCGGTGGCATCAGCGGGTGAGGTGCTGGGTGTCAACCCCTTTGACCAACCCGACGTGGAGGATGCCAAACGCTTGGCGTCGAAAGCGATGAGCCGCCCAGGCGGGGTGACCCGGGTTGACCTGGCGCCCGCCCAATCAACCCGAGCCCGGGAGATGGTCGCGGGGTTGGTGGGCGGCTTGAAGTCTGGCGAGTACCTGGGAATCCATGCCTACCTTCCGCCCGACCCCGCCATCGACAGGGACATCGCACAGTTCCGGCGGCAGGTCACCGAGTTGAGGGGCGTGGCCACCACCTTCGGATACGGTCCCCGGTTTCTTCACTCCACGGGGCAGGTCCACAAAGGGGGTCCTCCCGGAGGAGTGTTCATTCAGATAGTGGACGACCCCCAGGTCAAATTGAAGGTGCCCGGCGCGGAATATGGTTTCGGCAAGATGATCTCGGCCCAGGCGGAAGGGGATTACGCGGCCCTTCGGGGAGCGGGCCGCCGAGTGATTCGCCTCTCGGTGGGTTCGGACAGGTCCGGTGGCCTGCAGGCGATGAAAGAAATCCTCACTTGAAAGCAAACCACCGAAATGGGAAGAAAAAGGGAAACGAAAACGTTTTAATTGTGTCATACTTAATAGAGAGGCCCCGAACGGAAGTTAAGGCCCTAGCCAGAAGAGGAGCAGATTTGAAGCACTACGTAGCACAGGAGATGGGATCGCCATCCGTGCGTGCTTGGACGATCCTTACCTCCAGCCATGTAGCGCACCCAAGCGCGAAGCATGGTGCGGCGATTATCACAAGACAGGGCGCGCACCGCAAGCCTATGACCTGACCGACGGACTGCCATCGCTTGCGGAGCCGCCGGAAGGCGGCTCTTTTGTTTGGAGAATGAAATGAATCAAAAAACCCGACTCGAAATCTTAAGACAGACGATGGAGCAAAATGGCGCCTGCTATGGCACTGGCGACACTCAAAGCTTCTTCACCAACGAGAGCAAAGCCGTGCGGGTGGCCCAGTTGATCTGCGGTTCCTGCCCGATGCAAGCCCGGTCGGCCTGCCTCGAATACGCCCTGACCACCGGCATGGAGTACGGGGTGTGGGGAGGCATTCTCTTCTGGGACGGCGATGCCTACTACCGGAAGAGACCCCCCGGTCGCCCCAGGGCCGACGAAGCCTCCCTCCCGGTGGAAGCTTCCAAAGAGGAACTGTGGGATCTGGTGCACAAGCTGACACCCATGGAAAAGAGCGCTTGATTCCAGGCCGTAAAATGGGTAGGCAGCAGGGCGTTTAGCTCAGATGGGAGAGCGCTTCCCTTACAAGGAAGAGGTCGGCGGTTCGATTCCGTCAACGCCCACCCCCCTATGGGCAGTCTGCGATTTATTTAAATTTCGTTGGCGATTTAGGACGCTGACAGGCTGTTTTACTCGTTTTGGGTTGGTTTTGGGGGTTTTGGCCGTTTCGGAGGGGGCTGTGGCCTAGCTGGGGGCTTTTTGGTGGTTTCCGGGGGTGGGGTTCGGGGTTTCGGGGCGCGGCAAAGCCGACAGCGGGGTTGGTTGCTGTCGGTGCTGGGTCTCGGGGTGTGTCAGCCGGGCGGGTCTCGGGTTTTCAGTCCGTTGGCACCGTTGGGTGTGCTGCGCGGACGCTGCCTGCTGCTGGTGGTCGTGGAGGGTGGTTCGCTGGATGTTTCGTCTTCGTTGTCGAAGTTGTTGGGTTGGCGCAGGTTGTGAGCGAGTAGCACGGCGAGGAGTCCGAAGTTGTGGGCGGCTTTGCCGAATGCGCGGCACCAGCCGTCTTCGAGGGCGCCGTCGTTTTTGACGAGGCTGTTGAGGTTCTCGATTTGAAGGCGACGGCCGTAGCTTTTTTTCCAGGCGGCGGTGCCGAAGGGAATGCGTTGGTAGGTGTCGAGTTTTTCGACGGGGATGGTGATGGTGCCGTTGCAGCAATATTCCTGGTCGATGTTGGTGGCGTGGGATGCTTTGCGTTGGGATCTTTTGCTGCGGATGCGGGTTTTGGCGTTGGTTTTGATTCTGCCGTCGCATTGGGGGCACCGGAACCGGATGTTGCCGTTTTTGTCGGGTTTGCCGATGGGTTTCCATGTGTATTTGTCCCGTTCGGCGTACCAGTCGGATAGTGCTTCGCCGGTCAGGTTTAGGGGTGGTGTCCAGAAGTATTCGGGTGTCCACTCTACGAGGAAGGTGCCGCAGTGGAGCAACAGTATTTGTTGTTGTTCGCGTTCGGGTCCTATTTCGACTATCTCGATTGTCTTTTGGTGTTCGTCGGGGTACTCCATGACCACGTTGATGCCGAGCCGGTGGAGAGGTCGCACGAAGTCTTTTCCGAAGATGGTGTAGCCTCTGTCGGCGACGACTTCTTCGAGGTTGGGGAAAGCCTCGTGGGCGGCGAGGGCAGCGTGGAGTCCGTTGAGAGCGTTGTCGTTTTGGGCGGGTATGGCTCTGCCGTGGGCCACGTGTTTTGGTGGGAGCCCCCCGAGGGTTAGGTGTTTGGGGTTTCCGTTCCAACTGGCTCCGCGGGTGGGTATAGGCATGTGCCCGTAGTAGCCGGTGAACGGTCCGGCGGGGGTTTTGTTGGTGGCGGTGCGGTACCCGCTCCGAGCGCCGTCGTCGGCGCTTCGGATCGCCCGTTTTCTTTGGTCGAGGGTGCCGATCTCGCCGGTGTCTTCGGGTTTTTGTGTTTTGCGGATTTCTTCCTCGATGCGGAAGTCGCGGGTGACAGCCCAGGTTGGCATGGGTGTCCAGTCCAACGAAACAGCGATGATGGCTTTTCTGGCGTGGGCGGGGATGGTGTGATCCAATAATGCGTCCATGAACCAGTCGATAGAACGTGGTCGCTCGTTGGAAGACCAGCGGGCTTCGAAGATGGCTGTTTCGATGCGTTTGATTTGTTTTTGGGTCATGGTGTAGGTGACGGGCTGGCGGGTGTCCCAGGTCCACAGTCCCAGTTCGATTCCGATGCGATGGTCCAGGCCGTTGAGGAACGAACAAGTGTCGCTTCGGAGGTACCGTCCGGTTTCGTAGGCGTCGAGGATCATGCCGAGCAGGAGCGATTTGGTGCTGAGGCGGGATTGTCGTTCCGGGTGATCGCGGAGGAACCGGTCGACTTCTTGGATAACCATGGTCGATTCCAACATTCGCAAGATCCGCTGGACGAGTCGCTTGTCCACTGTTCTCGGGTACTGCGGGGCTCTGTTTTCGGGATTGCGTGTGGTTTCGTTGGGGAAATCGTCGGGCAGTCGGGGTCGAAGATCGACGGGTTCGGATGTGGTGTGCCCGTTGGCTGCGGCTTTTCGACGGTGGTGTTTGAGGGTCATGCGCCGAGTCCCCCTAGGGCGGCGGTTTGTTCGTCGACAGCGTCGGTGGCGAAGGGCAGCAATTCGTCCAGGGTGCTCAGTGCCAGCGGCCCGGAGATTTTGCGCAGCGGTCCCAGGGGTGTCCCGGCGACCAGGTGGGCCACTAGCCATGTTGAACGGGCCCGCCGGAACGACAAGGCCGGGCTTAGCCTGCGGGCGGTTGTATGTACAACGTCGCTACTGTCGGGAGGGACAAGCCGATCTGTGGCGGATGCGCCGGCGGCAGCCCTGGCGAGGTCGGTGTAATCCTTTCGGATGGGCACCAGTCGGGAGGGCCGTCCCCTCACCCGCACTGCTAGCCGCCCGTCGCCGAGGTTTTCGATGTCGCTGGTACGAATCGAGGCGATCTCGGGTCCTCGTAGACCCGCTCCCAGAGAACCGCATACGATCCACATTCGCAGGGAACGGTTAGCTCCACCGGGCAACCTGCCAGCGAGGCGGAACACCCTTTCCTCAGGCGTGGTGTACGGCTGGGCGATCTGTTGCCGGCCCACTTTCCGTGCGGGAGAGGGCCACCCTTCGGGATTGACTATCCGTCCAAGGGCGCGGAGCCTGCTCCGGGTGGTTTGCCGCCACCTCATCGACCTGTCCGCGCATACCGACATGGTCCACTGTTCGATGTTTGAGGGGTGAAACACCACGGTCGGGTCGGTGTTGCCAAACGACCGCAGAGCCCCCACGGAGTCCCAGGTCAGGGGTGGTGGCCGACAGGCCACCTGGGCCTCTGGTCTATTTATCTAAAATGAGTGGGCCAGTTAGGCCACTTTTGTCTTCTTTTGCCTTTTTTGGGCATTTCCGTCGCCTGTTGGCGTGCTGTGAGAAGTTGGGGTGGCTGGTTTGGGCCTTTTCGGGGGCACTCTCGGGCAAAGTCCGCCTATGCGGGCGGACTGTTTGGGTGCCTACCGTTGCTGAAACCGACCAGGTCGGTACCTGAATGTCGAATACCGTTGGCCGTTGAGCGCGTTATGCTGTGCGCTATGACCAGTCCAGCGTTACACACCTCCGCCGTGGATCTGAGCCACGACATGTCTGAGGAAGAAATCGACAAGGGGTTGGAAGAGTACTCCGACTACATAACAGAAAACGGAGCTTTCACTCCAGGGGACACGCTTTTCGCTATTGGACACTGCACCGAAGACAGGGACGTGTGGTTCGATATCCTAACGGTGACCTTGGATGACATCATGAGGGAGTGCGCTATACCTGAGGATCAGAGAGAGCAACAACGATCGCTATCTCGTTCCTTTGCTAAGCACTTCCTTCAGCACTACGACGGACCAGAACAAACCGTTCCCCTGCTGGAGGACTAAAACCAAGAGGGGACTCTGGTGCCTTCCTACATGTACTGGCCCTCAGACGTGGCAAAGATCATCTATCGTCCCTCCGCTTTCAAAAACGGCGTTTCGAAAGCGGACATCGAGGATATCCTTGCGTTGCATCCCTCTGAAGTGCGTAGGTATAAGGGAAGGCCAACCATATGGGACGAGGTGTACAGCGGGGGGATAAGGATCGTTCGCCCAACCATGGCCGTTGCGGAGGTTTCTGGTGGATGTTTGCTGGAAATCGGTTTCCGTCAGGATCTCCGAAAGCCGCACGAAGAGTGTTCGGTTTTTCATGCCCGGTATCTCTAACCGGAACCGTCATAGGGGCGGTGGGCCGGGGAGTATGCGGACAGTGCCGGTTAGCACACAACATAGGCACCCGCTATCAGAACTTCGGTCAGCAAATGTGAAACCTTCTTGGTTTGGATGTGGAGTCCTGTGTGGAACCCCTCCAGAGTCCCAGGTGAGGTGATGGCGATCAGCGAAAGTACCCAGAGTCGATCGTCGAAAGTGCCCACCCTGGGGTTGGGCCTCTGGTCCATTTATCAATAATAAGTGGGCCAGTTAGGCCATTTTCTAGCCTTTTTGCCTATTTTCGGGCACGAAGCGAGACTATGAAGGCGCCTTCGGGTATCTTCTGTGGGTGTCGGATTTCATTCCCGCATACCCCCCCTTCTTCTAGGCATGCACATCGACAAAAGCCGCTTAGTCATAGGGAATGTGGGCTAACGAGTTCCGAACATAGCCTCGCGTCGTTCAACATCGGAGGGGTGCCACACTTCGGAGCGGACAAAGCAGCAAATATGTTTCCAACATGACCGCCATGGCAGAGGGCGCTACCCCTAAAGGAATATGAGGGTCGTTTCCCTGGTGGGTGCTGAATTGCCAGTACCTGCCCCCACCCCTAACTCCCGCTGACAGGGACAGGACAGGCCACCAGCCGTCGGAATGCGGAACCGACCCTACGAGGAGGTCGCAGGGCAGCATGGGGTCAGGTTGACTCTGCCAGAAAACGGGTCCATGTCGCTCCCACTCGAACCCGCTGTTCTCAGCGACCCGGACAGCACTTCCTCGTCCCACTCAATGGCCAGTACGAAGGGCAGGCAACAGGTGAGACCTTCAATTATGAAGGAAACGGACATCTTGGTGAGAGCACGAGGTAGAAACATCTTCATCGCTGAGCGCAAGTTCTGGAGAGGTTCAGCGGACTTGAAGAACGCTATCGACCAACTCCTGGGTTATACCAGTTGGAGGGACACCAAAGCAGCTCTGCTGATCTTCAATCGAGACACCGAAATGTCCACCGTGGTCAAGAACGTCCCCGAAGCGGTCCAAGAACACCCCAATTTGGCAATCCAACTACGACTACGACCACGAAACCGGATTCCGGTACGCCTTCACCCACAAGGATGACCCCGGCAAGACGATCACGCTCACAGTGTTGGTGTTCAACGTTCCAGCATGAACGTCAACCGGGACAGTGTATCCCAGCTCAAGATGTGCAACCAGCCATCATTACGGTTTTGCCATTTTTGGGTTGGTTTTGGGGTTTTGGCCGTTTCGGAAGGTGTTTCGGGTTAGCCGATGACTCTCGAATGCCTTCTGGAAGGCCATTTCGTCGCTGTTGACGTGGCTGGTGATCTCCACACCTGCTGTGCGGCCTTTCCCGAGAGTTACCTCAAGGTCAGGAGTGGGAGAACGACCGGGCTGTACCCACTCCCATTCGGTGTCGCCCAGTCCCCCGACGGTTTGGATCACCCCCAGAGCCAAAAGCTCCTCCGGTCGCCGCTTTTCGGCTTTACTCATCCCAACTTGGGAAACCTACCGGCATGCAGGGGACGGGTCAAGGATTGGCAGGCCGCCCGGAAGGCGATAGGCGGCGAGGTCGCCGTTGACACCAGCGTGGTCGTCATGGGGGTGGCGTCGGAACTCGACACACCCGGTTTGGGCGCCCGGTTCAAGTCCGTGCTGGTAGCGGACGAACTGGTCAACGACGCCCGAGCAGCCATCCTGTGGGCGAGAGAACCCGTGGAGGGGTTCGCCGGCTACGACTCCCTGTCGGACCGTCTCACCTTCACCCAGATCGACCAGGCCCAACGACAAGCCATAATCGAGAAAGCCGAAAAGGTCTCGGAAACCTTGAACGGCTGGCAGAAGATCAGGAGCGGCCACCTGTCACCGTCCGACCGTCACGAGGCGGCGGAAAGGCTCAAGCCATGGGGCGCATCCCTGTTGGTGGCGATCTCGCGGGGAGGCTGCGCTCTCTGGTGCGACGACCTTGCTCTTCGCACCCTGGCCGACCAGTGGGACATCCCCACGTTCGGTACATGGGCGCTGCTCGAAGCCCTGTCCTCCGATCCGGAGAACCCCCTGCCCGGACCGACGACGGAAACGAAAATGCGGCTGCTGAAAGCGCAGATCGCCGACGTGCCGATCTCCCTCGAGGAGCTGACGCTGGCAGCAGGCGACACCCACGATGACCGCATCGCCGTGAACAGCTTCCTGGCCCGCCCCCGTATATGGGTCGAGAACCCACAGATCGCCCTCGCCTGGGCCTTGCACCGTGTCACCGAATTGCATAGCGGCCCGCACCGGCAACGGGTCTCGGGGTTGGTCCAGGCAGCGTGCTACGGGTGGGGCACCGCCGCTCCCCCGCCAGCCAGGAACGCAGTAGTGGGCAGCGTTCTCGGCGGAGCCATCCTCACTGTCGGCGACCCCGCAACTATCCCCAATTTGGTAACCGCCGCCAGATACGCAGCACACGAGATCGACCCCACGGGGACGCTGGACCCACTGCCAGAAGCGGTCAAGAACATGCTGAACTATCTGGAAGCCTCCACCGGAAGCGGCCCCGCCGCTCAGACGCTGACGCTGCTCTTCTCGGAAGCGAATCCCGATGACCGGCGCGTCGTCGTGTCCATCCTCCTCGACGACAGGTAACCGGACGGAGGACAGTGGGCCAAAGAAGCTATGGACTACCTCAAGTCGAGCAAGCAAAGAGCACTCCAAGAAGAGACAGAAGGCCACCAGTGCGTCCGCACGGCACAAACCCACCGGCCACCCCACCACGTCGCACTCCCACAACGGTACGGATCAGACCTCAATTCGGGCTAGGGTCAAGAGGAAACCTGGTTGCTCAGGTGTGACACGCTCCCCGTAAATGTGTGACACGCCCTCGGAACCCCCTACAGCACCCCAGGTCAGGGGTGGTGGCTAACTGCCCACCCCCCTATGACCCCACGTCAAAAGGGGTTATGAACTCTCTGGTCTCACTACCGTTGGGTGGCGATCGTCGCGGTTTCGTTGCTTCCGTCCCCCAGTTCTTGCAGTCCTCGCTGCAGGGGGTTTCAGGCCTCAGCCAGTTTGACTGACATTGAAACGCGGGGCGCCCCCTCCCGAGTGAAAGGGGGGCAGCGGTCCGGTCGCACATGCGAGAGAATGCTTGTAACGATTTGAGGGTTCCTTTGTCTTGGTATGTGTCGGGAGCAGTGTGTGGCGTTTGTTGAGTTGCAGGCTCTCGGCAAAGGAAGATTGCAATCTATTTAGAGGAGGTAAGTAAACTTATGTTTGCTACTTTGAGCCGTTTTAGGCGGCAGATAGCGGTACTGACCGCACTGGCCATGGTGGCGAGTGTGTTGGTCGCTGTGCCTGCCGTTGCGGCTGATCCGGAGCCCGATTTTGAGGCTTCGTTCGATGCATGCGTGGATGTGCCCAGTGCGGGCTTCGAGGATGTTCCCGCGGCGCATTCCAACGCGGGTGACATCGATTGCATCGGTTATTACGGAATCACCAAGGGCACCTCTGCCACCACGTATTCACCGCTGATGTCGGTGACTCGTGAGCAGATGGCGTTGTTCCTGACGCGTTTGGCCGATCGGGTGGGCATCGCAGTCGCCGATGATCCCGATGATCCCGAGTTCACTGATATCGGTGATTTGTCTGAAACGTCGCAGACTGCGATTGCGCAGTTGGCCGACTTGGGCATCACCAAGGGCACTTCGGACACCACCTATTCACCGTCTGATTCTGTGACCCGTGGTCAGATGGCTTTGTTCATCTCGCGGTTGATGGATCAGATGACTCCCATGGCTGATGGTGCGATCGGTCTGAGCACTACCACCCAGTATGGCTACACGCCTTCCGATGTGGCGGACAATGACATGGAGGCTGACATCGGTTCTCCGTTCACCGACTTGGGCAGGGCCACCAAGAACGAGTACGACGCGATCGAGCAGTTGTACGAGTTGGGTGTTGCTTCGGGCATTTCCGATACGTCTTATGGCCCATCGTCCCCCATCACCCGTGCAGCAATGGCCGAGTTCATGGCTGCGGTGTTGGATCACTCCAACGTGCGTCCGGCTGGTTTGAGCATTCAGGCCACGCCTAGCACCGGTTGGGGCGAGACATCGGTCACTGTCATAGCTTCCATGCGAAATGACATGTTCCGAGCGGTCGAGGACCAGGCTATTGACATCTTCTCTAGCACTGCCGGAGATGACGCCCTCCGCGATGACGGCACCTGTAACTTCGACGAGGATCCGGATGATGTGCTTGGCGGAGACTTTGTCGAAGACGATTGTGTGTGGGATGACAACGATGACGCCACCGACGTGGACGGCAACCTCATCATGGAATATGATGTGGCTGCTGGTACCACCAGGACGTTCTACGCTTGGATTGGTAACGAAGACGGTGACAAGTTCGATTCCGACAAGTTCACCGCGCAGATTGCTATGGCCAGCGCTAAGCACGCTCAGGACATGCTGAAGATCAGCTCGAATATCAACAGGCATGCCTTCTCCGACGCTGACGGTCAGAAGGTTGACCTGCGTGCGGTTAGCACGGTGACTTTCACCGTCCAGTTGAGAAACATGGCTGCGAGCGCCGATGTGGAACGCGCTGGTGTGAAGTTCCGTGTCCGCTATGACCAGGGACCCGCAGACGGTCGTACCTATACCAACACCCACGAGGATGAGTTGGTCACCGACGACATGGGACAGGTGTCTTTCACGATTACCGGACCGACCAACACCAACAGCGACAATTCTCGGATGGATGGCATCATGTTCACCGAACTCAACTCCGATGGGAGTCCGACAATGAGGGTCAGCTCTGAGGACATCAACTGGGTCGAAGAGATCCCCGTTCTCACCAAGACCACCCTCGAGAATCCCACCTACGTGTTGGATGGGACTCCGTCGGTCAGTGCCATAGTGCGCCTGTGGGACCAGTACGGTAACTCTCACCGTTCACGCGCTGGTCAAACAGCCGACATCACCATCGGCGATGGCGACGGTAGCGAGGACACAAGGAATGTGATCAGCAGGGGCTATGCTCGTTGGGCGCGCAAAGTTACCGCTGGTGCTGGTACTCCGGTTCCGGTCTCCTACGACGCCGTCACCGCCTACGCCAGAGACACAAACGGTTACGTGCTGAAAACGGATGGTGATCAGGTCGACAGTGACGAGACCGCCACCGGAACCCAGCCGACTATCACGATCTATTCGGATCCCGACGCTGATCCGCCCACTCTTTGGAGTGACATAGATGAGGTGTACGGCGACACTGAACCGGCGAACGTGGATGGCGGGCATCAGTACCGTGCCGCAGCGGGCAGCGTTCATGTTGTGAACAAGGCCAGTTCTGCAAGCACTGGAGACCACATCGTGACGCACGTTATCGCTGACGACAACGAGTTCCTCGCGATTGCAGGCGAAACCGCTGGTAACCCGACCCTGGTGTTCTCCTACGACGACGGCGACACCTTCATCGACAGCACTGAAGACGAGGGCCGTGCAGTCAGCATGGAGAAGTTCGAGACGTTGCTTGACGAAGACAACGACCCCAACACCGTTGGAAACGGCGATACTACCGCAGATGCCGCCGTTGCGGTTGAAGTCGTGATCTACAACGCTGACGGCACCAGTGTATTCAGAGTGACCGACGACGGATCAGGCGGATAAATCCACGAACCAATAGGTTCAACCTTGAACTAAGAAGAGGCTCCCCACGGGGAGCCTCTTCTCCTTATTAAGGACAAGTTTCCAATGGGCTTATTACCTGCCAGGGCACCTGTCTATATCAGCAAGTTCCAGATAGTGGACCGTCCACCCGCCGCCGAGGCGATCTCCCAGTCAGCCGCGGGATGCACAGCAGATCTCCAGTGGACTGCACCACCACCAGGCGATCTCTCGGTGTAGAAGCGGTAGCCAACTCTTCGCTCACCACTGTTACCCGGTTCCCTCCAGGGAATGGCCATGCCGGGCGTCAAGCGAGTCAGCCGGTTATCCATCTAGATCGGGGAGGATACCAACTGCCGGTGGAGGAGACCCGACGATCTCCCGGCCCAGCCCGATATTGCAGAGGCTGTGGGAGCACCCAGCCACAAGGACTGCGGCTCAGCGTGCACCCAAGCCGGCCGCTATGGCTCTGAGGTAGCCCAGGGTACCTTTTCAATGCAGTCACTCAATCCAGCGCCACTTCCCATCCCCTTCGGCCAATTGACATAGTCGCCGCGGTACTCGAATAGTCTCAGCAACACCATTTCCAGATACCAGAGTGCCACCCGGTGGGCTTCCAACCACACCTTCCTGCTGATCCGGCCCTTTGCAGGCGAGGGTGTAGGGTGAACAATCTTGTTCCGAACCCAAGCGATCGCCTGTGGGCCATCTCTGTGCCCTTTCATCGATTGAGCTTTGACGGCAAGAGCACTCTGGTCCGCAGGCACCTCAGTCGGAACGCCTGCCCATTCCAACAGCCGTCGAATTCGGGCTGCTGACGCCAGGCTTTTGAATTCCCTCTTGGTGAGCCATTTGTGATCTATGACGAGAACGGCCCATGCGAGGGTTTCCAGTGCCGTTTGAGTTGTGACTACTTTGTCCCGAGGCGTGTCTTTTTTCGCAAACGTGTAGGCATCGACAACTTGCCTTATGACCCCCTGCCAGTACTCATCTTTCCAATAGCGGTGGAACACCTCGAACAGAGCGGGCAAATCGGCTGATACCAAGTCGTGACGCCAGCCGATATAGGACATGGGTGCATCAACAACTGGCGATGACCACTCCGTGCAGATGGGAATGCCGCAGTGATCGAATCCAACCGGCAAAGCGATGCCAACCCGGGCACCCATCACGAACGACAAGAACCAGTGCAATGCATTCAAGAGGTCCTTTGCCTGCTCGAAGGAGAACGTAGAGAGGTTAAGACACCTGACCCGACCGGTGTGAGTAAACGCGAAAGAACCTCGGTCTTCAGTTTGTTTCCAGATGTCAGAGATGTCCCGACGGGCATCGATATCAACTTCCCACCCATCGGCGTGGAGCCGCAGTCGGTGTGACGCTAGCCAGTACTTCGGCGCCTTTGAGATCTCTTCAGATGTAGACCTGTCACCGTACGGATGCAAGACGAGATCGGTTCCGCGTTCCAATGGAAAGTTGATCAGGTTGAACCGTATTGTGGAAAGCTGATCGGAGTCACCTACCTGTTCGGAGGACACAATGCCAGTCAGGTCCATTCCTCCACGGTCCTTGACATTCGGCAGGTCTGCCACTGTGCCGGAGTCCGGCGGAACTGCGAATTGGGGCTCACCGAACTGCGGGAAGACCGGTTTCTCCCTTGTTGGACTAAAAAAGGCTCCCAGCAAATCTGAATGTACAACTTCCACTACGGTTTGCCAGGTCACCCGCGGAGTGGGTAGGAATTCAAAATACACCCGACTCTCGCCTCGCGCTTCGATGCCTTGGATCGGCTCTGCGGACGTCTGTTCCAGCATCACGGACATGGGTCCTGCGTACAGCAGGACGGGTTCGTCCGAATCGTTGAAGGGATAGACGGGTCTCAGCGCATAGGGGGGCACTACCGCCTCCACCGCCGATACAAATCCCTCGGCGGCTTCCAAGACCACTTCCAAGTCTTCCTCGCCCTCTAGCCATCTGCATGCCGCGGCGCTCCAATACTCACGAGCCTCCCAAACTCCGTCCAATATCCCAAGGCGCGCGTTCTCAATCAGCGAAGCCGCCTCATCCACCCTCTGGCAGGCCTCTCTCCATCGGGGATTATCAGCGAGATTCATCTGCGATCATTTCTGCCACCTTCTCGATGAAAGCCCTAACTCCGTCATCCAAGGCTTCAATGCCATATGCCTCCTCGACCAGGTAGAGAAGGGTCCCACTTGTTTCTCTCCCTGTCTGGCGCATCAGCCAGAGCACATCCTCCACATCTTTGTCGCGGGCAGCATGGAGTTTCATCACCAGAAGATACGTGAGGTCCGGTCGATAAATGACAATGTTCTCACCCTCGAAAATGGCACGACGATCGCCAGAACACCTTAGGCATGAGATGCCAAGGCTCGGTGTTGAACCAGTCCTCTGGTAAACCGTTGCGCAGGCCAACGGTTCGGATTGCTGCCATCAACTGTTCGGGGAGTCTTCTCAACAGGGAGTCAACATCTTCTGTTGCCCTATGGACCCCGGCGAAAATCAGAGCAGCACCGCCGACAACCACCAAATGAACTCCCAGGGTTCCGAAAGTTCCCCGTCTATCTCTTTGAATAGTTGCTCGAGGGTGTCCCGATCAAGCGCACGGGTCATCAGTGATCTCGGAAACTAATCTCGAAAAAGACGCGGTGGTACTCGCAAACGGCCGGTGAACGGACCCTGACACTTCGGCCGAAAGGAGACTCCGTGCCAATTCCTGAAGCCAGCGCGATAGGAGTGTGGTGCCTCCAGTTCAACACCCAGTCCGGAACTGGGATTCCGTCTCGGACACAAAGTGCATGAACTACTGCTGCCACCGAGGCGCCCCTTCTCAGATCGGTTTCAGAAGGTAGGGGGTCACAGATCATCAAGTGGCGCCAATCGGGATGCCGATTCCAATTCTGCGCAAACTGGGCAAGCGCCACCCAACCACCCCGTTTGTCATACTCATGGGTGAGGAAGGGTGGCAAGTCAGCAGCGCTGAGCAGACAGGACGCCACCTTGTCATCGGAGATCACCATAGGCGGCATTTTAGGAATGAGCCTCCATTCCCTGTTCTGATGATTCCACCCCTTCCAATTTCGTAGCAGGTCCCCTTGAACCCAATCGCGCCTACCTACCAGGTCTTCCCATAATCTCCATCCTCTCAAGACAGAAACCCTCCGGGAAAACCGGGGCGATTCAGATAGCCGCCCATTCGGAGGAATACACCCCCTCACGGGTGCCTTCCAGGACCATCCGCACCGCACGCTCACGCAACTCGGTCGGATACCTAACAGAATTATTACTAGCCATGAGACTCCATCCTCTCAAGACAGAAAGCCTCCAAGCATCCCGGGGGGATTCAGTTGGATCGGATTGCAGCTGGTAGGTCGGTCGCGTCGTTGTCGAAGAATCTTGGAGTGTCAGACCAGACGATCTATAACTTCAGCCCGGTCTATTCGAACCATAGGACCATCGAAGCGCTGTTAAAGGGGAAACCCCTCGGCCGGGTGGCCGAGGGGTTTCTTAGGTAGAGGGACAGGAACGGGTTAGCCGGTGGGGGTGTTGCTCTTCACGACGAAGGTGCTTACTCCGTCGATGTCGTAGGTGAGCACTTCCACTTCGAGACCCATACTGGTGGTGCTGTCCTTCAGCATGTTACGGAACGCCTTCATGGTGATTATCCGGCCTTCGGCCTTGGTGTTGTCAATGTAGATGTCATCATCATCGAATGAGAACACCAATTCCGGCCTGGGGTCAGCGTCATTAGTAGCGTCTTCGGTGTCAGCGAGGAACTCGGTGGCCTCAGAGGCCTTTCCGACCAAATCGACGTTGTAGCGTCCTCTGTCGGCCGAGTCTGCCTTCTCCACAACCAGAACCGAACCGGAACCGTCACCGGTATTGTCGGCTGTGAGGTCGACAGGAACGGGAGTGTCCACAAGACCTTGTGCGGTCTTGGTCTCGCCTTCATAGTCCTGGTAGGTGTCCAGGGCCATAGCGTTCAGGATACCTGACCATTCAGCGCCATATCCGCTTGGAGCATTGCGGGGAGCACCGTACACAAACGGGTCCGTTGAACCTACGGTTGGGTCCGGAGTGGTGGTGTTATCACCTCTCGGGGAAGCATAGTCCGTCAATACCGGCGTGGCGTCAGCATTACCGGCGCCAGCATCGTCGTCAATCTCGTCGGGATGCAAGATATCATCCGCGGTTCCAAGGGTGCCAGCTGCTCCGCGAATCAGGACTCTGGCGTCGTTGTAGGTGGTCCGCAGCGCATCAACAACCGTCATACGGCTTTGAGCAGAACTCGTACCAAAACCAACCCACTCAGCGAATTGCGCCGCGAGATCGGCTCCCACGACTACGTTGGGAGGGGCATCGTCCGGCTGCGCATTGGCGGTGCGAACTGCTGCGCCCTTGCTGTTCCGGGCAAGTTGCCGAACATCATAAGCGACAGCGATTGCGTCCTCTGCGTCAACAACTACGCGGGGACTCCAACTGGAGTAGCCACGGCTGATAACCTGACGGCGCGCCATGAGGTTACCCTGCTCGCCGTCAGCGGTTCCGATATCAGCTAAGGCGGTGGTGCCATCCTCATCTGTTCCGGTGACCCTGATTGCGGTCTGTTGTCTGCTGTGAGAACGGTAGGGGTTCCCGTACTGATCCCACTGGTGGACCCTGATACTGACAGACGGGGTGCCTTTCAGCACATAGTCGGGAAGGGTGATGCTGTCAGAAGCGAGGAACACGTCCTCTTCGATCCAATGGATCTTCAACTCAGCAGTCCGATCAGTCGCCGCACCATCCGAGTCCAGTTCCACGAACTCGACAATGTCTGCCCGATCGTTTGTGGCACTGGTGTTGGACGGACCGGTGACCGGGTAGGACACCTTTCCTTCGGCATCGGTGGTCAGGATCACTTCATGAGTGTTGGTGTAGCTGCTGCCACGTTGATAGTGCACACGGATGCTCACACCTTCACGCTCCACGGTGTTGCCGTCTTCATCCTTGAGCGTGGCCGTAGCAGTTACGCTGGAATCCGCCCGAAGATCAACGACCTGACCCATGCCGTAAAGGTCCAAAGCCTTCTCGTTGATGTCAGAATCAGGCATCAGAGACTCTTGGGCCTTCTTAGCCGTCACAGCCACAGTGACCTGGTCCACCCGATCGTCGTCGAACTTCTGTCCGTCCGAGTCGCCGACCCAAGCGAAGAAAGTCCTAGTGGTACCGGCATCAATATCCGTCTCGCCGACGAACAGGTTGCCGTCCTTGTCAGTGCTGTCATCGTTGGTGTCCCAAACACAGTCACCAGAGATCAGGTCGCCACCGAGAACATCATCAGGATCATCACCGAAGTTACAGGTTCCGTCGTCGCGGAGGGCCTTGTCGGATGAAGCGGAACTGAACACGTCAATGGCCTGTTCCTCCACCGCACCGAAAGTATCCGACCGGAAGGAAGCAACCACCACCGGTTCGGTGTCACCCCAAACCGTGGCCTGGTTGGATTGGATGCTCAAACCGGCGGGACGCAAGTTGGAATGATCCATAACTGCGGACATGAACCCGGCCATCGCCGCACGAGTGATATCCGCATCCGGCGAATACGAAGTGTCCGACACCCCAGTAGCGACACCCAACTCGTACAACTGCGTGATAGCGTCGTACTGCTCCTTGGGAGTCTGACCGCTCACATCCGTGAACGGCGAACCGATGTCGGCGTCCATGTCATTGTCCACAACATCGGAAGGCGTGTATCCGTACTGGGTGGTGCTGCTCAGACCGATCTTCCCATCAGCTTGTGGGGTCATCTTGTTCATCAACCGAGCGATGAACAACGCCATCTGCCCACGGGACACATCATCAGCAGGCGAATACGTGGTGCCCGAAGTGCCCTTGGTGATCCCAAGATCAGCCAACTGAGCAATCGCCATCTGCGACTCCGCACTCAAATCACCAGTGTCAGAGAACCCAGGATCATCCGGATCGTCATTGATGCTGATGCCCACCTTACCGGCTAGGCGCATCAAAAACAGGGCCATCTGCTCACGGGTAACCGACATCAACGGTGAATAGGTAGTGGCCGAAGTGCCCTTGGTGATCCCGTAATAGGCGATACAGTCGATGTCACCCGCGTTGGCGTGACTAGTGGGAACATCTTCGAAGTCCGACGAACCAACACCCACGCAGGCATCAAAAGTAGCCGTGTAGTCCGCTTTCGGGTCAGCCGCAACAGCAGGCACCGCCACCAGCACACTGGCCACCATGGCAAGGGCTGTGAGTACCGCTATCTGCCGCCGAAAACGGCTCAAAGTAGCAAACATAAGTTTACATATTGAATGGTGCTCTTTCAGTAGGTGTCAAGCCCTTGGCCTACCCTTAAATCCCCTTATCCTCCATTGACGTGGACAGCAGTGCAATTGAATGAGGGAGGCAACCCAAGGGAAGCCTCCCTCAGAATTGCTGTCCCTTTGGGCATGTTGACAACCCTCAGCCGGTTAGTGAATCCCCCCGAGTGGCTTTTGTGGAGGCTTAGGTGTGGCTCCACATCCAAACGCCCGAGGCTCCACATTTGGGAGAACTGTCTTGAAAGGATGGCCGAACAGGCGCGACCCCGCGGAGAGGGGATCGCCACACCCGCAATGTCTCCTGGATGAGTGGGCTCGCATCGCCGGTATCGGTATACTTGCCCTGACAGATGGAATCGTCCGTCAACGCAGCCGTTCAGTCATCCGTCCGAAGGCTGCCATCTGAGGATACGGTGCAAGTCGCTATTGCCGAAGCGGTGGATGGATACCGTCGCGTGTTCGGGAACCGTTTGGCGCAGGTCTGGCTCTTTGGGTCTCGAGCGCTTGGAACTCACCGCCCCGATTCCGATGTGGACCTCTTGGTGGTCCTCCACGAAGAGGGAGCGATCGGCGCGGAACTGAATCTGCTGTACTCTGTGGCAAAACCCATCCGCCTTACTCACAGAGTCTGCATCGACGGGCACCCCACCACGCTTCGGGAACTTGAGTCAAGCAACGATGACTTCCATTACTTTGTAAGGCTGGAGGGAACACGCCTGGATGTATGAGAAATTCGTGGTGCAACTGCAGAAACGGTCCCTCGATTCCCTAGGGTGGGCGCGAAAGTTCATTGAGTGGGGAGAATTTATCAGATGCATCCGCGAAAGTTACGACGCTGCCTTTTATGCCGCCAAAGCCATTCTGTTTCATCAGGGGATCAAGTCCAAGAGCCACAACAGCGTTCGGCAGAGAATAGATGATCTAGTGGCTGGCGGCACTCTGGCATCTGGCATGGAAGATGTTCTTGAGCCGCTTTTGGCAATGCGTAATGAGGCAGCCTACCGCTTTGCCAGGGGAAACTGGACGGAGGAAGAAGCCGCCCAGGCGTTGACGACCTCAGAGTTCTTCGTAGGTGAAATGCAAGAGATCACCCGAACTTCTGTGAGGTAAGCGCGGCAGGCCCACCTCATCAAGCCCCGGTTCCCGTGGAGTTGAGGAGTCGTTGGCCGTTTGTTCCGACTTTGATGAAGTAGGGGTTGTTAATCTCGCTGGTTCTGGTGGTTTGGGGCTCGCGGTCTCAACCCTGACACCATTCCCAACGAGGCCGCTCCGTACCTGCCTGAATCGCCCCGGGAAGACCTTACAAGTATGAGTGTTTCCCGGAGGGTTTCTGTCTTGAGAGGATGGAGATTTATGGGAAGACCTAGTAGTTATGCGCCGGAGGTCCGCGAGCGGGCGGTTCGGCTTGAAGATTCAGACGTTCCCGCCGCCCCAGGTGACCTACAGCTAATCAAACTGCTCGGCGCTGAGTCTCACAACGCGGTGGTGCAGTGCTACCAACAACTCAGATTGTTGAACAGATAGCAGCCGTAACTCCGCGAGGATGAGCCGATCCTCATGTGTTCGTCCACCGTAACCGAGGGGCGCAACGAGACTTCCCACGGGCATTAGGTGGGTGAATGAGACTCCAGGCCTGCCGAATCTTCCATTCCGTAGGTAAACTTATGTTTGCTACTTTGAGCCGTTTTCGGCGGCAGATAGCGGTACTCACAGCCTTGGCCATGGTGGCCAGTGTGCTGGTGGCGGTGCCTGCTGTTGCGGCCGATGATCCGAAGATGGACTATCCGGCTACGTTCGATGCGTGCGTGGGTGTTCCGGCGTCCGATTTCGAGGACGTGCCCGCGAATCATGCCAACGCTGGTGACATCGACTGTATCGCCTATTACAACATCACCCGTGGCACTTCGATGACGACCTATTCGCCGTTGATGTCGGTTAGCCGTGAGCACATGGCGCTGTTCCTGACCCGCTTGGCCGATCTGGTGGGCATTGAGATGGCTTCTGATCCTGATGATGCGGGTTTCACCGACATTGGTGAGTTGTCTGCTGAGTCGCAGACCGCTATCAATCAGTTGGCCGATCTGGAGGTCACCCAGGGCACTTCGACCACCACTTATTCGCCTGATGATTCGGTGAAGCGTGGTCATATGGCGTTGTTCATCGCCAGGTTGATGAACCACATGGATCCGTTCGCAGATCCCAACGCGGCAGATACCGCGGCTGCGTTCGCTTACATCCCCAAGCTAGTGGTTGACGTCGAGGACGACGACGGCACAACTGATAAGGACGAGACCAAGGATGTGATGTCGCCTTTCACTGACTTGATGGGTTCAACCAAGGAAGCCTATGACGCGATCACCGCGTTGTGGGAGTTGGGTGTTGCTTCGGGTATCAATGCGACGTCTTATGCTCCGGACGCTAACATCACCCGCGCTGCTATGGCTGAGTTCATAGCTGGTGTGTTGGATCATTCCAACGCTCGCCCGGCTGGTGTGACCATGCAGGTGGACGAGACCACTGACTTCGGCGATGTCATGGCTGTGAGGGCGATTTCTGTCCGGGATGACAGCTTCGCTCCCATGGCAGATGTTTCCGTCAAGGTCTTCACCGCTACCGAATCCGGTGGCATCGACGACGACACGGGCAAGTGCATCACTGACGATGTCTGCGACTGGAGCGACAACGCGGAAATCGCCAACGACGACGGGAACAACTTCGAATCGATCGACGTCGAGACCGATAACGGTGAGGGCGATGAGGGCAATATGGAGAACAGCGAGACCTGGTATGCCTGGCTGGGTTCTGATGACGACTCCGAGTTTGTGAAGGGTTCTTCGGGCGAAGCAATGGTGACTCTTACCGCCAAGGCTGATGCTTTGGGAATCCGGGTTACTTCGGACATCAATGAAGAGGCCGCCAACAATGCCGCGGATCCCAATCAGGTGGATGTGGGCAAGGACAGGAGTGTTGTTATTACCGCACAACTGATCGACACCGAAACCGTCACTGATGATTCCAATGCTGTGGCGAAGGAAGGCGTGACGCTCGCTATTACCCGTACCCGAGGCGCCACTCCTGACGCTCCCGGTCCTGACGATATGAAGACCGATGCTGATGGTAAGGTCACCTTCACCATTATGGGACCGGCTGAGCCCGACGAGGGCGCCGATCCCGTCAACCAGGATGACACGGTCACGTTCCAGGGCGATGTGGACGGTGACACCACCGATCCTGCCAGTCCTGACAATGAGACCAATAACGTGGTCATTCGGTGGAGGAGCGCTGACGCCGCGGTGGCCGAGGGCATAGCAAAGACCGATGCTGGCTATGCCATCATCGACGATGACAAGGTGCGCATCAACGTCACGGTCAGCTATTACGACCAGTACGGCAACCCCGCCGCTTCTGGCGACAGGCTCCAGATCACGGTCGGCGACACCAGTGGAACTGCGGACACGTTTGCCGACAGTGGTGCAGACGGTGTTCGGGTGAGAAGCAACGGAACCGCCAGGTTCACTGCCAACATCAAGGCCGACGCCGGCGATGCGAAGGCCGTCGTGGTCGGTGCGCTCGCCACGGCCACCAGCATTGACCCGACTGATCCCGCGGCTGTGTTGGCTGTGAGGCATGCTCACAAGAACGACGACGGTGTGTCCGGTAACCGCTCTGATACTGCAGCCGATAATCAAGTCATTGTTGACGCTGATAACGATCGGTTCATCATCGACATTGAGGGCACTGTAGACGGTGTGTTGTACAGTTATGACTCGGGTGACACGTTCGTCGTCGAGGACGCCGAAGTTGGCATGGACAAGTTCGAGGAAGCGATCGCAATGGACGGGAATACTGTCACCGTTGTGTTTTACAGCACCAACGGAACCAGCATCTTCTCCGTCGAAGCAACAAGCTAAACCGCTTCTCAACTAACTATGAAGGAGGCTCCCCCCCGGGGGGGCCTCCTTCTCAGGAGATCATGGTTCTTTCTTTGAGACGTAATGTGGCTGTTTTCGCCGTCTTTTTTGTGGTGGTTGGTCTTGTTTTAGCCGCGCCGGTCTCTTCGGTGGATGATCCTCCCCGTTCACCAAGCTACCTGCCTTTGTTCGATGCTTGTGAAGGTATGCCTCCCTCGGGTTTCGGTGATCTGCCAAGCGATCAAGCTCAGGTCGACAGCATCAATTGCATTGCCCGTTTTGGGATCACCAAGGGGACTTCGGCTACCACCTACTCGCCCGACGCTGCGGTGACGCGTGAGCAGATGGCTTTGTTCCTGATGCGCCTGGCCGATCGTGTCGGGATAGCCATTCCTTCTACCAGTGACTTTGGGTTCTCGGATATCGGCCACCTGGGTGCCGGGTCTAGGGATGCCATCAACCAGTTGGCGCGGTTGGGAATCACGAAGGGGACTTCGGCCACAACCTTCTCACCCGCCGATCCGGTGAGCCGCTGGCAAATGGCGTTGTTCATTGCTCGGCTGATGGACAAGATGGAGCCGGTGGGGAACGACGACCAAGCATTTGGCTACATCCCGGCTGAAGTGGTGAGTACCGCGGAGAAGGAGGTGGCTGCGCCGTTCACCGATCTTGGGGAGTTGACGATCAATGCGATCGAGGCCATCACCAGACTGTACGAGTTGGGTGTTGTCTCTGGAGCCACCACAACCAAGTATGATCCTGAGGCCGACATTACCCGTGCCACCATGGCCGATTTCATGGCTGCGGTGCTGGATCATTCCAACCTGCGGCCGGCAGGTCTGGACATCAGGGGTGCCAGAATCACGGACTTTGGGAGTACCGCAGTGGTAGTGATGGTCTCCCTCCGAGACCCGGCTTTCGGTTCCGTCGGGGGCCGGTTGGTGGACGTGTTCAGAAGTGACGGGGAGAACGGGGGACTTGACGAGCAGGGAGCTTGTGTCCCCCGGTTGGTGGCAGGAGATTGCACATGGGGTGTGGGCGACAGCACCACCGATGAGCGGGGAAACATTTGGGTCACCGGTCGGGTTGAAGAGGGCGAAACCGCGGTTTACTATGCCTGGATGGGCCCAACGGAGGGTGCGCTGTTCGACGCCGACGAGGTTGACGGGGTAACCGTATCCATCACCCCCCAGCGTGCGGAGGTGGCGATGATGGTGACCTCCAGTATCCAGGAGCATGCCCAAGACAACAAGGTGCACCTTGGCCGCACCAGATCGGTGACGCTCACGTTGCAGTTGGTCGACTTCGAGGAGAAGGCGGTGCATCGTCCCGGCATCCGTGTCGAGGTGAACCTGGAGCAACTCATAGGCAATACGCCGTTGATCGGGGACCGCGATGAAACCTTGGTGCTGACGACCGATGAGGAGGGTAAGGCGACGTTTCCGGTGGAGGGACTTGAGGACGACGAGGACGATACCAACCAGAACAGGACCGACCGCTTCACCTTCCGATATCTCAGTGGAGACCTTACCGGTTTGCTGGTGCCCGACACCTTGGTGAGCATCCGGTGGGTTGAGGAACCTTCGCAGACCCATAAGGCAGTCACTAGGGCGCCCGATTATGTGCGGGTCAGCGCTGAGGAGGTGACGATCAGGGCTTCGGTCAACCTGTACGACCAGTACGGAAACGGCCATCGCACCGGCTCAGGCCAGCAGGTGGGAATAAACATCGGCGGCCAGGCTCTCAATCCCTCGGTTAGTCCATCCGGCACCGCCTCCGCTGGTGTCACGTTGGACGACCAGAGACACGGCTCTCCTGTGACAGTGAGCTTCACGGCGGACCCCGCCGGTGACGGAGTCGATCTCGATACCGGAGTAGATGATCCCGTCGACGCGGTGGTTCAGGTGGTGACGGCGGCCAGCTCGAGGGACGTCGGAAAGAATATGGAAATCCATACCATGTTCCCTCACCTCAACCGGTTCACAACCGAAGCGGGTAACGGCGACTCCGACGCCAAGTTGCTTCACTACTACAAGAGGCAAGATACGTTCTTTGTCGGCGACGACACGATCACCATTGAGCAGTTCGAAACCCTCCTCACCCCGGTCGGCGACGAAGAGAACCAGGCTGTGATCGATATCGTGACCTATGACCGAGAAGCAACCAGCGTGTTCAGGGTCGTCAGAACAGCCGACAACAGCCGCCCGTAACCAACCCGAATGAACGCCCACCTCACCAAATGATGCCGGGCATACGGATCCCTCCTGCCGGAGACAGAATCACGGAGGCAGCGCTGAACCAACACGGCTCTCCGTAGGTCTCCTCCTAGTCTTTTGCACCGGAAGATCAGCACCCGACTATGGAGAAACCTCCCTCACAATCGATGGATTCCCAACTCCCCCGAGATTCCCGAAGAACCACTAAATGAAAGGAAGGAGGCTCCCCCCGGGGAGCCTCCTTCCTTCTTGAGGTCGGATATGCCGCAATGTGAGTCACGAAGATGGGGTTGAATACATCGGTGGCTAAATGATCGCCAACGATGTCGGAATTCACGACTCTAGCGACACAGATGCCGGTTCGATGCTGCGGTTGAGGGGGGTCCGACACCCTCTGTCCGGTGGGGTCAGGATTGGTTCCGACTGGGAACCGAGTGGCAGGGGGTCCGCACCTAC
>Ga0209020_1001225_pt1 | contig 27244 bp, 23 predicted proteins | sample PinacodermBB_FD_187298 | JGI IMG/M metagenome (GOLD analysis project Ga0209020, IMG submission 187298) | Host-associated microbial community of the marine sponge Aplysina aerophoba from Gulf of Piran - sponge pinacoderm, lysed by bead... | ecosystem: Host-associated > Porifera > Sponge >... | reverse complement strand
ACTCCTAGCCGCCCTAGCCGACTACCAAGCCAAAAAACTCACCACGGCTCAAATAACCCAACTCACCAACACCTACCTAAACAACTAAACCAACAACACACAAACTCCGCCCCCAATCGCGGGATTGGTTGCCAACTCAAGAGCCCTCAACCACCCCCCAGACCACGATCACGGGCCGACTCTACTTCGTAGCCAGGTTGCTCTGGTTCATCGTCGATTAATTCGGCTGGGAACCCTGGGGCTCGAAAAGCTTGGCCCGTGGACTCTTCATTACGCTGCACCACCCGTGGGCTGAGCGCACGAGACCCATACTTCTCAGCGGCATCATCAAACAGTGAAGCGACCATTGGTGCCACCTCAAGTGGAAGTCCTGCCCGCTGCGCCAGATCCAAAAACAAACTCATATCTTTTTGTACTAAATCGAGCGTGAAACCGATGTCGTAGGAGCCGTTCAAGATCACTTGGCCTTCAGTTTCATGCACAAACGAGTTGCCTGAAGAAATACGGATAGCTTCAAAGGTAGTCGTCAGATCCATCCCCGACTTCTGCGCTACCGCAAAAGCTTCGCCAATCGAAACTAAGTTGACCGAAGCCAAATAATTGGTCACCACCTTGAGGATCGATGCGGAACCCAAAGGCCCAGTGTGCAAGATCTTGCGCCCCATCATGGCAAGAATCGGTAATGCCAACTCAAAACCGGCGCGGGAACCTCCGCAGAAAATGGAAATGTTGCCAGTAGCCGCGCGATGGCAACCGCCCGACACTGGGCATTCAATCGGAACAGCACCGAGCGCTTCAGCAAGGTGGGCGAGCCGGCGCACCTCGGCTTCGTCTGTGGTCGACATCTCCAACCAAAGTTTTTCGGCGCGAAGCCCCGCAAGCACACCGTTAGCGGATTCCATTACATGTGCGCAAACGTCAGGTGAAGGCAAGCAGGTGATGACCGCATCGCAATGTTGTGCAAGCGACTTCGGTGAAACCGCTGACGCAGCACCTCGTTGCACGAATGCGTCCATCAGAGACTTGTCTAAGTCGTGCACCATCAAATCCACACCGTTGCGCAACAATGAACCAGCGAGTTTGCTGCCGAGGTTGCCAAGCCCGATAAATCCGATCTTCATGGTGAACTCCATTCAGGTAAGCCAGCAAAAATCGTATAGCAAATAATGCTATCTGTGCCAACTTGGGGCTACCGTCTCCTAGATGCTTTCACGTAAACCTGAATCCACGCCGTCTGAAGTATTGAACCAAGAGTTGCGCGAGTTGATAAATGTGGTTCGTACTGCCGACTTTGCGAACACGGATATCACTGGCGTTATTGAGCGACTGCGTGACCTGCGTGCGGAGTTGCAGCCGTGCGTGGTGGAAGGGGTGCGGATGCAGTCGTCACTGGTTTATCGCGGCTTGTCTGCCGACAGTGCTAACGTCGGTGCAGCGCTCACGCATGGGCCACCTCGTGTTCCAGCGGGCAGCAACCCTAGAGACTTTTTTCCATATAGCCCATTGGTGGGTTTGCTGAATCCTATTTCTCCGCCTGCTTCGTTTACCGCCGTTGAGGCCGAGAACTATATGGACCTGTATGGCGAGGTGACGTTTCCTGCGGTGTTCAATGGGCCTCCCGGTTGCGTTCATGGGGGTGCGTTGGCTTTGTTGTTTGACGAGCTGCTCGGTTGTGTCGGTGTGGTGAACGGGTTAGGTGGCTTTACTGGCACGTTAAAGGTTGTTTACCATTCGCCGACACCTCTTGAGACCCCATTGACTATGCGCTCTTGGATTGAAGGTGTGGAACGCAGAAAGGTTTATTGTTCTGCGGAACTCCATGTGGACGACAGGTTATGCGCCGAAGCCGAAGCCATCTTTATCCAATCCAAATCTGCCTCTGAACGTGCTAAATCCGCCTCTGGCAGTGGCGCTCGTTAGGCCACGGAAACACCTGATCGCGCCCAAGGTCGCCGTGGGCGATGCACAGCCACCTCTGGCAGTGGCAAGTGGCGCTCGCGAAGCCAATGTCACACCCCCTGTGCTATCCGGCTCAAGGCGGACCTGCCAAATTCACGTGCGTACCGTCAAATGGCGAAACTGCAAAACCCGCTGTGCTATCCGGCTCGCGGCGGACGTTCTGGCAGTGGCAAGTGGCGCTCGCGAAGCCAATGTCACACCCCCTGTGCTACGGTGTGCGTGCTTGATAAACCTATGGCCGCACCGTGTGGTCGGAGAGGCATAACAAATGAACATTGACCCATTCGCAGCGGCCAACGACCCTTTTGCCGAAGATGACATACGCTCGGCCAGTCGTGAGTCTTCGGCTGCCGTGCCGTCCGAACAAACCCATTTGCTGATACTTGGGTTGAGTGGTGTGTTGGCTCTTGCCGCGCTTATTGCTGCTTTCGTTAGAAGTTCGGGATATGTGCTTTTCACGGTTGCGGCAGTCGCTTATCTGTTGGCTGTGTTGGCCGATTTGGTGTTGCGCCGAACCCGTTTCCAGAGAGGCAAATTCGGCCGGTCGGTACTCACGGTAAGTTGGCGGGCAGCGACATTCGTATCCGCATTGGTAGTAGCCTGGTTGGCCGCAACAGCATCGGCGGGTGCATGATGAAGCGTATGCGTGTTAGCGATCGGCTGGGCAGAAGAGTGCGCCGGAGTTTCCGCGTCGGCGGGTGCATGATGAAGCGTATGCGTGTTGGCGGTGGGCTGGGCAGAACTGTACGCCCGCGCTTCCGCATCGGCGGGCACCTAATGCAACGTATGCGTGTTGGCGACGGGCTAGGCAGAAGCGTACGCCCGCGCTTCAACAACGGCGGGCACCTAATGCAACGTCTGCGTGTGGGCGGTGAGCTTGGCAGAACTGTACGCCCGCGCTTCCGCATCGGCGGGTACCTAATGCAACGTCTGCGTGTGTTTGCAATTTCTCTGCTCGTTAGTGGTGCCGGTCTGGTGTTGATGCAAGACACACACCCGCCAGCCGTCGCCCAGGAAGACCCGAGCCCCACCGACATGAGCGTCACCGACAAATGCAAAGTTCCTAGTGACGATCCCCAGATCAACGTGTTGATGTTGCTAGACCGCTCAGGGAGCCTCAATCGCACAGACCCCGAGAATGAACGCCGTGCTGGTGTGCAAGCCGCCATTTCTAATCTGGCGAATTTGGCAAGAACCTTCGATGGTGTGGCGCTTAGCATCGCGGTCGACACATTCGCTGAAGACTATCGCAAAGAACTTGGTTGGGCGGAGGCGGGCATCGAGTTGGCGGAGGCGCGCAATCTTCCTAATCGTGCCACCGCGGCCGACGGGCATCTCACTGATTATCGCAAGGCACTTACCGGTGCGGCACAACGGTTTCGTGATGGGGCATCAAATGACTGCAATCTGCTGCTTTGGTTTACAGACGGAGAACACGCAACCGACGGTTCCAGTAGCGTCATCTCCCCATCTGAACGCGCACAATTGACAGACCTATGCAAATCGGACGCGATGCGTGAGCTTGCTGAGAAAAATCTCTGGACGATCGCAGTGCTACTTGATTCGGGGACAGTTCCAGTGAACAAAGATCCTTTGAAATTGATGTTTGCTGCGGGTTGTGAGCACGCATTAACTGGCCCGGACCCATCTAGCGGAGAGAACGCCGCAAGTAGTCTAACTGATTCGCTTGATGAGTTGATAAACGAAGCTGTTTACAAAGCAAGTGCTGCACGACAATCCGAGGATTTGTTGCCAGGTGAACGATCTGGGTTGCCAGCGGCCGGTGAATTCAAGGGGTGTAGTGGCGGCGAAGGTAGCGTTACCAGCCTTTGTAAATACCCGTTCACACTCAAGCCCGACCACGATGGTTTTCGGGTGTTTGTCGATCTAACGTCCCTCAATAGGCAGATATCCGACCCGACGGCCATCACGACTACTTTGCGTTCTCCTAAAGGAACGGAATATCCTCTCGACTTCGATGTACGTGCGGGATACGAACGTGTTGGTGGGTCTGGTTTCCTGTTTCGCAAGCCTTACGACAGTCGCTGGGAACTCATCGGACACCAGGCAGCCAAACAGATAGCGAATCGGAACAGTTGGGAATGGGCAGGGGAGTGGACCCTCGAATTTTCTGGCACCACACCCACAGCAGCAGAGGATGCAGCGAAAGTAGCAGCAGCAGTCCGAACCGTCGAAGGCTCACCACCCGAAGTTACTATCCATATGAACGATTCGATGGGTTCGTTGACCGGCAATGTTGGCGTTGTCACTAATCAACCGATCGCTTACAAAATGACGGAGTACCGTTTAGGCTTGAACGATATTTCAGGTGGCCCAGTCAATCCCGCGCGACCAACCTTGTGGTGCAGAGCGGTCTGTCGGACTCTAACCGTAAACGAAGGAGCCTTTGAAATTCCGATGTTTTACGAACAGGTATTTGATTGGGCGGATGGAGATAAAACTCGTTTGCTTAAGATCCTTAACGACTCAGGCGGCATTTACGCGGTCGCGGAATTGACCCAAAGTTTCAAATACGGTCCGGAAGATCTGGAGTGGAAGCGGCCACTTGGAGAACCCATCCCATTGGCTAATCTTGCTAACTGGCTTGAATCTCGATTGAGTGACGAAGAGCGATTTCAACAACTCAGCAGTTGGCTGACCCAGCAAGAGCCTCCAGCTCTACCGTCTCTGCAGTGGACAGATTCGCCTCTAAAGGTGGATAACAACAACGTAGAGTTTCAAGTGGTGGCAATCCCCGGGCGGTTCTCGGCAGTCGTCACGCTCAAAGACATCACGCTCAAAGACATCACGCTCGAAAAAGTGACCGCGCCTTTAGGTGAGCCCGAAGTCTTGAATGCGGATTGGAAATGCGAGGTTCCCAAATACACACTCCCCAGATACACCACGCCTTGTCCGGCGATCCTTGTAGATACGGGCGTAAACAAAGACAGTGAATTGGTCGCAACGCTACACTTCTTGATAACTCGAGACTCCTACGCAAATGACGAGATTGCCAACTTGGGTGAGGGAGCGACCGAGCCGTCGCCAGAAGAGTGGGCAACACTGCGCAACAAGATTGCTGAGGCTGCGGCACCAGTTTCTCAGCCTCTTACTTCAGAAACCTTTCGGGTGGACATTGTTACCTTTGGTGATCGAATCTCGAAGTTTTTGCCTTTGCTGGTGATTTTGTTTGTGTTGGCGGCCGCGAGTCGAGTGTTTGTGGCTTGGAGGTTGCGCCCTTGGAAAGCCCTCGATTCGCCCGAATACGTGGTCAAGCCTTTGCAACCCGCATTCGGTCACGAACCTTCAATTAGCGAACAACGTGAGTTGTGTATGGAATTGAACACCGGTGCCGCATCAGCTACGGTCGGCTTTGCACGGTTGAGTTCTAGTTGGTTACCGTTACTGCTCGGACGCCCACCCGCAATTGTGGCCACGGCATCTGGTAACGACTGTGTTGGACCAAAGGGCAGCATGCGTAACAAAAAAGATCAACAGGTCGCCTTGATTGGCCCCACTTTGCGAAAAGGTTGGCTGGTAGTTGGCAGCAAAGATGCTGCCCAGTTGATTGTGTGGGATTTACCGAACGAAGAATCAGAACAAGAGGACGTAATTGCACAGGCGGAACAGGCCGCGACGGACGCACTTGACAAATCCCGAAAACGTGAAAACCGTGAAAGGCAGAGCGAAACAACCAACCACGGAGAGTCTCAAGAAACCGTACCTAACCCGTTCGCAGACGATACCACGAGCACAAACCCGTTCGCCCCACCTTCGTCTTACCGCGACCCGTTCGCCGATTAACCCATTGGCATTCAACCAAGAGACATACGTCCAAGAAAGGAAGATCAATGCTCCGACCAGTAATTTTTATAGGCTGTGGCGGTTCTGGCGAGAAAGCTGTGCGCTATGTGCGCGCCGCCGTGCAACGCACGCTAGACCACTACGATTGGCACCATGGCATGCCAAACTCTTGGCAGTTCATTGGCCTTGACACATTAACCACGCAGGAATCGCCGACCGAGATCCCAACCATTCCTTCGCAAGATTTCCTAACCTTGTCGTCGGAACACGATACCTATGCTGCCCTGCATCGTTCTTTGGTGGCCGACCATAGCGGTCATTTGGGAACCCCGGAATTGCTTTGCGGCTGGTTGCCTGACCCAGACGGCGTGCGGGTACCGCTCAAAGATGGTGCCGGACAGAATCGAGCCATCGGGCGAGCCGCAGGCTTGCGCTCACTTGAACGAACCTTGCTTTCTCGTCTGAAAGAGGCGTTTCGGAGAGCCAAGTCTGGTGGCCAAGAACTCTACGAAGTCGGGCAGAAAATGGGTGTGGATGCGGAACTCGGCGGTGAAACTCCTGCGCCCATCGTGGTGGTGTGTTCCTCAATGGCCGGCGGCACTGGAGCTGGCGTTGCCCTCGATGTGGTCGATTTAGTGCGCCGCTGCGACCCTTTGGGTGCTCACCCGTCTCTCGTATTGTTTGCGAACGACATTTTCGAAGTCGGCGAGTCGCAGCCAATGGCCGCTAACTCGCTGGGGTTGCTCTCTGAATTGCTCGCCGCGTATTGGTCTAATGCGGGCGAGATCGAATCTCCGCTATCGACAAAAGGCGTGCAGAGCCCTGGCGTGGGGCCGCATTCCGTTTTCCTGCTCGGCAGAGTCGGTTATAGCGGTGCCGATCTAGGTAACACCATGGACTTCTACCACGCGGTAGGTGAAGCGATGTCGGCTTGGGTCACGTCTGCAGTAGTGCAAGAAGAAATCCACAACTTCATCAACGTCAACTGGCGCAACGATGCCAAACGCAACTTTGGCGGTTACCCATTTGGTAGGGATGCACAATTTGGCGCGGTGTCTTCTTTCGGTGCAGCCAAAATTACGGTTGGCCGAGATCGCTTCGCGCACTGGGCACAACACACCTTGGGTAGGGAAGTGCTAGAGGGTTTGCTCAACGGTCACCTTCGCGACACATTCATGCAAGGTCAACGTGAAGCAAAAGACTTAACCGACGAACAAATCGTGGAACGCGACGGAGAAGCGTACGCGGCGATGATTTACGATGCCACACCGTTATGGTCGCAGAGTCCTGAACGTTTACCGGGCTTAGCTGGAGCAATGTCGTGGTTTGCTTCAGTCAATGAGTTGCGCCGCCAGTCCCTAGGGTTCACTAACGAATTCAAACAAGACTTGTCCGCACAGGTTGCCAGTGGCGAACAGTGGAAGAGCACCTTAGAACGCATCGCACGTCGGAAGGTGGCAAGCATCGAAAAGGCACACCTTTCGCCTGAAGATCGCCGATGGTGTAACGAAATGGTGGACGCAACATGTAAAGCAGCCTCACAGGTTGCTGCCATGTCTTCACTTTCTGTTGCTGCTGCGGCCGTGAAGACTGCCGTAGAGAAACTGAACCGTGAACATCTTCATGAAATTCGCCAACAGGAAACTCAGGCCAACTCGGAATACGTACGACTAGCGTCAGCAGGGTTGTCGCTCATTGGCAAGGAATCTGGCCAAGTAGGACAAGACGACGAAACACTCAATGACGCAATCACAAGCATCGCTCAGGGATTGGCGCGACGCTGGCAATCGCATCGCTTAGACCAAGCCGCCACGATACTAGAGCACGCCGAGAAAGAAGTGTTGAACATCATCTCCGATTCGCTGCGTGCAGTCATTCCACAAGTCGCCGAAGCCCTCGAAAGCGATGAGGTGAGAGCTTGGCCGGCTCCCCGCAGCCAAGGGATTCCTCTGCGATACACACCTTCGACTGTGGAGTTTCCCCTTGAGAGCCACCATCAGTGGGTTGAGAACCTAGAAATACTATCTGCTGAAGCTTTCTTGGAAAACGATCCAGCAGGAGAACGCAACATTGACCATTTGCGTTATCGCTTGGTTGCGGGAACCCAACTGATGGAAGCTGAAGAACAAATTTGGCCATTGGTGCATCTAGCACAGAAGCGCTGGATGCCGGGGCAGGCGGCAAGTGTCATTTGTAAAGCCAGTCGGGAAGACATTGAGAGCAGGGTGCATCAATGGACTTTTGCCCCCGGCGGGAAGTTCAAACGTTTCTTAGATGAGGGATTAGCAGCGTACCTGAGCGAGAGTGATCGAGACACTGGTGCCCGCCGACTCGACCATACGCAACGCCTGCAAGAATTTAGACAACAACTTGGGAAAGCAAAGGAGGGGTCAAAGCCCTTGATTGCAATAGACCAAGACCTCTACGGCGAGTGTCACCCAAGCAAAAAACTGGAGTTGCTCACAGTGTGCTCACAGTTTCCGTTCCCTGAAGGCCACGTAGCACACGGAGATGCCAAGGCAATTATCGGAGATGCTTCCTTCCAAGTTTCCAACACCGACACGACCTCGATTCTGGTGTCGCAGTTCATCAAGAATCCAGTACATCCAATGGTGGTGCGCTCAATAACTGTGCCGCTAAACGAAGCTGTGGCCTCCACAGAAGACCCGGAGGAACTTTCATCGTCTTTTTGGATGTGGCGGCGGGCGCGGCGGCTAGACGGTTTTGTGCCTCTACCGAGAACAGTGCTCGAATCTGTGGTGCGCGGTTTCGCGGTGGCCCGACTGTGTGGATACATCACAGCTCACCACAACGAAACAATGCGGATCAGCGCGGCTGCAGATGAAGTGGAGTTTCCATGGCCGTGGTTGAGTCGATTAAGTACTACAGACGACATTTTGGCTGGGTTGCTTGAAGCCTTTTCGCTCACCTTTGGTCTGGTCGGCGGTGAAGGCATAAGGGTCTTTGAGGGTTACTCACGGCTCCATCAGCTTGGTGAGCCGGTAGCACAGCAGCAAATCCCAACAGACCTAGAACAAATAATCACTACCGGTTCTCCACCGTACCCAGTGATCGTTGGCCAACAACCTAAAGTGCAAGGCTCTAGTGTTTCCGAACGCCAACAACAAGCAATGGCATACTTGAAAGCAAACGAAGCCTGGTTTCTGGGGCAGAAAACAAAACGCGCGGAAGCAATCTGTCACCGCGGTTCCAATGGCCGTGCCGAGCGAGGAGTGCCAACGATGGAGATGGCCGAATTGTTCACCAAATGTTACAGCCAACTACACAACCTATTAGAAACTGAAATCGGCCATTCCACAAGCAGCGTCGTATGAGTGCGCCCAAACACTTAGTGATCTTGGCTTCGGCTGACCCCGAAGACCTGATCGCACCACTAAACGACAGTTTGGCTGCTTGGTGTACGGCCGGTTTGCTTGGCGAAATTGTTTGGGTGTCTACACATGAGTTGGTCACAAAGCGACACAAAGCGCAATGTTGGCACAGCGTCGGCCAACAATGGTTGCAATCCACGCTCGGTGTGGCAATGTCGAGGCACTTCTATAGTGATGTGTGGTTTGGGGTGCTCAGGCACCCGCAGCACCCGAACGCTGCGGTGAAGAAGTTCGAGGTTCGACACAGCGAAGAGCAAGCGCATGAAACACTAAGGCAGTTGGTGGGAACACAAAGCGTTTTTCGATCCCTGACCGTGCAAATTGCCTCAGCAGATTCCACTTGCGACCAGACTGATTGCTCAGCGGCGTGGGACTATCACCTAATCCACGACACAACCGTTGAAAAGCACCAACAACTGCCTAAAGTGCGCGCCAGCGACAATGCCCCGCTAAGTCTCTCGGCGGCGGTCGCGTTGTGTTTTGCTAACGGTTGGCGAAACACAACAAGCACAGACCGCTTCGAAGGCGACCGGGCTGACGGCCCCTTTCAACCGGTTCGGTTCGTGCATTGCCAAATCAGGATTTTGCACATGCCTGCGGTCGCGAAATTCGCTTTACCGTCCGTAACCTCGGTATCACCACCCTGGCCGCTTCCCCAAACCACCCAAGTAGAACGCGCCCAACCAGATGCGGTACCGCCGATGGCTTTGGCGACACACCTCGCACGAGAAAGCGGTATCACTTGTCGTTGGCCACCACCGGTGGATGCACCAGATAGCAATCTTAGTGTCGCTCGGATTTGGTCTTCTTTGGTTGAGCCGGTCCCACCCGCAGACCCAAAATCAAGATATGAGCGCGCCCTAGAAAGGCTTTCGAAGCGTACTGGGGGAGTGCGTAGTTCTACCGATGCCACCAAGCGGCTAGAACTTGACGACACTGAAGACTTACCAAGCCTGGTGCAACACATTAAACGCAGCGACTTTCCTCCATTAGAAATCGAATCAAGCGATTTGGTCGCTAGTGCTGATGCCTGGAAGACCGTGCGCAAGGTGCTGTTTGGGTTGGTTGACGGTGCGGAACTACCAAATGAAGTACAGCATCCAACGCATCACACAGAGAACAGCCGCTTGATCTGGACCGACCCGCGAGGTATCGCACCAGATCAGGCCCCAATCGACACGTCAGATATTTGGCCAGAAGAATCCGAAGATGGCGCGATCATGCCACACCACGACACATTGATGGAGCGGTTGGCCGATGCAATCCGAGACTCCATGAACGAAGCGCAACGCAACTTCAGAAACAATTGCACGCTTCTTGCTGAGGACAGCGAGTATCAGCAAGCCAAGAAAGCGCAATTTTGGGCACGTATAACGACGTTGTGTACGTTGCCAATCTTGGCCATTCTTTCCGTACTATTCTTCGCTCGTGTGATCCCGGTATGGCCCAGTTCGTCCGGGTTATTCTGGGTCTGCTGGTTCGTCTTTGCTTTGATTGCGGGAGGGATTGTTGTGGGTGTCGGGATCCAGCGAATGATGGAAGCACGCGGCTTACTTGAAACGCATAATTTTCAACGACGGCGCTACGGCACCTACAGCACGCATTATGCATCTGAAGTACTGAGGTTGTGGGGGATAGCACAGCAGTTCGCTGATCATCGTCTCGTCATCACTGAGTTCCTGCATCGGCCATTCGGGCAGACATCCAACAACGAAATTGTTCCCCTGTCAGCATCAGAATTGGCTTTCGACACAGAACCTCCGCCCTCAATGCTGGTGGCCCTCGCACAGGCCGACCCCAAGAAAATTGCCGACATCTACAAGGAACAACAAGAGTCCTCCGTTGAGCCGTCTTGGCTCAACGACGCTTACAACAGTGCTTATTCAATTTGGCAGGATTCGTTTCGTGATCGTGTCGTTGGAGATTACCCAGACCCAGACCACGACACCGCAGAAAGGTATGCGGTGATCCACAAGAGCCGACATGACGGAAGCGATGTTTACGGGGCACGCACAGATTTCGCTCTAAGTGTGCTCGGCGAAATAGGCACTAACGAATCCGATCGGTTGTGGGTGGTGGATGTGGCGGGGCAAAGTGTGCTCGGCGAAATAGGCACTAACGAATCCGGATGGGCGTTGAAAAAAGCCGCCAATGAACGAATCGAGAGTTTGCTTGAGAAGTCTGATGCAACACCACAAGACCTACTCAAGGTTTTGTCAAGGATCGAACCAGTACACGATGCTTACCCAGGAATTGCCGCAATCGACTTCTTTCAATTCTCTACCCGTAAACGCGGTTTCGCTTGGGGTCAATTGCTTTCACCTAGGGCCAATCCCCCAGACCTACAAGTAATCCAAAGTGACATTGGTGTCGTTGCCGCGGTATCCGACGACCGTTCGCTGATGTTGGCCTGGCGTATGGAACTATCTGAACCAGTGCGACCTCAAGATCAAGCGAACTGGACAACTGATGATCACGGCGGCCATTCGGTTGACCTTCATGGGTCAATCGTCTGACAAGTCTCAAGGCTGAAAACCCTCCAACTTGACATAACGTAGATTTCAGGCGGTTTAGGCAAGTCAGTTTGTGGTGGGCGCGGGTGGCAGACAACGCTTTGTCCGCTACGGTACTTGGTTGTGTCTCGCAGACTAGAAATCGAATTGACCTCAGATCGCGCTGATGGCAAGTGGACTTGGCGTGCCGCTGGCGCAAAAGAGCCCAAAGGGCTTGTGGATGCAGAATTGTTGCCCCAAGGTTCCTCCGTTGGCGACACCATAAGGGTCGAAGCTGAAGCGAGCCTTGACGGCCTCGAAATAACCGCAGTACTTCCAACCCGCGCCCCGAAAAGCCGCGGCGAAACCCTGCAACTACTCGGCGCATCCAAAACACAACCATTAGTGACCTCCCAAGTTGCCAACAAAGTTCGCTCCCGTGCTAGAGGTTCAGCAAACAAGATTCGCAAAGACGGCAAACGCAGAAGCGACACCAAACAAGAAACGCAGCCCAAAGACAAACGCAAACACAAAAAAAGCGGACATCAAACCGAACGCGCCGAACGCCAAACCGCAACCTCGCAACACAAGCGCAAAAAAGACAAACATCGCGCGACCAATGAGCGACCCAGGCCGAACTCCGCGCCTCGAGCGCCACGGCTACGGCCCAAAAACAAGAACAGCCGCGCCGCGCTCAAGGAACTACCGGAGATTAGCCAAGAACTAGCCGCCGAAGTACTGCGAGGTGGTGTCGGTGGATTGCGCAAGAGCATCCAACGCATGAACACCTTGGCCAAAGCGGACGGAATACCACAAGTCAAATCTGAACCATTGATCGCGTTAGCGGAGAAATTGGCACCAATATTAAAAGCGGCGGAATGGCGTGACCGTGCTGAAGAAGCGTACGCCAAGATAGACACGGTAGATCTGCGCGACATTCGTACGGTTATAGTCGCAGCCGACAGCGCTGCGAGAGACGAAACCTCACGTGAACTCGCCAGTAAGATCCAAGCCGGACTAACCGAAAGAGTAGAACGCGAACATCGCGTCTGGCTCAACGAAATCGCCCAAGACCTAACAGAAGGTCGCACCGTCCGGGCGCTTGCGCGCAGCAGTCGCCCTCCCAAAGCAGGTTCCCCGCTACCACCAGATATGGCTGAACGCCTTAGCGAGGCCGCATCCAATTCTTTAACGAGCGACACCTCTCAACAACGCTGGTCAATGCTCATTGACGCGGTGGCGTACTCGCCAGTTCGCACCGCGGTCAGACCTCAAAGCTGCCCAGAAAAACCTAACGAACAGTTGCTCGCCACGCTCCGCAAATTGGCAGCCAAGATACCCCAGATTGCCTCGCAGTTCGGCATTGCAGCAAAACCAACAAAACCAAGAAAAAACGCAGAATCCACGCAAGCGAAGCCTCCGCCTCCCCCGCCACCAGCGCCTCCGCCTCCCCCACCGCCGGTGCCGCAATCAAGCTAATTTCGTAAAGGAACGATGCACGCGGATCGCTCGAGCGACTAAACCGAAAGTCTCAAAAAAGTTCTTGGTCGCACGATCTCCTGGTAGCGCCAGCGAATCGATACCAATGCAACCTTGCTCAAGGCACCAACTCTCAACCAGTTTGATTAAGGCTTCGCCGCAGCCCACGCCGCGCGCGTCCGGCATGACATAGATGTCGTTGAGGCGACCAAGCACAGTTCCGTCATGTAGTGGCAGCAAATCAACTCCGGCGTAACCCACGATCGCCTCGTCAATACAGGCCACGGCGAGTAAACCCTCATCCATGGTGGCCTGTAAGCTCATCTGCAAAGGCTCCCGACGAGCTTCGCGCAAGGCCCAAACAGCACCGCCGCGGTGTGGACGCAGTTCTTCAATGGCGCTAGCACACAATTTGGCAACGTCCACAACGTCGGTGTCGGTCGCCCGACGTGCGCTGATATCCATGGCTAACTTGTCGTTTGGGTTTTTTCTTTGAGCAGCGCGTTTATACGGTTGACAACAGTCTTGCGGTTGCGATTTTGCTGTTCATACTCAAGCACATATGTGAGTTGATCACGGTTTAAGGTTGCCAACTTCGGCAACAAGTCCGCAGCCGTAGACGTGTCGTAATCTGCAATTGGCATGGTCACAGAAGGTTCCGGTTTGCTGTAGTTGCGCCCCCGGTTGCTCGCAACCTTGCCAGCCAGACGCATCAGGGAAACCTGTCCCCTGCCCCGGTCAACAAGTTTGGGAATCAGGTCTTTGGCTTCTAGTGCTAACCCGATCGGCGCATACACCAATAGGTCAAGCAACTGCTCAGCGAGTTCGCCGTTATCTCCGTTATCGCCACCACCGCCGCTATCGCCGGATTGCCCGGATTCGCTTGATTTGCTGTCACTTCTCATAGTTCACCTCTCATAGTTGATCGAGTGGTCCGCCGCAATGCGGGCATTCATTGTCGACAACGGCTGCGCTGTTGACCAACAAAAAGCAGTGTGGACATGAAAACTCGTTCTCGCCTCGGGCGATCACAGATTCAACATCGCCGGGCACGCCAGACCCGGTGCGTACCGCAGGTGTTTCTTCGTCGTCCTCGTCGTCTTCTTCGTCGTCACCAGCGGCTATCCGTTCTTTGAGAATGGCATCGAGGTCGGCTTCGACTTCTTCGTCTTCTTCGTCGTCGTCAAGTTCCTCCACCTCTTCAAGGCTGATGACTTTCGGTTTATCGTCATCTGGCGCGTCGGAGTTGCCGGTTGTGGCTAGGTTGTCTTCGTTTTCGGAAAGATTGTTACTCACCTTGAGTTCCTGTTAGTCGAATATGTTGACGCGCAGCATAGACAATACTCAGCGCAACGCAACCATACAAAAGAGAAAAGTGCAATTATCCAAGATCACGGGTTCGTCGGCGTTTTTCGGCAGCTTTTTCGGCCGCGAGCCTCCCCAGTGAAGCGTCAGAGTCTTGATTCACGAAACGCATCGCTTCGGCCAACGCTACGTGCCCAGCTTTTTCGGCGATTTGGGTATGCATGCGTTGGCAGATGCGTCGGTACGCCTCATGGCCTTGTGGTGTGGTTCGCAACTCGAGCATGTGGGTTGCTTGGCGAGCGTTGAACTGCATGGCGTAGCGGATGCGATAAGCCAACGACACGGCGTAGCAGGCGCTCTCTGGAAAGTCTTCTTCGAGCAGGTTATGAAGGGCTTCGGAACGTGCCATGGCAGCGCGGTATTGGTCGGTAAAACCGGCGGAGCGGACAGCTTCGGGAGTGGCGTATCCGTGTCTTGGCGAAAGTGGCTGCCATTCGATGGTGAGCATCCGATGGCGTTGCAGGTCTCGGAACGCCCCATAATCCGACAACACGTCAAAGCGATAGTTGGTGCGTTCGAATGCTCGCCCGGGGCGCTGGCGGCGGTTATTTCGCTGCCCAATGTAGGCCTTGAGCACGCCAAGTCGTTCTTGTGTGGTCATTTGATACGCGCGGGCTTCGAGCGTGCGTTCTGACAACGAGGTGAACGGGTAGAGGCAAGCCACAACCACTTTCAGTTCGCCGTCAGGGTCGAAGTCGATCAGGTCGACAACATCATCGTCTACCACTCCCCCAGTGTCATTAGCGAACAATGTGTCGGCAACTGCTTGCATCGATTCTCGTGTGTCGCTGAGATAATTGGTGATGCGCACTCCTCGGTCGGGTAGGTCAACACGCTTCAGAAAGGAAGGGATTACTTTGCGCAGTTCGGTCAACATCAACTCGGCGTAAGCGCGTGATTCGGGTAACGGATGGCTTCTCATACGCAGCAGCAGCGCTTCGTACGCCTGACCCGAACCGAATATGCCCACGTTCGATAGGGAAGCTGCGGGCAGCATGCCGCGCACAGTATCAAGAGCTTTGGCTTTTATGGCGAGGCGGTATGCGAAGTCGCTGTCGCCACTGTTCTTAGGTGTCGCTTCGCGAAAATAATTTTGCATTTCTGGGACGAGTTGGGAGTAGAGGTCGAAGATGCGGTCCATGTCGGCCACATAGCGCGTGCCTAGCGGCGAATTCATTATGTGCGGTTCGCGGTAATAGCGGAATCGTCCACCTAAGCGTTGGTCGTAGGCGATGTAGCGGGTGCTCTGTTCAAGGTAGGCCATGAGGCGTCCCCACTCCAAGATTTTCGTGAGGACGTTAGATGCCTGCTCGCAGGCGAGATGCACACCGCCGAGTTGGGCCACGCTATCGTCACCGTATTCGAAGAAGACTCGGTCGTAGAGTTCTTCGGCGCGGCGTAAACCGACTGTGGCATCAATGGTTTGGTCGCCTTCGATGTCTAAGTCGCCCACGAATTCTTGGAGGAATAAGCGGCGCAGGCTTAGATGCGAGCGTGAGTAGCGTGCGAATAGTGCGCCTTTCACAACTTCAGGAAGGTTCACTAACGCAAACACGGGTTGGTCAAGGTTGGTGAAATAGCGACGCAGAATGTCAGCTTCGTCGGCACTGAATTCCTCAGCGATGTAGACCGTCATATTCGTTGACTTTATTCGTTGTTTGGAAAGGAGTCGTGGATAGCCGTTAGGGCTTCGGGTTTTGTCCAACAGTCTACGATAGTCATTGCCATGTTTATCGCGCCGTCGACCACCGCTTGGTCGGCGAGATCAGACCGCGCGGCTTGCGCGAATTCAGATGTGTGAATTGCGGTTCCTTGCGGCGCGACTTTGATCAGGGGATGAATCGCGGGGACTTTATGGCTGACGTTGCCCATGTCGGTGCTGCCGACAACTACTCTGGAAGCGTCTTGGGGATGCACGAAACGTCCGTTTTCGGTGGAGTTATTTACGTAAAGTTCAAGTAGTGGTGTGTTGTCGATCATATCGAAAAATGGCGGGTCCCTCCAGATGCTATGCATCTCGCAACACGCTGCGGCGGCTCCAGCTGCTAGACAAGCGCTGAGGCGCTCTTTGAGGCGTTCCAAGCTGTCGAGCGTGCCTGAACGTGCATACCATTGAGCGGCTGCTTTTGAAGGCACGATGTTGGGTTTGTCGCCCGCATCGGTGAAAATGCCGTGGACGCGTTCATCGGGGCGGATGTGTTGGCGTAAGGCAGCTACCGCGTTGTAGCCGAGCACTGCGGCGTCTAAGGCGTTGCGTCCTTGATCTGGGGCTGCTGCTGCGTGCGCCGCTTTGCCGTGGTAGGTGACATCGACGGCTTGACAGGCGATGATTTGCATGGTTGCGATGTCGTGGTCGGCGGGATGCACCATCATGGCCGCGTCAACATCATCAAAGGCACCACGCCGTAGCATGAACTCTTTGCCTCCGCCGCCCTCTTCGGCTGGAGTTCCGAGTATCGCAACCCGCCCGTTCAATGCGTCGGCTACTTTTGCTGCGGCTAGGCCGGCACCAAGACCGGCAGCGGCGATTACGTTATGCCCACAAGCGTGGCCGATCTCTGGCAGCGCATCGTATTCGCAACACACCGCAATCGCAGGGCCGCTAGTGCCTGCACGCGCCGCGAAAGCCGTTGGTAAATCGTAGGCACCACGGTCAACGGAGAGCGCTTCGTCTTCAAGTGCCGCGCTGAGTATTTCATGCGCGTGGTGTTCCTCGAATCCGAGTTCGGGGTTGGCGTGTAGCGAATGAGAGATGTCGAGTAACTGTGGAGTTAACCGTTCAACTTCGGCGCGCACGGCTTGCTTCGCTTGCGTTGCATCCATGCCTCAAGCCTAGACGGATTAGCGCGGAACTTGTTGTTCACACCCAGATGTCAAACCCAGATGTCTAGCGCCGCTGCTTCAACTCGAATGCTAAGCCGGGTGGCAGCCGAAACATCGATCCCATCGACGCGTATGGGGGTTGGACGCGCCAGTTCTAACTGGGTTGCTTTGCTGCGCCGTAATTTGATTTGCGGGTGCGGCAGATGTGTTCCCGAGGGTAGCCGGGCGCGTGCTTTGAGGCGTTCGCTCAACGTTGGGTTAGCTTCAATGATTTCTAGTAGGCCATCGCCGGGGTGCGCTTTTGGGGCCACGTTGAAATTGCCGATAAAGGCCGCGTTGGCGGCTACTAGCAGCGGGCCGCGCCACCATGAGTGCCGCGCCACGAGATGTGCCACGAAGTAGTAGATGCGTCCGTCAAGCAGCGCTTCACCTAAGTCGATGCGCAGATGTGATCCCTCCCCTGCTCTGAGGCGAGCCGCATTATTATGCACGCCGACTGTGCGGGCCAGGTCGCCGCCGAGTAGGCATAGCGGTGGTGTTGAGCGGCCGGCTCGGCGTGCTGTGCTAATCACTGCGTTGGCTTCGGCATCATTGTTCACGAAACAGGCATTGGCTGGTATGTCCGCCGGTTCGCCCCAATCATGGCCTTTGCGTATGTTCACTGCGCTTCGAGTTGCTTCTTGGCTCGTCGGTTGCGGATACGGCCAAACAAGATTGCGATCTCATAAAAGATGTACATGGGGACAGACAAAACGCCGAGCGTGAATGGGTCGCCGCTGGGTGTGATTACCGCTACTAAGGCCACGATGCCTACCACTGCGTAGCGCCGACCATTACGCAGCGTTTTGTTGTCGACAATGCCGAGTATTTGCAGGAAGATCAGCGCGATTGGGAACTCGAAACCTATTCCGAAAGCCACGATCATTTTGATCACGAAACCCAAGTATTCATTGGGTGCGTACCACTCAACCAAGTTTTCGCCACCTAGTTGAGATAGGAATTCAAGCGCTCGAGGGATGCTCCAGTAGGCCAGCGCCGCACCCGCAAAAAACAACGTCACTCCGCTCACCATGAAGGCCACGGCGAAACGCTTTTCGTGTGAAAATAATCCTGGGGCAACGAAGCGCCAGACTTGCCACAAGACGACTGGAACAGCCAATATCAAACCGCCGTATCCAGCAACCGAAATACGCACACTGAAGGGCTCGAAGGGGTTGCGTGCGTAGAGTTGGCAACCGCTGCCAAACACTTCGGTGGCGTTGCGGTCTGCTTCAGGCAACGAACGGCAATACGGTTCCAGCAAAAATTCAAGTATCCATGGGTAAGCGAACCAGCAGACGATGGCGCCGACACCAATTGCCGCAACGGTAATGATTAAACGGCGACGCAGTTCGGTCAAGTGTTCCATCAAAGTCATTGACGACTCTTTGTTGCTCATGAACCTATGAACCTAAGGTTTGGTTATTTGTTGCGTTGGGAGGATCAGTCTCGGGGATGTCGGGAGGTTCGTTGGGTTTGGTGATGCGTGCTCCTTGGGCTCGAGCTTCTGCTTCGACAAGCGGGTCTTGCATTGCTTCACGCATCTCTTGTTGGAAACCACTAGAAACCTTTTTGATCTCGTTGAATATTCGACCAACTTGTCGTGCCGCCACTGGGAGTTTCTGGGGACCTAGCACAATGAGCGCCAACAACAAAATGGCCACTACTTCCATGCCTCCGATATTGCCCATAATTTGAGCCTACCAACCGTGTTGAGAACGGCCTACACGTAGGCGACCAATCCGTTCAGCAAATTTCTGTTCGATTGCTTCAGTAGTTATTGCGGCGCTGTGCTGGCGCAGTTCATCGGCGGCCACGGCAGCCGCGCCTGCTTTGCGGATTGAGGAACGCAACCGAGCTATTTCTTTGCCGATTTGTTGCACCGAAACTAGCAGTGCGAGCAGCGCCAAGACCACAACCGCAGCCATCAACAATAAACTCCAAGTCATCACCTGAGCCTAGCGTCACCTGAGCGCAGCGTTACTGGCGGGGTCGTGACTTGATGCCCTAGCGACCATACTTACAGCAATGAGTCCACGTTATGCACCTTTAGCAGGGCCAGCGATCCTCTTCGCGCAGCCAACCCCAAACAAACTACGCCCGCTCGACTTCTATACCCAAGCGGTTGCTCTTGGTGCGAATGGTGTAGCGGCGCGCGCCGTGCTGCACGGTAGCGAAGTGCATCTTGATGCTGCCGTTGTGGGTCGGCGGTTTCGCAAAAAATGGCGAAACCGTGAGGGTGCTTCTGACAACGCCGACAACGCCGACATCGCGGGCAATGCTGATATTGCTGCCATTGCCGACATTGGTGACATTGCTGCCCCGAGTTTGCGCCAGTTGTGTGAACTCGTCGGCCAAAACATCGAACTCAGCGTTGAACTCAAAGATGAGACCCACTTTGGCGCAGTTGTCGAAACTGCGCGGGCCCAACAACCACGGCCACGGTTATGGGTTTGTCACAGCAACTTTGAGGCCTTAGCAGTGCGCCATCTTGAGGCAACTGAAGTGCGGCTAGTCAACTCGGCTAGCTTGGCTGCGTTGCCGCGCGGGCCGGAGCGCCGCGCGGCGCAACTCAGAGAGGCTGGGATAGACGCGGTGAAACTTCGCCACAGTGAGTGGACCGCTGGATTGGTTGCGTTGTTTCACCGATTTGAGGTTCTGGCTTTTGCATCCGATCTGCAATTCGATCATCAGCTAGCTGCGGTGCTCAATATGGGCGTTGATGCCGTTTATGGGGAGGATATTGCGGGGATGCTTGCCGTCACAAAAGCCCAACACTGCCCGGAGGCCAAATCTTGATGAAGGCTCGACCCACGATCGAATCCATCTCAATCGGTCCAAAGAAACGAGAATCCGTGCTCGCTAGCCGGTTGTCACCCATCACAAACACCATGCCGGATGGCACTAGGCAAGTGTCGATTCGGTACGTTTCGTTTGCGCAATTCATCACTCGGCCGTTCACATAGGTTGGGGATCCGTTAACGTACGGTTCGTCTAAGGGCTCACCGTTGACGTATACCTGACCTCCCGCAAAGCTGACCGTGTCGCCTGGCAATGCGATTACTCGTTTGATGAAATCATTGATGGTGCCAGGCGCATTGGCTGGCCTAGCAAAGACGATCACGTCACCATATCCGACATCACCGAAACGGTAACTCAGTTTATTGACGAGCACTCGATCGTCGCCTTGTAGAGTTTGAGCCATAGAAGTAGATGGAATATAGTATGCCTGCATCAAAAACGAACGGATAAGTAGTGATATTCCTAAGGCAATAATGGCGATCAAAATCCATTCGGCAAGCGTGCGTACCAGGTTGGGCGGGTCGGCGTTTTCTTGCCCGGGGTCATCAATTGGTTCCGCATCGTTTTCGTCTACCTCTGCATCGATCTTGTTCACATCATCGATCTTGTTCACATCGATTTCTTGCACATTGAGGGGAGGCGAAGCCTCGGTGTTAGTCACGGGTCACGACGATACCGCCAACTTTGGCGCGATAGTCTTGTGTCGCTAAGCGCTAGCGAAGCTCACGATAGCGTTCAAGCACTTTCTGGGCTGCTGTACTTACCAACGAAGCTGAATATGGGGCATCAATGTTGATGATTTCTGCTTGGTCGCCGAGTCGCAACATCAAACGTTCAAGCCAATCTTGAGACCACACCAGCATCTCCACTTCCAAGTTGCCGTCGGTGTCGGTTTGCGAAGAGACAGTTGGATAGTTCTCGGTTACCCAAGCACATGAGGGGTGCAAACGCAACAGCACTCGTGGGTTGTCTTTTTGCGGTTCAAGGGTTCTGTTACGTGTGCTCGTTGGCTCTCGGGCGGGTTCGTTGCTCAGTTGTGCCGTGATAGTGCGGTCTACCCGAAAAATGCGTTCATCGTTGGCTAGATGGCACCAAGCCTGAAGATACCATTCGCCCTTGTCGCTAAACAGCCTAAATGGCTCAACAGTGCGCTTGGTGAGTTCATTGCGGCTAAAGGTGTAGTACTCAATTTCGGTTTTTAGTTGTTGATTGATTGCGGTTCGCAATGTTTCGAGCGTGTCTAAAGGGGCGCTCCCGAGCTGCACCTCCACTGCTTGGTCGGCCGCAGTTCCTAAGGCCATTTCGAGTTTAGTCAAGGCCCGCAACAGTGGACTGGCCGCCTCGCTGCGTTCATCGGTTGTTGCGAAAGGGTGCATGAGCAGAGAACGTCCGGCGGTCAATAAACGAGTTGCTTCACTTGGGGTAAGACGCAGTGGCCGTGAAAACCATTCGGCATAACTGATTTGCGCGATGTCATCGGAGATGTCTACCTCGATTAAAGCATCTGGCGTGAAGGGATGCACCCCCACGAAAAACAACACTTCGGTTAGGTCCTTGATGAGTTGTTCTCTCGGGTAGTCGAAGCGAGTTGTTATGTCATCAAGGGGGGCACCTTGTCGTTCCACAACCCATGGAACCACCGCCAAAAGTCGGCTCATCCGTTCAGTGGCGGTCATTTGAGTTTTCATGTCAGCGCTTCCAACCACCGCACCATATCCGCACGCACTGCGGCCGGTTCAATCACTTCCACATGTTCAGCGAAATTGAGAATCAACGAACGGAAGGCAGCAACGTTGCGCACCTCAAAGGTGATTCCCGTGGCCGGGTCGTAGTGGTTTGGGTCTTCTCCCATCAGGTAACAGAAGTAAGCGACATGGTCGGCATCAACCATAACCCGTACACGCTGCGGCTCTTCGTCGCCTAGTTCCCACATGCGCAAATTCGCTGGGTCGGTTGGCGTAGCTCGTGGTTGGGTGGCGTGCTGACGCAGGTCCACTTGGCTGGCAATGCGGTCAACTCGATAGAGGCGTTGGTCGTGGCGTACGCAATCCCATCCAGCCAAATACCAGTGACCCTTAACGAAAGACAAACGCCAAGGCTCAACCAATCGGTCAAGGTCAGCATAGGTGAAACCAACGGCACGGCCTTCGGCGGCCGCGGTGATAAGCAGCGCGAGTTTTTCGTTGAAAGGGACGCGCCCGATCTCCGCTGCTTCTAGTTGTGTGGTCGAACCACCGAGTTTGAGCAGACCTGTTGCTCCCCCGTCAAGTCGCACTGCGTTGGTGGCCATATTCAGCGCGGTTAACTCATCAGGTTCAAACTGCAGGTTGTGGCCGGTGTATTCTGAGCGCAGAATGCGGTAGCCATCGATAGGTGGGTCGGTCCCCGAAATGGGTTCGACTCGCAACGGGATTCCCATGCTGCGTAGGTCGTCTTTGTCGCGCTCGAAGGTGCGCCGAAATGCGACCTTCGCTTCGGGGTAACCGCCAACTCGTTTACGCAATTCTTGTGCCGTGAGAGGTCGTGAGGTGTGCAGCAGCGCGGCGGTGAGGTTTAAGAGGCGTTCAAGTTTGTCCATTGGTGTGGATCCTGCCTCCTCTAGTTTGCTATAGCGACGCGATCAGTTTATCTACACGGTCGTCTTGGGCTTTGAACGGATCTTTACACAAGACCGTGCGTTGGGCTTGGTCGTTGAGCTTTAGATGCACCCAATCGACTGTATAGTCTCGTCGTTGTTCTTTGGCGCGGCGAATAAATTCGCCTCTTAGTCTGGCGCGGGTAGTATTTGGCGGGTTTTCAACAGCTTGCGAGATTGCTTTGTTGGTTACCATGCGTTCAACCAATCCTCGCTGTTGCAGGCGATAATAAAGCCCTCTGGCGCGGTTCACGTCGTGGTATTGCAGATCGACTAGAGCGACTTTGGCATCGGTTAGTTCGAGGTTCTTGCGGGCGCGATAGTTTTCTATCAACTTGTATTTGATGACCCAATCAAGTTCTCGATCTAGCTTCAGGGGGTCGTCTTCGATTTGTGTTATGCAATGTTCCCACATGCGCAATGCCAACTGTTCTTCGTCGCCTAGTTCGTGGTGCTCCGCGAAGCGGATGGCTCGTTGCAGGTATTCGCTTTGAATGTTGAGTGCTGATACTTCACGCCCGTTGGCGAGCCGGATACTGCGCCGGCAGGTGATGTCGTGACTGATTTCACGGATTGCGCGAATAGGGTTTTCTAGGGTCATATCACGCAACACCACCTTTGGTTCTTCGAGCATTCGCAGCATCAAAGAAGCAATTCCGACTTTGAGGAAGGTGGCGTATTCGCTCATGTTGGAGTCGCCTACGATCACATGCAGGCGGCGGTATCGCTCGGGGTCAGCGTGGGGCTCGTCTCGGGTGTTGATAATGGGTCGTGAGCGGGTTGTGGCTGACGAGACCCCCTCCCAGATGTGTTCAGCACGTTGGCTAACGCAGTATCTAGCTCCCCTCGCGGTTCGCAAGATTTTCCCGGCACCGGCGATGATTTGACGACTAACCAGAAACGGAATCAGTACCTCTTGATACGAGGCTTGGTTTTCGTTGCGGGTGACACAATAGTTTTCGTGGCAGCCGTAGCTGTTTCCCGCGGAATCGGTGTTGTTCTTGAATAGGTAAATGTCGCCGTGGATGCCTTCATCGGCGAGTTCTGTTTCGGCGCTGACGAGGAGCTGTTCCAAGATACGTTCGCCAGCTTTGTCGTGCGCGGTGAGGTCATGTAATGAATCGCATTCAGGGGTGGCGTATTCGGGGTGACTGCCAACATCTAGGTAGAGTCGGGCACCGTTGCCCAAAAAGACGTTGCTTGAGCGTCCCCACGAAACAACCCGGCGAAACAGGTAACGTGCGACCTCATCAGGGCTTAAGCGCCGTCTGCCGCGTAAGGTGCAGGTAACTCCATATTCATTTTCAATACCGTAGATACGTCGCTGCACAGCCCATAACCATATCTCCACGTGTCAAGGTATTCACCAAGGTTCCCCCGCCATGGCATCTATCAAGAAGGCGAATCTGGCGTACGTTGCTGTTTCGGTGGACGGAGGGAATCTGGCGCTTTTGCGTTTCAGGGTGGAGTCAAGGTTTCGAGTAGCGCCGAATTGGATTTCAGGTCTCAGGGACTCCATGCGTTGAGCGCTTCGGTGGCAGCGAACCAATGGCGGTTGCGGCCCGACCCGGTGCTCTCGACATCGACACGGGACACGACACCGCGCGAGGCAAGTGCCGTCAACGCGCCACGCCCGCTACGTTCACTGACTCCGAGCAGCCCGGCCACATCAGCGGCGCTCAGGACCGGGTGCGCCGGCAGATGCGCGAGCAGGTCCCGCGCGGTATGATCGGCTCGGAAACCGGAGATGGCTTGTTCCCATTGAGCAATGAGTGCTCGGATCCGGTCATATATCTGGTCGGTCGTGAGGGCGGCCTTCACAGCGGCCTCCGCAAACCAAGTGATCCAGGGGTCGGGTGTTCCCTGTTCAAAAAGGTGGAGTCCCGCGAGATACCCGCCGTGGTCGCGGGCGACAGCCATGCTGATCGGCACCGTGGAGCGTGGTGTCACGCCCCTACGGCGCAGCGTCCGGCTGACGAGTACCCGTCCGAGTCGCCCGTTGCCGTCTCCGTAGGGATGGATCGCTTCGAACTGGGCGTGGATGACCGCTGCGTGCGATACCGGGTCGAGGTGTTCTGGTTCGCCGTTGGAGAATGCGATCAGGTCGTCGGTCAATCGTGGAATCTCCGAAGGTGGCGGTGGTACGTAGGCCGCGTTCAAAGGCGAGGTTCCGCCCACCCAGCCGAGCGCGGGGCGGAACGTTCCGACCATTTCGGACGGGAGCATTCCGTGCCGCATGAGCTGTCGGTGCCAATTGTGCAGAGTGGCGACTGTCAGCGGTTCGTGTGCCGTGTCGAGCGCCCTGTCGATGACCACCAGATTGTCGGCCACCCAACCGGCGTTGCCGCCCCCGCCCGTTCGTGCCGCCACCAGCACAGATTCGATCGGCTCGCGCAGCCCCTCGATCCCTGACGACGCCATCGCCTCATTCCGCAGCAACAGCCTGGCCATCGGCTCCCAATGATCCTGCATCCGTAGTTCGCACAACCGAAGAGCAGCACACGCCCGCTCTCCCGCCCGGATTGTTGATCCCGACAGCTCGAACCGCCGCTCCCCGAGCAGTGCAGGAACCCATGCCCGGACCAGACGTCCGTTCCATTCCACCTCATCTTCACGTCCCGGCAAACCTTCCGAATCTAAGTCCATTTCGGAAGACTACTCTATAAGCCTTCTGAAATCTAAGCCAGTGTTCCCAGAACCGCTGCTCCCTGAACCGGCGCTAGGACTCAAGCGCCGACCCCGCCGCTGGGGGCGGTCATCGCCTCGGCGAAAGCGAATCCGTGTGTGGGGTTGTCCGTGGCGTGTCGAAAGCTGTCGGGAGGACGGAGCACGAGAGCCGGTCGATAGCTCGGAGTGAGTTATGGCTGCTTTCTGTGCTGGAGCATATACGCAACAAAAGCAGCGTCGAATCTGCGTTCAGGTTTGAGTCGGTTTTCTCCTCCACCCGTGACGAGATTCGCCAACACGCTTCGGTGATCCCGTATAGCGACGGATTGCTGAGCGATGGACTATGGGGCGATGGCATCGCGAATGGCGGCTCCGACTCGGGACGCGAGTTTCACAGGCACGGCGTTGCCGATCTGCAACTCGGTATCGGCGTTTCGGTCGCCACCTCCCCATTCCCAATCGGCTGGGAACGTCTGTATCCGGCTCCTTTCTCGAGTGGTCAAGGGCCGCACTTCGTTCGGTGGAGCACTGTCGAGATGGTTTCCAGCATAGTTCGGGGGAACGGGCCTGTTCACCCCTCTCACGGTGGGCGACGGTTCATGTACGGAGAAAACTGCCCGTCTTGAATAGTTGCGGGGGTGGCGATAGTAGTATTCGATGTCAATTTCGTCACCCAAGAACTCCTTGACGATCGTCCGATGCGGTGTCTCGCGGGACTTGACACCTTCAGCGAAATTCGAGCCGGTTGCACCGTTGCCAAGAAACCCAAACGCAAAAAACCTGCGCCGTAGTTGAGGCACACCGAAGCGGCTCGCGTCAAGGACCATTTCGACTAATGAGTACCCGGCTGCAGTCACCTCGCTACGCATCATCTGGTAGGTAGTGCTGGTACGGACTTGGGGCACATTCTCCATCAGGAATGCTACGGGTTGACATTCACAGACAATCCGACCAAACGCGGAGGTGAGGTTTGCTTGTGTGCCCTCAATGCGCTTGCCTGCGGTTGAGAAGTCCTGGCACGGAGGTGCCCCAGCGATCAGATCGACACCAACCTGGGAGATCCGTTTGGCAGCAGAAGCAGTATCGGACAGGTCGAACTCAATGGCGTGGGAACCAACATTGCGGCGGTAGGTGTCAAGCGCTTGGGGCCAACAGTCGTATGCTTCGGCCACCTCGAAACCAGCGTCCCCCAACCCTGCTGACAGCCCGCCGCATCCGCTGAATAGATCCACCGCTACCAGTGTCACGCCGCTATGAGATTCGCGTGTCGGAGCCAGCAAAGGGGACGCGAACTCGTAGTCGAAGAGTTTGTCCGGTGCATGCTTAACCATGACCATACTCTAGTAAGTGGGTGTGACACGCGGGTACAGCTTTCCCTATGATCTTCGATTCCCATCAATGATCGATTCTTATTTCAGGACACAGGGACTCCATGCGTTGAGCAGTTCGGTGGCAGCGAACCAACGGCGGTTGCGGCCCGACCCGTTGCTCTCAACATCGACTCGGGACACGACACCCCACGAGCCAAGTGCCGTCAACGCGCCACAACCGCTGCGTGCGAAACCGGGGCGAGGTGTTCCGGTTCGCTTCCGCAAGCACAGCGGGCACCCATGCCCGGAGCAGATGTCCGTTCCATTCCGCCCGATATAACCTTTAATTCGTTGCGCCGGTCTGTGCCTTAGGCGGCGAGAAGTGTGGTTACTTCGGCGTTTTCGAGGCGGCGAAAAGCGCGCCTACCAATCCCCCGTTCAAGCACTGCTACCTCAAGTTCGTTGGGGTTCAACACA
>Ga0209020_1001217_pt1 | contig 27372 bp, 20 predicted proteins | sample PinacodermBB_FD_187298 | JGI IMG/M metagenome (GOLD analysis project Ga0209020, IMG submission 187298) | Host-associated microbial community of the marine sponge Aplysina aerophoba from Gulf of Piran - sponge pinacoderm, lysed by bead... | ecosystem: Host-associated > Porifera > Sponge >... | reverse complement strand
ACCCCGGCCCGGGCGAGGTCGAAGGCCCGACCGTGAGGTTGGGGACCGAAAATCTTGTAAACACCCTCGAGGCGTATCAGCCCTTCACCGGCCACCACCACTCCCTTCCAGGCTCGTCACCGCACGCTTCACATTTGACGACAAGCCTGGCCTCAACGCCTTGCCAAGACACTAGTGTGGAATAGGCCGCTCTGCTTGACGAAACCTTCCATTTGTCTCACGATACGGAACCGTGCCGCATCGCAGCACACGGACGGTAGGATTGTTCCGGGTAGCATTCCCGTTCGGCAGGTCACCTCTTCACGGAGATTGCATGAGTTCTTCCGCTAGGTTCCCCTCCGACCTCGAGATCGCTCAGGCGGCTCCGGTCACGCCGATTGCCGAGATCGCCGAGTCGATCGGGGTCCGTGCCGACGAGCTGATTCCGTACGGATCGACCAAGGCCAAGGTCCACCTCGATATTCTGAAACGGGTCGGTGCCCGTTCGCCCGGCAAGTACATCGACGTCACCGCGGTCACCCCCACACCTCTCGGCGAAGGCAAGACCACCACCACGATCGGTCTGGTTCAAGGACTGGGTCTCCTCGGGAAGAAGGCCGTCGCGGCCATCCGCCAGCCCTCGATGGGACCAACTTTCGGGATCAAGGGCGGGGCAGCGGGGGGTGGCTACAGCCAGGTCATCCCAATGGACGAGTTCAACCTGCACCTGACCGGCGATATGCATGCCATCAGCGTGGCCCACAACCTGGCGGCGGCGGCCATGGACGCCCGCTGGTACCACGAGGGCCGGATGAGCGACGCTCAGCTCGAGGCGATAGGGCTTGGGCGGCTCAATATCGACATGTTCCGGGCCCAGTGGCGCAGGGTGGTCGACGTCAACGATCGGGCGCTGCGTAACGTGGTGCTGGGCCTGGGCGGACGTATCGACGGCCGGCCCCGTGAGACCGGTTACGACATCACCGTGGCTTCCGAGTTGATGGCGATTCTGGCGCTCACCGATGGCCATGACTACGCCTCGGCGCTCCGCGACCTTCGGGCCCGCTGCGGACGGATCGTGGTCGGAGCGAACACAGCCGGCGACACCATCACCCTCGACGACCTGGGCGTGGGCGGCGCGGTGACCGTCCTGATGAAGGACACGCTACATCCCACGCTCATGCAGACGCTCGAAGGCCAGGCAGCGTTCGTCCACGCGGGTCCGTTCGCCAACATCGCCCATGGCAACTCGTCGATCCTGGCCGACCGGGTGGCGCTCCAACTTGGCGAATACGTGGTTACCGAGTCGGGATTCGGGGCCGACATGGGCATGGAGAAGTTCTTCAACATCAAGTGCCGGGCCTCCGGTCTGAAGCCCGATGCGGTCGTCCTGGTGGCCACGGTTCGGGCGCTCAAGACCCACGGCGGCGGCCCTCGAGTGGTGGCGGGCCGGCCTCTCGCCCCGGCCTACACGGAGGAGAACCTGCCCCTTCTGGAGGCCGGCCTCGTCAACCTGGTGGCGCACATCGAGAACGCCCGCCGCTTCGGTATCGAGGTGGTGGTGGCGGTCAATACCTTCCCGACCGACACGGAGAACGAGCGCCGGGTGGTCAAGCGGGCCGCCCGGGAGGCGGGAGCGCTATCGGCGGTCACGTCCAGCCACTGGGCGGATGGTGGGCGTGGAGCCCTGGAGTTGGCCGAAGCCGTGGTGGACGCCTGCGAACGGCCTGCGGACTTCCGTTTCCTCTACCCGTCGGACCGGTCGATCAAGGACAAGATCGAGACCGTCTGCCGGGAGATCTACGGCGCCGGCGGAGTCGACTATTCTACCGCCGCGGCGCGCCAGATCGCCGACTTCGAGCAGGCCGGGATGGGGAACTTGCCGATCTGCATGGCCAAGACCCCCCTGTCGATCTCGCACGACTCCGCTATGAAAGGGCGGCCGCTCGGGTTCACCGTGCCGGTTCGCGAGGTCAGGGCGTCGGTCGGCGCCGGCTTCCTCGTGGTGCTCCTGGGCGAGATCCGCACGATGCCGGGACTAGGTGCCCGGCCAGCGTACATGAATGTAGACATCGATGAAGACGGCAAGATCATCGGCCTCTTCTGACTTCTCGGCGGCGGCGGTGGACGAGCCGGTCGCCTCGATCCGGTACCTGGTCATAGATTGTCTTGACCTCGATCGATCAGCCGCCTTCTGGGGTCCGCTTCTCGGTCTGGCGCCCGGGCGGCGGCTCGACAACTACCTGTTCATGGGGCCGGTACTACCCGGGTGCGATCTGGTTCTCCAGCGGGTGGACCGTGTCACAGCCGACAAGAGTCCGGTCCACTTCGACATCGAGGGCTCGAACGAGGAGGACTTCGACATGATCCTCGCCCGTTCGGTACGACTTGGTGGCAGAATCGTGGAGACAGTCACGGAGGACGAGTACACGCTGGCAGTCATGGTCGATCCCGACGGCAACGAGTTCTGCGTGAACAAGATCCCGTCGCCATCTACTGTCAGTGGTACACAGGCGGAGCGAACGGCCGTTGGTGGAGAGTGATGGAAAGGAGGTGATGGAATGCCGAAGGTGACGCTTCCCCGATTGACCACGCCGTACGTGCGACGCGACGGCGAGTTGGTGCCGGCCACATGGGACGAGGCGCTCGACCGGGCGGCGGCCGGGCTGAGCCGCCATACCGGTGGTGCCTATGCCATGTTCTCGTGCTCCAAGGCGACCAACGAGATGAACTTCCTGGCCCAGAAGTTCGCCAGGCTGGTCATGGCGTCGAACAACATAGATTCGTGTAACCGCACCTGACACGCTCCCTCCGTCGCCGGTCTGGCGGCAGTGTTCGGAGTAGGAGGCGGGACCTGTTCCTACGAGGAGATCGAGACCACGGACGTGATCCTGCTCTGGGGTTCCAATGCCCGGGAGGCTCATCCGATCTTCTTCCATCACCTGATGAAGGGGGTCCGCAACGGCGCCAAGCTGTACACGGTTGACCCGCGCCGGACCACCTCGGCCATGTGGGCCGATGCTTGGCTGGGGCTGGAGGTGGGTTCGGACATCGCGCTGGCCAACGCCGTCGGGCGCGAGATAATCACGTCCGGCCTGCATCACAAGGAGTTCATCCAGCACTCCACGGTGGGTTTCGATGCCTATGCCGAGTCGGTGGAACCCTGGACGCTGCAGAGGGGTGCCGAGATCACCGGCTTGCCCGCCGAAGTCATCCGCCGCATGGCCCACGACTACGCCACCGCGGAGCAGGCCCAGATCTGCTGGACGCTAGGCATCACCGAGCATCACAACGCCACCGACAATGTCTTGGCCCTCATAAACCTGGCCCTCCTGACCGGCCATGTGGGTCGCTACGGATCGGGATTGGTTCCGATCCGCGGCCAGAACAACGTCCAGGGCGGCGGCGACATGGGCGCGCTGCCCAACCGGCTGCCCGGTTTTCACGAAATCGAGGACCCGGTCTCTCGCGGCAAGTTCGAGGCCCTCTGGGGCCGGTCCGTGCCCAACCAAGTCGGCAAGCATCTGTCGCTGATGCTGGAGGCGATGGAGCACGGAGAGATAACCGCTCTGTACGTGATCGGCGAGAACCCGGCCCAGTCGGAGGCCCGCTCCGACCATGCCCGCAGCATCCTCCGCGGGCTGGAGTTCATGGTGGTGCAGGACCTATTCATGACCAGGACGGCAGAGTTGGCCGACGTGGTGTTCCCGGCGGCGGCCGGATGGGCCGAGACAGACGGCACGGTGACCTCTTCCGAGCGGCGGGTGCAGCGGGTCCGCAAGGCTCTCGAACCTCCGGGGGACGCTCGAGATGATCTGCACATCATCTCGGCCCTCGCCGAACGGATGGGCCGGGGTTGGGGGTATCCCACCGCCGAGGAGGTATGGGACGAGTTGCGCAGCCTGTCGCCCCTGCACGCCGGGATGTCGTACCGACGGCTCGCCGACGAGGGCGGCCTGCAGTGGCCGTGTACCGGCGAGGACCATCCCGGCACCCTGTTCCTCCACGGCGATCTCTGGGACGATCCGCTGCCTCGTGACCCGGCCCCATTCTTCGCGACGCCGTGGGCTCCACCGGTGGACGAACTGAACGAGGAGTACCCGATCCGGCTAACCACGGGTCGCCGGCTCGACTCCTACAACACCGGGGTCCAGTCCCGGGGTTACTCATCCCCGCTGAGGACAGCGGTCGCCGTAGAGGTGGCGCCCGCGGATGGAACCGCCCTCGGCGTGGTCGAGGGCGACCGTGTCCGTGTCGTCTCGCGCCGGGGGTCTGTCGAGGCACCGGTGCTGTTCGATCGGTCGCTCCGTCCCGGCCTGGCTTTCATGGCCGTCCACGATCCCGACGAGGTGGACGTGAACCTGCTCACCATCGACGCGTGGGATCCCAAGTCGGGCACCGCCGAGTTCAAGGCCACCGCGGTCCGGATCGAGCCTTTGGAGGAGGGGGTTGAGAATCGAACCGGGGTTCGTTCCGTGGCAAACTATCCGGCATGAGAGCTGCCGGCCACCACAGAGCTGTCGGCCTTCACGCCATCCCCATGTAAGGGGATTCCCGGCAACCTTCTAGGAGAACTCCCATCGACCTGCGACTCATGTCCGCCGAGCCAACCGCAGCGGAGCGTTTGGCTGTGGATGCGTTGCTAGGACTTCCGTCCGGGGACGGCGAGCCTACGCAACCGGCCGACCGGCGCGTGGCTTTCGGCGGCTATCGCCATTCGGTGGAGAGCCGCCATCTATTGCTCCCGGCGCTCCACGCGGTGAACGACGCGGTCGGATGGGTCAGCGCAGGGGCGCTCAACTACATCTGCGAGCGGCTTCTGGTCCCCCCCGCGGAGGCGTACGGCGTGGCCGGCTTCTACGCCCTGCTGTCATTGGAGGAACGACCGGCCCGCGTGGCTCATGTGTGTGACGACGTGGCGTGCCGGACCATGGGCGGCGCCGGGATCCTGGCCAGCCTGGAAGGGCGTCCCGATACGCATCCCAGCCCGTGCCTGGGTCAGTGCGACCAGGCCCCGGCCGTCTTCTTCCAGCGGGCCGGCGAGGAGGACACCGTGCTGGTCGGCGCTACCCACGACCGGGTCGTCGACGTGCTGGCAGGCGGGTCCATCGAGGAAATCCCTCCCATCGCGCCGCAGGCAGGCGATCCGTCGTTGCGCTTGCTGAAGCGCATTGGCACGGTCGATCCGACCTCCCTGGAGGGTTACCGGGACGTCGGCGGTTACCAGGCTCTGGCCCGAACCGTCGAGATCGGGCCGGATCGGGTTCTTGCCCAGATCAAGGCATCCGGCCTCCGGGGCCGGGGGGGTGCCGCTTTCCCGATGGGGATCAAGTGGGAGGCGGTGGCCCGGTCACCCGACATGCCGCACTACCTGATCTGTAACGCCGATGAATCGGAACCGGGCACCTTCAAGGACCGGGCGCTGATGGAGGGTGACCCCTTCGCGGTGATCGAGTCGATGACCATCGCCGGCCTGACCGTCGGGGCCGAGCGCGGGTACCTGTACATACGCGCCGAATACCCGTTGGCCCAGTCCCGTCTCCAGAACGCCATCGACAGCGCCCGGGCAGAGGGCCTGCTCGGAGCGGACGTGGCCGGTTCGGGCTGCGCGTTCGAGATCGAGATCCGGCGCGGTGGAGGCGCGTACATCTGCGGTGAGGAGACCGCTCTGATGAACTCGATCGAGGGTAAGCGGGGGGAGCCGCGCAACAAGCCCCCCTTTCCGACCCAGGTGGGCCTGTTCGGACGCCCCACGGTGATCAACAACGTCGAAACCCTGATCAACGTGCTCGACATAGTGCTCGAGGGCGGAGCCGCGTTCGCGGAGATCGGAACCGGGGAGTCGACCGGGCCGAAGTTGTTTTGCCTGGCGGGCGCCGTGGCGCGGCCCGGCGTGTACGAGGTGGAGTTCGGCAGGACGTTGGGAGAGCTGATTGACCTGGCCGGGGGTGTGACCGGAAGCGGCCGGATAGGCGCGGTGATGCTCGGAGGCGCGGCCGGTCTGTTCGTGGGTGAGGACCATCTCGACATGCCGCTGACCTTCGAGGATGCCCGAGTTCGCCAAGCCACTCTCGGTTCCGGCGTGGTCCTGGTGTTCGACGACCGGACCGACTTTCCGGACATAAGCAGGCGGATCGCCCGCTTCTTCCGGGACGAATCCTGCGGCCAGTGTGTACCCTGCCGGGTCGGTACCGTTCGCCAGGAGGAGTTGCTGGCTCGCCACTACGGTGGCGAGCCGCTGGACGAGGATCTGTTCGAGGAGGTCGCCCGGGTGATGATGGACGCCTCGATCTGCGGGCTGGGGCACACTGCGTCGACTGCGATCCGGTCGGTCATCGATCTGGGCCTGCTGGAGCGATCTCGTGGCTGAAGTCACGCTCGCCGTCGACGGGACCACCGTTAAGGTCCCCGACGGATCGACCATCCTCGACGCATGCCGGGCCCTGGGCAACGACCAGCCCACCCTCTGCTACCTGGACAACCTGACCCCGGTCAACGTCTGCCGGGTATGCGTGGTGGAGGTGGAGGGCAACCGCACGCTGGTGCCCTCTTGCAGCCGCCCGGCCGAGGACGGAATGGAGGTGGCCACCGACAGCGATAGGGTGCGCCACTCCCGCAAGATGGTCTACGAGTTCCTGGCCTCCACGGTCGACTTGGGCCTGGTCGACGAGGAGACGGCGGCGTGGATGGACCGTTACGGCTGCGATCCCGACCGCTACGGCCCGCCCGCTGATCCGGCCGTCGACCGCGACCGGCGTAAGGCGGGCCATCACCAGATCGGGCCCGGGACCGTAGCCGAGACCGTTCACCAGCCGGTCAAGGTGGACAACGAGCTCTACGTGCGGGACTACTCCCGGTGCATCCTTTGCTACAAGTGCGTGGAGGCCTGCGGGGAGGACGCCCAGAACACCTTCGCCATTGCGGTGGCCGGCCGCGGCTTCGACGCCCGCATCTCGACCGAATTCGACACCGGCCTGACCGACTCGGCTTGCGTCTTCTGCGGGAACTGCATAGGCGTGTGTCCCACCGGCGCCCTCATGTTCCGCAGCGAGTACGAGCTGCGCCAGGCAGGCATGTGGGAGGAGGATTCCCAGACCGTTACGCGCACCATCTGCTCGTACTGCGGGGTCGGTTGTAACCTGGACCTCCACGTCCAGGACAACCGGATCGTGAAGGTCACCTCGCCGATGGACCACTCGGTCACTTCCGGACACCTCTGTATCAAGGGACGGTTCGGATACGAGTACGTCCAGGAGGTCGGCGACCTAGCCGTCACGCCCATCGACGAGATTCTCCGGAGAGCCAGGATTGACGATCGAGGGCGGCGCCGGCGCCCCGATTCCCGCGCCTGAGGAGTTCATAGGGACGGGCCGGGCAGCGGCCCTCTTCTGTGCCGTGATCATGGTCACCCACGGCTTCGGCAACGGTCTGGTTCCCGCCCTCCTGCCGCACATCGGTGAGAGCTTCGGGTCCGGCTACGGCGCCTTGGGCCTAGCCGTGTCATCAGGACTCCTGGCCTACGGGCTGGGTGCCGCCATCGGAGTCAGGGTGGTGGATGTGTTCCCGCTCCGGGGAATCATCCTGACCGCGCTGTCAGTATGCGTGGTCGGGTTCCTGGTGGCGGTGTGGGCCAGGACGCCGGTCGCTCTGGCCGGGTCGGTGGTGCTCATAAGCCTGCTCGCGCCGATCAGCTGGTCGGCGTCGGTACGCCTCATCGCCCGCGTGGTGAAGCCTTCCTCCCGTGGCCGGGTCATGGTGGTGGCCGGCTCGGGCGCCGGAGTCGGAGGCGGTATCAACGGTGCGTTCGCGCTCTTCCTCGCCGGACAGGACGAATGGAGGCTGGCCTTCGTGATCACAACTGCGGTCTCAGTGGCGGCTGCGCTGGCCGTCCTGGTGCTGCTACCCCGTACTCCCGCCTCGAGTCCCCGCATTGCCCGGACAGCCATGCGGCGAAGGGGCTGGAGAGATACGTGGGCAGCCCGGAGCGGTCGGATTGTGGTCTTGATCAGCATCGCGGCCGGTGTCGGCGGCTTCACGTTCGTCAGCTACATGTCGGCCACGGCGGTGGACGAGTTCGGGGTGTCGCCGTTAGCGGTGGCCACGCTCTGGTGGATCGCATCGTCGGTCGGACTGATGGCGGCCATGGTCATGGGCGCCTGGTCGGATCGGGTATCGCCCGTGCTGGTCATGGGAGTGATCTCCCTCGTCTTCGCCACCAGCCTCATTGTTCTTGTGCTGACCTGGTCGTACGCGGGCCTGATGGTGGCGGCCGTGGGATTCGGGTTCTTCAACTACCCGATATGGGGGCTGCTGGGCCACCTGGCCGGCCAGGGTATGGAACCGCGGCTGGCGGTGCGGGCCTTCTCGGGAGGTCTGACGGCGGCAGCCTGGTGCGCCATGTTGGGAATCGCCGTGGCCGGCTGGTGGATCGACCGGACAGGTAGCTTTCGCATCCCGGCCATCGCTCTGGCCGTTCTGAGCGGTCTCGTCACGGGGTGGCTGGTAACCGAATACCTCCGTCGGCGCGCCGGGGGAGGGAGGCCACTGAAAAAGATCGGGCTATCTTGGCCCGGTGTCGAGTCACCGGGGTCATCCCTGCCTGGCCAACCGTAATTGCCGCCGTGAGCCGTGCCTTCGGGTCGTGGGGCGCCTCGAACACCGTTCGTTGGCCTTCTTCTTCCCGGAGGCCGTAACCTCAAGGACGACATGCTTTCCCAGATGATTCGCGCCGGCCGCCTAGATCGGTCCTTCTACGAGTCGCTGCTATTCGACAACTACGCAGCAGGCAACGCGGTGGTGGTGATCATCATCGCCGGGATACTCTCGCATATCGGGACACTTCCGCAGGTCGGGGCATTCTCGCTGGTGGCCGCGGCGTTCGCCATTCTGTCCAGCATTCTCCGGGCGGGCCTGGTAACCGCCGCGGTGTGGGCGGCCTCGGTATACATCTTCAAGCGCCACGGAAACCCCCGAGCCACCTTCAGGATGGTCGGCTTCGCCAATGTTGCCTTCTTCCCGTTGGTCCTGACCGGCCGGCCGGGCCCGCTCTGGTTGGTAGCGCTGTTGATCACGGCCGTGTGGTTCTTCCTCGCGCTCCGTACCGTGGCCCGCGCTCAGTTCGAATCCGATCATCCGGAGAACAGCTTCGTCGCCGCCACCGGCCTGCTCGGCTGGTACCTGTCGATCATTCTCTTCTAATGGTCTGCCTGTGGAATGGCCAGGCTGTTTCGCAGTCAGACCACTGAGTCCCCGGATGCCGGTCTACCGTCTCGATCTCTCCTATGACGGATCAGGATTCCACGGTTATGCCCGGCAACCCACCGTGCGCACCGTTCAGGGTGAGTTGGAGGCCGTCCTGGCTCGCGTTCTCGAGCCGGTCGACACGGTCGTGGCCGGTCGCACCGATGCCGGAGTCCACGCCTGCCATCAGGTGGTGTCCTTTTCCACCGGGAAGCCGGTCGATCCTGACCGGCTGGCTCGCTCGCTCACCAAGCTCCTGGGGCCCGAGATCGTGGTCTACGCCGCGGCGCGAGCGCCCGAAGGTTTCTCGGCCCGCTTCTCCGCCACCCGCCGCTCCTACCGGTATCGAGTTCTCAACAGTCCGTTTCCCGACCCGCTCCGCCGCGCAACCTCGTGGCACGTCAGGGAGCCCCTCGATCTTGAGGCGATGAATCGGGCGGTCGGTTACCTGGTCGGCGAGCACGACTTCGCCTCCTTCTGCCGCCGTAGGGAAGGCGCTTCGACCGTTCGCACCGTTCTTTCGGCCGGCTGGTCCGCCCGATCCGACGGCATCCTCGAGCTGGAGATCGCAGGAACGGCGTTCTGCCACCAGATGGTCCGGTCCATCGTTGCCTTATCGGTGGACGTGGGTAGGGGACGGATCGAACCCGGTACCACCTCTCTGATCCTTGATGCCAAGGACAGGAATAGGGCCCGGGGGGCTGCTCCGCCCCACGGCCTGGTTCTGTGGCAGGTGGACTATTGAGTGGCCCGCCGCCCGGCGGCTGGCAACCGGCTGCCGGTCTCGCTACAATCCGGCGGCCCGCCGGTGCGCACATTTCGGTCCCGGCGTGGTATCAGCGTGGACCGATCGCTGTTCCCGGGGGCTGCCGGTAGTCACGGCCGCCGCCGCGGCTCCCCGGTCTTCGTCCTGTATCCGATCCGCAATCGAGCGACGATGGTGAAGCGACAAACCACGTACACGCCCAAGCCCGACCACATCAGCCGGCGCTGGTTGCTGGTCGACGCCGCCGACCTGCCGCTCGGGCGTCTCGCGTCGCGCCTCGCGCCGCTGCTGGCCGGCAAGCACAAGCCCACCTACGCTCCCCACATGGATGGCGGCGACTTCGTAGTGGTCGTCAATGCGGAGAAGGTGGTGGTCACGTCCACCAACAGCCAGAACAAGATCTACTACCGGCACTCCGGTTACCCGGGCGGCCTCAAGGAGGAATCGTTCGAGAGCCTGATCGAGCGTAGGCCCGAGGCGGTCATCGAACGGGCAGTCCGGGGTATGCTCCCCAAGACCAAGCTGGGTCGCCGGATGATCCGCAAGCTCAAGGTCTACACGGGTCCGGATCATCCTCACAAGGCCCAATCTCCGGAGGTTCTCGACCTCGCGATAAGGAAGGTGAGTTTCTGATGGTCCGAGCCGTGGCCCAGGCCACCGGGCGCCGCAAGGAATCGGTTGCCCAGGTGCGCCTTTACAACGGTACCGGCGTGTTCGCCCTCAACGGGCGGTCCCTGGAGCGGTACTTTCCCACCATGGCTCGCCGCATGCGGGTGCTGGAACCGCTCCGGGTCGCCAACGCGGAGGGCCGCTACGACATCGTGGCCAAGCTACACGGTGGCGGTGTGAACGGCCAGGCCGATGCCCTTCGCCTCGGCATCGCCCGTAGCCTGATCAATCTGGATCCGAGCCTCCGCCACGATCTCAAGCGCGCCGGGCTGCTCACCAGGGACGCTCGGGTCGTGGAACGGAAGAAGTACGGTCTCCGCAAGGCTCGGCGGGCGCCGCAGTACACCAAGCGGTAGGGGGGTGCCGCAGCACGGATCCTGCGGGGTTCGGCCATCGGCTAGTGACCTGTCGGGGGTTTTCCCAGCCATCCACACCGCACCTGCCGACGCACTCGATCTTGGCTGGTAACTCCTCGCCTTCCCGCCGGCTCTTCGGTACGGACGGCGTGCGGGGGGTAGCCAACTCGGACCTCGATGTTGATCTCGTGATGGGCCTGGCCAGCGCCGCCGGCGATCTGGCCGGAGGCGGCACGGTGGTGGTGGGCCGTGACACCCGCCGCTCCGGCCCGATGCTGGTCGCCGCTCTTCAGGCCGGATTCAATTCGGTCGGCGTTGACACTCTCGACGCGGGAGTGATTCCGATAGGTGGGGTTTCCGCCCTCGTGGCCGAACTCGGCGCCGATCTGGGAGTGATGGTCTCGGCCTCGCACAATCCGGCGCAGGACAACGGGATCAAGTTTCTCGATGCCGACGGTTTCAAGCTCGATGACGAGCGGGAGGCCGATATCGAGGCCCGGCTGGCCCGGGGGGCGCCCTGGCGTAGGCCCACCGGAGCGGGGGTCGGCACCGGTCGTGCTCTGCCGGATGCAACGGGCCGGTACCTGGCCGCTATCCGTTCTCATGCCCCTCGATCGTTGCAGGGGTTGCGCCTAGCCCTCGATTGTGCCAACGGTGCCGCTCATCGGGCCGCTCCCGAGCTATTCGGGTCGCTTGGCGCTGACGTGGTGACCTTCTTCGCTGATCCCGACGGTATGAACATCAACGACGGCTGCGGGGCCACCGCGCCCGAGCGCCTGGTTTCGGAGACCGGCGTTGGCGGCCGGATCGGGTTGTGCTTCGACGGCGACGCCGACCGTCTCATCGCTGTCGATGAGGACGGTCATGTCGTCAACGGCGACGTGATCATGGCCACCATCGCCCTCCACCTCAAGCGCCGGGGGGAGTTGGCCGGTAACACGGTGGTAGCCACGGTGATGTCCAACCTGGGATTCCGCAGGTCCATGCGGGAGGCGGGGATCGAGTTGTTGGAGACACAGGTCGGTGATCGCTACGTCCTGGCTGCGATGCGCGAGCACGGCGCGGTGCTCGGCGGGGAACAGTCCGGCCACGTCATCCAGCTCGACCGGGGGACGACCGGCGACGGCCTTCTCACCGCCCTGCGACTCCTGGAGGTGGTGGTTCGGGAGCAGCGCCGGCTCGCTGACCTGCGGCGGGACGCGATGACCGAGTTCCCCCAGGTGCTGGTCAACCTGGCGGTCCGATCCCGGGATCTGGACCGGGCGAGTGGTGTCGAGGAGGCGATCGTCGCGGCCGAAGCCGAGCTCGGAGACGATGGGCGGGTCTTGGTCCGGGCATCGGGAACCGAGCCCGTGGTCCGGGTGATGGTGGAGGCCTCCAGAGCGGAAACCGCCGACTCGATCGCCCACCGGCTGGCGGCAGTGGTCAGGCAGGAACTCGGCCGTACATAGCCTTGGATCGGTACCGACGATCGGGGCTAACCTGGATCCGACAACCGATAACGGACAACCGTATCTTCAAGCGCCAGGCCCCGGCCATCGGCTCGCCGATCCGGGGTGACGAGGAAGAGGGATCATCGAGCATTCGGCGGATGCCCTCTCGGCCCTTCCACGGTCGTGACGGTTCGGACGAAAGGCCACGGGCAACCGGGGTGACAGAGACCGAGCCGGGGTGGAAGCGTGTGAGCGGCACGTGGCGCGCCCCTTCCCTGGTCCGGCCGGGGGGATGCGGTCCTCGGGCCGTCCGGCACATCTGGCTGCACACGCCGCCCGGCGATTGCTACCGCCCGTGTCCTGACCGAGGACACGAGCGAATGCTTCGCCCGGCAACCATTGCGGGTCCGGCATCGGGCGCAGGCAGACCCGAGGTTGGGAGGCGAAGATGTGCGGAATCGTCGGCTATGTGGGTCCCCGCCAGGCGCAGGACGTTCTGATGCACGGCCTGGCCCGGCTCGAGTACCGGGGATACGACTCCGCCGGGTTAGCGGTCGCCGGCCGGGGGAAGGTGGCCATCGCCAAGGCGGAGGGGAAGCTCGCCCGGCTTATCGGACGTGTGGATCGGTCTCCCCTTGGTGGCCACGCCGGCATAGGACACACCCGGTGGGCAACCCACGGGGTTCCGTCAGACCGCAACGCCCATCCCCACTGCGACGCGACCGGCGATTTCGTGGTCGTGCACAACGGGATAGTGGAGAACTTCCGGCCACTCCGAGACCGGCTCGAAGCCGGTGGGGTTGCCTTCCGGTCCGACACGGACTCCGAGGTTCTGGCCCATCTGGTGGCCCTCGCCTTTGACGGAGACCTGACGGAGGCGGTCCGCCGGGCCATCCGCCAGGCGCACGGCGCCTACGCGCTGGTGGCGATGACCTCCCACCAGCCTGATCGCATCGTGGCGGCCCGCATGATCAGCCCGCTAGTAGTGGGCCTAGGCGAGGGGGAGAACTTTCTGGCATCTGACATCCCGGCGGTACTCGAGTACACACGGGAGTTCCTGCTGGTGGAGGACGGGGAGATCGCCACCGTCACCAGCGACGGCGCCACGCTCGAAACCATCACCGGCAGTCCTGTCCGGAAGCAACCGTTCACCGCCGAATGGGAGACCGATTCGGTGAGAAAGGGAGGGTTCGACCACTTCATGCTCAAGGAGATTCACGAGCAGCCCGACGTGATCTCCCGGACCCTGGGGGCGCGGATCCGGCCGAGCGCGGACGGAGGTGAACAGGTGGCGCTGGAGGGCCTGGAATGGTCGGATCGGGATCCGGCGGCGATCGACCGGATCTGGATCACCGCCTGTGGCACCGCTTATCACGCCGGCTTGGTGGGACGGGTCCTGTTCGAGCAGCTGGCCGGCGTCCCTGGCGAGGTCGCCTTCGCCCACGAGCTTCGGTACGGCAAACCGCTGTTCCGCGACGGATCCCTGACTCTGGCCATCAGCCAATCGGGAGAGACCGCCGACACGGTGGCCGCCGCCCGCCTGGCCCGCGGGCACGGGTCCCGCCTGCTGGCCTTGACCAACGTGGTCGGATCGAGTCTGGCCCGGGAGGCGGATGATGTCCTGTACACATGGGCCGGTCCCGAGATCTCGGTTGCCTCGACCAAGGCGTACGTGGCGATGCTGGTGGGGGAGAGCCTGCTGGCCCTGGAGCTCGGCCGCAGGCGGGGCACGCTCTCCCCGACGTCGGAGAGCGGGCTGGTGGCCGAATTGCGGACGCTTCCCGGCAAGGCGGCTCGCGTGCTGGAGGACATGGAGAAAGTCGCCCGCATGGCGGACGTCCTGGCATTATCCCGCGACGCTTACTTCATCGGCCGGGGCCTTGACCTCGCCTCGGCCATGGAGGGCGCGCTCAAGCTGAAGGAGATCTCCTACATCCATGCCGAGGCGATGCCGGCCGGCGAGCTTAAGCACGGGACGCTAGCCCTGATCTCGGAAGGCACCCCGGTGGTAGCGGTGGTCACCCAGCAGGACGTGCACAGCAAGGCCATGCTCGGCCTCCAGGAGGTCAAGGCCCGCCGCGGCCTGGTCATCGCCGTCGCCTATGAAGACGACGAGGAGATAGGAACGGTTGCCGACCATGTGCTGTGGATCCCTCGGACCACTGACCTCTTCTCCCCGATCCTGGCCGCGATACCCCTCCAACTGCTCGCTTACTTCGTAGCCCGCCGTCTGGGCCGGGATATCGACCAGCCGCGGAACCTGGCGAAGAGCGTCACGGTCGAGTAACACCCTCCTAATCTTGCGCCTCATGCGGATTATCGGGTTGGGCGTGGACTTGGCCGAGATCGATCGGATCGAACGGGTCCTCGCTCGCTATCCACGGTTCGCACAACGGTGCTTCACGCCTCACGAGCAGGCATATGCCGAGCGGTTCTCGAATCCGGCCCGCCGGTACGCCGCTCGTTTCGCAGGCAAGGAAGCGGTGATGAAGGCGCTCGGTACCGGATACCGGAAGGTGCGCTGGCGCGATGTCGAGATCACGGGGGGAGGCAAGCCGACTGTGAACCTGACCGGCACCGGCGCCGCACGCGCCGCTTCGCTCGAGGTCACCCAAGTGGAGATAACGATCACCCATACCGACCGCCAAGCCCTCGTGTTTGCCATCGCGTTGGGAAAGTGAGGGCGTCCCGCTGCGAAAGGCTCAGTTGTCCTCGGCGCCGCCTAGGAGTATGCCTTCGATGCGAGCAACCCGGTCTGAGAGTTCGTTAACCTTGTCTGCGAGCCGGTCTCGACGATTGAGGACGACCACCGCCAAGGCAACCGCTGTGGGCCCCACCACCCCGAAGGCGTTGGTGAACTCGGACCACTCCATCCCTGCCCTTTCTGGAAGAAAGACACTACCAGTCTACCTCGAACGGTCTCCTTTGTAGTCTTTCTATGAACAATTATTTTCACGGTCTAAGAAGTTTGGGATAAGTTATGATGAGGTAATATGATATACAGGTCGTCTTGAGAGGCAGCGGTAGCCCTTCGGTCCCGGATGAGCCGTGCGGTCCCTTGTGCCGCTTCAAGCCTGCTACGGGTTCTCGGTGCCGGTTATCAGCCTCCGGGCCAGCTCGCTGACCTGGTGGTCTTCCAGGTTGGCGAAGGCCAGCCGCAGGTAGCGGTCCTGGCCGGGGCCGAACATCTCGCCTGCCAACGACAGGATGCCGAGCCGGTCGAACAGCCGTCTCGCCACCTCCTTGCTCCCCATTCCATCGAACGGGTGGCGGACGTACGCGAAGTAACCCCCGGCCGAGGCCACCGAATAGGGGCCGCCCTTCATGGCCGCCACGAAGCTCTCGACCCTACGGTTCAGGGTGTGGCGATTGGACTCCACCCACGGCTCCAGGTGTGCCAGCCCATACCTGGCGGCCTCCTGCCCGATCCGGTTGGGGCAGATCGTGAGGCAGTCGGCCGCCTTGTCCACCTGGTGGAGCATCTCGGGGGAGGCCGCCATGCCACCCACCCGGAAGCCCGGGATCGAGTACACCTTCGAGAAACTCTGGATATGGATGACGGACCGGTCCCAGTCGGGATCCTCGAACAGGCGGTGCGCGGGCTCGGTGGTGGTCCGGAAGTCCCGGTAGGTCTCGTCGAGGATCAGGCACAGCCGCCGGTCGGTCGCCAGGCGAGCGAACCGGGAGATGAGTTCCGGGGGATAGACCGCCCCGGTCGGGTTGTTGGGGGTGACCAGGACGATGGCACGGGTGCGGTCGTCGATCATGGACGCGGCGGCCTCCACCGAGGGGAGCATCCCGTCCGAGCAGGCCAGGTAGTCCGGTTTCACACCGCTGATGCTCAGCCACATGTCGTGGTTGAAGTAGTAGGGGACAGGCAGGATGATCCGGTCACCGGGCTCGCACAGGACCGCCACGGCCAGGCAGAAGGCCTGGTTGGCGCCGGCCGTGATGGCCACCTGGTCGGGTCGCACCATCCCCCGGTAGGTGGCCGAGAGGTCGGACGCCAGGGCACCCCGTAGTCCCGGATCGCCGAGCACGGGTCCGTATCGCGAGACCTCGGCCGGATCCATCCGGAATAGGTGCTCGGCCAGGCCGGTAGGGGGTGGATAGCCGGGAACGGCTTGCGATACGTCAAGCAGCGAGTAGCCGTGGTCGGAGTTGCCCTCCGCCACCCACGCCCGTACCTCGCTCACCGGCGAAGTTACGGTCGCCCGGACCCGGCGGTTGAAGGTAGGAGGAGATCGGTCCATGCGGCATCCTCGCTGTCGTTTGCTCAGGTTGCTCCGCCCACGTACCCGCGGCTCAGCCTGCCGGCAATCCTTGCGGTTCGGAGCGGATGGGGGAGACTTCCGGCCGTCCGGATCGGTCCCGGCTCCAACGATAGGCACGGGCTCCGCCGGCTCGCTGTCCATCCGGCACCCCGCGGGCTCACGGCCCATCGAGGGTGTCCGGCGCGGCGGGGCGGGTCGAGGGATCCTCATGGGCCGAGAGCTTGATCGGGTTCCCGGCGATTTCCAGTCTCGTCCCGTCAGGGAGGTCTACTCCGACGATCATGTTCCGAGCCCGCACGGCCGGATCGGCCATCACATCGGCGATGTCATTGATCGGGCCACTCGGAACACCGGCCCGTTCCAGCCGTTCCAACCAGACTTCGGCCTGCTCGTCCCTCAACACGGTCTCGATCTCGTTTCCAAGTTCATCGGCATGGCGGGTCCGGGCGTGGTTGTCGAGGAACCGGGGATCGTCGGCCCACTCCGGCCGGCCCAGCGTGGCGCATAGCCTCCGGAAGAGGCCGTTGTTGCCGGCTGCGATCACGATGGGGCGGTCGGCGGCCCGGAAGGCGCCGAAGGGGGTGATCGACGGATGGCGAGCGCCCAGCGGACCGGGCACCTCTCCGGTCGCAGAATGCCGGGCGATGGCGTTCTCGAGGATCGCCACCTGGCAGTCGAGCATGGCGATGTCGACCATCTGGCCCCGCCCGGTCCGCTTCCGGTCGTGGAGGGCGCTGAGGATGCCGGCCACAGCGAACAACCCGGCGGTGATATCTCCCACCGATGTTCCCACCCGCACCGGCGGACCTCCCGCAATGCCGGTCAGGCTCATGAGACCCCCCATGCCCTGCACCACCATGTCGTAGGCGGGGCGTTCCGCGTAGGGTCCGCGGTGTCCGAACCCGCTCACCGCCGCGTACACCAACCCGGGCCAGCGCGCCGACAGTTCATCCCACCCGTAGCCGAGCCGTTCCAGGGCGCCGGGCCGGTAGTTCTCGACCAGCACATCGGCGCCGTCCAGCAATTCCTCGAACCGCAACCGGTGAGCAGCGTCCTTGAGGTCTAGCGTCACGGCCGCCTTGCCCCGGTTGAGGGACTCGTAGTAGACGCTCCGCCCACCCACGAACGGCCCGAACCCGCGAGCGTCATCACCGCCTCCCGGCGGTTCGACCTTGATGACGCGGGCGCCGAGGTCGGCCAGCACCATGGTGGCGTACGGGCCGGCCAGGACCCGGCTCAGATCCACGACCGTGATGTCGGAGAGGGGACCGCTCATAGTGCCCGGAGTGGGGCTCGCGGACCCACACGCCCCTCACGGCCAGCAGGGTTCAAGATGACGTAAAACCCCAGATAGATAGGTGTTTTATCCTGGACATCCCACACGTGGCCCCACAATACTCAAAGAACGGCATCCACCGACCGAGCGAGGTGGTAGTCGGAGTGTCGACCGGTGACCTCATAGGCTGTCGAAGAGTTCCATCAACCTTGCGGGCACAGGAACGAAGCGATACTGCTTACCAACCTTGTGGCGATCGAGTAACCCTCGCTGGTACAGATCAGCCAGATCGCTGTGAGCGGTCGGGTAGGTCACGCCATGGGTTGTCTGGTACGACCTGATGGTGTAGATGGCGTCGGGCCGACGCAAAGCCCTGCTCAGCAACGCGATCTGTCGGTGATTGAAGTCGGGGCTCCCGCGCAGCGCCCGCTCCGCTTGGCGGACCTCGGCGGCCTTGGTGTCCAGATACCGCCATAGCTCATCGATGGATCGATGTAGGACATCCAGTTGGTGGAGCAGGAAGTAGGTGAAGTCTGCTTCATCGGTTTCCGTGTGGAGAAAGGCCTTCCCGTACTGAACCGGCGCCCGGCGAAGCAGGCGTGAGACGGAGAGATACTCGGCCAGCCAGTATCCCTGCCGCAGGAGAGAGCGATAGAACAGCGCCCGGGCCGTTCGGCCGTTCCCGTCGACAAACGGATGCATATATGCCAGGTAGAAATGCAGAGCGACGGCCCTCACAACCGGATGCACGAATGGTTCGGATTCCAAGTCGTTGGCGAAGGACACCATGGACTCCATCATGCCTGGCAACTCTTCGGCAGGTGGTGGAACGTGATATGCCGGGTCTGGATCGATGAAATGCCCGACGGTGACCCGTTCCTCACCTGGTTCCTGCATCCGGCCGGCGTCCTCCGGGCGGTCCAAGGTTGCTTCGGTCACCATCCGGTGTAGTTCGGACACCGCCTCTGCCGTCAGCGGCGCCTTCGGGTCGCGGCTGATATACATCATCGTCTGGTAGTTGTTAACCACCATCCGCTCGGCGGGCGTACGAGGAGATCGGTCCGAGCGGAGGAGGTGCTTGGCACGTCTGCGAGTGGTCGCGGCGCCCTCGAGCAGGCTGGAGGCTATTGCCTCCTCCATCAGGCCCGCGACCACGTATCGAGTCCGGTCGCGCGGGTTGACCACCTCCTCCCGTAAACCTATGCGCCCGGCGGCTTGCTGGTCGATGCGCTGCAACAGGGACAGAGCTTCGTCCGTAAGCACATAGCTGAACGGGTGTCCGTCGGCGTCGATCAGGGGGAGGGTCCGGCGTCCCTGCCGGCGGGCCATTTTGATACCCAGCCACCATTCCTCCGACGAGAGTCCGTCTGGGGGCGGCCGATGGCGGATTTGATCCCAGTGGTAGTAGTGGCCGCCGGGCGCCACATCGATCTGGCCGCCGAAGAATATCTTGGCAAAGCGATCAGGTCCGATCCTTGCCAGCAGGTCGTTGGTTCTCGGCGGATTGCGTGGTCTCTTCATGCGCCTATCCTTGTGAACTATAGATTCTACAGTTTTTTGACACGTCCCTTATACATCCCTGGGTCCCGGTGGTCCGGGGTATCCCTCCCTGGGCTTACTATAGATTCTAGAGTTCTTTTATACGTTTTTGGTATGACGGCACTTCTCGGGTGCCGGAAGGGACAATTCGACTGCGCTTGGTCTTTCTGGGATGCATCGTTCAAGGTCACCGGTACGAATCTGTCATACCGGCGAACTACCCTGCCGGGTGGTCCTTTCCGGGTCGGCGCCGGAGGGAGGTCTGAGGATGCAGTATCAGGTTGTGGAGGCCCAGTCGTTCTGGGACTGCGTGGACGCGATGCGCCGCGACGATCAGTACAAGGGCGCGCTGATGGACACGCTGGCCGAGTTGCGCCTGAAGCCCTTCCAGAACCAGAAGCTCAAGACCCACGGGGTTGGCCTGGCTAGCAACGGTAAGAAGGTCTTCGCCTCCGACGTAGGTGGGAGGGCCAGCGATCGCCGTATCGTCTGGCAGGTCTTCAGCAACACGATCCTTGTTCTCCTGTACGGGACACACAAGATCTACGACCGGATCAAGCGGATGCGGGTCGACTTCGATCCTGCGGACCGGGTCTTCACGGTCTTCGAGAAGGCGCCGGACTCAGGGGTCGACCGAACCTACCAGCGCCATAGGGAGAACGTAGGCAAGCTGTTCATGGCTTGGACCGACGCTGAGCTCCGGTCCTTCGGATTTCCGACGCCGGTTGTGGCCAACCTGCGCCGCATCGATACCGACAAGGGGCTCCTCGATATGGGAGACGAACTCGGAGATCGGTACTTCGAGATGGCCTACAACCTGATCGCTCATAGACATCCGGAGGGTGGAGGAGCAGCGTCCGTCATATTCGACTTGGAGGAGGATCCGGTTCCTCCCGAGGTCACCGAGGAGGACCGCGAGGTCGAGCGTCATCTGCGGGAGGACACAATGGCGCCGTGGTTCACCCGCACAGAGCCGGAGTTCCTGGCCGCCGTCATGGGTCGACCGATCGAGGATTGGATGATCTTTCTCCATCCCAACCAGCGCTCCGCCATCGGTCGCCACTACTCCGGGCCGGCAAGAGTCCGAGGCTCCGCAGGCACAGGGAAGACGGTGGTCGGTCTCCACCGGGCGGTCTGGCTCGCCAAGCGGAATCGGCGCCTAAGAGAGCAACGGAAGGATCAATTGATCCCGGCCGACGGAGTGATACGCCCGGTTCTGTTCACCACCTTCATAAAGACGTTGCCTCCCGTTTTCGAGGCGCTGTATCTCCGCCTGGCCGGGGCTCTCGCAGGTGAGGTCGAATTCGTAAACGTCGATCGCCTGGCTCGAAAGGTCTGTACGCGGGCGGGCGAACAGTTGATCCCTGACATGAGAGCGGTGGATGCGGCTTTCAAAACAGCTTTCATGCGGACTGTCCCTCCCGGCTCGCCGCTGGCGCGGAGCGGATTCACCGAGCGCTACGTACGCGAAGAAATATCGGTTGTTATCAAGGGTCGAGCTATCGATTCGCTCGACGAGTACCTTCAAATTGCTCGGATCGGCAGGCGGGTGCCGATGGGTCGGAGCCTGCGAACCCAGGTTTGGGAACTCAGGAAAGCCTGGGATCGGGAGATGGCCTCCCTGGGAGTGGTCGACTTCCCGGACATTATCCTCCGGGCGCTCCACCATGCCCGCCGACTCGAAGAGCCGCTCTACTCGGCTGTCATCGTCGACGAGGCCCAGGACATCACCATGGCCGGCCTCCTGTTCCTGAGGGCGCTCGTAAACGCTCCCAACCCTGATGAGGACCGTCCCAACGGGTTGCTCATCCTCGGCGATGGCGCGCAGCGCATCTATCCCGGTGGTTACACGCTCCGGCAGGCCGGTATCGAGGTGCGGGGACGGACCACTGTCTTGTCGGTCAACTACCGGAACACAGACGAGATCCTCGGTGCGGCAATGGCGGTTGCCGGCGACAACCGGGTCCATGACCTTGCTGAGGATTTCCGCCGAGGTGACGAGAGGGCGGCCACATCCAGGCGCGGACCGCGTCCGTTGCTGGTCAAGGCATCTGGACTCGATGGGCAACTCGACGAGATCGTTCGCCGGATCGGGCAGATCACCGAAGCTGACAAGGACATCGGAGCCGGCGGGGTAGCAATCCTCGTTCCGATGAACCATCAGGTGAAGAAGGCATGCGATCGCATCAAGCGGACACGGTTCGGCGTTCAGCGACTCGAGAGGTACAACGGAAGACCCAACAACCTCATCAAAGTGGGGACGTTCCACCGGGGTAAGGGTCTCGAATTCAAGGCTGTGTTCCTCCCCGATTTGACCAAAGGCCGGTTTCCCAGGAAGCCGAGGCGCAACCAGACCGTAGAGGAAGCCGCCGAAGCGCGCGAACTCGAGATATCCCAGCTGTTCGTAGCGATGACGAGAGCACGGGACATCCTGGTCCTTCTCTACGACGACCAGCCGAGCGAAGCGCTCGTCTATGTGGTAGATCAGTTCGAGCAGCAAGAGGCGATCAAGGCTCAACCGCAGTTCTGGCAGGCGGACACGCCGGGATCCGTCTGATGGACGTATTCGAGCTACGCGACCATCTGACCGGCGCCTACCGCGAGTACGCCACCAGCTTCATGCGCCTCCGGGACGACCGCATTCGCGGCTGTGTAGAAGAAGCCCTCGATGCCGGGAAGCTCTGGCCCCATCCCCTGATCGGCTTGAACCCCGCTTTCGAGCCAGGTGGCGGGATCGACGACCTCATAGAAGAAGGTGTCCTGGACCCCCGTACTTCGGACATATTCCGCCTCGACAAGACGGCCGCCGACCTGCGCGGCGATCCCCTCCACCTTTACCGCCACCAGGCGGAAGCGATCCGTGTCGCGTCCGACGATCGCGACTACATCCTCACCACCGGAACCGGCTCCGGCAAGAGTCTCGGCTACATCGTCCCGATCGTTGACCACGTTCTCCGCACCGGGTCGGGCGCCGGGGTCAAGGCAATCGTTGTTTACCCGATGAACGCCCTCGCCAACAGCCAACGGGAGGAACTCCGCAAGTTCCTCGACCACGGCCCGTGGGCCGATCGTCCGGTGACCTTCGAGCGCTACACCGGCCAGGACGACCAGGAAGCCCGTGAGCAAATCCGGCGCCGACCGCCCGACATCCTGCTCACCAACTACGTGATGCTGGAGCTGATCCTCACCCGGTACACCGACCAGGCGCTCGTGTCGAGACTCGGATCGCTCCGCTACCTAGTGCTCGACGAATTGCACACCTACCGGGGCCGCCAAGGCGCCGACGTGGCCATGCTGGTCCGGCGCCTGCGTGAAGCCGCGGGTTCTCCAGGGCTTCGTTGCGTGGGGACATCGGCCACGCTGTCTACCGAGGGAAGCTACAAGGATCGCCAAGCCAAGTTGGCCAAGGTGAGCTCCCGCCTGTTCGGGACGGAGGTCCGACCTCAAGATGTGATCGGTGAGACCCTGCGCCGGGTTACCCCCGACTACGACATCGAGGACGATGGCTTCGCCGCGGCCCTCACGGCCGCGGTCGACCGATCACGGCCCCCAGAAACCCATGACGATTTCGTGGCTGACCCGTTGGCTGCCTGGATCGAAACCATGTTCGGGTTGCGCAGAGCGGAGGGTCGCCTCGAACGGGCCGAGCCGCTCGCCATCGAGGGGCCGGACGGCGCCGCCGAGCGTCTGGCCGGTATCATCGGACTTACCGCAGAGAGTTGTCACAGGGCGATCCGGTACTACCTACTTGCTGGAAACGGTATCGAGGATCCATCGACCGGGCGCTCCACCTTCGCTTTCCGCCTGCATCAATTCATCAGCCGGGGCGACACGGTCTACGCCTCTCCCGAATCGCCTGGCGATCGCTACGTGACCTTGACCGGCCAGCGGTTCGTCCCCAAGGACCGTCGGCGGGTCCTGCTTCCCCTCGCCTTTTGCCGAGCCTGCGGGCAGGACTACTACGTGGTTCACGGGGGGCCAGCCGCAGGCATCCAGCTACAGCTGAGGGACCTCGGGGATACCCAGGATGAGGAGCAGCGTCCCGGCTTCCTGTACGTGAGTGACGAGCGGCCCTGGCCGGATGATGTCGATGAGATACGTGAATGCCTTCCCGAAACCTGGCTTGACCCGAACGGGCGGACACGTTACAACCGGAGGGCGGCCGTACCGCGGAAGGTTCTCGTACGTCCGGACGGCGTCGTCGCTCCAGACGGTGACCCGACCCACGGAGAGATCCCCGGATGGTGGATACCGGTGCCGTTCCGGTTCTGCCTCAACTGCGGAGTCTCCTACGAGGGTCGCCTCGGACGTGATTTCACCCGCCTCACCACGCTGGGTTCCGAGGGTCGTTCCACGGCAACCACCATCATGTCACTCGCCACTGTCCGCTACCTTCGGGAGGATGGACGGTTACCCGACCACGCCCGCAAGCTCCTCTCGTTCACCGATAACCGCCAGGACGCTTCGCTCCAAGCCGGCCACTTCAACGACTTCGTCCAGATCACCCTGCTGCGGTCGGCCCTCTGGAGGGCACTCCAAGACGCCGGACCAGGTGGGTTGACCCACGATCGCGTGCCGCAGCGAGTGTTCGAAGCGCTTGCCCTGCCGTTCGAAACCTACGCCATGGACCCGGACCTCCGCGGTCCAGCCCGCCTCGACACCGACCGGGTACTCCGGGACGTGCTCGCCTACCGCCTCTACCGCGACCTGCAACGGGGCTGGCGTGTCACCCAGCCCAACCTTGAACAGGCCGGCCTGCTGAGCATCGAGTACGACTCGCTCCCCGACCTGGCGGCGGACGAGTCCATGTGGTCTGACTGCCATCCGGCCCTGGCCAGCAGCACTCCAGAGCAGCGAGAGACCGTCTTGGAGGTCCTGCTGGACTGGATGCGCCGGGAACTGGCGCTGCGCGTCGATGTTCTGGACCAGCAGAGCCAGGAGGCCCTGAAGCGCCGCTCCGATCAGCGCCTGGCTGGATCCTGGTCGCTGGCCGACGAGCGAAGGCTCGAGTACGCCACCGAGGTGCTGGCCCGCCCTAGTCGACCACGGGACCTGCGTTCGTGGCGCTACGTATCGGCGCGGGGCGGCCTCGGCCGGTTCCTCCGCCGTCCGGACGGACTGAGATCGATTCCCTCCTCCAGGATCACCCTTAACGAGACCACCATCATCATCGGGCAGATGTTCGAGTGCCTCCGGCGTTACGGCCTCGTCATCCAGGTGGGCGAGGACCGGGACGGCAACCCGCGCTGGCAGGTGCCTGCCGCCGCCCTGCTCTGGAAGGTGGGCGACGGCAGCCGGCCCTACCACGACCGCATCCGCATGCCCAACCCGCCCGATGAGATGCCTACCAACCACTACTTCGTCGAGTTGTATCGCCAGGTGGGCACCACTCTGGCCGGCATCGAGGCCCGCGAGCACACCGCCCAGGTCTCCTACGAGGAGCGGGTCGTGCGCGAGGAACGGTTCCGGCGGGCCGATCTGGCTGTCCTCTACTGCTCGCCCACCATGGAGCTAGGGGTCGACATCTCCGAGCTGAACGTTGTCAACATGCGCAACGTCCCACCAACCCCGGCCAACTACGCGCAGCGGTCGGGACGCGCGGGCAGGGGTGGCCAGCCCGCTCTGGTGTTCACCTACTGTTCCGCCGGAAGCAGCCACGATCAGCACTTCTTCCGCCGGCCGGAGCGTATGATCGCCGGTCAGGTGGAGGCGCCCCGCATAGAGATAGCCAACGAGGATTTGCTCCGGGCGCACGTCCACTCGGTGTGGTTGGCGGAGAGCGGTCTCGACCTGGGACGGTCGATGGGAGAAGTTCTAGACCTGGCCGATGGCGTTACCGATCCGAACCTGCATCCGGAGGTGAGGGACGATCTACAGGATGCGCATGTCAGAGCCAGAGCGGGTACCCGCGCCAGGGCAATGCTCCGCGATATCGCCTCCGATCTCGAAAGCGCGCCTTGGTGGTCGGACACTTGGCTGGACGACACTCTGAGGGCCGTTCCCGCCCGGTTCGAGCAATCGCTGAAACGATGGAAGTCCCTCTACGCGGCGGCGGTCACCCAGCAGAGGGAGCAGAACCGGATCGCGCTCTCAGCCACCCGGTCGCCGCAGGATCGTCGGCAGGCCCAGCGCCTGCGACGGGAAGCGGAGCACCAACTGGACATCCTGCGCGCTACTTCCGACCACGGCGGCCAGACCGACTTCTACCCCTACCGGTACTTCGCCTCCGAGGGCTTCCTTCCCGGGTATTCCTTCCCCCGGCTCCCGCTCTCGGCGTTCATCCCCGGTCGCCGGGGTCGCTACGACGAACCCGAATACCTCCATCGGCCCCGCTTCCTGGCGATCAGCGAATTCGGTCCCCAGACCTTCATCTACCACGAAGGGGCCCGCTACAGGATCAACCGGGTGATCCTCACCCCCGACCCGGACGCGCCGGTTTCCCCAGACGGAGATGACGACAGCTTCATCACCACACGGGCCAAGCGCTGCGAGAGCTGCGGATACATGCACAGGGTCGATGCCCCGCCCGGACCCGACGTCTGCGAGTACTGCCGCGTCCCTTTGGGTATGGAGTGGTCGAACCTGCTACAGATGCGCAATGTATCGACCGTGCGGCGGGACCGCATCACTTCGGACGAGGAGGAGCGGCGGCGGGCCGGCTACGAGGTGATCTCCGGCGTGCGCTTCGCAGACCGTAACGGCCGGCGTTCGGTGGAGGAAGCCGAGGTCCTGAGCGGTACCGGCCCGGCGCAGGGTCCGATGCTGGGGCTCGCCTACGGAGACACAGCCACCATCTGGCGGGTCAACCTGGGTTGGCGACGCCGGCGCAACCGGGAGCAACGGGGATTCATCCTCGATATCGAGCGAGGCTACTGGCAAAGAAACGAGGATCAGGACGACGAGGATCCCATGTCGAACCGCACCCGACGGGTGATCCCCTTCGTGACCGATAGCCGCAACGCCCTCCTCATCGAGCCGGCCGAACCCCTCGAAACCGGGGAGATGGCATCCCTCGAAGCGGCGTTGAAGTCGGCCATCGAGATCGTTTTCCAGTTGGAATCGAACGAACTGGCTACGGAGCCCCTGCCGTCTCGCGACGAGCGGCAGGTGCTGCTCTTCTACGAATCCGCAGAGGGCGGAGCGGGCGTTCTCAAGCGTCTAGTAGAGGAGTCGGACGCCTGGCGTCAGGTGGCCCGCCAGGCCCTATCGCGATGCCACTTCGATCCCGAGACGGGCGCGGATATTCCTGCTCGAGGAGTCGAGCCGTGTGAGGCTGCCTGCTACGACTGCCTGCTCACCTACCGCAACCAGCTCGACCACGGCCTCCTGGACCGCAAGGCGATCAAGGAATTTCTCGAACAGCTTCTGGTCGCTCGCTTGGACCGGAGGGGTGGGGAGGAACTCCCGGCGGATTCATCTCTCGAGGCCGAGTTCCTCGATCATCTCGAAGCCGACGGTTACCGGCTTCCCGATCGTGGCCAGGTCTACTTCGAATCAGCCGCGACCCGGCCCGACTTCGTATACGACGAGGCTTGCGCCGTCGTGTACATAGACGGTCCCCACCACGACTACCCCGAACGTGCCGCCAGGGACCGGGACGCGGACCGGGCGATGTTGGAACTCGGTTACCGGGTGATCCGCTTCGGTTATAAGGATGACTGGGATCGGATCGTCCGCGCCCATCGCCCGGTGTTCGGGCGCGGCGAGGGCGAGTAGTCTCGACCGATGTTTCTCAGGATGCGCGAGAAGCGCAGGCAGAGGGAGAAGGCCGAACAGATCAAGCGGCTGGCTACCGAGGCCGAATCGCTGGAACGTCAGGCCGTCAACCTCGCTTCGCTGGTCG
>Ga0209020_1001199_pt1 | contig 27658 bp, 20 predicted proteins | sample PinacodermBB_FD_187298 | JGI IMG/M metagenome (GOLD analysis project Ga0209020, IMG submission 187298) | Host-associated microbial community of the marine sponge Aplysina aerophoba from Gulf of Piran - sponge pinacoderm, lysed by bead... | ecosystem: Host-associated > Porifera > Sponge >... | reverse complement strand
GTTTCAGCGGTTCACGAACTCGCCGCGTACGTGGACGCAAGCGAGCGGAGCGACAACAAGGCTTTTCTGTTTCGCGAGGTCCAGGGGCACACCGTGCCGGTGGCGGCCGGTCTCTATGGCAGCACCAGGCGGCATCTCCTCGGGCTGCGCATGGGCGCCATGGCGGAGTTCGCGGAATGCCTGGAACAAGCCATCGCCAGACCCGTGGCACCGGAGCGACGCAGCGGCGCCGGTGATGGGTGCCAGCAAGTCCGGTTCACGCCCGACATGGGACTGGAACTCCTCCCGATACCCACGCATTTCCCGGGCGACGCCGGCCCCTACATCACCGCGGGAGTAGTGCTTTTTCATGACGGCAAACGAAGAAATGCAGGTGTTTACCGCATTCAGGTTCATGGTTCACATGAGCTTACCGTCATGACCAACCGCTTCCACGACGGACACGGGATCGTGGGCGATGCACTGGCCGCGGGCCGCGCCGTGGATGTGGCTATCGCCATCGGGGTGGATCCGGCGCTGTTCATCGCGGCATTCTGGCCGGTGGGTCCGGTTGCCGACGAGACGGGCGTGGCCGGAGCCCTGATGGGACGTCCGCTGGAGGTGGTGCCGGCCCTCACCGTGGACCTCGATGTTCCGGCCCATGCCGAGATCGTCATCGAAGGCCGTATTCATCGCGGCCGCACGCGGCACGAGGGTCCCTTCGCCGACATCACGGGCCAGATTACCTCGGCCGGACAGCAGCCGGTGGTGGAGGTATCCGCCATCACCACTCGGCGTGACCCCATCTATCACACCGTGCTGGGATTCAACTCCCGAGAGCATTTCAAGTCCCGCAACAACGACTTCTGGCACGACTACCAGGCCGCCGGCCGCGCCCGTGTCCGGGGGCTCGATCCGGGCACCGCCTACGACGTCCACTTCCCGCCCGCCGGGCGCAACTTTCATGCGGTGGCATCGCTGCGCAAGCTGGACGACGGCATGCCGCACCGGCTCATTGAGGGACTGTTCGGCGCCTACGGATACCTCAAGCGCGTGGTTGTGGTGGACGACGACATCGACATCCGGGACCCGGCGCAGGTGGAGTGGGCGCAGGCGACACGGGTGGGAAGGCCGGAACAGATCACCGTCAACCAGGGCCTCGGGTCGCGGATAGACGCTTCCCGCGATCCCTCGGATGAGCGGGTGGTGAAGGTGGGCATCGACGCCACGGTGCCGCTGGCACAACGCGGCGAGGTCATTCGTCCGGGCCTCTCGGAGACGGGGCTCCGCGAGGAAGAGTCATAGCGCCGGCATCCACCCGGGGACGCTTCCGCAAAGGCCAGCCATGGAATACCCGCCGCGGTCCGCGGTCAACCAGTCCAGACTGTTCGCGTTGCTGTCCGGGTTCTGCTGGAGCCTGGCGGGCGTCTTCATCAAGTCGCTGGCGCTTCACCCCGCGGTCATCGCCTTCTACCGGAGCCTGTTCGCCATGCTCTTCTTCCTGCCCTTCGCGGGGACCCGGCGATGGCGCGCGAGACCGCGGCTGCTGTTCTCCGGCCTGGCGTTTACCGCCGCAACCGGTTCCCTGGTGTGGGCCACCAAGCTCACCACCGCCGCCAACGCCATCGTGCTGCAGAACACCGCTCCGGTCTTCGTCTGCGTGCTGGTCTACCTGCTGTTCCGCGAGCGGCCCACGCGTCCCAACCTGGTGACGCTGCTCTTCGGCATGGCCGGGATACTGGTCATATTCGGCGGCGCCGCGGGCGCTCAGGACTATCTGGGCGTGTTCGTGGGCCTCGGCAGCGGGTTCGCGCTGGGGATCTATTTCGTCAACCTCCGCTTTCTTCGGGGCTTCGACCCGTTCGGGCTGATGCTGGCCAACAATTTCGTGTCCACCCTTGTGCTGTTCGGTTTAGCTTACGGTGGGCTTTGGGTGTCGGCGTCCGAGCTCGTTGCGCTGGCGTGTCTGGGGGTCGTCCAGTTCGCGTTCGCCCACTATTTCTTCTTCCGAAGCATCGAGCACATATCGGTGCAGGAAGCGTCGCTGATTTCCCTGATGGAGCCGGTGCTCAATCCGTTGTGGGTGGCGCTGTGGGTAGGGGAGGTGCCGTCGTTGACCACCTTCATAGGCGGCGGGCTGATCCTGGGCGGTCTGGCCTTGCGCTACATCACTCCCGATCAGGTGCTTCGGGCACGCCGCACGGCGTCGTGAATCGCGCGCTTGGTGAGGACCTGTCCGAGGTGGGCGCGGTAGCCTTCGCCAGCGTGGATGTCGCCCACGGGAGTGACCGTTTCCGCGACCAGGCGTGACGCGGACTCGACTGCTTCCGGAGTCGGCGCGTTGCCTTTCAATGCACCCTCCACGGCGCGCACTCGCAGCGCGCGGTCGGCGATGCCTCCCAGGGCCACGGCGGCGCTGGCCACCTCGCCACGGTCGTCCAGCGCAACCAGAGCGGCCGCCGCCACCAGCGCGAAGTCGCCGTGGCGGCGCGCCACCTCGTGGAAGCCCCAGCCCATACCCCTCTCGGGGATGGCGAAGCTGATCCCGGTGAGCAACTCATCCGGATTCATGCCGGTCATGAGGAGGCCCAGGAAGAAGTCATCGGCTGGAAGGGTCCGCCGTGACCCCTTGGAGCATACCTCGACCTCGGCGTCGAGTGCCTGGAGCAGGACCGGCAGTTCCGCGGCGGGGTCGGCGTGGGCGACACTGCCTCCCACCGTGCCGCGATTGCGTATGGCGGGATGGCCGATGAACTCCGTGGCCGCGCGCATGAGCGGGCAGTGCTCCGCAATCAGCGGTTGGGTCAGAAGCTCGCACTGCCGCGTCAGGGCGCCGATCCTCATGCGCCCGCCGGTTGCTTCGATGGCGTCCAGACCGCCCAGGCCGTTGATGTCCAGCAGCAGCGCCGGCTTCGCCAGCCGGAAGCTCATCAGCGGCACCAGGCTCTGGCCTCCCGCCAGCACCTTGGCGTCGTCGCCGTGCTCCCGCAGCACGTCCAGTGCGTGTTCCTGACTATCGGCGACGACGTAGTCGAATATCGGAGGTTTCATTCCGCAGCCCTCGGGTGTCCCGCCTCAGCGTCCGTTGATGAGCCCGAACAGGATGTCGGGCGTGACCGGGGTGTCCTTGACCCGCACGCCAAGGTGCTTCAAGGCATCTTCCACCGCGCTCACGATGGCCGGCGGCGCGGGCATGTAGCCGCTCTCGCCGGCGGCCTTGGCTCCCACCGGGTTGCCGGGGGCGGGCGTCTCGTGCTCTTCCAGCACGATCTCCGGCACCTCCATGGTGGAGGGCAGGAGGTAGTCCATGAAGGTCTGGCTCAGGAGCTGGCCGTCCTCGTCGTACTTGAACTGCTCGTAGAGGGCGCCGCCGATGCCGAGGTTGACGCCGCCGTAGCAGAAGCTCTCCACCATCAGCGGATTGATGGCCTTGCCGCAGTCGTGGACCACGTAGTAGTCGACCAGCTTGATTTCCAGGGTTTCGGGGTCCACTTCCACCACCGGCACGTGCACCGAGAACGTGTAGGTGGCGAAACCGCCGGCGACTCGGCCGTCCGGGGTCGGCGGCACGAACCCGCGCGGGTGTTTGGCCACGGCGCTGGCCATGAGCCCGGGCTCCATGCCGGGGGAGAGCAGCGTGTCGCGGCGGTAGGCGTAGAAGCACACCTGGTCCCAGCTTACCGTCTTCTCCGGGTCCTCCCGGTCGGTGAACATGCCGCCGGTGAGCTCGATGCGCTCGGCCGGAACCTCCAGGGCGTTGGCGGCGATGGCCTGCATCTTGTCCTTGATCTTGCGGCCGGCGCTGAACAGCGCCAGCGGCAGCATCAGGTGCAGGCGGTTGCCGGAGGTGGCCCGGGTGACGATGCCCTCCATGGAGTCGGCGCGGGCAATGCGCACGCGGTCCGGCCGCACCCCGAAGAAGTCACAGGCAAGCTGGGTGGTGGTGGTCTCGTGACCCTGGCCGCAGGACTGGAATCCGATGGTGACGGTGATCATCCCGGTGACGTCCACGTGGACCCGGATGCCCTCCATGTTGGTGTCCATGTTCACCATCTGCGGTCCCATGACGGCGAACACCATGCCGGTGCCGCCGCCGGGCTCGATGACCGTGGAAAGGCCGAAGCCGAGCCACTTGCCGCGCTCCCGGGCCTCCCGCCGGCGCTCCTCCCAGGTGTCGGCGCGGGAAACGGACAGGGCTTTCTCCAGACACGTGGGATAGTCGCCGCTGTCGTACTCGGCGCCGGTGGGGATCGTGAACGGGAACTCGTCGGGTTGAATGAAGTTCCGGGCGCGGATCTCGGCCCGGTCGATCTCCAGCTCCCTGGCGATGAGGTCCACCATGCGCTCCAGCACATAGCCCGCGGGCGCCTGGCCGAAGCCCCGGTAGGGTGACTGGTTGGTCTTGGAGGTCAACGCCGAGATGGCGTGGTAGCGCACCGCCGGAATCCGGTACGGCCCGACGATGGCCGTGATGGGCTTGATGAGCTGCATGGCGCCGCGGCCGGCGTAGGCGCCGGCGTCGTCGATGCAGCGGATGTCCAGCGCGGCGATGCGGCCGTCGCCGTCGCAGGCGGCGCGCAGGTAGTAGACCCGGTCCGGTCCGTGGCCGTCGCCGGAGCTCATGTCCTCCAGCCGGTCCTCGATGAACTTCACCGGGCGGTCCAGCATCCGGCTCACCGCCGCGGTGAGGAACATGTGCTTGCGCCCGCGCTTGACGCCGTGGCTGCCGCCCACGTCCAGGTGCTGATGGACGCGGAGCCGGTTCAAGGGCAGCCGCAGGACCCTGGCGAGCTGCTCCTCGATGTTGGGGGTCTGGTGGGAAGCCCACAGGTTCATTTCCTGGCGGGCGGCGTCCCATCGCGCCACCGCGCCGAAGGTCTCCAGCGGCACCCCGGAATGGCGGTTCCAGCGGTAGCGTTCCTCGAACACGTGCTCGGCCCCGTCGAAAGTCTCGTCCACCGGGCCGTAAGTCAGCACCCGTTCGTAGGCGATGTTGCTGCCGTGTTTCTCGTGCAGCACCGGGGCTTCCGGGAGGATGGCCTCCTCCGGGTCCACCACCGGGTCCAGCATTTCGTACTCCACCTCCACCAGCTCGGCCGCGTCCTCGGCGATGTAGCGGTTCGCCGCCAGCACCACGGCCACCCATTCGCCCGCGTAGCGCACCTTGTCCAGCGCCAGCGGGTACCAGACGACGTCGGGGATATCGAGGTTCTGGGGTACCGGCTCGATGACGTCCGGGAGCATCGTTCCGACGATGACCGCCGTCACGCCGGGAAGCGCCTCGGCCCGGCTCGTGTCGATGTGGACGATCCGGGCGTGGGCGTGGGGCGACCGGACCGTGGCCATGTGCAGCAGGTCCGGGAGCGTGAAGTCGTTGATGTAGGTGCCCTTGCCGGCAACGAAGCGGCGGTCCTCCACCGGGGGAATGCGCCGCCCGATGTAGGGGCCGCCGCTGTCATCCCCCGGTACGGAGGGGGGCTCCTGCACGGCGGTCTCGCCCCGGGCGATCCTGCCCGCCGCGTCCTTCACCGCGTCGACGATCTCCATGTAGCCGGTGCAGCGGCACAGATTGCCCGAGAGGGCGGTGCGGATCTCGGACTCGTCCGGATCCGGGTTCGCGGCCAGCAGGTCCGCCGCCGCCATGATCATGCCCGGGGTGCAGTAGCCGCACTGCATGGCGTGCTTTTCGGCAAAGGCCCGCTGGAGCGGCCCGAGCCGCTCGGGAGAGCCGAGGCTTTCCACCGTCCGGACGTCGCGGCCGTCCGCCTGGACCGCCAGCAGGAGACACGAGCGCACCACCTTGCCGTCGAGCAGCACGTTGCAGCAGCCGCATACGCCGTGCTCGCATCCGGCGTGGGTGCCGGTCTGGTGCAACTCCTCGCGGATGGCGTCCAGCAGCGTCTTGCGCGCCGGCACCTCGGTCTCCACCGGCTTGCCGTTCAGGGTCAGGGAAACGCGCGCCATCGGTTCGGAGGTGTGCGAGCCGTTCATGGAATGGTTCCTTCCTGGCTAGGGTGCGCTGATGGGGCGGGGGTGATGGCTTCCGTCAGCTTTCCCTGACGTAGCGGTCGAGCCAACGGAGGGCGGGTTCCGTCACCGCGTCGAAGCGGTAGCCAAGGAAGTGGCGCTGGCAGAAGAAGTGCTCCACCTCGTCGATGATCTCTACCGCCACGTGCTCGTTGCCGGCCCGTTTGAGGGCGTCCGCCATGTCGGTGCAGTGATACGACGGGTTGACCCAGTCCTGGGCGCCGACGATGAAGAGGACCGGCACGTGTATGTCCGTCGCGTAGCGGATGGGAGATCTCTCCAGGAACGGCTGCGGATCCACCTCCGGGGGCGTTCCGCCGGTCATCTCCTTGACCGTCAGCGCGTAGAAATCGGGTTTCCATTCCTTCGCGCCCCGCAACGCCTTGATCCAGTCGGTCTTGGGCGCGAGGCTCAGGCACGCCTTCACGCGCGGGTCCTTCGAGCTCACGATCAGGGCCAGGGCCGCGCCGTTGGAATGCCCGCTCACGGCGATGCGCCCGGCGTCCACCGACGGCAGCCCGCTCAGGAATCCTATGCCGTCGGCGATGTCGCCCTGCTGCAGCGGACCGCCGCGGTCGCTTTGTCCTGCCGGCCCCGAGCCGTAGCCGCGCTGCTCAATGCCCAGCCCCACGTATCCCGCCTCCGCGAACTTGCCGAGATACCACTCGTAGTGCTTGGCCGGGCTCTTGTGGGACGGGTGGTGCACGATGGCCGGCGCCCCCTCCGTGACCCCGGCGGGCTCGAACAGGAGTGCGTTGACGTCAATGCCGCCGCTGGGGTAGCTGACCTGCCTTACGGTGTATTTGTCATTGCTCATGTCCGGCCGCCTTGTGCTCCCTCGACAAAGAATGGCGTCCTTCGACTTCGCTATGCTCAGGACGAACGGAGGATACGTCCAAAACCGTTCGTCCTGAGCGTAGCGTAGCGAAGTCGAAGGACGCCATTTACCGTACCCTCGGTACCCAAGGAAGGATGGATTGTCAAGGATCGTCGTTGGCATGAACCACGCCCATCGCACGTATTGACAGACCCGCGGCGATCCATATAGCGTTGACGCAAACTCGTTGGCGGAACCGCCGAAGAAACGTGGGAGGACACATGGATCACGACAAGTGGAGAGGGATTCACACGATCCTGACGACGCCGTTCAGAGACGACCTCTCCCTCGACAGGGAAGGGATGGCGCGGAACGTGTCCTTTGCGGCGGACAGCTCGGCCCACGTGCTGGTGGTGCTGGGCACCCAGGGAGAGTTTGCGGCGGTGACGGACGAGGAGCGCCTGGAGGTCATGCGCATCGCGGTCGAGACCAACCAGGGACGCAAGCCCATCATGCTGGGGGTGTCGCATTCCGCCACGGTGGCGGCCGTGGAGCTGACCCGTTACGCGAAAGAGTTGGGCGCCGACGCGGTGATGGCGACGCCGCCTTATTTCAACAACGTGAACGACGCGAGCATTCGCGACCACTTCCAGCGGATTGCCGAGGTGGGGGTGCCGGTGTTTCTCTACAACGCGCCGCCCCGGGTGGGTTACAGCCTGCGCCCGGCCATGATCGCGGAGTTGGGGGAGGTAGCGGGCATCGCCGGCATCAAGCAGGCGTCACAGAACGCCGTGGAGCTGGACGAGACCGTGGCCCTGGCGGCCGACAAGATGGCGCTCATCGGCGGCGCCGAATCCATGATCTGGACGTGTCTGGCCCTGGGCATGATCGGCAACACCGCCACCACGGCGTCGTTCTGGCCGGAGTCGGTGGTGGAAATCTATGATGCCGCGGTCCGGGGGGATGCGCATGAGGCCCAGGCGCTGTACCTGCGGCTGGCGGAGTACCGGATGCTGTGCAAGGCCGCCGGCCACGCGGCGGTGGTCAAGGCGGGCATGGATATGGTCGGTCTCGCCGGAGGTCCGGTGCGGCCGCCGTTGCCGGTCATGACCGAGGTTCACAGGGAGCACCTGGCGAGAATTCTCAGGGACTTCGGCGTCCTGCCCAGCGGAATGAAAGCCGCAAAGGCATAGCGCCCTGCCCGGGAATCAACCGGACAGGACACTAGCCTTTCCGCCCCACGTTGACTTTCCGGGGCACATCCTCCTTACTTGGAGAAGGGCTGATCGAGAGGCGCGACCCGCCGGCCCCGTCATCCGCGAGACCGGGAATGACGGCGCGAATCCGTCATTCCCGTCGTCCCGTGAGCGGCGGGTCCGGGGAAAGGCGCGACAACGATAGTGAGGAGTCGTGAAGATGGCCACAGCGACGACATTGAGCCGCCATATCATGCAGGAAGGGGGCTGGCGCAACGACGGAGCGGGGGACTTGCTCTCGCTCCTGGAGCCCCTCGCCCTGGCCGGAAAGATCCTCGCCCGGGAAGTCGATCAGGCCGCTCTGGCCGGCACGCTGGGTCTGGCCGGCGACCAGAACGCCACCGGTGACATGCAGAAGAAGCTCGACGTTCTCAGCAACGACGTCGTGATGGACGCCTTCGCGGGCTGCAGCCTGGTGGCCGGCATCGCCTCGGAGGAACTGGACGAGGCCGTGGTGATGAGCACCTCGGAGGACGCCCGGTACCTGCTGTGCACGGATCCCCTGGACGGTTCGTCCAATACCGACGTCAACGCGCCGCTGGGGACGATTTTCGGCATCCTTCGGCGCAGCCGTAAGGGAGAGCTCTCCGGCGAGGAGTTCCTGCAGAAGGGCTCGGGGCTGGTGTGCGCCGGCTACGTGCTCTACGGCACCAGCACGGTGCTGGTATACACGGTGGGCAGCGGCGTTCACGGGTTCACCCTGGATCGGGGCGTGGGCGAATTCATGCTGTCCCACGAGGATATCCGCTGTCCGGAGCGGGGCACGGTCTACAGCGCCAACGTGGGGCGGCACAAGGCCTGGGACGCGGGGGTCCGGAAGTTCCTGGACTACGTCACGGACCAGGACAAGCCCAGTGGCAGACCCCACTCCCTGCGCTACACCGGCGCGCTGGTGGCGGATCTGCACCGGTGCCTGCTGGACGGCGGCGTGTACTTCTATCCGGGGGACCCGGGGAGTCCCAACGGCAAGCTGCGCCTCCTCTACGAGTGCGCGCCGCTGGCGTGCGTGGCGGAGCAGGCGGGCGGCGCCGCCAGCACCGGCCGGGGGCCGCTGCTGGAGGTCACGCCGGAGGCCATCCACCAGCGTACGCCCATCGCCATCGGCAGCGTCGAGAACGTCGCCCTTTATGAACGGTTCATGGCGGAAGGATAATCCGTCCCAGGAGGATGCGTGATGACCGAGAGAGTACGAGAGATTCTGAGCTGGTACGGCAGTGACAATCCCGGAACCCTGACCAATCTGGCCCGGATACTCAATCACGGCCGGCTCGGCGGCACCGGCAAGTTCGTGATCCTCCCCGTGGACCAGGGCTTCGAGCACGGTCCGGGCCGGAGTTTCGCCCCCAATCCCGCGGGCTATGACCCGCGCTACCACTTCCAGCTTGGCCTGGATGCGGGCTGCAATGCCTACGCGGCGCCGCTGGGCTTCCTGGAGGCCGGAGCGCGGGATTTCGCCGGCGAGATCCCGCTCATCCTCAAGGTCAACAACCACGATCTGCTGAACGACGAACGAGACCCGCTGCAGGCGGTGACCTCCAGCGTATCGGATGCCTTGCGTCTGGGCTGCGTGGCCGTGGGTTTCACCATCTATCCCGGCTCGGAGCACCGTTTCGAGATGTACCAGCAGATCCGCGCCATTGCCCAGGAGGCCAAGCAGAACGGGTTGGCCGTGGTCATATGGTCGTATCCCAGGGGTTCGGGAATCAGCAAGGCAGGGGAGGCGGCCGTCGACGTGTGCGCCTATGCGGCACAGATCGCCGCGCAGCTAGGCGCCCATATCATCAAGGTGAAGTTTCCCGGGGAAAACATCGAGCAGGATGCGGCGCGCAAGGTCTACGAGAAGGAAGGCGTCCCCGTGGCCGATCCCGCCGACAGGATACGCCACGTGGTCCAGTCGGCCTTTGACGGCCGGCGCATCGTGATCTTTTCCGGCGGCCCCGCCACCACGGACGAGGCGCTCCTGGCCGAAATCCGCGCGATCCACCAGGGGGGCGGATTCGGTTCCATCATCGGGCGAAACTCGTTCCAGCGCAGCAAACCCGACGCCATCGCGCTGCTCGACAAGGTGATGCGGATTTATGCGGGAGAAGCCGTCTAAGTACGGGTAGGAGCCCGGACCGCCTGCCCGAGGGTTGCGGCCCGGGCATGCCTGTGTTAACCATCGTCCCCATGCCTCTTCAGAGAATCACGGAAATTAAACGCCGGCGCAGGCGTCGAAAGAGCCTGGCCAAGCTGCGTGTGAAGCTTCAGGGCGCCAGGACCGAGGCAGCGCGTACCAAGCTGCTGGACAAGGCCTTCAAGATCTCTCCCGGAGCCGTCCTGGTTCCGGAATAGCTCCCGTCCCGTCACACCGGCTGCGTTGAGGGTGCGGTTTGAAACCCGCCCCTGCGAAACTCGCCTTTACAAGGGTTTGCGTCCGATGACCAGCGACGAGGTCAGGGGCACGGGCAGTTCCACCCGACTGACGTCCGCCAAACCCGCGCGCCCGAACCAGCCGCGGATCTCGTCCAGCGTGTAGCAGCGCCCGCCATCCGTCGTCAGCAGCATCAGGAGACTGAAGACCGTGCCCGCGGCGGTTTCCGTGGGGGTCCCTCCGAGAATGTGGTCCTTGATGACGAGGATGCCTCCCGAAACCAGTGATTTCGACAGGTTCCGTATTAAATCCTCATTGGTAGTCTCGTTTTCGCCGTGGATGATGTTGGACAGGAACACCACGTCGTAGCCGCCGGGAATAGCGTCCGTCCGGTAGTCTCCGGCAACGCACTCGATGCGGTCGGCCACGTCCGAGGCGCGGACGTAGCGCTGGGTGATTCGCAGGGTCCCCGGCAGGTCGTAGAGGGTTGCGCGCAGGGCCGGGTAGCGCCGGCACAGGGCGATGGGGTAGGTGGCGGGTCCGGGGCCGATGTCCAGCAGCCGGCGCGCCTGGCCGAGATCCAGGGCGTCGGCCGTGAGCGCCGCGTCGCCCCGGGAATTGACCAGCGAGTCCATGGCCTCGATGAAGATGCCGGTCTCGGCTTCCTCGGTCTGGTACATGTCCGGCGGGCGCGCCGGGCGTCCGCTACGGACGGCGTCTTCCAGCTTTCCCCAGGCGTCCCACGCCAGGGCGTCGAATCGGACCATGCCGCTGAAGTTCCTGGGCGAGCTGCTCAGCAGGTAGGTCCTCGACAGGTCGTTCAGGCGGTAGCGGGTGCCGTACCTGTCCACCAGCCCGATGACGGCCAGGGCTTCCAGAAGCAGGCCCGTGGCCCTGGCCTCGGCGCCGATGGCGGCCGCCAGTCCGGCTGCGTCGGCATCCTCCTTCTCCAGCGCGTCGAACACCTTGAGTGCCACGGCGGCCTGCAGGATTCGCGCCTCGACGTACCCGCCGGCAAGTTCTGCGATCCGGGCGAAACCCTCACTCATATCGGTTCCACCACCCGGTAGGTCCGGCTCTTGGGCTTGATGGGGGCCAGGATGTCCAGTTTCACCAGGCCGCGGATGTCGCGATAGGCGGTGTCGCGGTCGACCTCGGCGATGCGCTGGTAGTCGGCGGTGGAAAGCACTTTGCCGTGGGACAGCGCGTACACCAGCAAGCGCTGCTGGCGAAGGCTGAGCCGGGAGCGGTCGAAGCGGTCGAGCCACCGGAGGGTCTCGTCGTCGTAGATGGGGGTGTTGCGCAACGTTACGGTGAAAAAGAACCCGTCGGTGGAGAACTCCGGCGGCCGGAGGGCGTTGTGCTCCATCTCCTGGAACATGCGCGGCACGCCTTCGCCGATCTCGCGCATGTAGCCCAGGTCCGACAGCACGCGGACCAACAGGGGGTTGCGCGAGAAGTGAACCCGCTGTTGCCGGTTCAGTTGGTCCACGGTGACGGGTCCCGGCAGCGCCCCCGGACTCCTCACTTCCAGGCGGTCGTCGAACATCCAGATTTCGGTCTCCGCGCCGGTGATGGCGTAATCGCGGTGGGCCACGGCATTGACCAGGGCCTCCTGCCAGGCGAGGGAAGGGTATTCCAGGCGCTCCCGGAAGAACAGGTCGTGCAAGACCATGCGCTCGCGGATGTGCTCCTTGATGCGGCCCACGGCCTCGTCGACGAGGGTCCACAGCGGGCGGTCGATGCGCACCCGCTTGACCACGTTCAGGGCCTCCCCGAAACGCCGTTCGGTGCCCTCGTACTTGACGAAATCGATGCCGCAACGCGGGTGCCACCGGGTCGGCTCGGTGGCGAACAGGAGCAGGGCGGCCATGGAGATCCCGGGTTTGTCGGCCGGGCCGTGAACCAGGTGATAGGTGCGCGCCAGCAGCGATCGGGGGTCGGCCTGGGCACCCATGCGTTCCGCGAACGACTCCAGGGCCGATTCGTCCAGGTCGTCCCAGGTCGCGCCGTGGATGTGTTGCCGCTCGTAGGAATACGACAGCTTCGCGTCTTTCAACAAACCGATCTGCTCGGGAGCCAGCGCCGGGTTCTCCGAGGCGATGCGATAGAAAGTCCTGCCGCTGGCCACCCGGCGGATCTCCAGGCCCGGGCTCACTTCGTACCGGAGCAGCAACAGGTTGCCGAGGTCGATCCGTTCGTGCAGGGACGGGAGAGGCGGGTTGAGGAGGCTCTGCGGCACCTCGCACAGCTCCCGGATCTCCTGCTCGGAAAAGGGCAGGCCGGTGAGGCTCTTGTCGGGCTCGACGCCTACCAGGAGGACGCCTCCGTCGGCGTTGGCCATGCCGTTGAGGATGCGCGCGATCTCGCGGGCGAGGTCCCGGGGCCGCTTTGTTTGAGTCCCGCGCTTCTTCTGCTCGTAAGCGCTGACGAACTCGAGAAACTGGCCCCGGTCTTCCTTCAAGAGCGTTTCGAGCTCACGTCCGATCATCTCTCACTTCGCAGAAAGAGTTCATGGGCCTGCGGGCGCGCCGGCGGGCTGGCCTGTCCGCCAGCCGGCCAATCACGACGCTCCGCAGCCTTCCAGCCGTACGACCTCGTGGATGATCCGGGCCGCGGTCACGAGGTCGTTGACATCGAGCCATTCATGGACCGTGTGGATGTCCCGCATGCCGCTGGCCAGGTTGGCTACCTGGAGGCCCCGTTTGTTCAAGACGTTGGCGTCGCAGCCGCCGCCCTTGGCGACGGTGTCGACGGCCAACCCCAGGTTGCGGGCGGCCTCGTGAACGCGCTGGACGATGACCGTGTCGGCGGACACGTCCATCCGGTCGTAGGACCGGCTGATCCGGGATTCCACGCGCACCTCATGAAGGCGGCCGTCCAATTCCAGCGCGGCCCCGGCCGCCGCGTCCTGCAGGCACGCCAGCATCGCCTGCGTCTGCCGTTCGAGCTTCTCCTCGTCATGGCTGCGCACTTCGCCGGTGAGCGTCACCCGGTTGGGCACGATGTTCACCGCGGTGCCGCCGCTCACCAGGCCGAGGTTGGCGGTGGTGTCCTCGTCGATGCGCCCGAGCCGCATGGCGGCGATGCCTTGGGCGGCCACCTGGATCGCGCTGATGCCCCGTTCGGGACAGATGCCGGCATGGGCTTCCAGGCCGTGCACCTCGAACTCCAGCAGGTTGGCGGCGGGCGCCTTGGTGATGAGGAATCCGATGGAGTCGCTGTCGAGCACCAGGCCGGTCCTGGCGCGCACGAGGCCCAGGTCCAGGTGCCTCGCGCCCAGCAGGCCCACCTCCTCGCATATGGTGAAGACCACGTCGATGTGCCCGTGGGGCAGCGCCTCCTCGCGCATGGCCTGAAGCACTTCCAGGATGATGGCGAGGCCGCTCTTGTCGTCGCCCCCGAGGACCGTCCGTCCGTCGCTCCGGATCACGTCGCCCTCCACCACCGGTACCACTCCCTCGCCCGGGGCCACCGTGTCCATGTGCGCGGAAAGCAGCATCGGCTCGGCGCCGGCGACGTTGCCGTCGAAATGGGCCACCAGGTTTCCCACCTCGCCGCCCACCGCGGTTCCGGCGTCGTCGATGTAAACGGTGCCGCCCAGCGTTTCGAGTATTTCCTTGAGACGCAACGCGATGGCCCGTTCCTTGCGGGACAGGCTGTCGATCCGCACCAACTCCAGTACGCGTTCCTTGAGACGCGTCTTGTCTATCAAGCAATACCCCCTCTGTCCGGAAGCCCGGATGGCTGCAACGCCGCGAACAGCGGAGCCGTCCTCAGCACGACGAGCCCGACGTCGCCCCTCGCAACGGCGGACTTGGCGGGAGTCTACCAAAAAACGGGGAGACAGGTCCATTCTTTGCGCGCATCGATAGGCCGAATTCCTTCGAAGCGGATTCGCGACCACCGTAAGAAGCGTGACGAAATGTTATCGGTCGGCACTATCGTGGCGGCCATTGAGGAAGAACATCAACCTATGTCGAGCGTTTGGTTCACCGAGCCGGTATTGGCCTGTCCAAAATGGTCTGCTATCATCGCGTCCGTTCACGGCACACGATACCCCGCACCGCCCCGGAGTCCGGCTTCCAGGAGGTCCCATCATGCAGACCGACGTGTCCGACCAGCGCGCGAGCATCCGCTACCAACCCGACGAGAAGCCGCCGGCGGCGCTGACCATCGGACTCGGCCTCCAACTCGCCGTTCTCTGTGTCGCCGGGGTCGTGTTGACCCCCGCCATCGTGATCCGGGCCGCCGGCGGCAGCGAGGGGTTCCTTTCCTGGGCGGTGTTCGCGGCCGTCGCCGTCAGCGGGGTCACCACCGTGCTGCAGGCGGTGCGGGTAGGGCGCTTCGGGGCCGGGCACGTACTCCTCATGGGCACCTCCGGCGCCTTCATTGCGGTGTGCGTCACGGCGCTGGTCCAGGGCGGCCCCGCGATGCTCGCCACCCTGGTGCTGGTATCGTCGTTCTTCCAGTTCATTCTCTCCTCCCGCCTGTCACTGCTGCGACGGATCCTGACCCCGGCCGTGGCGGGTACCGTGATCATGCTGATACCGGTGACGGTGATGCCCATCATCTTCAACATGTTGCAGGACGTGCCCAAGGGCTCCCCGGCATTGGCGGCGCCGCTGAGCGCCTTCGTAACCGTGGCCGTCATTGCCTGCATCGCCCTCAAGGCCACGGGGTCGTTGCGCCTGTGGGCGCCGGTCATCGGCGTCGTGGTGGGGTCCGTGGTGGCGGGCGTCTACGGCCTCTACAACGTCGGCCTCGTCGCCGCGGCGTCCTGGGTGGGTCTCCCGGACGGAGCATGGCCGGGCCTGGATTTGGGTTTCGGAGCGGTCTTCTGGTCGCTTCTTCCGGCGTTCGTCTTCGTGACCCTGGTGGGCGCCATCGAGACCATCGGCGATGCGGTGGCCATCCAGCGTGTATCCTGGCGCGGGACCCGGGCGGTGGATTTCCGCGCGGTGGAGGGCGCGGTGGGGGCCGACGGCGTCGGCAACCTGTTGTCCGGCCTCGCCGGGACGGTGCCCAACACGACGTATTCGACGACCATTTCGGTAACCGAGCTCACCGGGGTGGCGTCCCGTAGCGTCGGCGTCGCCATCGGAGTGATATTCATCGCCTTGGCGTTCCTGCCCAAGTTCATGGCGGTCATTCTGGCGATCCCGGCGCCCGTGGTCGCCGCCTACGCCACCGTGCTGCTGTCCATGCTGTTCGTGGTCGGCATGAAGGTGGTGGTCCACGACGAGCTCGACTACCGCACCGGGCTGGTGGTGGGCGTGTCTTTCTGGGCCGGCGTCGGCTTCCAGAACGGGGTCATCTTCCCGGAGTATTTCGCCGATTTCGCCGGCGGGCTGCTGCAGAACGGCATGACCGCGGGCGGGTTGGTGGCCATCCTCATGACTCTGTTCGTGGAGTTGACCGCGCCCAGGGCGAGCCGCCTGGAGGTGGAGTTCGGTGTGGAGGCGCTGCCGAAGCTCCAGGAATTTCTCGCCGCCTTTGCTTCACGCGGCGGCTGGGGGAAGGCCATGGCCGATCGTCTCGACGCCGCCGGCGAGGAGACGCTGCTCACCCTCATGCGGCAGGACGAAGAGGTGGAGGACCGGGAAAAGCGCCGGCTGTGGCTGACGGCCCGCAAGCAAGGCAGCGGGGCGCTGCTGGAGTTCGTCGCCTCCGCCGGCGCCGAGAACATCCAGGACCGCATCGCACTGCTCGGAGCGGGCCCGGTCGAGGCGCCGGACGAACGGGAGATCTCGCTTCGGCTCCTGCGGCACATCGCTTCCAGGGTCCATCATCAGCAGTACCACGATACCGATATCGTGACCGTGCACGTGGACGCGCCGCCGGCGTCACGCAAAGCCTCGTGAGCCCGTGCAGTAGCGGGCCAGAAGGGGGATGAATTGCGGGACATAAGGGGGGATGAATGGTGGCGGTGGCTGGACTTGAACCAGCGACGCCGCGGATATGAGCCGCGTGCTCTGACCAACTGAGCTACACCGCCATTGTGTGTGAAGAGCGTTCGCGGGAGGACTGACGCCCGGGATCGCTAATCATAGAACGCGGCCCGCCAACATGCAAGCCGTGCCTTCCGCGGGCCGGAGCCGGCCCGTTTCGCCTTGCAAAATTCCCGGGCTTTCATTATTAGTCAGCGGAAGCAGCCATTCAGATGTGTTTGGCTGCATTGCGCTGAACCGGACACGACCGCTCCGATCCGCTCGATTCGGACTCGCCTGTTGAGAGAGAAGAGGGGTCACGTCCTTAAGGGAGGGAAGCGCCATGCGGGGTTGGGTGACACACGCGTTCAAGGACATGCGGCTGGAGCAGTTGCCGGACCCGGACTCCCGGCCCGGCTGGGCGGTGTTGAAGACCCGGGTGGTGCAGCCCTCGGTGACCGAGGTGCAGCTCTTCTACGGCGAGCGTTCCAACAGCTACGACAAGGTCAAGAAGAAGCTCGCCCACGGTCCCGAGCCGTTGTTCGGCCACGAGTTCTGCGCCGAGATCGTCGATATCGAGAAGGACAATGCCTACGGGCTTGCGGTGGGCGACCGGGTCGGCGCCACGCATACGGAGATCGGCACCATCGGGCGGGACTTCCCGGGCCTGTTCTCCGAGTACGCGGCGGTGCCGTTGGACGCGCTGGCCAAGATTCCCGAAGGCATCAGCGACTGGGAGGTGTCGGCGTTGCAGCCCCTCACCAGTTGCGTGCACAACATCCAGGTGCTGGGGATAACACTGGGGGACACGGTGCTGGTGCTGGGCCAGGGGGTCATGGGTCTCAACTCGGCCCAGGCGGCCAAGGCCGCGGGAGCGGATACGGTCATCGGCACCGACATGAGGCCGGAGATTCTCGAGATGGCCAAAGAGTTGGGGATCGACGTCACCATCGACGCTTCCAAGGAGAACGTCGTCGACGCGGTCATGGACCTGAGCCACGGCAAGGGCATCCCCTTCGTCATCGAGGCGGCCAGCGGCAGCCCGCAGATGGGACTGTCCGGCGGCGCCACCGTGTCGGAGGCGGTGGCGTGCGTGGCGGTCGGGGGCAAGGTGCTCAGCATCCCGCATTTCCACGAGCCGGTGACCCTGGACTTCAACTACCTCCGGGCCAAGCGGGTCACCTATATGTTCCCGCCGGAGCTGGCCCATCCCGGGGAGATGACCCTGGCCGCGCGTCTGGTGGCGCAGAAGCGCATCAACATCGACCCCATGATCACCCACAAGCTGGAAGGCATCGACAAGATGCTGGAGGCCCTGGACATCACCGCCAACAAGTCCAAGCACGGCGCGCTGAACCCGGCGCAGGTGCGGTTCTCGCAATAAACCCTTAAGGAGGCCGTTATGAGTGAGAATGCCAAGATCATTGATGCCGACGGACACGTCAGGGACCGGGACGCGGACATCCGCGCCCACATGGAGGACCCCTGGAACAAGCGGGAGGGCTCGCTGCTGCCGTCGGACGAGTGGGACTCGAGCATGTTCGGCACCCTGGGAATGAACATCACCGACGTTCCCACGCGCCTGCGCGACATGGACACCGAGGGGATCGAGATGTCAGTGCTGTTTCCCACCGGCGCGTTCCACGTCAACCGCATGCCGGAGAAGGCCTACGCGGGCGCCTTCGCGCGCGCCTACAACAATTGGATCTCGAGCATGTGCGGCGAAGCGCCGGAACGGCTCAAGGGCGTCGGCGTGGCACCTTTCCAGGACGTTCCCGCGGCCGTCGCGGAGATCAACCGCGCGGTGACCAAGCTCGGCGTGGTGGGGATCACGGTGGGCACCTTCGGCATGAAGGACCACTTGGGACTTGAGCTTTTCTGGCCCATCTACGAGGAGCTGGAGCGGCTCAACGTGCCGCTGCTGATCCACAACTCGCGCTCGGGTCCGGCGGGCGAAAACCGCTTTGACACGTTCCTCTTCAAGCACACCATCGGCCGTCCCTTCGAGACCATGCTGGACTGTGCCGCGCTCATGTACGGCGGCGTGCCCGAGCGGTTCCCCAAGCTCCGCATCGCGTTCCTGGAGTGCGGCGTCGGCTGGGTGCCCTACTGGATGGACCGGATGGACGAGGAGTACGAGCACCGGCAGTCGGAAGCGCCCCTGCTGAAGGCCATGCCCAGCGAGTACATGAAGGCGGGGAGCTGGTACTACGCGGCCGAGCCCGAAGAGGAGAGCCTGCCCTACGGCATCGAACGGATCGGGGACAAGAACATCGTGTTCGCCTCCGACTACCCGCACTGGGACGGCATCTTCCCCAACGTGACCAAGACCATCAAGGAACGAACGGACATTTCCGACGACTTCAAGGCCAAGTTCCTGGGCGACAACGCCAAGGCGCTCTACGGCTGGGACTAACCGAGTAGCGGGCAACGGGACTTTTCGTGCGATTGACACCCAGGACGGCATTCAGTTTCCTGGTCCTGGTCTTCTTCGGCTATCTGGTCTGGGAGGCCGGGGAGTGGCGCCTTCAGGCGCGGCTCTACCCCTGGGCCATCGGCATTCCCATGTTCCTCCTGGCGATCCTCAATATCGTCGAGGAGCTTCGGGGTCCGAAGGAGGAGAGCGAGAGCGCCTCGGCCAACACGCCCTCTGACTTCCAGCTTACGCAGACCGTCGAGTGGGCCGTGGCGGTCAGGCGCACCGCGAACATCCTGTCCTGGATCGTGGGGTTCATGGCCGGCATCTGGCTCCTGGGCTTTTCCATCACCGTGGCGGGCATGACCTTCGGATACCTGAAGATTCAGTCGAAGGAAGGCTGGCCCATGTCGCTGATCCTCACGGCCTCGGCGTGGCTCACGTACTACGTGGTGTTCGAGCGGACGCTGTTGCTGCCGTTTCCGGAGGGCCAGGTGTTTCAGTGGCTGGGCATTGAATAGGATAGACACGAGTGGGGCGAGTCGTAACCCCGCACCCGTTTGTGTGGCGCGGGGCCCCCGGTTCCAAACACGGAGGTGTGCAATGAAGCGAGCGATCGGTCGAATTTTTCTCGTGCTGCTGCTGGCCGGGTTCATAGTCATGAGCTTCGCCGGATCGTCGGCGGCGAAGGACTTCTACGAAGGCAAGACCATCCGTATTCTGGTCTGCTGCTCGCCGGGCGGGTTCTACGACCGGTGGGCCAGGCTGTTCGCGCGGCACATGGGCCAGTACATCCCGGGCAATCCCGACATCATCGTCCAGAACATGCCCGGCGCCGGCTCCCTCATCGCCGCCAACTACGTCTACAACATCGCCAAGCAGGACGGCACGGCCATCGTCATGCCCTTGGCGGGCCTGTACCTCGATCAGGTGGTGGGACGGAAGGAAGTGCGCTTCGACATGGCCAAGTTCCAGTGGATCGGCACGCAGGAGGTGAGCCACTCCGTGCTCTTCTGCCGCAGCGACTCGAAGTACAAGAGCGTCGATGACCTGATCAAGATGAAGGACGACCCGGCCAAGCTGGGCAACACCGGCACGAGCGGCAACAGCTATCTCCTGGGCAAGGTGCTGGAGAAGGCCGTGGGAGCGAACTTCAAGCTGGTTTCGGGCTACCCCGGCGGCAGCGAGATCGACCTTGCGGTGGAGCGGAACGAGGTGTCGTGCCGCGGCCTGTCCATCCCGCCGTTCTTCGGGCGTGAACCCTATCTGACCTGGCACAAGAAGAACTTTGCACGGTCGCTGGTTCAGACTGGGCAACAACGGGATTCCAGGCTCAAGGATACCCCCACCATCCACGAGCTGATGAAGCAATACAATACGCCGGACGGCATTCGTGCCATCGCCACGGTGATCTTCGCCAGCGGTGACTTCGGACGTCCTTTCGCGGTGGCGCCGGGTGTGCCGGCGGACCGCGTGAAGATCCTGCGCGACGCCTACGCCAAGACCCTGGGGGACGCGAAGCTGGGGGCGGAGGCCGAGAAGGGGCGGATGGTGCCCTTCCAGCTCAAGAGGGGCGAGGATCTGCAAAAGGTGGCCACGAACGTGGTAGGCCAGCCCAAGGAAGTGGTGGCTGGCGTCAGGGAGATCCTTGGGAGGTAGTTCCTAGGCCATGATGCTCGACGCCTTCGTAGACGGACTGTTTCACGTCCTCGCCTGGCCGGCCTTCGGCTTCCTGCTCCTGGGGGCGCTGGTGGGGTTCATCGTGGGGATTCTCCCCGGCCTGGGCGGCCTGGCCACCCTCGCGCTGATGCTCCCATTCGCCTACAAGATCGGGGAGCCGATCTCGGCCTTTGCCTTTCTCCTGGGCATGCACGCCATCACCGGCACCACCGGTGACCTCACCTCGATCCTCTTCGGCATCCCGGGAGAAGGCACGGCCGCGGCCACCATCATGGACGGCTACCCCATGACCAAGAACGGGGAAGCCGGCCGGGCCATGGGCGCCGCGCTCATGAGCTCGCTGGTGGCCGGCCTCGAAGGCGCCGTCATCCTGGCCCTCGCCATTCCCATCATGCGCCCGCTGGTGCTGTTCTTCGGCTCCCCGGAGCTGTTCATGCTGGCGATCCTGGGCATCACCTTCATAGCCTCGCTGAGCGGGTCGTCCCTCACCAAGGGGCTGCTCTGTGGCGGCATCGGGCTTATGCTCGCAGCCATCGGTGTGGATCCCCAGACCGGCACGCTGCGTTACACATTGGGCACACTTTATCTCTGGGATGGCCTGAGTCTGGGCCCCGTCGTGGTCGGACTCTTCGCCATCCCGGAGATCATCGATCTGGCGGTGCGCGGCACCAGCATCGCCGAGGCCAAGGTGGAGAAGATCACGGGGGTCATGGAAGGGGTCAAGGACACCTTCCGCCACTTCGGCCTGACCATGCGTTGCGGCTTCATCGGCGCGTTCATCGGCGCCTTGCCCGGCCTGGGCGGCGGCGTCTCGCAATGGCTGGCCTACGGCCACGCGGTGCAGTCGGCCAAGGACAAGAGCACCTTCGGCAAGGGCGACGTACGCGGCGTCCTGGGGCCCGGCGCGGCCAACAATTCCCGCGAAGGGGGCAACCTCATTCCCACGGTGGCCTTCGGCATTCCCGGCAGCAGCGCCATGGCGATTCTGCTGGGGGCGTTTCTCATCGTCGGCCTCAATCCCGGTCCGGAGATGCTCACCAAGCATCTGGACGTGACTTTCGCCATGGTGTGGATCCTGGTGGTGGCCAACATCATCACCGTGGGCGCCAGCTTCATGTTCCTCAATCAGCTCGTGAAGCTCACCTTTGTCCGGGGTAACCTGCTGATACCCTTCCTGCTCATGTTCGTGTTTCTGGGCGCCTTCGCGGCCCACAACAACTTCAGCGACATCATCGTCACGGTCATCTTCGGCATCGTGGGCTACGTCATGGTGCTGTTCCAGTGGCCGCGGCCTCCCTTTGTCCTGGGCCTGGTGCTCGGGACCATCGTCGAGAACTACCTGTGGATCTCCTCCAGCGCCTACGGCGCGGGCTGGCTGGTGCACCCCACGGTCGTGGCCATCGCTCTCATGATCGTCGCGACGCTGGTCTACTCCGTCATCCAGGCTCGCCGGGGAACTTCCCTGGAGGACGAGATCGAACGCAAGCTGGGCATAGAAGGAACGCACGAATAGCGTGGGTGACGGCCCTGCCCGTGACGGGCGCGATTCATTCCGGACATGCTCGCCGTTGCCCTGGGCCTGCTGGCCTCCCTTGCCTTCGCCGTTACGGCAACGCTGGTTCATCGAGGCGTCCGGGATCTCGATCCCTTCAGCGGCCTGGTGGTGGACCTCTTTTTCAACGGGCTGGTGTTGTGGCTCTTCGTCTTCACCTTTCACGATCTCTCGGAGTTGTGGGCCGGGGCCAATCTGATTTTCGCGGCTTCGGGCCTCATCGTTCCGGGACTGTTCCGCCTGGTGGCGTTCAAGGGCATCGAGCGGATGGGCGCCTCGGCGGCCACCGCGGTGCTCAATTCGGCGCCCCTCTTCGCCGTGCTGCTGGCCATGGTCCTTCTGGATGAGCAGCCGGGTCCGGCCAACCTCCTGGGGGCGGTGGCCGTCGTTTCCGGCCTGGTGTTCCTCTCGTGGAAGGGGGAATCGAGATCATGGCGGCCCCGAGACCTCTTCTATCCGGTGGCGGGAGCGCTGTTCGCCGGGTTACGTGACAACGTCGTCCGTCTCGGCCTTCTTGCCGGTCCGGCTCCCATGGTGGGGGCGGCGATCACCGTAACCACCTCGTTCCTGACCATGTCCACCGCCTATTTCCCGGTACACGGCCTGGCCCGGCTCAGGACTTGCGGGCGGAAAACCCTCGGCTGCTTCGCGCTGGTGGGTTTCGTGCATTTCGTCGCCTACTTCTTCATGTTCACCGCGCTGGACATTGCGGACGTGGCGGTGGTTTCCCCGCTGGTGCATTGCTTCTCGCTCTTTACCCTGGGGCTTTCCCCGCTTATCCTGGGTGATTCCGACCCGATCACCCGGCGCAAGGCCATGGCCACTTCCATGGTCGTGCTGGGCGTGCTGCTGATCGCGTGGTCGAGGTGGTCGTATACGGCCTCGTAACCGTCGCCAACGCTATGTGGACAATACCCAACCTGCTGAGCCTGTTCCGAATCCTTCTCGTGCCTTTCCTGGGCTATCTGCTCGCGTTCACCGATCCGGTGTCCTGCGCGCTGGCCGCGCTGGTCTTCATCGTCGCCTCCGTCACCGACATGCTCGACGGCTATCTGGCGCGCCGGAACAAGAGCGTTTCCGACTTCGGCAAGATCCTGGACCCCTTGGCCGACAAGCTCCTGGTGGTGACAGCGCTCATCATGCTTGTGGCCATCGACCGCCCCGGAGACATGTACGTCCCGGTATGGCTGGTGGTCATCATCGTCGCACGGGAGGTGGCCGTGACCGTGCTGCGAGGGATCGCCCTGTCCGAGGGCATCATCATCCCCGCCGACGAGTTGGGCAAGTACAAGATGTTGGTCCAGACCTTCGCCTTGGTGGGACTGATGCTCCACTACCCCTACCTGGGAATCGATTTCTTCGTCGGGGGCATGTACTTTCTGTGGCTTTCCACCGTGCTCGCGGTCTGGTCCGGGATCGAGTATCACGTCGGGTTCCTGCGTTCCCTGCGCGCCCGTTCTCGCGGTGTTCCGGCAAATTGACAACAGTGGACGGATAAGGTAGGAAGTCTGCCAGGATGCGGGTGTAGCTCAGTTGGCTAGAGCGTATGCTTGCCAAGCATAAGGTCGCCGGTTCGACCCCGGTCACCCGCTCCAACCCCACCTCCCCTCAGGTTGTTCCGGGCAAAGTCGTCGATTCCAGTCTCTACCGTTTGATTCCGTGCAGAAACCGCTGAAATTCGCCACTTCCAACCGGCACAAGTTCAGCGAGGCAAGCGCCATTCTCGGAGAATACGGAATATCCGTGGAGATGGCGGCGCTGGAGCTTCGAGAGATGCAGGCCGACCTGCTGGAACAGATCGCCGCAGAGAAGGCACGGGAGGCGTGCCGGAGACTCGACGGTCCCGCCATGGTGGAGGACACCGGGCTGTTCATCGACGGCCTCAACGGCTTCCCCGGCCCCTACTCGGCGTATGTCTTTCGGACCCTGGGAAACCACGGCATCCTGCGGCTGCTGGAGGCCGCCCCGGACCGGGGCGCGACGTTCCGGTCGGTGTTCGCCTACTGCCGCCCCGGCGGCTCGCCCGAGTGTTTTCCCTCAGCCGTGGCCGGCACCATCGCCCTGGAGTGCAGGGGAGAGGGCTGGGGCTACGATCCGATCTTCATCGCCGAGGGCGCCTCGGGCAGGACCTACGGCGAGCTCGGCGACGAGAAAAACCAGCTATCCCACCGCCGCATGGCCCTGGAGAGCCTGGCCCGCTGGATGCACGGGTCCGGAAAGTCACGTTAGGCGGCTGAGCCACCTATGGGGACATGAGCCGCAGGGTGACTTCGTTACTGACAATTGTGTACCGCACCACTGGTAGAGAATCCTTGAAAAAGGGCCGGGCCGGAAAGCATGAACGAGCATGACCGTCCAGTTGCCGCCGGGCAGCCGGTTTGCCGAGAATCACGGCAAACGCGGAACAGAAAGTTCCGGCCAGTGGTTTTGTTTGGGAATGAATCATACTGTTTCCGTCAATAACCAGAAGCATGATACTCTAGCGAAAAGGGGTTCAGTATATGCAGGAAGTTACTCTGGAACATTTCAAGCGCGCCGCCGTCGATATCGGGGCACACGGAGACAATGACACACTCCCTTTTGATGTTGACAACCGATTTATCAACGAAAACCTCGATGCCTTGTCCACTCTTGCTTATGAATATTTCTACGAGTTAGATAAGGAACCTCCCAAAACTGTAGTGAAAGCCATCAACGCTCTACAGATTTTCTCCGAAAGGCTGTTGGTGCCTACAGGATCCGCGGGATTTAGAATTAGCACTAAGTTACATCCTTTTTGGAACCTGTATATCAATGGTATTGGTGTGGCAATCGCCCAACAGCACGAAGGGTCGCGTAGTGATCGCGCCCATTCATATCGATATACGCGCGAGGGCAGCGGCCTCTTTGACCGCGGTAGATCCTGGAGAGCTTACCGTGAGGCCACACTTTCTGACGAATATCTGAAAGACGACTCGGCAATCGTCGTGCAGACTGACATTTCCAGTTTCTACGAGCATATATATCACCATCGTCTGGTAAGCTGTATCGAAGACCTCTTTCCAAAAACGTCTACGGTGGGAGTGCAAATCGATCGTTTCTTGAGCAAGTTCGCCTCCGGTCGATCATTTGGCCTACCTGTCGGTGGGCAATGTGCGAGAATACTCGCAGAGGTAATGATGTCCCCCATTGACAGGATGCTCAGCGATTCCGGTATCAGTTGGCACCGGTATGTCGATGATTTCACCATCATGACCAGGTCCCAAGAGGACGCTTACGGAGCATTAGCCGTCCTTTCAAATGCCTTAGCCGATTATGGGTTATCGTTGAACAGAACTAAGACAATTACCCTAAGAGGTACACATTATTCCAATTACGTGAGGACGCAATTGGGAAATACCGGTGATGAGGGTAGTATATTGCGAGAAATAGATTTGCATTTCGACCCGTATTCCGATACCGCCGAGGCTGACTACGCCGACCTCAAAACCACGGTCCAACGGCTTGATGTGCGAGGTTTGCTGCAGTTGGAGCTGGCGAAGGGCCAAGCGGACACCTTTTTGGTAGCGCAGATCGGACGAACACTGAAATATCAATCTTCGGTTGTGGCACTTCAAGTATGTGCGACGTTACTTGACGCGAAGAATTTGAACGCCTTTCGGGGGTCTTGGTCGACTATCATGAGAGGCATTGCGGCGGTGCGTGGCGAAACGCAAAACCAGGCCATTTTCAACGAGTTAGATGAACTCTTGGATAAGATACCGCACCATTCGCCGAACCTGCTCCTCCCGGAGACTAACTGTGTACATTTTCTTAAAACCATACGATTTCGGCGAACCGAAAGTCGGGCCCAATATGTGTTGGCGGTGTACAATGGTAGCGCTTCGCAGACGGTGAAAAGGGCGTGTATTGAGTGCTGGCGACATTGGGGTGATCGTCACAACTTTATTCGACTAAGAAACCAATGGCAAAACCTTGGACGGGAGGAACAACGTATGCTGTGGTTGGCGGCTGGAGAGTTCGCCGATGAGGGCAAGAAGGCGAGAGACCAACTGCGGCTGTCGCTGGCACAGGCGTGGTCTCTCGGAATTGAACACCAAGGGAAGGCCACTTTTGAAACACTCTATACGAAATGGTCGGAAGTTGCAGTATAGTCGGTTTCCGATGAAGGACCCGCGGACTGTGGCCCGGGATATTCCAGGGATTAGTGACCTGATGTTTCCTCACTTGACACCCGGGTTGGTGGCCTATCTTAACAAGATGATGGTCGGCTGTGAGGGTGTTCAGGCGATTCCCTTCGATCTGATCGATGCCACCGCGGTTGCGCGCACCATGTTGTTTGAAATTGCGGTGGCTAGAGGACAACAGATATTGGACGGTCACGATAACGCGGATTGGGAGGCGTGCTTGAGGGTAGCAACGATCAGGCAAAAACGCCACTTTGATGCAACGGCTCCGGCTTCACTAACGGAAAGTGACATTGCAGCGGCCGAATGGGTGGGGAGTAATTTGGCCCACATGCTCACCTATTTGGGGACGCAAACGCCGACTGAGAGGTTAATTGAGGCGCCGTCTATACCCGGATATCAATGGATATCGTCGGGACATGGCGACTTCTCTATTGGAGATACACTTATTGAAGTTAAGTGTACGAATAGGAAGTTCGGTTCGGCGGATTATCGTCAAATTTTGATGTATTGGCTACTCAGCTATGCTGCCTCCATTGAGTCTGACTCCGAAGAGTGGGCGAGTTGTGTTTTATTGAATCCTCGTTTCAACTATATGTTGAAAATCTCGTTTGTCGATATTCTCGGGTTGATTGCTGCGGGAAGATCTAAAGTGGAGCTCCTTGAAGAATTTGCGTGTATTGTTGGTGACGACAATCTCAAATTGCTTTCCGATCTGGATCGGTGAACCTCGCAATCGTCGATGGGCGTGCGCGATCGATGGCGGTAGAACCGCCGGTCGTCCCCAGGAGTTTGCATGCTCGCCGGTGTGACTGCGCTCTCTCGTCCGTCACGGAGTAGAAGGGTTTTCTCCAAGAGTTCTTTGCCGGCCACTTCTTCAGGGTCGGCATATTCAATGTCACGGCTACCAAAGGGCGTTCGAGCTTTGCGGTTCTTGCTTCTACACTCCCGAGCCGCTGCACATCCGACAACTGGAAGGGGAGTCGTCTAGTGGCGCTTGTTGAACGTTGCGGCGCTGATCTAGTACTTGCGACAAAAAACTCCGCCAACCCCAGCCCCGGCGAATGCTTCTTCGGTGTCCCGATTAGCTGCGCGTCGCTGTAATTGCTGCTGTGCATGGCGCCGTGGTCTCTCTAGGCTCACACTAGCAGCCTGTCGGACTGGGGTTTGAGAGAAGGGATATAAAAGTTTGGCAGGCATGATGGTTTTGGGTATCGCCGGGTTTACGCATGGAGCGGACGCGAATTGGGGTGGAGGGTTCAGGCGGGGTTGAGGGCGAACATCCGCTTGATGTTCCAGGCCAGGGTCACGAGGTTCCATTCTCCCTTGACCTGGTGAAGGCCGCGCAGATGGAACTGTCGGAAGCCCATCACGGATTTGATGATACCGAAGACCGGTTCCGGGGTGTGTTTGCGCAGGGCGTAGGTTTGCCGGCCCTCGGGCGTTGCCAAGCGATGGGCCATAGCCTGCACAGCGCTCGGC
>Ga0209020_1001189_pt1 | contig 27804 bp, 32 predicted proteins | sample PinacodermBB_FD_187298 | JGI IMG/M metagenome (GOLD analysis project Ga0209020, IMG submission 187298) | Host-associated microbial community of the marine sponge Aplysina aerophoba from Gulf of Piran - sponge pinacoderm, lysed by bead... | ecosystem: Host-associated > Porifera > Sponge >... | reverse complement strand
CGCTGGCGGTGGTGGTGCCGACACCCGGCCCTGTTGCAAAAATTTGCCGGATTTGCCGGGGGTGTGGTCTGGCTCCGTCTTTCTTCAAAATCCTTGCTGGATCGCGATTTGCTCAAGCTCCGCTCAATGCAGCGACATCACCTCGCTCATCATCTCTGGCCCGATCCCGAAGGCACGTGCCTCACTCTTACCCCAGTCTGCATGGCGTTATCGCATAGCCTGTTCGCTGGATTACTCCACGGACGAACGAACCGGGCACATTCGGATTCAAGGGTTCTAGCCTGATTAACGGTACGGCAAAAGCAGCACTGGATTTTCGTTTTCCCGTTCTGCGAATTCGAGATACTCGCGACCGTTAATGTCCATCCGTATCAACTGTTCACCAAGAGAGAGGACCGATGTGAACCGCATCCTGGTTTCAGAAGCATCGCTCGACAATTGCTTGGCTGCATCAGCCTCAATCTGGAGCCTGCGCTCCAAGAAATCTCGCGGCATCAAGATAGCCAGCTCTTCCAGTTTCTGGATCTGGTTGCGTGTTCGTGTACACAACGTTTTCTTGTCGTCGAGCCATAACAGGGCCTTGCATTGCGCTGATCCGCAAAATGCAAGGCCAGCCAGCAGGGCTTTGATCAAAGCTACGTCAATGGTTTCCGAACGTAGTAGCAGGATTGTCATGCCTGCGTTAAGTTCATTGAAACCCTCATGCAGTTTCTCTTCGACACTTTCCACAACCGGTCGAGGATTTTGCCGATCGGAAATCTCATCCAGTCGTTCCAGTTGCGTTTCGATACCTGTCAATACGCTACGCAGCCTGTTTATGTTCAGTTCCGTTGGAAGTTGGTCAATCTTTTCTAAAATTGCACCCAGACCATTGCTGATTGCTTTCAGGCGGCTGAGAATAATCGCTGTACTTGCGACCGTTACACCAATTCCAACAAACGAAGATATCAATGTTGCGAGTTGAATCGTCTGCAGCGAGCCCATCATTCCCTGCATGACATTCAGACGTTTCTTTATCTGTTCATTCTGTACCACATCAAAAATCCCAAATGCGGTATCTACCGGATTGAAGGGGCTGGTGGATGTTGCCAAATCAACAATGAGCCTTTGAAGGCCGCCTGTTTCTTGTACATGGGCAAGGATCCGACCAGATGCCGCATCCTGTAAAAGGGCGCCGCGACGGATAACATCTCCGGCCGCAACGGCAGTCCGGAATTGTGTAGGAATCTCAAATGGAATGCTAATCGGACTCATGACAAGTTGTCCCTCCTTTTCAGGGCAGCGTCATCGATCTGCATCTTGAAGCGTGCCCAAGACGAATTGGGATCCTTTTCATCTGCTTCAGCAAGCAACTTTTGCTTAATATTCTGTTTCAGTTGTTTCTTCCACCGTCTTTTGCGCCAGTCCCTTGCTATTATGCGACCGGCCAACGTTGTAGCAGTCCGTTTTACCGCTGAGACGACTGGCCGAACAATTGACCCTACACGAAAAACTAAAGGCACTGGAGCTGGTGTCGTTGCTCCTCCTTCAGTAGTATCAACAACCAGTCCTCCAGCACCGGCCGCAGCAACTCCACCGGCCGCCAATGCCGCAGTTTCTGCATTGTTCAATCCCGAAGATTCTGGAGAACGTTCGACTTGGTCGATAGATTTCACTAAAGAGTTTTGGAGTGAACTCACCGTCGCCCGGTCGAATTCCTCAACCTTCTCGTCAACCTGTTTTTGAATGCATTTCATTGCCCGACTGTTCCGCACAAGCAGTCTGCTGTCGGACAATTCCTCAACCCTTTCCTCTGCCAGCTTCGTGATCCTTTCGGAAGCAGCAATACATTCCTTGTAAACACGGTAGCGTTCGTTTTCCCACCAATCAATGATTTCCATTCGCTTGAATTCTATTGGAGACAATTGGCTTCCTCATTCCGAAATCCAGGGATTTGCCTAGTTACTGCGTTTGCGCGAGTAGTTTACCAGCCACAACGAATTAATTAGCCTCTCAAGGAAATTCTGGAGGCTAGTGCGAACATTGTGAAGGTCAGCTTCTGCCACTTTTCCCGAGAGGCGGTGTTTCCGGCAGATTTGGCCAATAAACATCGAGGCTGGGGCAGTCAAGAATGCCGCTTTTCCGCGCTGGCGAAGCTGTCCTTTTTTGTTCGATTAACAGACGTCCGGAAAACCCGAAGACGAATATCCCTGGTCCAAAAATGGACGAATCCCTGCTCCCATTACCCGGATTCCGCGAAATCCGGCTGAACCTGCCGACTCCTGTAAAACCCACCTACACAGCGCCCTTCCGGTGAGCAAAACGCCGCCTGGATGACCTTTGGCCGCAAAACCCTTTCCCCCGCTCTACAGACAGGAAAACGATGGGGTGGACGCCCCCTGCCCGACGGCATCGTAACGTGCCAAGGTGGCGTCAACTTTGATTGAGCCCTAAAAGGAGGGAGCGTCCATGGAAAAGGTTAGCATTATCGGAAGCGACCTGGCAAGGAATTGTTTCCACTTGCAAGGAGCTGCTGCAGACGGATCGGTGGTGTTCCGCAAGAAACTGGTGCGGCACAAGGTTCTGGACTTTCTGGTGTCGCAGCCGAACTGCCCGGTGGCCATGGAAGCCTGTTCCGGCGCCCACTGGTGGGGCCGGGGGATCATGGAACTCGCGCATGAAGTCCGGCTCGTGCCGCCGATCTACGTGAAGCCGTTCGTCACGAGGCAGAAGAACGATGCTTCGGATGCGGAGGCCATCTGCGAGGCGGCCACTCGCCCGACGATGCGTTTCGTTCCGGTGAAGTCGGAGGAACAGCAATCCCGCTGCATGGTGTTCCGCACCCGGGATCTCGTGGGTGCGCCAGCGGACGCAGGCGGTGAATGCGCTGCGCGGTCATCTTGCGGAGTTTGGCATCATTGCGCCGCAGGGGATTGCCAATGTCGAGCGTCTGGCGATCAGGGTTGCCGAAGGCTGTGCGGGAGATGGCCGGACTTCTGATTGAGCGGATCGGCCGGTTGAGTGAGAAGATCAGGGATCTTGAGAAGCGGATCCGCACGGATGCAGGGCAGGACGAGGAGGCGAAGCGACTGATGAGCATTCCGGGGGACGGTCCGATCACTGCGATGGCGATCCAGGCCTTTGCCCCGCCGATGGAGGGGTTCGGTCGCGGCCGGGACTTCTCGGCCTGGCTTGGCCTTGTTCCCCGGCAGCACTCGACCGGAGGCAGGCACTGCCTGGGGAGGGTCTCGAAGATGGGTCAGCGCGATCTCAGGCGGTTGCTGTTTGTCGGCGCCATGGCGGAGATCCGCTGGTCTGTCCGGCGCGGGGTGCCTGAGGGCTCATGGCTTGCCCGCATGCTGGCCCGCAAGCCGAGGAGGCTGGTTGCCATTGCCATGGCCAACCGGATGGCGCGCATAGCCTGGGCGCTGATGACGAAGAAGGAAAGCTGTCGCGACCCCGTCACGGCTGCGGCCTGACGTGATGGCGCGGTGGATGTGAGCAGGACAAAGGACATGTTAGGACAAACGATCATTGAGACGGGACCGGGGAAACCAGCTAGACCCGGTCGGGCTTCAAGCCCGGGAAAACGATTTGGACCTGGTCCTCGTATCTCCATGCTGGCCGCGGCGCGTTGAGAGGCCGAATACACGACAGTACCTGATCACCTTGCCCGGCGCGTCCAAAGAAATTGCTTGCATTCAGGGGGCGTCCATACACGGGGTTTCAGGCGATGTGCCGGAAACCGGTGGTTGGGGGTCTCTTGCCGCGTTGTTCAAGGGTGATTGGCCGCGCTTCCCGGGTCAAAAAGCACGGGAGAGGCAGGTGCATCTAGTGATAGATGTTACGGCGGCGGCCGACAGCAACGACCAGAACGGTGAGCATGCCGTCGCTGATTTCTCACAACAACCTGTAGTCACCCACCCGATAACGCCAGAAATTGCCCAGCTCCGAGCCAGCCAGCGGCCTTCCGAGTTGGCGGGGATCATCAAGCGTCGCGAGGCGCTCGCGCAAATACTTCCCGATCCGCCCGGCATTGGAAGGACCAAGACCCTTGATCTGTCGTGCGGCAGCTGCTGTAACCTCAATCTTCCCGAGCAAGCGCGGCATCCAGCTCGTCAAGGGACAGGGACTGCTCGCCCGACCTGCGATGCTCAATCATTGCCTGTTCAGCAGCATAGAGATCCTCCATTGACCGGAGGTGTTCTTCGACCGCTTCGCGGATGTAGAACGTCGCGGTCCGGCCTGTCCTGGCGGAAAGCGCCTTCAGGCGGGCGTAGGTTTCGTCCGGAAGGCGGACGGCTGTTTGTTTGCTCATTTTTGCCACTTCATCAGGATGCGTTTATACCATTTAGCCGGGATCGCTGTTTTTTTTCCAGAGGGAAGACAAGAACTTCCCTCTTCCCTGCCGTCAGCCCCGAAGCTCCCGGATCAGCTCTTTCGGAAAGTGGTGATAGAGGGCGGTGCGTCCAATGAAAAGGTTGCGGATCACGTCTCTGATGAAGGGATAGCCCCTGGTGTCCCGCAGCATCGCCTCGGCCCGGCGTCAGTTTGCTCGGCCGCCCTCCCCTCCGCCGCGGGCCCTTGCCGCGGCAAGGCCGGCCATGGTACGCTCCCTGGTGAGATCCCGCTCGAACTGGGCCAGCGCCCCGAACACGTGGAAGACCAGCGTGCCGCTGGCGGTGGTGGTGTCGACACCCGGCCCTGTTGCAAAAATTTGCCGGATTTGCCGGGGGTGTGGTCTGGCTCTGTCTTTCTTCAAAATCCTTGCTGGATCGCAATCATAGGCACGCGCCGCATGGCTGTCGAATGGAAGAACCCGATCAGCAAACAGAACCCCAAGCGTTGGGTCCTCGGCATGTGCAAGACCCCGGCGGCGCGTGCCTTCCGGCAGAATGGCGATCCCGGTGCGAACCTCCGCTTCTGTGATTGCCGTTACGAACAACTCTCGCGATGGCAACCGATCCATCTAGGCAAGAACCATGGTATTCGACGCGGTACGCATAAGTTCAGATACCACATTCGTATCAAGCAAGGCCATAACAGCCGTATCAATCCAAGACCGGCGGCTCGCGCATCGGTTCGCGCCGTGGCAATTCCAATTCTACATAGCCGAACGGTTTGAACAGTTCGTGGATGGCCGTTCCCAGGCCTTTCTCGGGCAAGGGCCCCTGCCCGACCGCCTCGCGCAGAATCATCCTTGCCTCCTCCTCCATGGAACGACCGTTACCAGCCGCACGCACGCGAAGGCGTGTTCCTACCTCGTCGTCCAGATTGCGGAGCGTGATGCTCGCCATGGCCACGACCTCCAATTGTCCCGCATTGCACGCTACGGTGTACTTGCTTTGCAAGCAAGTGCAGTGCGGCATTCATCGTTGCCGGCGCAGTCCTCCCCGTCTTTAAAGAAACATTACGCGGACAACTGAACCGTTACAGGAACTATGCTTGCACTTCTTGCCAGCATGAAGTTGCTCCTGTTCGGAAAAGGTTTGCAGGACCTCTATATCCGAAGATGCGGAATAAGGTTTGTGAACAGGATTTCGGGCGGTTCCGGGCAGTTTGCAGCTGGGCCGGATGGTGTTCGGGAAACGGTCGGCGCCGGGTCGATAATAACGTGAAATGCCCCGATTTTCCGTTCCTCTTCCATGTTCCTGTACAAGTGTTCCGATTACAACAGGGTCATTGCCTTTTCGGATCATTTCTAGAGGTCGGCACATGCTTGTCGGTTACGACCGGGTTTCGACCCTCGATCAGAACCCGTCCCTGCACATCGATGCCCTGCGTGAAACAGGGCGTGAGAGGATCTGAGAGGATCTGAGAGGATCTATGTCGAGAAAGCGTCAGGGGCGCGGCAGAACCGGCCGCAACTCATGGCCGCGTTCGAGTATCTTCGCGACGGAGACACGCTCGTCGTCTGGAAGCTCTCGCGGCTTGCACGCTCTCTCAAACAGGTGATCCAGACCGCGCAGGACATGCAGGCCAGGAATATCGAGTTCAGGGCGATCACCCAGAACATCGATACCGGCACGCCGGACGGGCGCCTGTTCTTTTACATGACCGCGGCGTTCGACCAGTTCCAGCGTGAACTGATTGTCGAGAACGCCAGGGCGGGCCGCGCTGCCGCAAGAAGCGGCGGTCGGAAGGGCGGCAGGCCTCGCTCAATGGATGACGAGAAAGTCCGCCTCGCCGAGGCATTGCTCCGAGACAAGGAGAACTATCCCTTCGTTAATGACGTCATCTAGCAACTCGAAATCGGAAGAACCGCATTTTACCGCTACTTCCCGCCGGAGAGAATTCGGGAACTCAGGCCGCCACGCGCCTGAAATGACGGCAATTCCTGTCAAACTCACGCGCGACTCACGGATACAGGCGAAATTTCAGCGTAATTTCGATGCTCCCAGCCGCAAACAGCGGCATTTGCCTGCGCAATCGCCCGTCAACGGCCTCCGAGAGATCCGGTTCCCGCCGGCACCGGCCCGTTGCGGGACTCTTGGTTCCTATGTCGGGTTAGGGCCAACATAGGACTGCATAAGACGCGACGTCGCGATCCGCCGGTTTGAAAGCAGAGTGCGGGTGAATTGGATGACGCCGCGATGCGTGATGCGTGTCACTTGGCACCGGTCAGGATAACCTCATCGCCGATCCGCTTGGCCGTGCGAAGCCCGCCTGGCACCTGGAGCGTCGGCAAAAGCTCGATCATGCCGATATTCACGTATTGCGGGGCGCCGATGGCGTATTCCACCGCGTCCGCGATATCGGAAACCTGCGGCATCTCGAACCCTTCGAAGTACTTCCGCTTCGCCTCGGCCGGATCAATCTTTTCCACATTGGCAAATATATCGGTCTCGACGCGGCCCGGGCTGATCTCCGTGACGCGCACGCGGCGACCGAATGCATCCACGCGCAACTGTCGCGAAACGGTGTGCATTGCGGCCTTGGTGGCGTGATAGGCGATGTGACCGCCAAATTCATACTGCCCGGCCATCGAGGTTATGTTCACGATATGCCCGCTGTCGCGCGCCATCATTCCCGGCAGGGTCAGACGGGCCAAATGCAGCGACGCCCGAAAATTGACGTCGATCTGTTCGTCGATGTCGAAGGCCTCGGACTGCAACAGGCTGCCGGGGCGCGACACGCCGGCATTGTTGACCAGAACGTCTATCTCCAACTCGCCGACCAGGTCGGCCAAAGCCTCGGTATCGGTGACATCGATTTCATGGGGCACCACGCCGGCAAGCACCTCAAGCGCTTTCAGTTTTGCGATGCTGCGCGCCAGCCCATGGACCTTTAACCCCTTGGAGGCGAGGCGCTCGGCGATGGCCCATCCCATGCCGCCGGAGGCGCCAGTGACGAGGGCTGTCTTGTAATCGGAAAATGGCATGATGCAGTTCTTTCTTCTGGTCGTTGGAATCGTGGCCGATGTCAGCCTTGGCGTGACAAAGGGGTGAGAGTGCCGCCGCGCGCGGCGATGGCGTCGCGCAGGCGGCGGGCGAGGTCGACCGCGCCGGCAGTGTCGGAATGGACGAGGATGGATTGCACGGGCATTGGGATGACTTTGGCGTCGATGGTTTCGACCTCGGCGGTCTCGATCACCCTCAGCACACGGGCCACCACGGCTTGCGCGTCGTGGATCACCGCTCCGGGCTGGCTGCGGGGGGCGAGTTGACCGTCGACGGTATAGGCGCGGTCGGCAAGAAACAGGCGCACGCAGCGCCCGCCTCGTGCCGCTGCGGCCTGTTCCAGCGCGCTGCCCGGAAGGACCAGAAAGGCGATGTCGGGATCGAAGGCCAGCGTGGCGGCGGCAACCGCTTCGGCGGTGGCGGGGTCTGTGCTGGCGAGATTGCCAAGCGCGCCGTGCGGGTTCATATGGGTGATCCGGTGGCCGGCCCGCCGGGCGAGCCCATCAAGCGCGCCAAGCTGGTACAGGATATGGCATTCCAGTTCGGGCAGGGCCATGTCGATGCGACGGCGGCCAAAGCCCATCCGGTCGGGATAGCTGACATGCGCGCCCAGATCGACGCCGTGCTCTTTGGCCAGACGGATCGTCCGGTCCATGATGACCGGGTCGCCCGCATGATAGCTGCAGGCGACATTGGCCGAACTTATCAGCGCCATAAGCGCGGCGTCATCCGCGATACGGTAGGGGCCAAATCCTTCGCCCATGTCGGAGTTGATGTCGATCTTCATGTTCTGATCTCCACGGTAAACAACGGATCCCCGGCGCTGACCGTATCGCCCTGCGACGGCAACGGCCCGACAAGCCGGCCCGACGCCGGTGAAACGCAAAGCAGCCGGACCGGGCCGAATCCGATATAGCCAAGGGGCTCTCCGCCAAGGACCTGCGCGCCTTGTTTGAGTGCGGGGAAGCCATCATCGCCGCCCCTAATATGGAACGCCCCGGTGGCCGGGCTGAGGGCCTGCGCCCATTCAGGTCTCGAACCGGACGCTTCGGCCGCGACAGGCCCCGCACCTGGCGCGCGCACAAGGCGGACGGCGTAGTCCTTTCCCTTGACCTCAATTGATGTGACTCCATTGGCAATCATCGTCCTGGCCAGTTCGTTCACTTGGTCCAGCGTCATCGTCTCATGCCCAGATTTCTTGTTGCTCAAAGGCGTCGGCCAGCGCCTGCCCGGCCTTGGCAAACGCCGCCTGATGGTCGTCCGCGGCCTTGGCCGCCTCCGCCAGGCCGACCTTATGAAACCGGACCCTGTCGCCCGGACGGGCCTGCCCCATGCGCCAGAGGTCCGGCTCGATGATAGCGGCGATCTTGGGGTATCCGCCCATGGTGGCCGAATCCGCTAGTTGGATAATCGGAAGCCCGCCGCCCGGCACCTGAACGATCCCCGGCACTATGCCGTGCGAGCGCAACTCGCCAGTGCTGCTTCGCGTCAGCGCCGCCCCGTCCAGCCGGTGCCCCTGCCGGTCGTTCAGCCGGGTCACAAGGTATGGTTCTGTCCAGAATGCCTTTAGAGAGGCGGCGTCAAAGCTGTCGTGTTCCGTCGAAGGCAGCGCCCTGAGATGAATAATGCCTCCGGCGGGCAGCTTGAACTCGGGCTGATCGAGGCTAATCCCCGATGGCGGAAGCGCCGGGTCGGATCGGGTTATGGGATTCAAGAGGTCACCGGGGGCCAGCACGCGACCTTCGTAGCCGCCGAAGGCCTCGCGCAGCTGCGTACTGCGCGAACCCAGCACTAGCGGCACATCGATGCCGCCGGGCAAGGCGAGATAGAGGCGCGCACCCAAGCGGATCGGGCCAAGCTCCAGCGTGTCACCCGCCTTGGCGAGCCCGGCGAAGATGCGCGGCAAGGACCGACCGGCAAGATTCGCGCCGCAGACGGCCCCGGCGATGGCGAAGGCCTGGCGCGTGTCGAACCGGAACTGCGCCGGCGTAAGTGGAATCTCAAGCGTTGCGGCACAGGCTTGGTTGCCCAAAAGCATATTGGCGATCCGGTGCGACACCGGGTCCATCGCGCCGGCGCTCCCCAGCCCTTCGAACCAGTGGCCGTGCCGACCCAGATCCTGGACCGTGGCTAGCGGCGGCAGAGACATGACCCGGATCATGCCGCAACTTCGACCGGGCGGAACCGGATGCGGTCGCCGGGTTTCAACAAGGACGCCGGCGTTCTGAACGGGTCGAAAAAGCGCACATCGGCGCGGCCGATCGTGTTCCAGCCGCTGGGCCCGGCGGAGGCCGATACCCCGGCCTGCAGCCCCGCCAATGACAATGAACCGCCCGGAAGCCGGGTTAGCGGCACTTTGCGGCGCGGGGTTTCGAGGCGCGGGTCAAGCCCCCCCAGATAGCAGTATCCGGCGTGGCTTCCGACGGCATAGACGGTGTACTCCGGGGCGCTCTGCAGGCGGATCACTTCGTCGATGGAAAACCCGGTCATTTCGGCGACGTCGGCGAGGTGCGGCCCGGCTTTGCCGCCATAGCGAATGTCGATTTCCAGCAATCGCCCCTCGACGGTCTTTCGCAGGCCGGTTTGCCAGAGCTCCGTCAGCCGGCCGGCCAGACGATCAAGATCGTCGGGCACACTGTCCAAAAGCAGCGTGAGACTAGTCATGGCGGGCACCGCCTCGCGCACGCCGTGCCAGGCCGCCGCTGCGTCGGCCATCGCCCAGAACCGCTGTTGATTCTCAAGATCAAAGGGGCATTCCGCCTGAAACAGCACCGCCCGGCTGCCAATCATGGAAACGGAAGTCTCAGCCATTCCGATAGCCGCGCATAAGGTTCGGGCGTCGGAAGCGACCGACCGCGGACTCAGGGACGAATTCAATGAATTCAAAGGACATGCGGCTGCGAGTTCCTCTTGCGCTGCGGGCTTGTTCCGGTTTCAGGGTAGCATTCATCCGAAAAGATGACATCAGAGCGGTTTCGGATAGCTAGGCGCTCAAGCACTGTCAAACCCGATTACGTCAGACCGATAGACTGGTATCGCAGCCCGCCCGGACTTTCTATAGTCGGGCATCAAGAGCGGCGGCGCGCAGATGCGTCTGTCCCAACAATCGCGAGGTTCACCGGCATGCCCCACATCATTACGAAAATTCAACGCGCCGCCGCCGCCGACGTGGCGGCGCTTTCCAAGTTTGGCAGCGCCACCATCCACGAGGCGCAGGGGCGCCTTGGCGCGATCAGCTCCAAGATCAAGCCGATTGATCGGGCGATGTCGCTTTGCGGCCCCGCCTTCACGGTGCAAAGCTCGCCGCGCGACAACATCATGCTGCAACTGGCCATTCACTTTGCCAAGGCGGGCGACGTCATCGTGGTCTCGGCCGGGGAATTTGCCGAGGCCGGCAGCTTTGGCGGGGTTCTGGGCAGTGCCTGCGTGGCCAAGGGCATCGCGGGCGTGGTGACGGACGCCGGCGTGCGCGACACGGCAGAGCTGATCGCGCTGGGCTTGCCGGTGTTTTCGCTGGGCATCAGCATCCGGGGCACAGTGAAAGAGACGCTTGGCCAGATCAACAAGGAGATCGTTCTGGGCGGCGAAATCGTCCGTCCGGGCGATGTGATCCGGGGCGACGCTGACGGCCTTGTCATGGTGCGGCGCGAAGATGCGGCAGAGGTTGCCGTAAAATCCGCCGCGCGGGACGAGGCGGAACTTGGCTATATCGCGGCGTACAAGTCCGGGCGCACCGTCATCGACGTGTGCAATCTTGAGGCGGTGCTGAAGTCGAAGGGCCTGACAACCGATCTGTAAACCGAAGTTCTTGAGGAGTTTCCAGGATTTTTGCTTCCCGTCGATGGGATGCCCCTGAACGAGATGTCGGTCTCTGCCTGCATCTCGGCGTTTCGCTACATTTTCGCGATGTCCTTCAGCAGCTTCAGCGCCCTCTCCTGTTCGGCGCCGGGCCGGGTTGCCACCTCGATCATGGTCTCCGCCTTCCCGCAGTCCGGGCACGGGACCGCGCGCTTGGAACGGACGATGGCGGACAGGCTGCCGAGAAGCGTGCGAAATCCGTGCGCGCCGCCGCCGTCCGGCAGGGCGTGGGCATGAACCTTCGCCAGCGCCGTGAACAGGCGCAAGCTGGTCGGGGGGCCCTGAATCCAAGCGCGCCGCCCGTTGCTTCGGCCACTTTTTCGCCGCAGACCTTGGCGTTCTTCACCTGAGAGTTGCCTTCAGGAAGCACGTCGGAAAGGCTGAGGCGCGTTTCCGCAGCGGCGGTTTGTGCCGGCCCGATACTGGCGGCGGCCCCAAGAGCGATTGCCTTGAATATTTGCATTGCAGATCTTCATGTCGGGGCTGCCGCCCCGCCTGAAGCCTCCGAAACAATCCCGGGCTGGCTTCCTTTAGCGAATTAGCATCTATTGTCTTTGCGTTCATAACTCTTAGAGCTTGAATCAAAATACCACATATTGTCGGTGTTTGTGGAAATATTTGTAACTTGTCCAATATATAGATAATTTGCCGACTTTAGGAACAAACTCTTAGAGAGTCCGGCAACCGGGGCAAAAGACCAAGCCGATCTGATATGATGGTGCTTGGCTATGTCTGGCGGCCGTTTCTTTCCTTGTCGGGAACGCTTTGATCGCCGGGCAAGGGAAATCGCGGAGCTATCGAAAACCATGGACATCAGACGCCTTCGCGCATTCGTCAAGATCGTCGACATCGGCAGCATCACCCGCGCGTCGTCCGTCCTGCACATTGCGCAGCCTGCACTCAGCCAGCAAATCGCGGCGCTTGAGACGCATTTCGGCAAGCCGCTGCTTTTGCGGTCAAAGCGGGGCGTGGTGCCGACCGAAGCCGGCAAGGTGTTCTACAAGCACTGCCAGTTGATCCTTAAGCAATTGGACCAGGCAGAGCAGGAAATCACCAGTTCGAGTACCGACATTTCGGGCTTTGTCTCCGTCGGCCTTGCGCCACTGAGCCTCGGCCCGCTGCTGGCCGCGCAACTAATGAAAACCATGCGCGCGGAACGGCCCGGGATTGTCCTGCATATCAACGAAAATGTCGGAGGGGTGATCAGCGAGCTGATCATGACCGGCAAGATGGACATCGCTCTGATTTACGATCCGGGGGGTATTCCGGGCGTCTCGTTCGACCCGGTGCGGACCGAAGAGCTATTTTTCGTGACAACCCATGCCGACAAGGACGGCGGTACGGACATCAGCTTTGAAAACGCGGTTTCTGATGCATTGATTTTGCCGAGCCCCATTCACACGGTGCGTCAGGTCATCGACACGACTTTGGCGCGCACCGGCCACGCGGCCAATGTCATCGCGCAGACAGAGTCGATTTCGGTGCTCACCAACGCCGTCGGCGAGGGTCTGGGCAGCACAATCCTGCCGCATTCGGCGGCCAAAGCATTGCAACGGCGGCTGCCCGAGGCGAGGCGGTTCCGCATCCGGCGACCGAACATGAAGGTTCATATGGCGATCTGCGTGTCCGATCAGCTGCCGCTCTCCGAACCGGCGGCCATCGTTCTGCATTATCTCACCGAACTTGCCCGATCCGCCTCGGAAGGTAATGAAGACGTCCGCTGAAGAAAGGGCGTCGTCTCAGGCCAGCGCCGCGCAGGCCTTGGCGATGCGCTCGCAGGCGGCTTCGATAATCTCCATCGACGTTGCTGTTGAGATGCGAAAGTAGGGCTCCATTCCGTAGGCCCCGCCATGCACCGAGGCAACGCCGACGGTCTCCAGAAGGTAGATCCCGAAATCCAGATCGTTTCTGATCACCTTGCCGTCGGGGGTTTTCTTGCCGATCAGCCCGGCGCAGCTGGGGAACAAATAGAAGGCGCCGTCAGGCACGCGGCAGCGCAGCCCAGGAATCGCGTTGATTAGCGCGACCGCGCGGTCGCGCCGCTGTCGGTAGACGGCGACAGAGGATTCTATGCTCGACTGATCCCCGGTCAGCGCGGCCGCCGCGGCCGCCTGGCTGATCGACGAAGGGCAAGAAGACATCTGCGATTGCAGCTTGTTGATCGCCCCGATCAGCTTGACGGGGCCGACACCGTAGCCGATCCGCCAGCCGGTCATCGCATGCGATTTGGAAACTCCGTTGATCACCAGCGCGCGGTCGGTCAGATCCGGCACCGCGCTAACGATGCTTTGCACCGGAACATCGGCGAACCAGATCCGGTCGTAGATTTCGTCGCACAGGATGAAGACCTGCGGGTGCCGCTTCAGAACTTCGCCAAGGGCGGTGAGTTCGGCAGGAGTGTAGGCGACCCCTGTTGGGTTAGACGGCGTGTTCAGGATCAGCCAGCGGGTGTTCGGCGTGATCGCCGCCACTAGCGCCTCTGGCGTCAGCTTGAACCCGGCTTCCTCGCCGCAGGGAACGATAACGGGGGTTCCGCCATTGGCGACAACCATGTCCGGATAGGACACCCAGTAAGGCGCGGGAATGATGACCTCGTCCCCCTCTTCCACAGTGGCCATGAGGGCGGCAAAGATGACCTGCTTGCCGCCGCCGCCGACACTGATCTGGTCGTGCCCGAATTCAAGCCCCAAACGCGTTCCAAAGTCGTGCTGGATTGCGTTTTGCAAGGCAATGGTCCCGTTCACGGGCGTGTATTTGGTTTCACCGCTCCTGATCGCCTTGATGCCGACGTCCTTGATGCTGTCGGGGGTATCAAAATCCGGCTCTCCCACGGTGAGATCAAGGATATCGCGCCCCTCCGCCTTCAAATCGCGCGCCTTCTGGGCTGCTGCGGCGCTTGGAGAAACGCGAATGCTGGTCACGCGGCGGGCAAGTTTGAGATCGGTCACGTAGAGCCCCGTAATTTGCTTGTGTTTGCTACGGTCAGCCTAGCGGTTTTAACGGGAGAAGGCCCCGGTCATCACAAATGGCTATGCCGTCAATTCAGATGGCGATTGGAATAATTTTGCGAACTGCGCATACTGAGACCACCAAACATAATCAAGCCGCGGGCCGTCTTGGTTGCCGCGGGGACCGCAAGACGGGGAGGAAAGTCATGATAAATATGTATTCAAAGCATCGCATTGCGCCAAAGCGCATGCTAGCAGCCGCGCTGCTCGCCGGAACAATTCTTGGCGGGGCCGGGCTGAATTTCGCCGCCGTCGCCCAAGAAAAAGTTGTCATCGCAGTCAGTCCGCTAGGAGCGGATTCGAACCTGTACTGGACAACAACCGGTGCGTTTATCATGCCGTCGATGCAAACCCTGGTCGGCAACGACCCGGCCACCGGCAAATATGACAACAGCCAGCTTGCCGAAAGCTGGGAGCATAACGAGGACTTTACCTCCTGGACATTCAAGCTGCATCCGAACGCGATGTTCAACGACGATTGGGGTCCTGTAACAGCGGCGGACGTCGTTCACAGCTTTGAGATCCACACCGGGGACGATGCCAAATTGAGTGGTATCAGCAAGTTCAAGGCCATGACGATCACAGCTCTGGACGATCATACGGTCCGTTTCGACATGCCCTCGCCAGATCCGGACTTCCTGTTCTCCAACGCGGGTCGCGGGTCGCTTGCGATTTACTCCAAGGCGCAGTTCGACGCCGAGGGGATTGAAGGCTACGAGGCCGCCCCCGCCGGGTCCGGCCCGTTCAAATACGAGGGACGCGAGGTCGGTCAGTCGATCACCTTCAGCTCGATCAAAGATCACTGGACCGGCGTGACGGCTGAATTTGACGAGATCGAATTCCGCTGGGTCAGCGAGCCGTCAACGCGATTTGCCATGCTCTCTGCCGGAGAGGCGCATGCCGTCACTCTGCCGCGCGATCTTCGCGACGATGCCAGTGAAGCCGGGCAAACCGTTCTGTCCTCCAGCGCGGGCGCGATGCAGACGACGATGCTGTTCACCGGACAGTTCATGCGTCCCGACGCCGAAGAAACCCGCGATGCGCGCACCTATGCCTGGGCTGACCAGCGCGTGCGTGAAGCCGCCAACCGGGCGCTGGACCGCGAAGCCATCCTCGAGGTCCTTTACGGTGAAGGCGTGGGCGCTCTGCCGGTCTACACGATGGATCCGCGCTTCCCGGGTTATTCCGAAGAGGTCGCTGCCAGCTTTGACGAAAACTACGGCTACGACCCCGAAAAGGCGATGGCTCTTCTGGCCGAGGCGGGTTACCCGGACGCCTTTGACAATGCCGAAATCCCTCTGGTCGTGACCAGCCTTGCGGGCAACCCGGAATTCGCCCAGATGGCGGAACTGGTGCAGGCCTACTTCGACGTGGCCGGCATCAAGACCGAAATGCGCGAGCAGGACTGGGCCACAGGCAACACGGCGATCCGCGGGTTCACCGCGGACTTCATCACGCCGATGCGCAACGCTCCGGTGCGTCCCAGCGCGCTGGGGGTCCAGATCTTCTTTACCAAGCACGCCAGCCCACATCTGGACATCGGCGATCCCGAGGTCAACGAACTGGGAGGTCAATTGGTCGCTGAAACCGATCCGGCCAAGCGCGGCGAAATCCTGAACAAGATGTTCACCCGGATTTCAGATACCTACGCGCACCTGCCGATGGCGACAGTGCCCGCCACCGTCGTCGTGAACAGCGATCTGGTCGAAGGCTGGACCTTTCCCGGCGCGACATCGTCCGGTCTGAGCCACTACGAACTGATCGACCTCAAGTAGGATCACGTAGCGCAACGAGGCGGAGCCAGATCCTGAGGCTCCGTCTTTTACCAATTCAAGAAAGTAATGACGCGCGAGCACAGAAGGAACATAATGTTGTGGCGCGATGCGGCAACCTGTGTGCGGCCGATGCCATCCTGCTCCATATTGCGGGTGTAGAAAGCTCGCATGGAGGACGACATGCCCGCAGCAGGCATCGCGATCCCGAACACCGACCACGCGGTCGATGACATTGAAGCCCTGGCGCGCAAGCGCGATGATTCACGACAGTCCCGACGCCTGCGCGCCATCGCGCACCTGATGGAGGGCGAACTCGACCGCGGCATGATAGCGCTCCGGGATCGGGTCGACAGACAGACTCTCTGCGATTGGGCCAGCCGGTACAATGCGGAGAGGCCGGACGGGCTGAAGGACCGTCCGCGCAGCGGAGGATGCCCGAAGCTGAACGAGAGCCGGAAGGCCGAGGTCAGGCCCTGGCTTGAAGACGGGCCGGGCCCTGGCGTCCCGGCATGGACCCTTGGACTGCTCAAGGAGAGGATCAAGGTCGTCTTCGGCGCCGTGATGTCGCTTGAGGCGATGGAGATGAACCGCCGCCTCATGGACATCTGCGCCGCGGTTCCCGACGGTCGTCGCGCGCCGGCGGTGTTTGACGGCGCAGGCTGGCATCGATCCAAGGATCTCGACTGTCCGGACAACGTCTCGGTGCCGCGGTTGCCGCCCTGCAGCCCGGAACCCGATCCCGCGGAATCGGTGTTCCAGTTCCTCAAGGCGCGACACTTCGCCAATCAGGTCTTCGAAACCGCCGAGGCAGTCACGGAAAGGGTCGCCGAAGTCCGGGAAGGCTTTGCCGCGCCACTTGACCGAATCCTCTCCATCGGCCATCGGTCATGGGCACGTCTCACACCCGTTGCCGCGCCGGCAAATCAAGGCCACGTTCATGTGTGAAAACGTTCCGGGATTGGAACTACACAGCAGGAATCACGCCATTGCTTCGATTTCTTAGTCTCAGGTTAGCATCGAGCTTGTTTGCGCTTTTGATCATTACACTCATCGTATTTCTGCTGTCTCACCTCTCTGGCAGTCCGGTAGATGCGCTGTTGCCCGATGATGCCTCGCAGGAACAGATCGATGCTTTCGTCCGCGACTGGGGCCTCGACAAGCCGCTCTGGCGGCAGTACCTCACCTTTCTGGGCAACGCTCTGCAGGGGGATTTCGGAACCTCGCTAAAATGGCCCGGCGAGGATGCGATGGGCTTCGTGCTCGACCGAATGCCCGCGACATTGAATCTCGGCGGCCTTGCTATCCTGATCAGCGTGGTCATTGCCTTGCCGCTTGGTGTCGCGGCGGCCGTCTACAAGAGCTCGCCCATCGACAGCGGCGCGCAGATATTTGCGCTACTGGGACAGTCGATGCCCAACTTCTGGCTTGGGATCATCCTGATCTGGGTTTTCTCTGTCTGGCTCGGTTGGCTTCCCACATCCGGCATGGGCACGATTGCCCACGCCGTCCTGCCCGCTATCGCCATCGCGTGGTTCCAGATATCCGCGCTGGCCCGCCTGACACGTTCGGCGATGCTGGAAGTGCTCGACGCGGAATACATCAAGCTTGCGCGGGTCAAGGGCGTGCCGGAATGGAAGGTGGTCTGGAAACACGCGTTGCGCAACGCGGCGGTCGTTCCGCTGACCTACTTTGGCATTCTTGCCGCCTCGATCCTCACCGGCTCGGTGGTGATCGAAACGGTCTATTCCTGGCCCGGCATGGGCTGGGTTGCTATCGAGGCGATCCGGGGCCGCGATTTCCCGGTCGTGCAGGCGGTGATCATCGCCTATGCGGTCATCTACATGATCTCGACGCTTGTCGTCGATCTGCTTTATGTCCTCGTCGATCCGAGGATCCGGCATGGCTGATACCCCGATCAGAACCGTTCCATCACCCGGCCTGTGGCGCAGGGCGCGCAGTTTGCCGCTTGTACCGATTGGGGTGCTGCTGACGGTGTTCATCATTCCGGCGTTCTTTGCCGAGTGGATTGCGCCCCACGACCCCTATGTCCCGAACCTGAAGGCGCGGCTGCAACCGCCGGTCTTCTTCGGCGGCACCTGGGAATTCGCAATGGGCACCGACCGGCTGGGCCGCGACATCCTCAGCCGGATTCTGCACGGGGCTTGGTACGTGCTAGCCGTTTCGATGATCGGGATCGCCGTCGGCGTTGTTGTCGGCACCACGCTTGGCCTGGTCGCGGGCTACGTGCGCGGCTGGTTCGACGGGCTGGTGATGCGTCTTGTGGACATCTCGCTGGCGCTTCCAGCGATGCTGCTGGCGCTGGCGCTGGCCGCGGCATTGGGGGCCAGCTTTCTGTCGGTGGTCATCGTGGTGGGCTTCGCGCTTTGGGCCTATTTTGCGCGCCAGGTGCGCGCCGAGGTGCTGCTATTGCGCAAGAGCGACTTCGTCGCTCGCTCGCTGGTGGCGGGCTCGTCGCATGCGCGGATCCTGTTCCGCCATATCCTGCCCAATGTGACCAATACGATCGTCGTTCTGGCCACCCTGCAGGTCGGCATCGCGATCATGCTCGACGCCAGCCTCAGCTTTCTGGGCATCGGCATTCCCCGGCCGACACCCACATGGGGGCTGCTGGTTTCTGACGGGCGCGACTTCATCGCAACCGATTGGTGGATATCCTTTTTCCCCGGCCTTGCGATCCTGCTGACCGTGTTGTCGGCCAACATGCTTGGCGATTGGTTGCGCGACAGGCTCGACCCGCGGCAAAGGCAGATCTGACATGGCAGAGGCGCCCCTTCTGGAGGTCACAGACCTAAAAGTGGAAATTTCCACCAAGGCCGCGAGCTTCTTTCCGGTCAACGGCCACAGCTTCACGGTGCGGGCGGGGGAAACCCTTGGCATCGTCGGCGAATCCGGGTCCGGAAAATCGATGACGGCGATGTCCCTGGCGCGACTTTTGCCAAAGCACGCCGCGCATATTCGCAGCGGCAGCGTAAAGCTCGACGGGCGCGAATTGCTGACCCTGTCAGAGCCGGAGATGCGCCGCGTCCGCGGCAAGGAGATCGCGATGATCCTGCAGGATCCGCAAACCTCGCTGAATCCGGTCTTCACGGTCGGCGAACAGATCTCCGAGGCGCTGCGCCTGCACGCCCCTGGACCGCGCCGCACCCTGCGAGAGCGCGCCATCGACGCATTGCGCAAGGTCAAGGTCGCGGCGCCCGAACACCGGGTCGATGCCTATCCCAGCGAGCTTAGCGGCGGAATGCGCCAGCGCGTCGTGGGCGCCATCGCGATCTCGTGCCAACCCAAGATCATCATCGCCGACGAACCCACGACATCGCTTGATGTGACAGTGCAGGCGCAATACCTGCGGCTGCTGCGGGAAATGCAGGATGAAACCGGGATGGCGATCCTGTTCATCACCCATGATTTCGGCATCGTCGCCAACCTTTGCCACCGCATTGCGGTGATGTATTTTGGCCGGATCGTGGAATCCGGCCCGGTCGACAAGATCTTCGCCCGCCCCGCGCATCCCTATACCGAGGCGCTGATTGCCGCGTTGCCCAAGCTGCGCGGCCAGCAGGGCCGGTTGCGCACGATCACCGGACAGCCGCCCGTGCCGACCGACCAGATCGCGGGCTGCCCTTTCGCGCCACGTTGCGAGTATGCGGACGCGCGCTGTCGCAGCGAATTGCCCCCATCGGTCGACGCCGATAGCGCCGGCGACCATTCGGCAAGTTGCTGGAAGGTGGATAGATGAGCGGCGCACCGATCCTTCAGGTCGAAAACCTGTCCAAGCACTTTGGCGTGCGCACCGGGCTGTTCGGGCGGCAAAAGCGCACTGTCAAGGCGGTCAGCGGGCTGAACTTCGAAATTGGCGCGGGCGAAACGCTGGCGCTAGTGGGGGAATCGGGCTGCGGCAAGACCACCACGACCCGGCTTCTGTTGCGCCTGCAAACCCCTACGCATGGCACCGTGCGATTCGATGGGCGCGACATTCACCAGTTGAAGGGCGCCGACCTGAAATCCTTTAGGTCCCGGGTTCAGGCCGTGTTCCAGGACCCTTGGTCGTCGATCAACCCGCGCGTCAGGATCCGCGATTTCGTCGCCGAACCGCTGATCGTGAACGAAAAACTTACATCGGGCGACATCGATATTAGGGTCCATGCGGCCCTTGATGACGTGGGCTTGCGCCCGCAGGACGCCCGCAAGTTCCCGCATGAATTCTCCGGCGGGCAGCGCCAGCGGATCGCCATTGCAAGCGCCATCGTCACACGCCCAAGCCTCGTCGTACTGGACGAGCCGGTCTCTAGCCTCGACGTCTCGATCCGGTCGCAGATCATCAACCTGTTCAAGGATCTGCAGGGCGAATACGGGCTCTGCTATATCCTTGTGGCCCACGACCTTGCCACCACCCGCTATCTCGCCGATCGCGTTGCAGTCATGTATCTTGGCTCCATCGTCGAATACGGTGCCACCGACGACGTCTTCGATACCCCGGCGCATCCCTATACCGAGGCGCTGCTTTCGGCAGCGCTGCCGGCCGATCCCGGCGCCGTGCGCAACGAGATCGTCATGAGCGGCGAAGTTCCATCTCCGTTGAGCCCGCCGGATGGCTGCGCCTTCCATCCGCGCTGCCATCGCTGCCTCGGCGACGCGTGTCGGACACAGTTTCCCGCCTTGATTTCGCAAGAGCAGGGCCGCGCCGTCAGCTGTCACCTATATACTGAATAGCCGCGTGCGCTTCGGTCATTTCGGCAAGGGCTCTTCCGCTGGCTCTGTTGCAAATATGGTCTGAGGTTAAAAAGTCAGAATTTTGCCTTTTTTCATGCGGCCAGACGGTCTTCGAGCATGGTCATCGCCTCGGTCGGGGGCATTGGCCCAATCCGAAGGCGCGTTCAATCACGCGGACTTCACCATTGATATCACCGGTCAGGTTGAAGCTGCGGGACTGATCTTTGCGCAGGGAATGCATCACTACCAATACAAAAAGGATCCTTCTTGCGAGATTCACCCCGGACCGGTCATAGGAGACACCGGCAATGCTGGAATAGCGGGGCTCACCGCCCAGCCCTGCTCCGTACGCTTGGCAATGGTCTTTCGGACAGGGGGGCGACCTTGGCAGAATCCCGCTTGAGCGTAATGCTGCATTTAACCACAAGGAGGGTGTCATGCCGGCTTCTGTTGCCGAAGGTGTCCGCAAGACCAGGGCCGCCCTGCGGTCTGCCGTGTTGCGCCTGATTTAGATCTGGGTGCCCGATACGCGGCGGCCGGGCTTTGCCGCTGAATGCCGCCGCCAGGCACTGGTGGTTGCCGAAGCCGATCACCGGGACCATGAGACGGGCCGCCTGATTTACGCAGCCTTGGCGGATGCGGATGGCTGGGATTGAAACGAGGCGATCTGGTGACGGTCGCCCCGCGGGGCGATCATGGCAAGCCGCGCCCTGCGCTTCTCATCCAGTCCGGACAATTCCCGGAGACCGCCACGGTGACGGTTCTCTTGGACACGTCGAAGCTGGTTGATGCTCCTCTGCTGCGGCTGACTGTCGAACCGTCCCCGGAGCATCGTCTGGACAAGCCATCACAGGTGATGGTCGACAAAGCCATGACCGTGCGGACCGACAAGCCGGGATGCGTGTTTGGCTGACTAGATCAGGCTACCATGCTCCGCGTCAACCGGACCCTGGCACTTTTCCTGGGATTGGCGGGATAGCACCAGCCGCCGCTGGCGGCAGCGGCTCGGGGTTCCCCAAATTCCGTGAACGCAGGAACCGCCAATCGCTTCATTCAATGTGGTTGCCCATACCTGGATCGTCGCGTTGCCGACCAGCCTCTTCGTCAACCGCGCGTCGGCGAGCGTGGTCTTCGCGGGGCCTGGAGCCGACACCCGGCCGTGGCCGGTGGTCTCGCCGATATGCGTCCAGCCGCACGCCAGGAAACACGAGCCACGATGCTCCGACCCGACGCAGGTCTCCGCCAGGACCGGGCGGATCCCGTGAGGGGTGCTTGCGCTCCATCATCTCGTTGTAGATCCGCCTAGCTTCGAGGTCGAGGACCGCCGCCTGCTCGTAGCCCTCCGCCTGCCCGGCCGATGCTGGAACACCGGACGCATCGGGAACCGGGCACCCGAGCATCGCCGAGCCGCGGAAGAGCGGACGCGCTTCGGCGCCGGCGGGCGAAGGACAGGGAGCGGCGAATCGGGCATTGTTTCTTCATGCCGCTCGGATACGGGAATAACCGGACCGCGTTCAGAACCAATTTATGCCCGGTTGGTAGCGAGTGCTTCCACGACGAGTTTCGGCTCTGAATCCAACGCCTTTTCAAATTCGCCTCAAGCGCGCGCCCGGTCATGTTGCTTGCAACAAAGGCGAATACTCGGAAAAAGTCGGAGTCGACTCCGCTGCTTCATTCGTGAACGAACACAAACCGGTCCATAACAGATAGAATATTCGCCGCGTCGAAGCCTGGAGTGATTAGCCTGTAATTCTCTATCCCGTTTCATTGCCGACGACATCGAATCAGCCCTTGAGAGAGGGCCGGCTCGAACAGAAAGGTCATATGAAACCGAAGTCACTTAACAACATTGGATAAAATTCAGCTTGCAGAGATTGAACGTCGATAAATCCAAGCCGCATGCGGAGGACTGCTAAAACCGCAGAGCCGACTTTAGGCGCCGACACAATTTACAACCGCCTCGAAGAACCTAGCGGCGCCGCTGCGTGTTTCCCGGGGCTTGGCATTCACGGAAAGCAAACTGTCCCGAAACAAGTGCCGTCGTTCGCTGCTTTTGTCGTCGCGGTGATTGACGTTGAACAAAGTTGCCGCGCGTCGACAAAAATCCGGTTTCATGCTGCGGGAGGCGTATCAAACGCGCATTCGCCAGATTTGTTGCAGCGAGGCTGCTCGACCGCGATTTGACAAGGATGCAGACGCGGTTTCCACGATGCCAATTTTTTGCTTGTGTTATATTATAACATAACATAAACTAACCTTGATTCGTGATCGAAGGAGGCAAAAGTGTCCAGACAGGGACAAAGAATCCAGAAGGAAATACTTGTCATATTGCGTCGGCACCTGACTCCGCGTTCCGCCTATGATGTGCTCGGGGAGTTGCGCCAGATCAGTCCGAAGATCGCGCCTCCGACAGTTTATCGAGCGCTTGCCTCGCTGACGCTGCGCGGGCGCGTGCATCGCCTTGAATCGCTGAACGCCTTCATCGCCTGCCAGTGCGACCAGCACCAAAACGCGTCGATTCTTTCGATCTGCGACGACTGCGGGACGGTCGAAGAGAGCGTGGCGCCCGACCTTCTCAAAGAGCTTTCCAGCATTGCGGCGCAGTCTGGCTTCGCGCCGTCGCGCCATGTGATCGAAGTCCACGGTCTTTGCGCGTCATGCGGAACGGGAGATAGCCCGGCATGAATAAGCGCCGCGGAAAAAACCTGGGGCTTCTTTTGCTCGGGGCTGGACCCCGGCTGGGCAGCGCGGCTCTTGTCGCGGCAGCTCTATGGGCAGGGTTTTACTGGGCAACCTCTTCGTCGGGGCCCCTATGACCCACGCCATCGCTTTCCAGAACTTCACGCTCGGATATAACCAGCTTCCGGCGGTGCTGCACCTTCAGGCCGAGATCGCCGAGGGAAGCCTGACAGCCATTGTCGGGCCGAACGGCGCAGGGAAGTCCACCTTGTTGAAAGGCGTTGTCAATGCACTTTCCCCGATTTCGGGGCGGGTGTCCTTCGGCACGGTCGCACTAGAGGATATCGCCTATCTGCCGCAGCAATCGGAGGTTGATCGATCATTCCCGATTTCCGTAGTCGAACTGGTTGCGATGGGACTCTGGCGCAAGATCGGTCCGTTCGGACGCCTCGGGCGCGCCGATCGCACGCGTATTGCCGAAGCGATTTCGGCCGTAGGCTTGGAGGGCTTCGAACTTCGACCTATTGGATCGCTTTCAAGCGGGCAGATGCAGCGCGCGCTCTTCGCGCGTCTCCTGCTGCAGGATGCGCGGCTCGTGCTGCTCGACGAACCTTTTACGGCGATCGACGCCCGCACCATGGCCGATCTAATCGACATCGTCAGGCGCTGGCACGGCGAGGGACGCACAGTGCTAGCGGTTCTGCATGACTTCGATGTGATCCGCGCGAATTTTCCTGAAACGCTTATGCTGGCGCGACAACTCGTCGCCCATGGGCCGACGGAGCTGGTCCTCACCGCCGAGAACCAGTTCCGCGCCCGACAGATGTGCGAGGCCTGCGCCGGCCCGCCGCATACGTGCGGGCGGAGCGCCGCGTGATGTGGGAGTTTGTTTTCGCGCCGTTCGTCGATTTCGGCTTCATGCGACGCGCTCTCCTCGGCTGCATCGCGATCTCAGTCGGCGCGACGCCTGTAGGCGTCTTCCTCATGCTTCGGCGTATGAGTCTGACCGGGGACGCGATGGCGCACGCGATTCTGCCCGGCGCCGCCGTCGGCTATCTCGTGTCGGGCCTCTCGCTTGGCGCCATGACTGTCGGCGGGCTGATTGCGGGCATGGCCGTGGCGTTGCTGTCGGGTTTTGTTACTCGCGTAACCGCGCTCCGGGAGGATGCGAGCCTTGCGGCCTTCTACTTGATCTCGCTCGCGCTCGGCGTGCTGATCGTCTCGACCCGAGGCGGCAATGTGGATCTGATGCATGTGCTCTTTGGCACTGTACTGGCGCTCAACGACGCGGCGCTGATTCTTCTTTGCTCGATCGCGAGCCTGTCGGTCCTGACGTTCGCGCTTCTTTTTCGGCCGCTGGTTCTGGAATGCGCCGATCCACAGTTCCTTCGCTCGGTGAGCGGGATCAGCGCAGTGACGCATTTCACTTTCCTTGCGCTGGTCGTAATGAACCTTGTCGGCGGTTTCCATGCGCTCGGCACGTTGATGGCGGTCGGTATCATGATTCTTCCCGCCGCGGCGGCGCGGTTCTGGGCCGCTAGCATCGGCGGATTGATTGTGGCCGCGGTCGTCGTGGCCTTGCTTTCGAGCCTGAGCGGCCTGCTGCTCTCATATCATTTCGGCCTGCCGTCCGGGCCAGCGATCATCCTCTTGGCGGGTCTAGCCTATGGGGTGTCGCTGTTGCTCGGGCCGGAAGGCAGTCTCGTCGCGAGCACGCTTTCGCGGCGCACTTTAAAAACCTGAAAGGACCCAAACATGACGATTCTTAGCGCCCTCCCGAAATCCGTTGCCGCCCTTGCCGTCCTTGCATTCTCAACGCCTGCGACTGCGCAGGCGAGCGAACCGATACCCGTGGTTACCACCTTTTCTATCCTAGGCGACATGGTGGAACGCATTGGCGGGGCGCACGTATCCGTGACCACGCTGGTCGGCCCCATGGGAGACGCTCATGTTTACAAGCCCACGCCGGCTGCAGCCAGGTCGGTGAGCGAAGCCGAGATCATGGTACTCAACGGGCTGGAATTCGAGGGCTGGCTGGACCGGCTGGCAGAAGCAGCGGCATTCGACGGCGAGTTGGTAGTGGCCACCGCAGGAATCGAACCGATCGAGTTTGAAGCCGATCTTCGACGCCGCTTCGAAGACCACGACGACGACCATGCCGACGACATGCATGACGATGAACACAGCGACGGCCACGCCGAGGACATGCATAACGATGAACACAGCGACGGCCATGCCGACGACATGCATAACGACGATCACGGTGAGCGGCACGCCTCTAATGACGAAAATGGTCACGAGGAGCATGCGGGTCACGATCACGATGTCTACGACCCTCATGCCTGGCTGAGCCTTAAGAATGCAGTGATCTATGTCGACAATATCACCTCTGCTCTAGCAAAGGCCGATCCTGCGAATGCGGCGGCCTTTTACGGCAACCGTGCCGCCTATGTGGCAGAGATCGAAACGCTCGACGCGGAAATTCGCGCCATGATGGCGGCACTTCCCGATAGAGCGCGCACCGTCGTCACTTCCCATGACGCGTTCCATTATTTTGGCCGCGAGTACGGGCTGACCTTCATTGCGCCGCAAGGGCTCAGCACCGAGTCTGAAGCGTCTGCGCAGGATGTCGCCCGCCTGATCGAGCAGATGCGCGCGGAAGGTATCGCGGCAGTGTTCCTGGAAAACATCGCCGACTCGCGTCTTTTGGAGCAGATCGCAAACGAAACCGGCGCCGCCATCGGCGGGACGCTCTATCCCGGCGCGCTTTCGGGCGAGGACGGACCGGCGGCGAGCTATCTCGACATGATGCGCCACAACGCGACGACCCTCGCGGCGGCGCTGGGATCGTGAGTCTTCAACCATGGCTCGACATGGCGCCCGGCATTCCCTTACCGTAAATCCGGAGCACCTCGGCACCGGCAAGACATCGCTTCTGAACCGTTTGCTGAACGATCGCGAAAAGTGCCGTGCCGAGGCTATCGTAAGCGGCATGACCTAGGTGAACAAGGAAGCCGATCCGGTGCGTGCCGCCGCCGAGTTCGGCTGCATCGGAGAGTCGCTGGTCGAGATGCCGAATGGCTTCATCCGCCGCACTGCGCGCGACGACCTGCTGGCCGAAGACCGGTATCTTGCTGCCGAGAAGGCCGTTCGACTGCCTGCCGATCGAATCGACCGGTTAGTCGTAGCCGCTGACCGTCGCAGGCACGCTCGCCAGACCGGGCATGCCGACTTGCACGGCATCCACTCGCTGCAGTCCTCGGGGTCAATGAACCCGACCCCGAGCTTCGTGTCGTAGAAGCTGACGATGCCCGGCAGTTTGGCATCTGCCGGAGAATTGACCGCGCGGATCATGGATGGGTCTATTCCCCGCGTCGGCTTGTGCGCCATACTGGACAGCTATCCATTCGGCATCCACGATCCCGAGAATCTCGCGTAGCTCGAAACGCCGGTTTGCCGGGCAGAACGCGACTGGTTCGCGTGGCAATGGAAGTTGCCACGACTAATGATCTACTGGCTGGAAGGAACGACCTACTTTCCGACGAGAGCAATAGGGACAACTTCCCGGTTTTTTGGTATCAATTTAGGAGTGATTCTGTGCATGCAACGCTGCCGTTCGGCATGATCTATCCGACCGCCTAGGATTCTTCGAACATTCTTCGTGACATGAAATTTTCGGGGGTCAACGCTGAATCGTTCTGTGATTCATTATGTTACGGGCGATTCGAAGTCGAATCGCCGAACGTAACCGTTCGGCGCTTGGGGGATGACGGTTGCGACCGCTCGATTTTCGAGTGACGGTGCTGTCTTATCGAGCGATCATTCCTGGACTGCTTCCTCGCTGCCGCCGACGCAAAGATAGCGGACGGCCGCCCGGCGGAAATGCTGACCGTCGGGGTTTTTCCGGATCGGGCAGTGGCTTTTCTGATGCGCACTGCCGCGACTAAGTTTCACCGGCCCGTGAACTGGCGGTTGATCGACTGCGCGGCGGCGTGGGCGGCGAGCAGGGCGCCTTCCTGCCAACCGGGCAGCGCCGTCACCTGGTCGCCGGCGAAGTGGAACGGGCCGTCGCTTCGGCGCAGCACCGCCGCCGCGTCGGGATTGCGACGCGGCCACCCGCCCTTCTGGAAGGGAACATTGAGCCAGGCTCTGCTGATGCCGCAGTCCATCTCGCCGGCATATCCCGGATGCAGCGCCTCGCCTTCGCCCAACGCTGCCTTGAGGCGCTCCGGCGCCGGCATCGCCGTGTAGCGCCGCCCCGGCTCCCGGCTCCAAATATAGGCGCCGACCAACACGCCCTTGGGCCGGTGATACCCGTTGCTCGGATACCAGACCTGGGTGATGTCGTTGTCGGTCCAGGAAATGCCGCCGTAG
>Ga0209020_1001173_pt1 | contig 28119 bp, 25 predicted proteins | sample PinacodermBB_FD_187298 | JGI IMG/M metagenome (GOLD analysis project Ga0209020, IMG submission 187298) | Host-associated microbial community of the marine sponge Aplysina aerophoba from Gulf of Piran - sponge pinacoderm, lysed by bead... | ecosystem: Host-associated > Porifera > Sponge >... | reverse complement strand
CAATGATCACAACCTCGATGCCTTGAGCCTCACACAACACAAAAACCAGTTCAGAACCGAAACGCAGCAACCGGTCCTTGTGGGTGAGCACCAAACGATTCTGGCGGCGTCTCAGGATCATCTCCAAAAGCTGTTGAAGGCCGCGCTTGTGGCAGTTCACCCCCGAACCAAGGTCCTCAATCACCACCGACCGCCAGCCCTTCGCAGCACAAAACGCCTCCAACGCGGCGTACTGACACTCCAAATCGGCTTTCTGGCCACGACTCGACACCCGCGCATAACACACCGTCGGAGCGGACTCGTCGGTCACACCAAACAAATCAGCGACATTGTAGAAGCGGGTGCCTTTCTGCGTGCGCCGAGCAGGCACCAACTCGCCGCTCGCATCCCAGCGCCGCAACGTCGCCACACTACACCCCAACATCACTGCTGCTTCACCAATATTTACTAACCTGCATTCCATATACACAGCATAACACAGAACTATGCAGACCACAAGCTACTGCAACGAACCCGTCGACGGAGAACTAGTTGGTTCATCCTCAGTCTAAAGCGACGAAAGCAATCAAGTCTGCTCGGGCTCCGATTCTGTAATGGTGCGAAACGTAATCGAAACGCGTCGCTGGCGCTTGGTCTTCAGGCTGTTCCAGGTGTCGGAGCGCCGTTTAGCGATGTCGCGATGCCACCCACAGCGGGCACCACTGTAGAGGAGGACGAGACTGCGAGGCTTCAAGCGTTGGACGTATTCGTCGCCGGTCGAATCGTGACAGAAATCCATGCTGACCGCCGATCCCAAGCTGACGGTCGCAACAACGGGGCCGAAGCAGTCCCTGTCGATGTGGAGCGCGATCCCTCGTCCGGGCAGGTACTCGTTGATGATCGGCTGTTCGAACGGTTGATCGGGGTCGAGCAAGGGCTTCGCTGCCTCGGATGCAGCTTCACGCACCATGTTCGACAGTAGAGTCAGCCGCTCGGGCAATGGCCCGATGCGAGCCGTTTCGTCGAGTTTGCGGTTGGTGTAGTCGTATTTGTAGCCGAAGTGAAGCACACGCCACGAGAGGTCCGTGAGCCACTCAGAGTCGGCAATGCGCGCGAGCAAGCGTCCCTCCTCGGAGGCTTCCAAAAAGTCGCTGTTGTACTCAAGTCCATCGGGCGCAGTGTTCGTCTCTGCGGCGATCAGCGACAGTTGCTGGCTCACCTCCTTGAGATACAGTGCTCCGCTTGTGCCTTTTTCGCGGCGCATGAGTATCTTCGCGTATCCGGCCACGGTGAGCGGTTGGCCTAGACTGGCACTCTGTGTCTCAGAGCCCTCAGCCCCGGACCATCGTGTATGTCGATGGGTTCAATTTCTATTATGGGGCGATCAAAGGCAACCCAGAGCTGAAATGGCTCGACTACCGCGAGTTGGCCACCGGTCTGCTAAGAGGACACCAGGTTGGTGCCGTCAAGTACTTCACCGCGCGAGTTCAGGATCGGCGCGATGACCGAGGGGTGGCTCAGCGTCAGGGCATCTACATCCGTGCCCTAAGGGAGCATTCCGATGTCGAAGTCCACTTTGGCCAGTTCAAGCAAAGGAAAAGGATACTGCCCCTTGTCCGCGGGTACCGCTCCGGCAAGATCGAGATGGTCCGCGTGTTGCATACCGAGGAGAAGGGTTCAGACGTGCCCTTTGAGCGCACCTTGTGCGCGATGCCTGCCACAAGAATATGGATGTGGCATTGATTCTATCCAACGACAGTGATCTTCAGACGCCGGTCACGATGGCCGAAAGCGAGGGCATAGCGGTGATCACGGTCAATCCCCACAAGCAGTCCGAGCAGCCGCGGCGCTTGCTGAGTGGCGACAAGCGCACGCTGAACCGGAGACTGCTGGAACGGTGCCAACTCCCCGACCCGGTGGCAAATCGGACGGGCACAAGCATCCACAGGCCAAGAGAATGGAAGGGCTGACGCGCAGAAACCCGCCGAAGCGGGTTCCTGCTGGGCCTAGCCCCTCGACGGAGAACTAGGTGGTTCGCCTTCAGTATAATTCGCCAGGCTCAGTTTTCAAGCAATCTGATACGGAACCGCCTGGCGATGCGGTCACCGTAGTGCTCTGGGTTGGGGGCGGGCGGCTTTGAACTGAACGGAAGGTCTCTGCGTCGAAACCGGTGGGCTGGGGAGCAACTCTGAGGCCGAAATTGATTCGACTCCTATTTCCGCTTCTTGCCGGTGTCAGAGCGCTTCTTGCGCCAAGAACCGTCTTTGTTGCGTGAACGAGGCTGTTTGCCGCCTCCGGTCTCGGGAACGTGCGGAACCTTGCCGGCTCGTCTATCGGGCATCAATCTCACCTCCATTTTGAGTTACGGAAAGTTTAAATCAAGGCCGTTGAATTTGCAAGCGTCGTAGTTTGTGCCTTCCATGGCATTGAGCGCAACGTGCAAGAACACGAACCTGACCCGGCATTGATCAGCGGCAGGCAGGAACTTGGTTATCTTGCTCGCTCCCGTCTGCAGGCTGGCGACGAGGAGACTCGGGATCTTGTACACAAGTCCTGCCTGTGCCAACATTGGGACCGTGTGGGCATGATTGGTGACCGTTCAATGTTCAACCCCTGCAGATACCCCTGGGACGGTGGGATGGTGGGGAGATTGGGAGCGTGCGGGCCAAAGATAGTTGCGCTGTGGTACCCCGTAAGGGTTTCGAAGCCTTTTTGCCGACGTGAAAGGCCGAGGTCCTAGGCTGTTGGGCGAACGGGGGCCGATCAGCGAACTGGCTGAGTGACGGCTTACGTCTTCTGGGCGCGGAGCGTGTATGCATTCGCGCAGTGCTACGGTGGTGCTGTGGTGAAAGGGTTCGTTCGTAGCCGACGCAGGACAGTGCGCCTTCTGGCCGCGGCGAGCGGCGGTTATCTGCTTGGCATGATCCCTTCGGCTGATATCGCGGCTCGTATTGCGGGGCGACCCGACTTGCGCGCGTCTGGAACCGGCAACCCCGGTGCGCTGAACGCTGGTCATGTGCTCGGCAAGACTTGGGGAGCGGCTGTGAGTTTGGCCGACATCGCCAAAGGTGTTGCCGCGGCACGCCTCGGTGGGGCGCTCGCAGGCCCCGCCGGCGCGAACCTCGCATCGACCACCGCGGTCGGGGGGCATTGTTTTCCGCTTGGTCGCACCGGTGGAAAGGGAGTGGCGACGAGCATCGGGCAGGTCATCGGCACATTCCCCGTCTACCTGCCGTTGGACGCGGTGGTGGCGCTCGCCACGTCGGCACTGCCGCTCAAGCAGCGGACACGGACATCCACAACCGTTGCCAGCGCCACCTGGGTGCTGACCGCGGCGCACTGGTGGTGGCACGGCTATCGCAACCCGGGCGGGGTGACGCCCACCGTCTCGCTACCGCTGGCGGCAGCGGCCAGCTCAGCCATCATCGCCATGCGTTTCGCGGCCGGTGCCGAAACGGTTGACACCTTCAACCGGCAAGAATCGCCGGATCAGACCCCAGCGGCTCAAGCGGCTCACGATGGTGCCAGCTTCCAACAACCAGGACTAGGGGACGCAGAGTGATAGCGCTCGTCACCGATTCGGCCTCTCAGTTGCCTCCAGAACTCGCTGCCGAGTTCGGGATCCGGGTTGCTCCGATCATTGTCAATATCGACGGTGTCGAATATCGCGAGGGGATCGACCTGACCGCTGACGACTTCTGGGCACAGGTGAGCAACGGAGACCTCCCAGAGATCACAACCTCACAACCGAGTCCGGGAACGTTCAGCGACATCTATCAATCCGCAGTTGAACAGGGTGCGACCGACATCGTCTCGGTCCACATTGGTGCCGAATATTCCGGAACTATCAACAGCGCACGTATCGCGGCCGAGATGGTTGACGCTGACATCCACATTGTAGACTCCGGAACCGCTTCGTTCGGCGTTTCGTGCTGTGTCTGGGAGGCCGCCTCGGCCATCGCCGCAGGTGGATCGGTACCGCAGGTGGTCGCTCGGGCCCGACGGATGCGCCCGGTGATAGGCACAGCTTTCATCCTCGGCGTACTGGACTTCGCCCGCCGGGGCGGCCGCTTCAGCCCAGAACTGCTAGACGACAGCGAACAGAGCGAACGCCAAGGGGTCGCCGTCCTCTCGGGATACGGAAGCGACCTCAAGGTTGTGGCACAGGGGCACAGTGTTGAGGAGTTGTGCGATCAGATCGTTGCGTGCTTCTTGGCTGAGAGCCGACCGATACGGGCCGGGGTGTGCCTCGCCGACCCGGCCACGTTGGTGTTCACCGAGGGAATCGAGGCGAGGTTGCGGGCCGCCCCTGCCCCGGTCGAGGTGGAGATGGTTCGCTACCGCGTCGGTCCGTCAATCGCCGCGCATACCGGACCGGGCACCGCCGGCGGTTTCTGGTACTGCACAGAAGACTGACGGCTGGCCCGAAAGCTACGCGAAGACCCAGATGCCCGTACCTAGAACAAAGCCAAGATCACCGAACCACCCACCCACCCACCAACTGATCGAAACGAAGTTAGTTGAATCTCGCTAGTATCCACCACGGCAAATTCGACCCATCAAGGTAACGTAAACGCGGTGATGCATGCAACCGAGACGGTTCTCGTGGTTGACTTTGGCGCACAATACGCACAACTGATCGCTCGCAGAGTGCGAGAAGCCAATGTCTATAGCGAGATAGTGCCTCCAACGCTGAGCGCCGACGAGATCGCGGCACACAATCCGCTAGGAATAATTTTTAGCGGCGGCCCGGCATCGGTATATTCCGAGAACGCGCTGGTCATTGATCCACAGGTTTATGATCTCGGCGTTCCGATACTTGGAATATGTTATGGTGCACAACTGATCGCTCAACAACGCGGCGGACGAGTACAGCGCAACGGCCGAGGTGAATACGGCAAAGCCACCATGTCACTCAATGATAACGGAGGGTGCTTGCTCAGCGGTACGCAAAACTCTCAACAGGTTTGGATGAGCCATTTCGATGCCATTACCCACCCTCCACTAGGCGCAACCACAACAGCGTTCACCGAATCGGCACCCGTAGCGGCCTTCGAAGCGCCCGCGCAACAAATATTCGGCGTGCAGTTCCACCCTGAAGTAATCCACACCACGCACGGACAACTGTTAATCGAAAGGTTCATAAAAGATGTCTGTAAGAGTTCCGCCGCGTGGACGATGAATTCCATCATCGAAACTGCCAGAGCAGAGATTAGCGAACAAGTTCAAGGTGAACGTGTTGTGTGTGGGCTCAGTGGCGGAGTTGATTCAGCCGTTGCCGCGGCTTTAGCCCACGAGGTACTCGGTGATCAACTAACGTGTGTCTTTGTAGACACAGGACTGATGAGGCTTAATGAAGGCACCCAAGTAATCGAAACATTTGAACAAAACTTTGGTGTGCGTCTGATACACGTTCAAGCCGGAGAAAGATTTTTGGCTGCGTTATCTGGAATAACAGAACCTGAAACTAAACGCAAGATTATCGGTGAACTTTTCATCAGAGTATTTGAAGAAGCGCAAACACAAGCAGGAGAAGCTAAATACTTGTTACAAGGAACGCTTTATCCGGACATTATCGAATCTGGTGGTGGACACGCATCAACCATCAAAAGCCACCACAACGTTGGTGGACTGCCTGAAAATATCAAGTTTGACTTGATTGAACCATTGCGCCACCTATTCAAAGACGAGGTTCGTGCCGTGGGTCGGCAACTCGGACTTCCCGATGAGATAATAGAACGGCAACCATTCCCGGGGCCTGGGCTTGCGGTGCGGATTATCGGTGAAGTCACAGCGACAAAGGTCGCAACCCTGCAACAAGCGGACTTCATCGTGCGTGATGAACTTCGTAAAGCCGACCTCGAACACGAAATCTGGCAATCTTTCGCCGTCCTACCCGACATTCGTACCGTGGGGGTGATGGGTGACGAACGCACCTACGGCCACCTTGTCATAATCCGCGCCGTAACAAGCGAAGATGCGATGACCGCAGACTGGGCACGCATTAGCCACGAAGTATTGGAAACAATGAGCAACCGCATCATCAATCGGGTACCCGGTGTCAACCGAGTAGCATACGATATCACCTCCAAACCGCCCGGCACAATTGAGTGGGAATAGCACAAGCATGGCTAGACGCAAGTTCAGATTATGAATGGCATAGGTGCCACTGAAATCACGCCACGTCCAGTGCGGGGTCGGATTTTCGACCGCGGACGCAGAATACGTTTAGCTGACGTTGATGCCAACGGTCGCTGTCGCCTAGATGCCATTGCCCGCCATTTGCAAGACGTTGCCCGAGATGATTCTGCTGACAGCAAACTCCCCAAACCGATGGACTGGATTGTGCGGCGTACGCTGATTGAGGTTCGTGTTGCGCCGGTTTATCACGAATGGATCAAGCTCTCAACTTGGTGCAGCGGATACGGTAGCCGCTGGGCCGAAAGGCGCACCCAAGTAAGGGGGCAACAAGGCGCGGACGTTGAGACTGTAACGATCTGGGTTCACATCGATACTGAAACTTGGCGACCAGCGAGGCTCACAGAAGACTTTTTCAATATATGGGGGGAAAGTGCCTACGGTCGGCGTGTCAACGCCCGCAACACGTTACCAACCACCTGGCCCGACAGCGCAAGTAGCCAACGATGGCCGATACGTGTAACCGACATCGACCTGCTCGGTCACGTCAACAATGCGGCGCAATGGACCGCAGTGGAACAAGCACTCTATCTCAGTCGCTGGAGCCATGTGCCGATAAGAGCCGAACTTGAGCACGGCCCCGGTGTGCAACTAAACGACGAAGTTCGCTTGCGTTGGCTAGACCTCCAAGGTGGATTAGACATCTGGTTGAGCAAAGGCGAAGTGGCCTGCAATGCCGCCCGAATCCGCCCAATCAAGACCGAACACCAACCCCAATAGACCGAGCACCCGCCCAAAAAGTCGGGGTCAGGTTAACCTAAAAGTCGGGGTCGGGTTAACCTAAAACGCAACTGCGGTAGTAGCGCAACTCTTCAAGACTTTCGCAAATGTCGTCCATAGCTCGATGTCCTTTAGCCTTGCGTGGGGCGTTTGCGAACACCTCTGGATGCCAACGCCGCACGAGTTCCTTCACCGTAGACACGTCTATCGAACGGTAATGCAGGAAATTCTCAATCTCGGGGAGATGCTTCGCTAAGAAACGCCGATCGGTGCCTATCGAATTGCCGCACAACGGCACCCTGCGGGGCTCTGGGATGAAGTCCTGCAAAAACGCTAGCGTTTGTTCGCCGGCTTGATTGAGGCTCACGGTTGAGTTTCGCACTGCGGTAAGCAGACCGCTATCGGTGTGCATCTTCACAACCACATCTTCCATCCCCGCGAGGGCATCCTCGCTGGCGTGAACCATCAATTCGGGGCCTTGCGCGATGAACTGCAAGTCGTTGTCGGTGAGTAGCGTAGCGATCTCCAAAATCGTGTCTTGGTCGGGATCAAGCCCAGTCATTTCAAGGTCCATCCAGGCGAGCATGTGCTTAGCCTACGCCTTTGTGTGCCTTACGCAGCCAAATCGTGCGTTTTGCCCGGTCGACACGGCACTCGTCAAGCAGTCCAGCGGTAGTTTCTTGAAACGTGCGCGCCGCTGCTTCTGAGACTTTGGGGCCACTGCTGCGCTCCGCTTCCATCTGAAAACTGCCATTTGAATTGCGCAACACGACGGATATTTGGGTAGTTGACAGGTTCGCCTCGCCAGGCCCGCCAGCCACATCTAACCCGTCAAGCAACATGGCCATGGCTTTGTCGAGTGCCGACCGTAACTCTTCAAGCGTATTAAAGTTCATAGCGCCGCGCGCCGCGACCGCCGCTGCCGCCACCCGTATTGCCGGCGCGTAGACGCGCCGGGCCGGTACTCGCAGGTAAACATCATCAGCGTTCGTGCCAGTCACAACGCTCATTATCGCACGCCTTAAGCCGAAAACTCAGGTAACCAGCGCTGATGTACGCACCACGAACCGTAAAGCAGTACCCTGAAACGCTGTGACACTTTTGGTTCAGAAGTTTGGAGGCACATCGGTTGGCAGTCCGGATCGTATCCGCGAAGTCGCCGATTATGTGGCGCGAAGCCAGCGTCGTGGCAACCGAATCGTGTTGGTTGCTTCAGCAATGGGCAAAGAAACCGATGAGTTGTTGCGTCTAGCCGATCAAGTTGCAAGCTCAAAACCAGGCCGTGAAATGGACATGCTGATCACCGGAGGAGAACGAAAAGCTTGCGCCCTGCTCTCAATGGCATTGCACGACCGCGGGGTAGATGCCGATTCGTTTACCGGTAGCCAAGCCGGATTTGTCACCGACACGAACCACCAAAACGCCAAAATCATCAAGTTGCAACCGTCACGGATTCGTCAAGCGTTAGATGCCGGCCGCGTCCCTGTGGTGGGTGGGTCGCAAGGGGTTTCCACCGACAGCAACGTGACATTCTTGGGCCGTGGTGGTTCAGACACTACAGCGGTTGCGCTCGCTGACGCGCTTAATGCTGATGCGTGCGAGCTGTATACGGATGTGCCAGGCGTATTTTCAACAGATCCTCGGCTGGTGCCAAACGCTAGACGAATAGACAAAATCTCATTCGATGAACTACTCGAAATGACCGCAACTGGCTGCCCCAAACCAGCGATGCGGTCAGTTGAATATGCTCGGGCTTACGGAGTGAAACTGCATGTACGCAGCGCTTTCTCATGGGTTCCGGGCACCTGGGTGACTGAGGAGGGCTCCATGGAAAATGCACTTATATCTGCTGTCACACACGATACTAGCGAAGCCAAAATGACGGTTTCGGGGGTGATCGACAGGCCGGGTGTGGCAGCAACACTGTTCCGTACGCTCGCCGATGCTGATGTGAATATCGACATGATCGTGCAAAACGTATCCGAACAAGGCCATACCGATATCAGTTTCACCGTGCCTCATCAACAGGTCGACAAAGCCACTGCCGCAGTCGATTCGATTCTTGATGTGCTTGGGGCTGCTGGTGTGGTAGCGGATCGGCAAGTAGCTCGGGTCAGCCTCATCGGGGCGGGCATGAGAACCAACCCCGGTGTGGCAGCCACCATGTTTGAGACTCTAGCCAACAACGGCATCAACATTGAAATGATCTCAACATCGGCGATTAGGGTTTCGTGTGTGGTGCGGGAAACCCAAGTTGAGCAGGCGGTGGCTAGCTTGCATGATGCTTTTGAACTGCACATTCCCCCACAAAATCGAGCACATATCTGAATCACCAGTAACGAAAGGAAGGGGGGAATGTGATGGATGAACCGTCATGGTCACTAGGGATTGAAGAGGAATACCTTTTGGTGGATTGCGAAAGCGGTGCCCTCGTCACCAAACAACCACCAGGACTATTAGAAAAAGTTGCTGATTTGCGGCATGGCATGGTGGCAAAGGAACTTTTTAGCTCGCAGATCGAGATCGCAACCGGCGTGTGTAGTGACATGCGTTTTCTGCGCGCCGACATCGGGTTACTGCGTTTGGCGGTCGCCGAAGCGGCTGGAGAATACGGATTAGCGCCTATTGCCGCTTCAAGCCATCCGTTTGCTAAATGGGCGCAACTCGAACACAGTAGCGGTGAACGCTACCAAGCGTTAGCTGCCGATTTGCAAGAGGTGTCTAAGCGGTTAATCATCTCTGGTTTACATGTACACGTGGGCATAGACGACCCTGAACTGCGGATCGATCTGATGAACCAAATTGGATATTTTTTGCCGCATATGTTGGCAATGTCAACCTCATCGCCATTTTGGGAAGGACGCGATACGGGCCTAAAAAGTTATCGGACGGCAGTGTTTGCTAGCACACCCCGCACCGGATTTCCCGAAAAGTTCAGCTCATGGTCGGAATTCAAACGCCACGTGGGGGTGTTAGTCAACGCCGGGATCATCGAAGATTCCAGTAAAGTCTGGTGGCACATCCGTCCTTCGGAGCGTTATCCGACATTAGAGATGCGGGTCACGGATCTGCCGACCAAAATGGAAGACACCATAGCTGTGGCCACGGTTTATGTTTGTTTGCTGCGGATGCTTTGGCGTCTCAGAAGAGAAAACCGGCGTTGGCGAAGTTACGCTAACTTTTTAGTATCTGAGAACTTGTGGCGCGCTCAGCGTTACGGTTTGCGGGGCGAACTCATCGATTTTGGTAAAGGCGAGTTGGTGCCATGTTGCGACTTGTTGGCTGAGTTGGTTGAGTTAGTACGTCCCGATGCTGAAGCGTTGAATTGTGTTGCGGAGTTGGAGCACACACTCACCATCTGTAAACGGGGTACTTCAGCGGAGCGTCAACTTGAAGTTTATGAATCTGCGGTGAATGCTGGCGCAAGTCACGAAGAAGCCCTCAAGGAAGTGGCACGAACCTTAGTGGTCGACACCATTGCAGCACCCGAATTCTACTCGAATTCTAATTGATGACGGCGAATCTGTTAGCCAATTGTCAGATGTTCGTGCGTTGCACGCCGCTCGGTTGGCTACTCAACGGCACCCGCACACCAACCCGGATGCATTTCATGGCCCTAGCAGCGCGGCTGGGATCACGCCGATCCCATCACGGCGACGGTATGCGTACTGGCCAGTTGTGACAACCGCCTCGTTGTCGACTATTCTTGAGAAATAACTGGCCACGATTCGCTACGCTACCTTTTGGAAGGTTGTTACGCTACCAATTGGAAGGTTTTGCGGCGCGATAAGATCACTTACAGAAATGCATACACGTATTGAAGAACTCCTCGCGGCGCTCACCACAGAAGAGAAAGTGGCCTTAGTGACCGGTGCCGACACGTGGCATACCCGAAGTGTTGAACGGCTCCAAATCCCGAAACTGAAACTAACCGACGGCCCTAACGGAGCCCGAGGCGATGGCCTATTGGGCACCGGCACTCCAACAGCGTGCATACCGTGTGGCTCCGCGTTGGGCGCAAGTTGGGACCCGCATCTAGTTGAAGAATTGGGCCAGCTATTGGGGGATGAAGCTCGCGCCAAACGAGCCCAAGTGTTGTTGGCCCCAACGATTAACCTGCACCGTTCCCCAAAAGGCGGACGCAACTTTGAATCTTTCAGTGAAGACCCGATCTTGACAGGGCAGCTAGCAGCCGCTTTGGTGCGGGGTGTGCAGTCGCGAGGCGTGGCCACCACACCAAAACATTTCGTGGGCAACGATTCTGAGTTTGAACGCAACAGTATCGACACGCAAATCGATGAACGCACTCTCCGTGAGGTGTACCTAGTGCCCTTTGAGCACGCCGTGATAGATGGCGGTTGCTGGGGGATCATGTCGGCATATAACCGACTCAACGGCACGTTTTGTGCGGAGAACCACTGGCTGCTCACCACAGTGTTGCGCGATGAATGGGGGTTCGATGGTTTTGTGGTGACGGATTGGTATGGGGCGCGCTCCACAACAGCAATGGCCAACGCCGGGACGAGCTTAGAAATGCCCGGTGAAGGGCGTTGGTACGGCGAACGGCTCACCGCAGCGGTGCAGTCTGGTGAGGTGCCGGTGGCTGCGCTTGACCGTATCGCCGGTGACATCTTGAAACTAATGGAACGCACCGATGCCTTTGCGCTAAACCACAGTAACGATTTCGCTGAGTCTGTGCTGGATCGCCTTGCAGACCGGGCGTTGCTCCGCCGAGCCACAGCGGCTAGCACCGTCTTGTTGCGCAACAACGGCATCTTGCCGCTTGACCCCAACAGCATCGCCAAACTGGCTCTGATCGGTCCCAACGCCCAAAAAGCCAAAATAATGGGTGGCGGCTCAGCCGAAGTGAACGCTTACCGTGCTACTTCGCCTGATACGGCTCTGCGTAGGCGACTGCACCAAGTGGACCTGCTTTGGGAACCGGGTTGCAGCATAGATCGCACTTGCGCGCCTCTCGCTGAACCTTTGCTTGATGGGGTAGTGACTGTTGAATACTTTGACGGACACGAACTGGGGCCAACTGGCGCGGCAGCAGCCAGCGGCCAAACCGACAGTTTCGATTTCACAATTTTTGGTGAACCCGCGGCAGGGGTTTCAGCAGAATCATTTTCCTTTCGAGCGACCGCAACTGTGGTGACTGAAACTACCGGGGTTCACGAACTCCGTTTGGTGCAGTTTGGGCGTGCTCGGGTTTTGGTTGATGGTGCGGTTTGCCTTGATGCCACGGTTGGGGATTTTCCGTTGGGTAGTGCTTTTTTCGGTTTCGGCACGGACGAAATTGTTGCCCCGGTGGATTTGATAGCGGGGCAAGCCTACGAGTTGACCGTGGAGTTTGCCAACCGTGATACCACATTATTGTCGGGCATGAAACTCGGGTTGGTGTCGCCTGAACCAGAAGACCTTTTGGGGCGTGCCGAAGCGCTTGCAGCTAGTTGTGACGTAGCGGTGGTTGTGGTTGGCACCAACGATGATTGGGAGACGGAAGGCCAAGATCGTGCATTGTGGGAACTCCCTGGAGATCAACCCGAGTTGATCCGGCGGGTTGCTGCGGCCAATGAGCGCACGATAGTGATACTCAACGTTGGCTCTCCTCATGATTTGTCTTGGCTTGAGGAGCCGGCGGCGGTGTTGTCGGTGGGGTTTGGTGGCCAAGAACTAGGTGATGCGATAGTGGACATGCTGTTGGGCATTGTTGAGCCGAGTGGCCGTATGCCGACCACGATCGGGGCGCGTTACGAACACTTTGGTGCCTACATGAACTACCCGGGCCATAACTCAATCGTGCGTTATGGCGAGGGTCTATTTATCGGCCATAGATTTCATGATGCATTGGGGATTGCACCGGCTGTGGAATTCGGGTTTGGGTTGTCTTATACAACTTTTGAGATGTCTGCGCCTCGCCTCGTGGAGGGGTTTCAGGTAGCCACCGGTAGTGCCGTTAGCGTTGAGGTGGATGTGACCAACACTGGCATGCGGCAAGGTTGCGAGGTGGTACAGATCTATGTTGAGCCGCTTGCTCCTGAGATGACGCGTCCGTTGCGAGAATTGAAAGCGTTCGAGAAGGTGAGTCTCAATGCTGGTGCGACCCGTACGGTTACGTTGTCGCTCGCGCCACGAGCGTTCGCCTATTACGACACCGGGGACGAATTTTGGCATGATTTACCGAGCGCAGGGCCGGTGCCGGCTAAGGCGCAGGGGCTGCACCGCCGTCAAGCGGGTTGGTATGTTGACCCAGGTGAATACAGAATTGTTTGCGGGCGTTCAGCTCGCGCCTTTGCTGGTTCGGTGACGTTGACACTTACCGGCGATGCTTTTCGCATAAGCTGAACTGAACGAGGAGACTACACTATGTTTTTTAGACGTGACAAACAGAAGATGCCAAACCCAGATGAGGCCCTTGCGGGTCGTCTTGAACCGTTGCCAGTGCCCGAAAAACACTTGGTTTTGGGCACACCACTTGCCGGGCCGTATCCCGAGGGGTTAGAGAAGGCGCTGTTCGGACTCGGTTGTTTCTGGGGAGCGGAACGTTGCTTTTGGCAACTCGAAGGCATCTACACGACCGCGGTCGGTTACGCCGGGGGTTACACACCGAACCCCTCATATGAAGAGGTTTGCACTGGGCAGACGGGGCACAACGAGGTTGTCTTGGTGGTGTTTGACCCAAAGGTCATCAGCTACGAAGAACTGTTGGCGGTATTTTGGGAAATGCACGACCCCACTCAATTTATGCGTCAACACAACGACATAGGCACCCAGTACCGCAGCGAAATTTACGTTTATGATGAGGACCAACGTGCGCTTGCGTTAGTTAGCCGAGACAAGTACCAAACGTTGCTCTCCGACCGGGGTTTCGGCAAAATCGTTACCACAGTGGTGGACGCGCCGCAGTTCTATTTTGCGGAGCAATACCACCAGCAGTACCTACAGCAAAATCCTTGGGGTTACTGCAACCATGGCTCGTGCCAAGTGGCTTACGCCTGATCGGCGGTCACCTGATCGGCGGTCACCGGTTTGGCGGGTGCGCCTTAGCGGGTGAGGCTTAGATTGAATGGCTAGGGAAGCCGGGGCCTTCGCGTTCAACACCATCCATACCCGCATTGAGGCGGGCTTGGCTCATCAACTCGGCCATTACCGGGCCAAGTTCGCTGGGGTTGTCGGGTTGTGTGGCGGTAGGGCCAAGATGCCAACCTTGCGCGATGCCAAGTTGTTCTCCACGAACATCAAACACGCGGCCGGTGACGTTGCTCGCTTCGGGGCTAGCTAACCAAGTGGTGACCACCGCGATCCAACGGGGCGACATAGCCTCTCGCGCGACTTCAGTCAAGTTTTCTTCCCCTCCGAGCAAAGGTATGGTGAGCCGAGACACCGCGGTGGGTGCCAGACAATTCACGGTCACGCCGTATTTGACGAGTTCCTGAGCGGCGATGATTGAAAATGCTGCGATGCCGGCTTTGGCGGCACCGTAATTCGATTGCCCCACGTTGCCGTAAATACCTGATGGGGAAGCGGTGTTGATAACCCGTCCGTAGGCTTCTTCACCGGCTTTGACTTTGCTACGCCAATAGGCGGCCGCGTGGTGTGTGGGGCCGAATGTGCCTTTGAGATGCACCGCGAGTACGGTGTCCCAGTCGTCTTCGCTCATCGAAAATATCATGCGGTCACGCAAGATCCCGGCGTTGTTGACCACTATGTTGATGTCGCCGAAAGTTTCGATTGCCTGCTCGACCATTTTTTTGGCTTCGTCAAAACGAGCGACATTGCCACAATTAACTACCGCTTGCCCACCCATCGAGTCGATTTCAGCCACGACTTCTTGCGCTGCGGTCAAGCTACCGGGGCCACCGAACTCATCGCCGCCTAGGTCGTTTACCACGATTTTGGCACCGTGTTCGGCCATCATGATGGCGTGTTCACGGCCAATGCCGCGACCCGCGCCAGTAATTAGTGCGACCTTGCCTTCAAGAAGCTTGCCCATATTTCCTCCGGGGTTAGAACCTGCCAGAAACGGACAGGCTGATGAAAGTAAACACTGCTTAGCGTGCCATGTTCAACAACGAACTGCTACCTCAAACGAACTGCTACCTCAATTGTTAATCATTGGCTGTTACCAACCTCGGGCTACCCAATCATCAAAACTGGGCATTTCTGCACCGATGGTGGTGTCTCGCCCGTGGCCTGGCAACACGATGGTGTCGGCATCGAACGCACGAAACATGCGGTTCTCAATACTGTGCAGGATGGTCGCGAAATCTCCACCTTCGAACTTGGTGGCTCCCGGGCCACCCGGGAACAGTGTGTCGCCGCTGAATAGCAGTGGGGTGTCTTGCACGCTAAAAGACATTGATCCGGGTGTGTGGCCTGGCGTGTGATGGGTGTGGATGCGCAGTTTGCCGATTTCGATCACGGATTCGTCTTGGAGCAGGTAGTCGTAGCTGGGCAGCATCGCAGCATCTTCTGCGGTCACTCCGACTTTGTAACCCGCTTCGCGTAGCGCCGGCACGGCTTGGATGTGGTCCCAATGCCCATGAGTTTCGAGCACGGTGCGCACATCTAGGCTGCGGCACAACTCGAGTAAACGCTCGTGTTCGTTAGCCGCGTCAAGCAGCACAGCTTCGCCCGTTTCTCGGCATCGCACCACGAACACATTGTTGTCGATAGGCCCTACAATGAGGCGGTGGACCTCAACTCGGCTATCTGACCAGTGGAGCGTAGCGGAACCCGAACTCACACCGAGATGATAGCACTTGTATCGCAAGCCGCGATATTCACTGTCGGATTTAGTTCAGGTCGGCCTAACCTGCGTTGAGCAACAAGAGGAGATTCTATGGCTAAAACGCCTTGCCCAGAAGTTGACGGTAGCAGCCCTAAGCGGCAGCGCTTCGACGAAGCCCCAGAATTGTGTATCGACACCACCAAACGTTACAGCGCCACGATGGAGACATCGTTTGGAACCATGACATTGCATTTGGACGCAGTGTCGGCACCCAAAACCGTCAACAATTTCGTGACTCTGTCTCGTTACCACTACTACGACGGTGTTACTTTCCATCGCGTCATCAACGGTTTTATGTGTCAAGGTGGCGACCCTGATGGCACCGGGCGTGGAGGCCCCGGTTACCGTTTTGACGATGAACTACCGCAACCGGGGCGCTATCAAGTCGGTTCCGTGGCTATGGCCAACGCTGGCCCGAACACCAACGGCAGCCAGTTTTTCATCGTGTCGGGGCCAAGCGGTGTGAGGTTGCCGCCTCAATACTCGCTATTTGGGCAGGTTGTTTCTGGCCTTGATGTGCTTGAAGAAATACAGCAAGTCTCAACCGACCGCAATGACCGGCCGAAGACTGATGTGGTTATATCGGCGGTAACGATCAGCGAAGCAGACTGAAATGTCTATAGACACGATTGCCGTTGTGGGCACTGGAGCGATGGGCAGTGGGATCATCGAAGTCGCCGCCAAAGCGGGTATTGAAGTTGTTGCTTATGACATTGATGCCACCGCGATTGAAGCGGGCAAATCTCGGGTTGAGAAGTCTCTTGCCAAAGCCGTGGAGCGGGGCAAACTTGACGAAACAAGCCACACCGAGGCGCTCGCTCGAATGGCTTGGACCACAGATTTGGCTGACGCTCACCGCTGCCAACTAGCCGTTGAGGCGGCACCAGAAGTCCTTGACCTGAAACTTGGCATCTTCGCGCAACTAGATGAGGTGCTACCTGCTAACGCCGTCATGGCTACCAACACCTCATCAATACCAATCATTGATATTGCTATGGGTACGACCCGGCCAGAACAAGTATGTGGCATGCACTTTTTCAATCCAGCGACCGTGATGCGGCTCGTGGAAGTCATTTCCACGCAACGCACCAATCCTGAGGTAGCACAAACAGCAGCAAGTTTTGCTACCGGTGTGCTCGGTAAAAGGGTAGTGCATTGCCGTGACCGTGCCGGATTTGTGGTCAACGCATTGCTGGTGCCTTTCCTATGCCAAGCAATCGCCATGTATGAAGCCGGCCACGCCTCAGCCGAAGACATTGACGAAGCAATGAAACTCGGTGCCGGCCATCCAATGGGACCCCTTGCGTTGTGCGACATGATCGGCCTTGACGTGATGTTGTGGACGGCTGAATCGTTGCATGACGAATACAACGAACGCCACTTAGCACCGCCGCCGTTGCTTCGCCGCATGGTGTCGGCGGGGCAACTGGGGCGCAAAACAGGTAAGGGTTTCTACGACTATTAGCCATTAGCTTTGATGTATGCGGCTTCGGATTAGCATCGCCTTAACCGCAACGGCGTTACTGACCCTAATCACCATCGTTTTCGCGGAACCAACCGAGGATCCAGGCATCTATGTGTTGGCGCCACGCACAACCACGACCACGACCACTAGCACCACAACCACCACAACCACCACAAGCACAACCACGACCACAACCACCGTTCCCGAATACAGCGGTTGGGTTGACCCGCAATCTTCTGGGGAGCCCTGGGGCACCACAGTACGAGGGCTACTGACCTTTCGTGGCAATCCGACCCGCACCTATTACGGGGAAGGCCCGATACCAACCAACCCGCAAATACTCTGGACGTTTCCAACTAACGGCGCGCTCTGTTCGCAATCCACCTCAGGAGGTGAGACGACTACTTGGTGTGGCTCAGGGTGGACGGGCCAGCCTGCCGTCTTTGAGTACGGCAACAAAACCTGGGTGACGCTCGGCACCTATAGCCGCAACATCCACTTTCTTGATTTCAAAGACGGCACCCAAATCCTTCCCGACTTTGAAACTGGTGACCTCGTTAAAGGATCGGTAACCATAGACCCCGACGGCTACCCTCTGCTCTATAGCGGCAGCCGAGACGGCTACTTCTGGGTAATCGCCTTCGATGGCCAAGAACCAAGGGCGCTTTGGCGCATGTCGGCCCGAGATGTTGCCCCAACGCTTTGGAACGACGACTGGGATGGCTCTGGCTTGGTGCTCAATGACTACCTGTTCGTTGGTGGTGAAAACTCTCAATTCCATATCGTCAAACTAAACCGGGGGTATGACAATGCTGGCCAAGTCACCGTGGAACCCGAGTTGATATTCAATGCACCGGGTTGGGATGATGAACTTATCGCCGCCGTTGGCGCGAACGTCTCCATCGAGAATTCGGTGGCGATTTCTGGCAACGTTGTCTATTTCGCGAACTCTGGAGGGTTAATCCAAGGTTGGGACATCAACGGCCTCGCCGAAGGGATTGAGCCGACACGGGTGTTCCGCTTCTGGACCGGCGATGACACCGATGCCACACTCGTTATCGACGACGAAGCAATGATCTATGCCGCGAGTGAATACGAAAGGGGCAATGCCCGCAGCCAAGAAATCGGCCAAGTCATCAAACTCAACCCGGCAAAACCCGACGATCCGTTGGTCTGGAAAGTCGATGAACGGCCCTTCCTTGGTGCTGGAGTATGGGCCACCCCAGGGCTCCACCAAGACCTGCTAATCGTCCCCACCCACACCGGCAAAATACTCGGACTCGACCGCGCCACCGGCGAACAACGCTGGACGATCAAATTGACGGGGCCAACCTGGTCATCACCAGCAATCGTGGACGAGGTATGGATTCAAGGTGACTGCAGCGGCTTCTTACGTGGCTTTGATGTGTCGGACACAACCAGGGAACCGCCGCTACTTTGGGAAGTAGAACTAGGCGGATGCATCGAATCAACGCCAGCGGTGTGGGGAGGCAGAATAATCGTGGGCACCAGGGCCGGCAAGATCTTCGCAGTGGGTTGAGGCGACCCGACCAGGTAGCGGGTTGGTCAACGGCGATGCCAAAGCGTACCGCGAGCGGTGTCTTCAACCACGATACCCAATTCTGCTAGTTGGGCCCGCAGCCGATCAGCCTCCACGAAATCTCTTGCTTGCCGAGCGCGTGAGCGAGCCGCGATCAAGGCTTCTATGTCTGCATCGTCAGCCAACTCAGGTGCAGCGCTGATACCCAACACATTGGTCAAGGTAACGACCGCGCCTACCAACCGCGTGACCTGATCCGCCAGGCCGGCGTTGCCAGCAGCATAGGAATCGAGAGTTGCATTAGCCTGCCTTAGCGTGTCGAAGATCACACCGATAGCTTCGGGGGTGCCTAAGTCGTTGTCCATGGCGTTGCCGAATGCCTCCAACGCGGCAGGGTCAACAAGGTTGTCGTCAAGAGGCATTGAAGCGCCAGCTCGACGCGCCATGGCATCAATCCGCTCAATTGCGGCGCGTGCCTGCTGCATCACCTCAGCGTTTACTTCCATGGTCTTGCGGTAATGCGTTTGCAGAAACAACAACCGCAGAGCCCGAGCGTTTTGAGGGTGCTCGTCAAGCAACTCGCGAACGGTGCGGAAGTTGCCGAGTGATTTGGCCATTTTCTCGCCACCCACATTCAGCATCGCATTATGAATCCAATGCTGGGCAAACGGACGACCCGCAGCGATAGCTTCAGCCCTTTCATTGGTGTGATGCGGAAAAATGAGATCGTCACCCCCGCCGTGCAAATCGAAGCCGTCGCCGAGGATGCCGAGGCTCATAGTCACACATTCGATGTGCCAGCCCGGACGTCCGTCTCCCCACGGTGAAGGCCAAGTTGGTTCGTTTGGTTTAGCGGCCTTCCACAGGGCAAAGTCGAGCGCATCTTCTTTGTGTTCGTCTGCCGCCACACGAGCCTGTGCACCCTGCGCGAGTTCTTCCACGCTGCGTTGCACGAGGTCTCCGTATCCCGGAACGCCACGCACCCGCAAATACACTCCAGTTTCGGTTTGGTAGGCCGAGCCGTTAGCCATCAAGGTCTCAATGAAGGTCACCATTTCGTGGATGTATTCGGTGGCGTGTGGGCGATCATGAGGATGCAGAACGTTTAGTTCGTCCATCGCTTCAAAGTAAACCGTCTCCCATTTCTTGGCCACCTGAGGTTCGCTGAGGCCTTCTTGGTTGGCGCGGTTTATGATCTTGTCGTCAATATCGGTGACGTTGGCCACATGGTGGACTTGAATGCCGCGCCATTCGAGATAACGCCGCAACACATCATAGGTGAGGGCTTGGCGGGCGTGCCCTAAGTGAGGGTGATCGTATACGGTTGGCCCGCAGGCGTACAGTGAGACTTTGCCCGGCTCCCGCTGAGGTAGGGGCCGCACCGTTCTAGTGAGCGTGTCGTATAAGCGGATCATTGGTTCGGTGCGGTGATTGGGCGGTGGGGTATTGTGCGGTGGGGTCATTGGGTTGGTGGGGTATTGTGCGGTGGGGTATCGCCCAATGTGTCTAGTTTGATACCGCAACTGTTGGCTAGTTCCGTCAGAGTTTGCGGCGCGGTTGGGTCGTCGCCGCCTTTGAGAATAGCGGAGGCTAGGGCCACAAGTTGCTGTTTTGCTTGCGGTGCGTTGAGGTCGTTTTTGAGGGCATCACGCAGGTTATTTGCGTAAGGTCTGGGGTCTGGGCCGTTGTTTTGGCGCGCCGCGGCTAGCAATATTTCCAGTTCGCGGGATCCAACTGCGATGTCTTCGTCATGCCATTCCCAGTCTTCGCGGTAATGGTGAGACATCAAGGCTAAGCGGATGGCTCGGGGGTCGGCGTGTTTGGCTAGTTCGCTGACGAAGACTAGATTGCCGAGCGACTTCGACATTTTTTTGCCGGCATAGGCGACTAGTCCGCAGTGCATCCAGTGGCGCACGAAGGTCGTGCCGGTAGCGGCTTCGCTTTGTGCTTGTTCGCATTCGTGGTGCGGGAAGATCAGGTCGGTGCCGCCGCCGTGAAGGTCTATGGTCGTGCCGAGCAACCCCATCGCCATGGCACTGCATTCTATATGCCAGCCAGGGCGGCCTGGTCCCCAAGGAGAATCCCAAGATGGTTCGTCGGTTAGTGATGGTTGCCACAGAACGAAATCCAGAGGGTTGCGTTGGCGCGGGTCGTGGGGGTGGCCGCCTCGCTCGGCAGCTAGGTTGAGCATCGTGTCGTGGCCGTAACCGCACAGCGAGCCGAACCTCGCGAAGGTGGACACATCAAAAAAGGTTGCACCTTGGGTCGTGTAGGTGTGGCCTTTGCGTTCGAGTTGCGAGATCAGGTTGATCATTTCGCTTACCCATTGTGTTGCGTGCGGTTCTGACGCTACCGGTCGGGTGTTGAGGGCTGCCATATCGCTATGAAAACGGGCGGTTTCGGTTTTCGCTAACTCCAAAAAGTCGACTCCTAGCTCGCGGGCTTTGCCGAGAATGCTGTCGTCAACATCGGTGATGTTGCGCACTAGGGTCACTTTGTGGCCACGTTCCTCGAGTTGTCGTATCAACAGGTCATACGTTAGGTAAGTGTTGGCGTGACCGAGATGAGTTGAGTCATATGGCGTGATGCCGCAAACGTAGATTGTGACGGCTCTGCCTGGTTGAAACGGGACGATCGAGCGGCGCGCGGTGTCAAACAAATGCACACCGCAACCGTAGCGCCCCCGGCAGGAATCGAACCTGCGACGCACGGTTTAGGAAACCGACGCTCTATCCACTGAGCTACGGGGGCTGCTGCCAATCCCAAGCATTCGCAACGATAGCGCCAACGCAAGCGACCGCGTTACACACCGCGCCTGATGTCACACTCCTTAGCTAATATGGGCCACATGTGGAATACTTTGCCAAAAGACTCGAATCGCGTACGGAGTGTGAGATGAGATTAGACTTTGAAGGAAAACAGCATGTCTACGGCCATCACTTGACCGTCCCCATATCGCCTTTGGTGGTCGACAAAAGCAAATCGCTTCAGCCTCAAGGCGTGGAACTTGATGCCGACAATCTCATTATCCAAGGCGACAATCTTTATGCACTCAAGGCTCTGATGCCGAAATATGTTGGAAATATACAGTGCATTTATATTGATCCTCCATATAACACAGGGAATGAAGATTGGATCTACAACGACAATGTCAACAGCCCACTACAGAGGCAATGGCTCGCCACGCAAGCACCAGTTGACGGCGAAGATTTAGAACGCCACGACAAGTGGATGTGTATGATGTGGCCGAGGCTGCACCTGTTGCGCGAGTTGTTATCGGAAGACGGCGTGATATTCGTGTCAATCGATTCAAATGAGCAACATCACTTGCGTATGATGATGGACGAGATCTTCGGAGAAGATAATTTCGTTAACAACTTCGTGTGGGTTAACAATCTAAAGGGTCGACAAATATCTGGATACGGAGCGGCAGGAACTCACGAATATATCCTTGTGTATGCGAAAGAGGTTAGTCAGTTGGCTCAATTCCGCAATTCCGTCAATCTCCTGAAATCAATGATGCCGACGATTTATCGGAACGTGAGGTATGACGTGCATTCAGATGAGTTGGGTGATTATGTAGTCAAGAATGAGTTACACAATACAAATTCAAAGTTCAACGAGGTTACACGACCCAATCTAGTCTTTGACATTTATTATAACTCGAAAACACAAGAAGTGCGGTGCGAAGATGTCAGTGAACAACATCTACACCTTGGATTTGCAAAAATTCCGCCAAAACTCAACAACAGTGACAGAGCCCGTTTCCACGCTTGGAGATGGAGTAGATCTAAAGTCATACGAGATAGCCACGATCTTCATTTTGCAATTGATAGTAATGAAAATATAAGAGTATACACGAAAGTGCGATCATACGACGATACGGCTTTCAAGGATATCATTACGGACATCAACACAACTGTGGGCAAAAAAGACCTTGAAGCGTTACTCGGCAACAATCAATTTGAGTTTCCGAAACCGGTCAACTTAATCAAACTCCTTGTTTCGTTGTGCAATGATGATGCTGTCGTCCTCGATTCATTTGCTGGTAGCGGCACAACCGCCCAATCCGTGGTGGAACTCAACAAGGAAGATGGCGGCAACCGAAAGTTCATTCTTGTAGAACTTGAGGATTACGTTGACCGTATCACTGCTGAGCGTATTCGTAGGCTCATGAACGGAACACCCGGGTCTTTCAGTTACTGTACATTGGGCAGTCCCGTCTCAATCAGCGATTTGCTCAGGGGTACTAGTTTGCCTAGTTACGCAGATATGGCGGCTTCAATTTACTACAATGCGACTGGCGAAGCATTAGATACGTCTTCAATCGGGCATTTTGATGATCGTCCGTTCCACAGGTCTGTGAAACGTGATTATTGGATGCTCTACCGTCCAGACCTTGATTGGTTGAGGAGTGGGAACTCGGCGTTGACGATGGCAACGGCAGAGCGAATCCACAATAACGAACGCCCCGCCGTGGTGTTTGCATCTCATAAGTATCTGTCGCAAAAGCACCTATCAGAAATGAATATAACTTTCTGTCAAATTCCGTATCCGACTGCGAAAGTGAACCAAAGTGGAACTTAAACGATATCAAGAAAAAGCATTAGAAAGGCTTTCAGATTTTTTGCGTTTACTAGAAAATGCGCAAGGTTCAATGGAAGTAGCGTGGGGTAAGCTCAATTGGGAAAACCGGGTACCGCAACCTTATACGCGTTTTGACAGTGCGAAACGCCCTATCCCTCATGTATGCATGAGTGTGCCCACTGGCGGAGGCAAGACTCTAATGGCTGCGGAATCTCTGGTTCGCATGAACAGACTAAATGGCTTGGTTCTTTGGATGGTGCCTAACACTGCAATTTATGACCAAACGAAACGGGCGCTATGGACGAGGGAACATCCGTATCGTCAAGTCTTGGAACGTGCTAGTAGTGGGCGCGTAAAAATGTTGGAAAAACATGACAATTTCCACAAAGAGGATGTGGAGCATTTCTTGTGTGTAATGTTAGTGTCGCTGCAAGCCGCGAACCGCAGGAACAACAAAGAGTTCTTGAAGATGTTCAGAGAGTCGAGCAAATACTCCAGTTTTTTCCCCGATGAAGACGATGTTGATGCAATTGCCAGACTTGTTCATGATTATCCGAGTTTGGAAAAGGGAGTCAATGACAGACCTCTACGTACACTCGCAAATGTTTTCAAGTTATGCAGGCCAGTCATCATTGTTGACGAGGCGCACAAATCTTATGGGCGCAGTTTAGATGCCATCAATGAGATGTGGCTCAATCGCTTCGACCCTTCGCTTGTGTTGGAATTTTCAGCAACACCTGATGCTCACAAGAGCAATGTGTTAGTCAACGTTCGCGGGGCAGATCTAAAAGAAGAGCAGATGATCAAACTTCCAATAGAAGTTGCTGGTCACGGGGACACTTCCTGGCAACAGGTTCTGTTGAAGGTGGATGCTCAATTGTCGCGTTTGTCTGAAAAGGCAGAACTATTGGGGCAGAACCGCGGGCGGTATATACGTCCGATGGTACTTGTTAGGGTATCCCGAACGGGCAAAACCCAACGGGATGCCACCCATCTACATGCCGAAGATGTCCGCGAATACCTTACCAACACAATTGGTGTCCCAGCACGGGAAGTCCGCGTCCAATCAAGCGAGACTAAAGAACTCAAAGGTGAAAACCTTATGTCCCCTTACAATCAGGTGCGCTGGATTATCACCAAAGATGCACTGAAAGAAGGCTGGGATTGCTCAAATGCTTACATCCTTGTTCTGCTTGACCACACCAGCGCAAAAATAACAGTCACACAGATGATGGGTCGAGTGCTCCGGCAACCGCAAGCACAACTGACTGGCATTTCAGAGTTGGACAGGTGCTACGTTCACTGTGGCGATACATCCGTTGACATGGCCGTGGCACATGTTCGCGCCGAACTGGAACAGGAAGGTTTCGGAGATCTTGCACCCCAGGTCGTAAGTTCTTCGACCGTCACCAACAAGGTTATAGCAACCCGCCGTGCTGAACACACCGCCGACTTGGCCCGTCTTCCTCAAGTCTTAACGAAAGGCAACACCGAAATCGAATACGAACAGCACATTCTTGCCGAACTCGATTGGGAGGCACTCAGTGTCCCAGACCCTAGTGATTGGGGGCACTTGTCGCCAGTAGTGAGGACAACCGTTTCTTTAGTTGACTTTGACCAAGGCGAAATTGCTAAATCTCGCGCACTAGGTGACCCTGTTGCTCGCAGTGCTAATGGTGATTTTTCTATGGATCTAACATGGTATGCGCGACAACTCGGAAACGTGATCCCAAATCCTTGGCAAGCTGCTCGTCTAATTGATCGCGCAACGGCAAGCCTCCGAAAGATCGGTTATGATGATGAGTGGATACATGATCGGCGGGCATCATTTTTGCTTCATCTCGCCAACCATTTGGAGCGGCAAATAGATGACCAAGCAGAGCAAGTGTTTTTGGACAAACTGGCAACCGGAGACATTAGGTTCGATATGGAAGTACCTTAACCTTAACTAGCGATGCCCGAGGGAACGCTAGGTTTCGGGGGTTTCGGGTTCTTCGGTGTCTGTCGCTATGTGATAGCCGACGCGGGGTTGGGTGATGATATAGGTGGGGTTGTTGGCGGGGTCGTCCAATTTGTGCCGCAACCTTTTGATGATGTCGCGCACCAGCCAAGGTTCTCCAACTCGCTCAGGCCCCCAGGCTCGCTCTAGTATTATGTTGTGCGTCAAGACTTTGGGTGCATTGGCAGCTAGCTCATGGAGCACCGCGTATTCAGTTGCAGTCAACGAAACCGGTACGCCGTCCTTGGTGACCTTGCGGTGGGAGAAGTCAATGGTCAACCCGCCAACATTGTAAGGCCCGGCCGGCAACTCAGACTCTGCGGTTTGGCGACTACGCAACGCTGCTCGGAGTCGTGACGTTAGTTCAATTGGAGAGAAAGGTTTCACTAGGTAATCGCTAGCTCCCATATCCAATGCGTTCGATACGGTCTCATCGTGGTTGTGAGCCGAAAGAAAGATGACTGGCACGTCCGCGATCTTGAAGACAGCCTCCATTACTGCAATGCCGTCGCTCCCTGGCAATACCATGTCAAGCAAAACTAGGTGCGGTTTTTCCCACGCCATAATCCGAGGTACGTCTTTGGGATCGCTTGTTAATATTGGCGCGTATCCTTCCTTTTTCAAGATGTCTCGCACGTATCTAAGGGCTTGGGGGTCGTTGTCAACCGCTAACACTCGCAGTTGCCTAGAGGTCGTTGCACGGTAACGCCGAGAAACCATATTCGGGTTGCCGTTGTTTGGTGGTGTGGCAACGGGCAAGGTAAAGATAAAGCGTGTGCAGTCACTCGGGCGGTCGTTTTCTACACGGATGTGGCCTCCGTGGGCTTCCACTATTCCTTTGCAAATGGCCAGGCCAGGCCCGCCCCAAGTACGATCTTTGGACGTTCGGAAATATTTGCGGAACAAGTTCGACATCATCTTTTCAGGAATGTTGGAGCCGACAGACTCAACAGAGGCGGCTACTTGGCTTCCCTCTAGCCTTGCCTTCACCACGATTGTTGAGGTACCGTGCGTAAAGCGAACCGCGTTGCTGAAAAGATTCATCAGCACCTGCACGATGCGCCGCCGGTCGGCCATTATCCAGGGCAGACCTGTGGGCAGTTCCACCTCAATGCTGAAGTCGCCTTCGCCGAGAAATCGGGTGCGGGCTTCTTCAACGAGAGGTTGTAAGTTTGTCGGTGTTGGAGAAACGGAGAGCGACCCTGTCTCGATTCGTGCCACATCCAAAAGATCACGGAGCAGGAAACGCATCTGGTCTGATTGGTCACGAATAATGTTCAAAAACTGGGTTCTTTCCAAGGGGCCGAGTTCTTCTTCAGATTCCAAGACGGTGGCTACGGCACCTTTGACCGCCGCTAAGGGTGCCCGAAGTTCACGGCTTACCATCGCCAAGAAATCGGCTCGTAAGCGCTCTTGTGCCTCTAACGGTGTCATGTCTTGCAAAGTGATCAAAACGGTCGTTACTTGGTTGTTCTGGGTTTGGAATGGAGTGGCGTTGATCAAGACGTTCACGAGTGTTCCACCAACAACTCTCAAGGTGATTTCTTCGGCCCAGATGGTCTTGCCGTCTTGAACCGAATCGGCGATATGGGTACGTGTTATCGGCAATTCTTCGCCGTCTGGTCGCAGAAAGGTCACCCTTTCCAATAGATCGTGTGGCGGCTGCTCATGGTCTGTGTCATGAAGCAAAATTCGCATGGCTTCGTGGTTGACTAACTCGGGAACTCCAGTCACGAGGTTGAGCACAACCACACCCACTGGGGAAGTGTCAACGAGTTTATCCAAACCCTCTTTGGCTTTTTGAAAGTCATAAAATAAACGGGCGTTGGTGACCGTCATTGCTGCTTGAGCAGCGAACATTATCAGAATCTCTTCATCGGCATCAGTGAACTCACCGCTGTGGTCTTTGTCGCCGAGAAAAATCTGGCCAATGTGGATACCCCGATGGTAGAGAGGCACCGACATAAAGGGTAAAGTGTTTTCGTATCTTGGGGGTTCCCAATCCGTGATACCGCGAGCTCGGACGAAGGTGACCAAATCGGGGATCCTCAAAGGATTTTTGATCTCGGTGAACAGATCAAAGATTTGACGTGTTTTGGGTCGTTCCCAGAGTTCCAGACTTTCTTCCCTCGTCAACCCAGATGACAGGTACTCCTGGGGGCGGAGTTGGTCGTCCATTAGCACCATTACTCCGGTGCGCGCAGCGGTTAAGGAACGAGCCGAATCCAAAACGCATTGGATCACTTCGTGAAAATCTAGACTCTCGCTGATGCGCAGGCTTACTTCGCGTAGGCGCAGGAGTCGGTTCCTTGTGGGTTGAGCATTATGTGGTCTTGTGTGTTGAATATCCATAGTGTCTGCAGGTGGTCGGTTGCGGGTTTGGGGCTTTATTATACAAGGGTTCATACAAGAAAAACTGATTTTCTCATAATTCCGATATGAAACCGGTTTGCTCGCACTAACGCATTCAGGCAAATGGGGTTAGACTAGTTAGGCTATACTTGAAACTACTGATTAAGGTCAGCCGTTCTTTAAGCTACGTTTTCACCGTCAACTTAGGATTTTGTTAGGTGCCCGAGGCCAATTGCTCCCAAGTTTTTTCAAAAAAGCAAACTCTAGCATTGCTGACCGTAGTTGTAATGATCTTCGGCGTGCTCGCGCCGGTGTTGCCAGCCTATGCACAGGCGCCACCGCCGCCGAACCCGCCGACCCAAGACCCGGATCCAGAACTGCCGAACATAGACGGCGCGCTGGATGCGACCTTCGTGGGCAACAACGAAACCGTCGGCAACAACGAGAACCTCAACGACGGCAGGTTCGTCACCAAGTTCACAATC
>Ga0209020_1001164_pt1 | contig 28338 bp, 23 predicted proteins | sample PinacodermBB_FD_187298 | JGI IMG/M metagenome (GOLD analysis project Ga0209020, IMG submission 187298) | Host-associated microbial community of the marine sponge Aplysina aerophoba from Gulf of Piran - sponge pinacoderm, lysed by bead... | ecosystem: Host-associated > Porifera > Sponge >... | reverse complement strand
GAAAGCGTTCGGTCGAGCGGTGACGAGCTGTTTTCGTTGTCTGCCTGACTTTCTTTCCTGACTGCCGCCGACACCCTGGCCGCTGCCGTGAACCGTTGCCCGGAGTTTGCGCCCGCGCTGAATGCGCAATCGTGCCGACCCCGCTTTCCGCCGCGGTGGCATCCGTGCTCCGATGACGACAGGCTGCCATCCGGCCACGGGCCTGCGGATAGGCCGGGACGAGGGTCAGCGGTTGAGCGTCCGTTTCCAGCCCTTCCGGAGCGGGCAGAGCCAGATGTCCTTCTTCGGCTTGTCGGGCTTGTTGTACCGGTCGTAGCGGCCGCGCCCCTTGGTCGTTCCGACGCGGATCCAGCCTGACGCACGATAGACGCCGCCGCTGTGGCGCGGAATCTCCACGAACGTCTCGCAGAGCACGGGCGTGGTGGCGTAGCGCGCGGTCCAGTCCTCGGGCAGCCGCCTGCGGACGAGCGAGAGGATGTGGGACCCCAAGTTCGGAATCACCATCCATGGAAGGATCAGGAACCTTGGATTGTCGACCACGAGGGGGAGGTTCTTTTCGCGCAGCTCCGACGTCCATCCGATGAAGGCGTCCCTCGGCGCCAGCCTCCATGCGGCGGTCGAGAAGCCGAGCATGGCCAGCGGCCTGCCGTTCCGGTCATGGACCGCGTAGCGCATCTGCGCGCCGACGAGGCGCGTGTATCCGAGATAGTGGTAGCGGGCGACGAACTCGTTCCAGAGCTTGCCTTCTCGGGTGCCGCCCGCGACGATCCGGATATCCAGCGGACGGACCTCGTCGAGGGTCTTCGGGCTGGCGGAGGGCGGCGGGTCGGTGTCCGGACCGAATACGATCGGCTTGAGGACGGGCGGGGCCCGGGACGGCGGCGGCAGCTCGATGATCCCGTCGCGGTGCATCGACAGCATGGTGACCCTCGCCATCATGGACTTCAGGCCGCCGTCGGGCTTCACCCAGCCGACGCGGCGGCAGAAGGCGCTGGCGATGGCGGACCGGGTCGGCTCCGTCGCGATCAGTTCGCGCATCAGCTTCATCTCGGCGGCGGTGAAGTCACGGCCGTGGTAGCGGCATTCGACCTCGTCGACCGCGGCGGCGCCTCGAAGGCCCGCTTCCTTTCCTCGCTTATCGACCATGGCAGCCAGGGCGACAGGTCGGCGGGCGGGCAACCGCCGTTCTCCGCGCAGGCGTCAAGCCGCGCCCCGAGCTAGCGCAGGACGTCGAGACCGTTCCTCGCGACCGTGCCGAGGACCGTGTACATGACCGCCGATGGCCGGGCCCCTGAGGGCTTTCGCCGACGTTGTTGTCCATGGGGACCCCGGGATGGTCGACGAACACGCACAGCCCCTCGCGTCGGTCGGGCAGCGAGCGCAGGGGCCTGGCCTCAACCGCCGTTTTCCGAAGCGCCCCCAGCTGGCGCTCGGCGTCCGCGAACAGCGCGGCGACCGCGCTCTCCAGCTCGGCCGGCGCCGCCTGGAACCCCGAGCCGGACGGCGTTCAGCCGGTAGATTTCCGCGATCCGATAGATCCATTCATCCCTCCTCTCCGCCAGCCGCTGCCCGCCCTGCCGCGCACTTCAGGAAATCGCGCCTGGCGTGAGCCCGGCAGAAGCACAGGACGACGACGGCGGGCGGCAGGCGCGTCAGCTTCCTGTACACGCTGTAGCGGTCGCAGACCAGATGCACCGGGCCCCGGCCGCGTCGGGAAACAGCTTCGCGGCGGCCTCGGTGCCGCGCGCGGTCGACATGAAGATGACATCGCCGCGTTTGCGCTTCAAAAGGCCGTTCTCGAGCAGAGCGACGAGCAGCATGCCGCTTGAGCACCCTCCGGAGAACTTGACCAAGCGGGGTCGCGTACCGCGGTGCTTCGACCGGTAGCGGAAACGAAACTCCTTCGAGGGGTCATGCCGGGGCGGAGGTCTGCGCAGGCATTGGGAGAGGGTTAATCTGGTATGAGCAACCACATTAAATAAAGCAATTGGCGGTTCCCTCGTTCACGGTATTTGGGGAACCCCGGCACGATTGCGCATTCAGCGCGGCGCGCGCTCCGGACAACTGCTCACGGCAGCGCCCAGGGCATCGGCGGCAGTCGGACAACACGGATCGTCACCGCTGAACCGAACGCATACTTGCGCCTAATAAATTTGGCGAAGTCTCAGCCATTTGATTCACATCTGGATTATGCGCGCGATATATTTTTTTGCCTTGGGGATAACACGGGCCCACCGCCATGGCATGCTAGTTGAGAATCGGATCGCCATTAACGGGAGCCTGCCGCCATGGCCCCGCGAATCGCCGCCCTCAAATCCACGACGTTCCTGGGCCGGCGCTTCACACGGCGGCAGACCGCCGACATCTAGGCGTCCGCCAGGAACTCGACGCCCATTTCAACCTGATCGCCATGGCCCGCCTTTTCTCCAACCATGGCGACGGCATTCAGGACGAGATGGACGAAAGCGACCGGCCGCGAATGAAGACGAACTCTGCGAACGCGCTGGCCATGCTCCCTCAACCATGAGGAGAAGATCCTCAAGCACGCGGTCTCGCTCGCCGATACGGTGGGTCGCGCGGCGGCTTCGATCCTGGCCGTCCGGGCGCGGCTTCGACCGGGACGGTCGTTCCCGCGCTGATCGAGAAAGCCCGTCGGAAAGTGGAGCCGAAAACGGTAGTGGACAACATAAATCGGAACTAAAAAGGAGCCTACACAGATCAAAACGGGTCGAAGAGGCCAATGTGTAAGTGCGCGGCTTTAAGGGAATGACGGCGAATCGTTAAGGAAATGCCATTGCCTGTAGCCGCCCGGCAGCGCTCGGAATCGATTCGGCCGCCGCGTCCGCTTGCCCGGGTCGGCGTCTTCGAGCGCCCGTCGTCTCAACTGAGCCTACGCGAACCCGAGATTGCTCGGGCCAGTTCGCCCGGTCTTAGCCGAGTCGGCGCGCGAGGACGCTGCATCGTTTTTTTTCGCAACGCGGCGAGAATTCGAGCACGGCCCCGAACCGATTGACGAAATTTGCCCGCCCGCCGATGGTTCAATCACTGGCTCTCGTCCTGTTCCGATGAATACTCCTGCGCAACCATATCGACCGCCACCGGCGTGGACCCGGGATTGACCGGCGTCAATGCGGCCGTATCTTCCGAAGACGGAGCCGAGCGAACCGTCATCCTGAAAAATGCATAACCCGCCAGCATCGAAACGAGGACAAGTATGTAGATGAAATACCCCTTGGCGCCGAAAGTCTCCATCATCCAGCCGACGAGAATCGGGCCGCCGATCGCGCCGATGCCGTGGATGAATATCAGCCCTCCGGCCGCGGCGGCCATGTCCTCGTGTCCGATGAAGTCGTTGGTGTGCGCAATAATCAGCGAGTACAGCGGGTGGGTGATGCCGCCGATGGCAAATCCGATTATCAGGAGAGCAATAAAATAGTCGCCGAAAACTATTCCAGCGATCGATGCCGCGGCGCAAGCCGTGGAGTTCAATGCAATTAGTAAGCGCCTGTCCATGCGATCGGAAATCCAGCCGATGGGAAATTGGCAAAGCAGTCCGCCGAAAGTCGAAATCGCGACGAAGAGCGAAATCTCGGCGACGCTCATGCCGGCTTCGGTTCCGTAAACCGAGCCCATCCCCCACAACCCCGCGAATGTGGCGCCAAGTAGAAGTGAACCTATGCATCCGAGCGGCGAAACGCGATAGAGTTCGCGAAGCGTCATGGGCTTCGAGGTATGAAAGACCGGAACCGGCGAAACAGAAAGCAGAATCGGCGTAAAGGAAATCGAAACCAGCACCGACGCAATGACGAATAGAAAATAGCCCGACGGGTCGCCTAGATTGAGCAGCGCTTGCGCCGAAACGATTCCGAACAATTGAACTATGAGATAGATCGACAGCGCCATTCCTCTATTTCGATTCGACGCGCTGTCGTTCAGCCAGCTTTCCGCGACGACGTAAACGCCTGAAAAGCAAAACCCGACGGCAATGCGCAGCAGTATCCAGACAACATAGGACGGGAACGCCGCAAACAATATGAAGGTCGCGGAAATCATGGATGCGAGAGCGGCGAACACCCGGACGTGGCCGACGCGCTTGATCATTGCCGGCGCGAGCCTGGAGCCGCCTAGGAACCCCAGGAAGTAGCCCGCCATGACGAAGGACATCGTACTTGCCGAATAGCCTTCAAGCGCGCCTCGAATACCAAGCAGCGTAGCTTGCATTCCGTTGCCGAGCATCAAGAAAAAAATGCCGAGCAGGAGTGCCCAGGATTGACCGACGAATGCAGCCATGTTCGAGCCGCCTTGTAGTTGATTCGCAACGCAGGCATTTGAATGGCTTGCCGACAAGCCGTTATCCAAAATACGACTATTCCGCGTCGTTTTTGGCTATATTGAAAAATTCTTCGAGCGTTCCATGGCTGCGGCTCGCGATTGCGTCAATTCGGCCGAACAAGCTGCAATTCAGGCAGGCATTGCCCGGGCGAAAAAGGATCATTCAAGAAAAAGCAGCATGCTGTCGCCGTAGGAGTAGAACCTGTACCGCTCCCGAACGGCGTGCCTGTAAATCGAATGCGCGCGTTCGAGTCCGGCGAGCGCCGCTACCAGGATGAACAGCGTCGATTTCGGCAAATGGAAATTGGTAAGCACGGCGTCCGCGGATGTCGCGCTGTACCCCGGCTTGATGAAGATGCTCGTCGGTCCCGACCAAGGCTTGATCACGCCGCGCCGGTCGGCGGCCGATTCCAGAAGCCGAAGCGAAGTCGTTCCGACGGCAACGACGCGTCCGCCCGAAGCCCGCGCGGAATTTATCTTCGAGGCGGATTCCGAAGTGATTTCGCCCCATTCTGCGTGCATTTCGTGATCGCCGATTCTTTCAGTCTTGACCGGTAGAAACGTTCCTTCGCCGACATGGAGGGTGACAGGCGTAATTCCGACGCTCCTGCGCGCGAGCCCGTCCAAAAGCGCGCTGTCGAAATGAAGCGACGCCGTGGGCGCCGCAAACGCGCCGGGACGATCCGCGAAAACGGTTTGATAGTCTTCCCGGTCTTTCCGGTCGACCTTTCGGCGCGACGAGATATAGGGCGGCAGCGGGGCTTTACCAAGCAAAGCGAGCGCCTCGTCGAAAGCCCCGCCCGACAAATTGAAGCGAATGACGACATCCGATTCGCGCCTCTCGACGACAGTCGCCCGAAGCTCGCCGCCAAATTCCAGCAGGTCGCCGTCGGAAATTCGCCGAAGCGGCTTGGCCAGGGCTCTCCATTCGCCGTTTCCCATGTCTTGTACGAGGTTCAGCGAAATCTTGACCTTGGTTTCTCGGACGCGGAGGCCGTCCAGCGCGCCGGGCACGACTTTCGTATTGTTCACGACCAGCCTGTCGCCCGGCTCGAGGATTTCCGGAAGCATGCTAACGCGCTCGTCGCGGAAATCGTTGCCTCTAACGACCAGCAATCGAGCGGAGCTGCGAGGCCTGGCCGGTCGAAGCGCAATTAGCTCGTCGGGGAATTCAAAGTCGAAATCGGACAGGTTCATCTGCTGGACGGCTCGACCACTTTGCTCAACAAGTCGCGAAGAACGCCGGGGAACAACCCGGAAGCGGGATTGACGGTTATTGTCGGGGTTCTGCTGTCGCCCTTGATGGCGTAATTGAATGCGACGATTCCTTCGCCTTTGCGCTTGCCGAAAATTTTCGGGATGAACTCGAGCTGCTCCAGGATACCGTTGATCAAATAAATCGGCGTAATGACGCCTTTCATGCTTATCAGGGATTTTTCGTTATTTATGCCGCCGGAATACGTCAGGCCGATCGAAGGCCCCGTGGCGCTGCCTTCGCGAAAAACGATGCCGGATTCAACGATCGTGAAATCTCCCTCGATCGACTGAAATCTTATGCCGTCTCCGTCAAGCTTCTCCAGCAGCCCTACGACGCTGATCAAATCGAGGATTCGCCCGAGCAGCGGCATGCCGACCGCGCGCGCGTTGGAGATTTCGAATCGTCCGCTCGACTGCCCTTCGCTTTCGTCGGGCGCTATGCTCGCCCTGAGCGTGCCGCCGTAGAGTTTTTCCAGAATATTCGCGGCCGCCAGCACCGCGCCTGCGTTCCTGGCCGCCAAGTCAACTCGCGTACCATGCCGGGACTCGGAAAGCGCAAGCTCAATTTCCTCCCTTCCATTGACCGATCCCGTCATTCTGCCCCTTATCGCCTTCCCAACCGTGATGTTGCCTCGAACATCGGTTAGCGCGACTTCGTCTGAATAAATGAGCTTGTCGAGCTTAAGCGCCACGGGAGTGCCGGCGCCCGACGAGCCTTGTCCGGACCCGAAATCGAATTCTCGAAGATCCAGCACGCCCCCGCCGATGTCGACGGTCATGCGATTCCCTGAAAACGACATAGCCACCGGCGCGTCCAGCCATCTGCCGATTTTTACGCGAGTGAACTCGACGCGTTTCAGACTCCCCGCCGAATCGACTTCGAAGCCGCCATACGCGGAGAGGTTTCTCGCCTGGAATTCGAACGAATTCCGAGACCCGTCGTCGAGTAGCATCGAAATAATCTTGAGCTGGCCGCCGTCTTCGCGGCGCTTGCGCCATCCAATCGCCGGAATGGAAATCGCAACGCCCTCCAGTTCCGATGTCAGGACGACTGTCGGCGCCGGGTCGCTTGCAAAGTCGACGGTAAAATTCGCGGTCTGCGCGCCCTCGACGGCGTTTTTCGGCAAGTCGAGACCAAGTTCTCTCAACGTCGAAGCGGAAACCGGCATCGTGCCGGCGAAATAGCTATTGGCCGATTCGTCCTCCTCCATTCGCCTGTACCACTGCGCGGAAATCGGGATATTCCCGATGCTGCCGCTTCCAGACACGGAAATCTCCGCGTTGCTAACGTCAAAGTCCAAGCTTTCCGCGAAGAAATTCTTGCCTTGCGCGAAATTGTCGATCCGAATCTGGCTTCCGGTCCCGGATGCGGCGAAATCGATATCCGATGCCGCGAGGTCCGCCCGCAGCGGAAAATCAAGGATCGCCCGCCCTGTCGCGCGTCCGCTCGCGAAGTCCCTGGATATCCCCGACTCTTCGAGTAGATTTATCGGTTCGTGGTCCAATAGCGCCAATACGGAACCCAGCTCTCCTCCGAATTGGACAACCACGTTTGCTGAACTGTCGTCCCGATGGATGGAGGAAGCCGAAAACGATGATTCGGCCACGTCGACAATTCCCGCTCCGGGGACATTTACTACGCCGCTCTCCAGCGCCAGGACTAGGTTGTCCTGGGTAATTTCTCCATAGCCGGCGGCTCCGGCGATCGGCGGAAGGTTTTCCGCGATTCGCAATTCGTCGAGAAGAAAGCGCCACGTGAGAACGGCCTTGGTTCCTTGCCCGGGTTCGAAGCCTATCAAAGCGTTTACTCCCGACGCCTCGCCGCCCGAAGCGCGAGCCGCCACCCATTCCTTGCCGGAAGAAGCGAAATCGCTCGGCCACAGCGCCAGCACTTTCTCCAGCGAAAGCCGCTTGGAGGACACCTTGAGCGATCCCGCCACGCCGTTGTCCCCGGAACCCATCGTGCCGGCCGCCGCGAATTCATTCGATTCATGATCGGACAGGTTTCCGAAGAATTCCAGCGACGGGCGCCGAGGCTCCAGCCGGAAGTTCACGTGGCCGGACAAGCCGGAAAGCGCGGAGGCTTCGAGGCCGGGCCAGGTGAATTCGGCTTCGCGGAAATTAATTCCTCCGACAATTTCGCCGTCGCTATTCTCGGGGGCGAGCTTAACCAGCGCATACCCGTCGCCGGATAGTTTGAGAGATTCCGAATCGACGAGAAGTCGGGAGATTTCAGCTCGCGATTCCAGCGGATCGTAGGAAAAATCGAATTTTGCGCCGCTTAGGGGGATGTCCCTGTCGGCCGAATAGGAAAACGTTCCTTCCGAAATGCTCGCGCTCCCCGAGACCCCGGCGATCTTGCCGTCGTTCTGCAGGTTCGCCCGCGTTTCCACGCTTATCCGGGCGTCCATTCGCCTTGCCAGGCCTCTGAAATCCTCGCCCAGCGGCAGGTCGCCGACTTCGATGCCGCCGAGCCTGCCGCTAACCAGGACGTCGCCTCCGTCGTCGGCCGACAGAAAGCCGACGACCCCGCTAGCCAGCTTTCCTTCGCCGATCGAAACCTGGAACGCCATTTCGCCGGCGACGGTCGCGCCTCGATTCTCTACGATCAGGTTGCCGTTTTCGACCTGCCACGAGCGCTGGAGCGAGCGAATGTGAACATCCAGCTCAACCTCTTCAACCTCGATCGAATTCAGCATTGCCAGATCGCCGCTTCTGAAAGAATCTATGAAGTCGTTCAAAGTGTGCGATTCCGTCTCGGCATCGCTGTCGGAGGGTCGAACAGCTAGCGACAAGGTGCCGTCATCTTCCTGGACAATGCCCATTTGCAAATAGGGAACTCTAAGCGACCTCGGTATCAGCCGCCCGTTGACTAGCTGCGAGATTTCAAAGTCGGCCGCGATGGATGAAAGCGCCGCTATCCGCTCGCCATTGACGCTTATAACTTTAACGCCGTGCAAAAAAATCGCAGGCTTCATCGACTTCAAGTCGAGAAAAATCTCAAGGCCGTCGATTTCGAGAGATTCGTTTCCCAGATAAGCGTCGAGCCTGCTTACGATCCTTGACTTTAGCCAGTCCGGCGCCGGCAGCGGACCCGAGGCCAGGACCGCCGCGGCCGCTACGAGAAGGCCAAATGCCAGCGCAAGAATCAAGGCGGCGGCGTTAGCGGTCCGCGACAAGACTCTGGATATTACTTCTTGCTCGCCCATATTTCAGTTTTTCTCGGGCAGGTCCTCGTTTCGAAGGGCGGCCGAGGCTATTGTTGCGAGCGCACTATAACCCGTGCCATCGAAGAATCCTAACGAAAGACTGCGCGGCCTCTTCAGACGAGCGGATTCCCCAATTGGATCGCTTCGGCGCCTGCTGATTCGAAATTGCGGCATCGAATCTTCCATCCGCCCGCCGGCGTCCTTTCGAATGCCCGGATTTTCATGCGAGCCGCGCTCGGAGCGATTCGCTCAAAGTCGCGCAAACTCGACGCCTGAAGTCTCGGCGGGGCACCTGCCTTGTCCAAAATCGACGGTTGCGACCGTGCCGGATCGCTAAATGGCACGTAGTCTCCGCCCTCGCATGCACGCTGCGCCGATACGCAAAGCCTGACGCCGCATTGAGGAAGCTGTTCCTCCAAGGCGAAAATTTTTTGTCGCGCATCCTTCGATTTAGTGTTAAGCGTCGGTCAAGATTGGCTGGCGGGCGGTTGCCCTTTCGAAATAGTAGAATTAAATTACCGCCGGCCAGAAAAAGGAATCGAGGCTTAGAATAATGTTTGGCAATAAACCTAAACCCGGCGACGTCGAACGCCACCCGCAAACCGAATCCGAACGCGCTAGCAGGGCTGCTCAGATGACTTCGCCAGCACCGCAGCCGCCCCCCAAACCGGCTCCGCGAGGCAAATCAGGCGAACAGGGGCCGCCTTCCCTTTTGTCGTCCGACCTTTTTGTAAAAGGCAATATGAAATCCAAGCACGACATAAACGTCCACGGCCAAGTCGAGGGCGATATCGTTGCAAATGTGCTTACAATCGGTGAATCCGCAACGATTCGCGGCAAGGTTATTGCCAATGAAGTTATCGTAAACGGCCGGATTATCGGCGAACTGAGAGGAATGCGAATCCGCCTCAACAAGAGCGCTCGCGTGGAAGGCGATATCGTCCACGCAACGATCGCCATTGAAGCGGGAGCTCAGTTCGAAGGATCCGTCAAGCGAGCCGACGACCCGCTGGCGATGGACAAAAGCGCGCCGAAGGTTCCGCCGTCGATTCAGCCCGTTCGGCAGCCGTCCCAGGCCAAGCAGAACTAGAACGAAAAAGAGCCGGAATTTATTCCGGCGGAAGGCGCCGCGGGCGAATCTCGCGTTTCGCGGCGCGCGCTTTAGCGAATTATCGATGCATCGCCGGCTAGTCGGCGCTAGAGGCAAACTCGGCTCTGGATTTTCCGGCGACTTCGAGCGCCAGCGCGGTCTCCATGAACTTGTCGAGGTCGCCGTCCAATACGCTTTGCGTATTCGATGTCTCGTAGTTCGTGCGCAGGTCCTTGACCATTTGGTATGGCTGAAGAACATAGGAGCGAATCTGGTTGCCCCACCCGGCATCGCCCTTTTGCTCGTGGATTTCCTGAAGCGCTTCGTTTCTCTTGCGCAACTCCAATTCGTAAAGCCGCGATTTAAGGGCGTTCAGGCAGTGGGCGCGGTTCTGGTGCTGCGACTTTTCCGAAGAGGTAACGACGATTCCCGTTGGCAGATGCGTCATGCGAACCGCAGAATCGGTTTTATTGACGTGCTGGCCGCCGGCGCCGGAAGCCCTGAATGTATCGATCCTGATGTCGGCCGGATTGATTTCGATTTCGATGTCTTCGTCCACGACCGGAAAAACCATCACGCTTCCGAACGACGTATGGCGGCGGGCGTTGCTGTCGAATGGCGAAATCCGAACGAGCCTGTGAACTCCTGATTCCGTCTTCAGCCAGCCATAGGCGTTGCGGCCGATTATCTTGTAGGTAGCCGATTTCAATCCGGCTTCGCCATCCCGGTTCTGCGAAATCAATTCAATTTTGAACCCTCTGTTTCTCGCCCACCGCTCGTACATCCTGGTCAGCATCGCCGCCCAGTCGCACGATTCGGTGCCTCCGGCGCCGGCGTTAATTTCCAGAAACGCGTCGTTCGCGTCCGCTTCGCCGCCCAGCAGGGTTTCAAATTCCTTCTGCCCGGAGGATTTTCGCAGGTTGTCCAATGCCCTTGCGACTTCGCGTACGACATCTTCGTCCTCCTCTTCCTCGGCCAGCTCGATCAAGTCGATGTTGTCCGCAAGCTCCCTCTCCGCCGACTCCAAATAGTCAATCGAATCCGCCAAGGCCTGGCGGTCCTGCATGAGCTTCCTCGCCCTGCCGGGATCGTTCCAAACCTCCGGATTCTCCGCTTCGGCATTCAGTTTTTCCAGGCGCTCCTTGGCCGCTACGAGATTGATTCGCTGATTCAGCAATTTAAGAGACTTATTGATCGCCTCGACTGTGCTTTGGATTTCCGGACGCATTATTCACTTCCCCGCCGAGCCGAAGCAAAGGCCATTCCGACTCGCTGAATTCCGATATCGCTAGGAAGATACGGCTTCGAATGCCGTTCGGCAAGGTTCCGGCGCGCGGCGATCGATTTATCGGAGGGGCGAAAAGAGATCTTCAAGCGTCACGCGGGACGAGCGATCAAGGTGCAATCGGCGGCCTTGGCACGGCTAGTAGAGTCCTCCCGACGACATGGAGCCGAAGGAAGGTCGCTCGTTCGGCCATTCTTCGCTTCCGACCGGATTGTCCGCAGCCGGCGCATCGGAGACCGAGCCTCGTCCTCGCCGGTTCGAACCGGAATCGAGGACGAACGGAAGATCGGAGGAAAACGGGAATCCGCCGTCGACGATCCTGAGCGTCAATGCGTCCGACTCCGTTCCGATCCTGAAAAATTCTCGCACGACGTCGATTTCATCGCTGGAAGAGCTATTTTCGGCGAATTCGGAATCGTCGGCTAACTCGCCATTCCCGGTTCGCGGCGCGGATCTTTCCGTTTCCCGTGAATCGGCCGGTTTTCGCTCGGCATGCACGGGCCGGCCTGTCGCTCTGTCGATATCCACGAATACGCCGCCTTTCGGAATCTTGAAGTCGGACGTGCCGTACTTCCTAACGGCAGCCTTGATGAATCGGTCGAAAATCGGCCCGCACAGCGCGCCGCCGTAGGCCCGCCGCCCAAGGCTTCTCGGCAAATCGTAGCCGATATAGCATCCCGCTGAAATCTCCGGCGTATATCCTACGAACCACGCGTCCTTGGAGTCGTTCGTCGTTCCGGTCTTTCCAGCCACGGGAAAGTCGAGATCCACGTATCCCGCCGCCGTGCCTCGCGAAACGACGCCCTGCATCATGGAGGTTATCTGGTACGCGGTGACCGGATCGATGACGCGTACCCTGTTGGCCTCGACGCTAGGCAGCAGGCCGGGCTCCAGGCTCTTCGCCGAACAGTCCCGGCAGGATCGCTTGTCGTGGCGATAGATCGTGTTGCCAAAGCGGTCCTGCACTCTGTCCACGAGCGTCGGCTCCACGCGCTCTCCCCCGTTGGCAAACATGGCGTACGCCGCCACGATGCGGAAAAGCGTCGACTCCTGCGCTCCGAGGGAGTTTGCGAGATTGTGCTGCATTCTGTCGTAGACGCCGAAATTTTCGGCGTAGCCGCCGATCGTATCCATGCCGACTTCGTTGGCCAGCCGAACCGTCATCAAGTTGCGCGAGTACTCTATCCCCGTGCGAAGCGGAACCGGGCCGTAGAATTTTTCGCTGGCGTTCTTCGGCTGCCAGATCCCTTCATCGGTTTCGAGAGCGATAGGCGCATCCATGACGATGGTCGCCGGCGAGTACCCGGAATCCAGCGCGGCGGCGTAAACGAACGGCTTAAAAGTCGAGCCGGGCTGGCGCGTCGCCTGCGTCGCCCTGTTGAATACCGTCTCCTGATACGAGAACCCCCCCTGCATCGCCAGCACGCGGCCGTTGTTGGCGTCCATGGCCATGAACGCTCCCTGAACGTCCGGGACTTGACGCAATGTCCACGCCTGCCGGCCATTCGCGCCGGACTCTTCGCCGACGCGGGAAATGAAGACGATGTCGCCCGCATTCAGCAGATCCGCGACGGTAGCGGCCCCGTTGGACAACCCGCCGTCCAAATGCTTCTTCCGCTTCCAATGCCCGGACGGCCCGCTCAAGCGAATCGCGTCCTGAGAAATCGACGGGTCGACGCCGAGCAGAACGGCATCGGCCTGCAAGGCTAGAACCACGGCGGGATGCCAGCCTTCGATGTCCCTCGGGACTCGCGCCCTTCGCAATGCGGCCGTCCACAGATTCCTGTCCGCTAGGACGTCGCTTTCAAGGCGAATGCCGGTTCCTCGCCAAACTCCGATTTTCCGATCGAACTTTTCAAGCCCCTCTCGAAGAGCGGCCGTCGCAATATCCTGCATCTCCGGATCCAGGGTCGCGCGAATCGAAAGGCCGCCGCCGAAAAACGCATCGGCGCCGAAATCGTTCGACAATTGCCTGCGAATCTCGTCGGTAAAGTAGCCCCTGGGCGGTAGAGACGATCGAAAGGACTCGAAATCGCCGTTCTGCACCGTTCTCAAGGGGGCATTCATGGCTTCCGCGCCAGCCGCGGGGTCTAGAAACCGGTTCTGCACCATTTCGCTCAGGACGAAATTTCTTCGAGCAATCGCCCTGTCGGTCTGTCTGACGGGATGGTACGTCGAAGGAGCCTTGGGAAGCGCCGCGAGATAGGCCGCTTCCTCGGGCTGAAGCTCTTCCAGCGTCTTGTTGAAATAGGTTTGCGCGGCGGCCGCGACGCCGTACGAATTTTGGCCTAGGAAGATTTCGTTCAGGTAAAGCTCTAGGATTCTTTCCTTTTCGAGAACGCTTTCTATTCGCGCCGCCAAAATCATTTCTCGTATTTTGCGCGGCGCGGACCGTTCGCCTCCGAGCAGGAAGTTCTTCATTACTTGCTGAGTGATCGTGGATGCGCCTCGAATTTTACCGCCCCGCGCCGCCTCGATAGCCGCTTTGGCGATCCCGACCGGATCGAATCCCTTGTGCGTATAGAAGTGCTTGTCCTCGGCGGAAATGAATGCGTTCCTGACCAGCTTCGGGATTTCGTCGATCGGAGCGAACAGACGGCGCTCCTTGGCGAATTCGTCTATGAGCCTCCCTTCCCGAGAAAAAATCCTGCTGATCGTAGGCGGCTGGTACTGGGCAAGCTGAGAGTAGCTCGGCAGGTCGCTGCCATACGCATACACCAAGGCTCCCAAAACCCATGCGGCGCAGGAGAATCCGAGAACAAGCCAGTTCAAGAGGCCGCTTAAAATTGAAATTGCGAGCTTTTTCAAAAAATGTTTCCCTGGGGCCTAGCCTCTGAATATAGAGCGGAGAAGTCCCGAAATCCAACGATACCGACCGATTTCACGAGAAGTTGTCCGCATCAATGGCGCCAATCTGAATTTTTTTGTTGCAATTCGCTCGCGAAAGCATTTAATCAGTGGGTAAACCCGCGCGGCGGAAAAACCGTCGGCGGGAAATGCAGGATATTCGTTCCGCACCTCTGAATTAGCGCGCTGGCAATGTCGCGGCGGTTTTCCATGCCGACATTGCAAGACAGAATCGCGCACGGGTTTAATCGGTAGCGGGCGAAAAAACGGCCGCGTCGCGATTGCGGCGGCGGCGAAAGAAGATTGATGCGACCGAAGCGCGAATTCCATTCCGACCCCATGCCGCCGCGCGGCCGAAGATCGGTTGGCAATCGCCGGTTTGTTGATCCCAATAAGGACGCGTTAAGGAGCATGTTCGGAATTCGAGCGCTCTTCGCGCGGTTTGGAACAGAAAAATGCCATGTAATATGCTTATTGACGCCACGCACGAGGAAGAGACTCGCGTGGTCGTCACCGACGGGGACGGAATCATTGACTTCGATTTCGAATCCGCCAGCAGGCGCCCGTTAACGGGCAACATCTACCTTGCAAAAGTAACCAGAGTCGAACCGGCTCTGCAGGCCGCATTCGTCGAATACGGAAGCAATAGACACGGATTTTTGGCGTATTCGGAAATCCACCCGGACTATTACATTATTCCCGTCGCCGACCGGCAGACGACCGACAAGCCTAGAAGCGAGCCTCCGGATTCCGCACCCGGCGAGGACATTGCCTCGACCGGAGGCGCGCATGCCGAAACTCGCGCCCTTGACTCGTCCGGATCGCTTGAAATCGTAGAGGTCGAGTCATCTTCCGAATGGCCGGACAACAGCGACATCGAAGGAATGAGCGTTGTCGATAGCGAGCCGGGAGAAACGGGTCTGCTGGACGATGCGAATGCCGGTCGAGCCGCATCCTCCGAACCAGGCGTTGAGGCGGATGCCGAAAAGGCTTCCGAGCCGGATGAAGGCGATGCGGCGCGACGCGGCGCGACGGAGACTCAGAAGCGCCCCAAAAGGCATTCGAACGGATCGAAACGAAATTCCGGCCGACGTTCGCCCCAGTTCAATCGGAACTACAAAATCCAGGAAGTCATTCGCGTCAACCAAATTCTGCTGGTTCAGATCACTAAAGAGGAGCGAGGCAACAAGGGCGCCGCGCTGACGACGTACATAAGCCTGGCTGGACGCTACTGCGTTCTCATGCCGAATACGGCCCGCGGTGGCGGAATTAGCCGAAAGATCACGAATCCCGCGCATCGCAAGAAACTCAAGACGATCGCGGACGATATAGACGTTAAGGACGGCGCGGGACTGATAATTCGCACGGCGGGCGCTCAGAGAACGCGGCAGGAAATCCGTCGCGACAACGAATTCCTAATGCGTCAGTGGGACGAGATACGCGAGCTGACCCTGAAGTCGATTGCGCCCGCGCCGATATTCGAGGAAGGCGATCTGATCAAAAGGTCGATTCGAGACATTTATTCGAAGGATATCGATCAGGTCATTGTCGAAGGCGAGCGCGGCTATCGCATGGCCAAGGACTTCATGAAAATGATCATGCCGTCCCATGCGAGGAAAGTCAAGCAGCATACCGGCGACCTGCCGCTCTTCATGCAGCATGGAATCGAGGATATCCTGGCGGGAATGTTCGACCCGGTCGTGCAATTGCCGTCCGGCGGCTACATCGTCATAGATACGACGGAGGCTCTCGTCGCCATCGACGTCAACTCCGGTCGAGCGACCCGCCAGGGATCGGTCGAGCAAACGGCGCTCAAGACGAATCTCGAAGCTGCGGTGGAAATCGCGAACCAACTCAGATTGCGCGATCTGGCGGGACTGATCGTCATCGATTTCATTGACATGGAAGACCGTCGGAACAATGCCGCCGTCGAGAAGTGCTTTCGCGACAGCATTCGCAGAGACAGGTCGCGAGTGCAAACCGGCAGGATTTCCGAATTCGGCCTGTTTGAAATGAGTCGCCAAAGGCTGCGCTCGGGCATGGTCGAAGCGACGACCTCGCCTTGCCAAATTTGCAATGGCACCGGGTCCGTGAGGTCCGATACCTCGGTGGCTCTGGCGGTCCTTCGCGAAATGACCGCGCAGGCATCCAAGGAGAATGCGACCGACCTGCGCGTCAGGGCGCCGATCTCGGCGGTGAACTACTTGCTCAACGAAAAACGGGACAGCATCTCCGCTATCGAGGCCAAATTCGGCAGGAAGGTACGCATCGAAGCGGATCCCGCCCTGATTCTTCCGGAGTTCGTGGTCGAAGAGCTAAAGGGCAAGATACAGCCGGCAAGCCCCGATAATGTAATATCGATGACCCGGTCCGCAAGGAACGAACCCGCAAAGAAGGAATTTTCCGCCGACGAGCCAAAGCAGAAGAGACGGCGCCGCAGGCGCGGAAAGTCGGCAAGGCGCGAAGACCAGGATAGTTCAAATTCCGCGGCGCCCGCTTCGGCTTCCCTCGGCAGCCAGAGTTCGGAGTCGAGCGCCGCCGTTTCGGCTCCCGGCGACGAAGATTCTCGCATGGATGAAACAATTGCAAAACCACCATTGAAAAAGAAGGGACGCAAGGCAAGCCGCGTGGCCAACGACAACGCGGACGCGACCGCCGCCAAGTCGGATGCCTCGGCCGCATTGACTTCACCTAACCAGCAATCGGACGCGGCATCGACCGAAATGGTCGAGACTCGGGCCGAGCCGCGCAAGAAACCCGGTCGCGGTCGCCGAAAGGGCAGCGCGAGCACGGACGCGGAGCCGGAACCGGAACCGAATCTGACAGCCGAATCAATCGAACGCCCTGCCGAGGATAAAAAGCCGACTCCTAGAAAACCAAGATCAAGGAAGTCTCCCAAGCGAGCCGGCCAAGCCAGCGCGACCGGCGCCTCGGTCGAATCGATCGAGGGCGCTGCGATCGATGCTCCTGCTGCGGCCGCATCCGTCGGCGGCGCAAGTCCAAACGCCGAGAACCTGGAATCATCGGATGCCGGCGACACCGGCCCCTCCCCCGATTCCAGACCTCCAGCCAAGAAGGCCGGGAGAAGATCCAGGAGCCGAGCGAATTCAAGCAAAAAGGATGTCGATTCCGAAGCCGCCCCGGAAGCGCGCGCAGTCGAAAGCAGCGATACCGCGGGCGAATCCAGGAGAAATTTCGAAAACGCCGGCAAAGCGGAAGTTGCAGTGGAGCGCGGAATCGACGGCGGCGCGACTATTGAGGCTGGCGGCGATTCGAAAGGCAAGGAGGTCTCGAATTCCGGTCGACGAGGCTGGTGGCATTCGGGCCGAACTTCGAGCTAGGAAGAGGCCGACGAGAACGAATTGGCGCTAGCCGGCGCGAGCCTGCCGCGACTGCAGCATTCCGGTATCTTCGGAAAGTCTGCGATTGCAAGGAATAAACTCGTCGACCACGGCGGGCGCGAATCTGGCAGCTTTGGATATATCGGTTGCCCATAGGACGAGAGGAGAGACATTTGCCCCTAAAATTTTCTATTGCCGCGGCGCTTGCTCTATTTTTTACCGCAAATCCGGCAGCCGCCGAATTTTCAATTGAAAGCGAATCCGAACGTTCCTCCCTGCAGACCGAAATTCGCAGCTATCTGCTCGAAAATCCGGAAATCATTCTCGAAGCGCTGCAGATTTGGGAGCAGAGGCAGCAGTTCGTCAAGGAGCAGGCTCAGGCGTTCGTAGTCGAACAGTATTACGACGAGATATTTTTCGATGACGATTCCTGGGTCGGCGGCTCGCTGGATGGATCCGCGACGATCGTGGAATTCATCGATTACAATTGCGGGTACTGCCGAAGAGCCCACGACGACGTCCAAAGACTGATTTCCGATGACGGCGACATTCGCTTCGTCGTCAAGGAGTATCCGATACTTGGACAGGATTCCGAACTGGCCGCGCAATTTGCGATCGCGGTTCGCCGCCTGTACGGGGACGAAGCATACTGGTCGGTCCACGAAGCATTGATAACATTGGAAGGGGCCGCCGATATATTGGCGCTGGAATCTCTCGTCGACGAATTGAATCTCGATATCGAAGGGCTTGAAGCCGAAATGCTGAGCGACAAGGTAATGAGCGTAATCGAGACGAATCGCAGCCTGGCATTCGCACTGGGAGTAAACGGCACGCCCGGTTTCGTAATCGGAAAGTCCGTGCTTCAGGGCGTGCAGCCCTACGAAGTCATGCAAGACACCGTCGCCGCATGGCGATCCGCAAATTAATCTCCGGGGCTAGTCGCGATAACGCTATCATGGCAGCCAGCGGGAACAATAATAATCAAGAAGGCGGCAAGCCAGAAAAGGACTCGACGCGCCGCCAGTTCGAGGATGAAATGAGCAAGACCAGTCAGGACGACGATGTCCAATTCATAGCAAGTCTCGTAGATATTCTCAGAGAGCGCGAACTTTCGGAGCTGGAAGTCGAAAGGCGGACGGGAGCGGAGCGAAAGCTCAAGGTAAAGATCGGTCGAAAGGGCATTTTCCAGCCGGTGCGGCCGCTTATTCCGCCCGCGCAAGCGAATCCCTTTTCCGGGCCCGCCCGCCGCGAAGGTCCGCCGACAGCCGCGGCCAAGGATTCGGTCGACCCGGCGCAGCATCCGGGCGTGGTCACGTCGCCGATGGTCGGGCTCGTCTATCTTCAGCCGGAGGAAGGCGCGCCGAAATTCGTCGAGCTGGGGCAGAAAGTCAGCGAGGGGCAGACCCTGCTGATAATTGAAGCCATGAAGACGATGAACAATATCAACGCCCCGAGATCCGGCACGATCACCCGAATTCTCGTCGACAACATGAGCCCGGTCGAATTCGGCTCGCCGCTTTTGACGATCGAGTAGGCGGCCGCCATGATCACCAAAGTGCTCATCGCCAATCGCGGCGAAATCGCGCTGCGAGTCATTCGCGCGTGCCGCGAGCTGGGAATAAAGTCCGTCGCCGTCCATTCGACGGCCGACAGCTTTGCGATGCATGTCCGCATGGCCGACGAAGCCGTCTGCATCGGGCCTCCGCCGGCCGACAGAAGCTATCTTTCCATTCCGGCCGTCGTGTCGGCATGCGCGATCACCGGAGCCGACGCCGTGCATCCGGGATACGGCTTCCTTTCGGAAAATGCGGCATTCGCGCAGGTTCTCGAGGAGCATGGAATAACATTCATCGGACCGTCGTCGGAGCACATCAGGCTAATGGGCGACAAGGTTGCCGCCAAGGACTTCATGAAGCAGCAGAACGTCCCCTGCGTCGCCGGCTCCAGCGGGCCCGTGCCAAGCGCCGATCAGGCCATGGCGGTCGCGGCGAAAATCGGCTACCCGGTCATCGTGAAGGCCGCGGCGGGAGGCGGCGGTCGCGGCATGAAAACCGTCCGCGCCTCGGAAGACATGGAATTCGCCTTCCTTTCGGCCCGCCGCGAGGCTCGCGCCGCATTCGGCAGCGACCTGGTCTACATCGAAAAATTCCTCGAAACGCCTAGGCATATCGAAATTCAGATTTTCGGCGACGGCCGCGGCAACGCCGTCTATCTCGGCGAGCGGGACTGTTCGCTGCAGCGACGGCATCAAAAGCTTCTCGAGGAAGCCCCCGCGCCCGGACTCGGCGAAGCGCAGCGCGCGAGCATCGGCGAAATCTCGGCGAATGCCGCCGCCTCGATTAATTACAGCGGCGCCGGAACGATCGAGTACCTGTTCGCGGACGGCGAGTTCAACTTCATTGAAATGAATACGAGGCTGCAGGTCGAGCATCCTGTCACCGAGGCGATTTTCGGCGTCGACCTGGTCAGAGAGCAAATCCTCGTGGCGTCGGGCGAGCCGATGTCGATTCGCCAGGAGGACTTGAAAATTCGCGGCCACGCGATCGAAGCCAGGATCAATGCCGAGAGACTTCCGAATTTCGAGCCCTGCCCGGGTCTGGTCGCCACCTATCATGCGCCCGGCGGCCTGGGCGTCAGGATGGATTCGGCGATTTATTCGGGGTATTCGGTGCCTCCGCACTACGACAGCCTGATCGGAAAGCTTGTAGTTCATGGGCTTGATCGGCCAACCGCGATCGCCCGCATGCGAAGGGCTTTGGGAGAATTGATCGTTGACGGCATCGAAACCACGGCGCCATTGTTCGAACGCCTGCTCGAGGAAGACGACATTGCCGAAGGCAGGTACAATATTCACTGGCTCGAAAACTGGCTGAAGGATCAGCACGGCTAAGGCGCCCCTTTGGACAATGCGACGCCATGTCCCAATTGACCGAGAACGGATTGATGCGGGCGTATGCCTACCTGCTCGCGTACTGCAAGGGAACATTTCCCATGGCGCATTCGCGCGAATCGCCGGGCGTGATTTTGATCGACCCCGAATTCAGGGGAATAATTCCGCTTACACGTTTCCACGTTCCGCGGCGCTTTCGGCGCACTTTGCGAAAAGACCCGTTTCAGATTCGATTCAATTGCGATTTCAGATCGGTCATCGAAGGCTGCGCCGACCGGGAGCAAACCTGGATCAACGATGAAATTATCGGATCGTTTCTAACTTTGAATAGAATTGGGTTCGCCCATTCCGTGGAGGCCTGGGACGGCGACCGCCTGGCGGGCGGTCTTTACGGCGTGGCGATCCGAGGCGCATTTTTCGGCGAAAGCATGTTCACCAACAAGCCGGAAGCCTCTAAAGTCGCGCTAGTTCACCTGGCCGACAGGCTGATAAGCTGCAATTTCGGGCTCCTTGACACGCAGTTCCTCAACGATCACCTATCCACCTTCGGAGCAACGGAAATATCGCGCCGGGAATTCAAGGCGCTTCTGGCCGAGGCTCTAGAAAGGGATACCGAATTCAACGGCAGCTATCCCGCTTCGCCGGGTTCGGAGGTTTTGCAGCGTATCAGCCAAACATCGTAGCGCTGATGATCCATCGACGAAAGCGCGGGAGATGACGAGAGCATCCAACCGTCGAAGAACCGCTTCTTGGATTCGATGCCGATAATCGACAGCTGCGCAGACGAGTTTGCTACGGGGTTTTCCGGCAAGTAGCGGCAGTCTCTCAGCTCAATCGCCAATCGTCCGAACATAACCGTTTCACCCACATCGATAACGATATCCTGCGCTTTGCCGGCGATCGTATCCAGTCCCCTCAGCAAGGCGCCCGGCGCGGATACGGCCTCCTGTCCGGCCGCCTCGGAAAAAGCGAGCGCAATTGCCCCCGCGGCAAGAACTGCTTTCAATTCGTGCCGACCATTCGCAAAAGGAGCGTCAGCAGATCCACCGAGTCTTCCGTGTTTACAAGCTCGTCCCCAGGCCGAATCATTGTATCCGACGCGCCCGGGTCCACGGCGACATAGCTGCCGCCCAGCAATCCATCGGAAGCTATCTGCACGTAGCTATCGTCGGGAATATCGATGTCGTTCGGCAGCGAAAACCTTACAACGGCCAAATAGGTTTCGCTGTCCAGCTCCAGATTCGTGACGGAACCGACCTTGACGCCGCCGATTCGAACATCCGTGCCGACCCGAATTCCGGAAACCGATCGGAAGCTGGCCTCCACTTCGTAATTGCTTCGGCCCGGCGAGCTATTGCCTCCCGCTAGCACGTACAAAAATATCGCCGCTACGGCTATAACCGCAAAACCGATCGTCGCTTCTATCGCGGTTTTCGTCATCGTCGTTTTATTCTGCGTCGCTACTCCGGGATCCAGGCGGTGTATTCCGCCTGCTTCTTCGGCTCTCGCCGAAGCGACCCCTGCGGCGCGTACGCAAGCGGGGATCCGGTTAGATTCTCCTGGTGCTCCTTTTCCCATGGCTGTCTGGGAAGGGCGTCGTCGGTAGGCGGCTTTTCAAACGTATGGTGGAGCCAGCCGTGCCATGCGGGCGAAACCCGGCTAGCTTCGGCCTCGCCGTTGTACACGACCCACCGCCTTGCGCCGGTCTTGTCGAAATAATACCGGTTGCCCTGCTCATCCTCGCCAACCTTGACGCCCTTTCGCCAGGTATAGAACTGCGTTCCCAGCGTCTGGCCGTTCCACCAGGTAAACAAGCGTTTCAAGAACTTCATTCCAGGTTCTCCGCGTTCAAGCCCGCCGGCGGTCCGCCATGCGCGGAAACTATCAGGAAGCGGTCGCAATATCTGTGCTGCTCTCTCCGTAAATGAACAGCGGCCTCGCCGCGGAATTGACGGATTCCTCGGTTACCGCAACTTCCACGACGCCTTGGCGGCATGGCAGTTCGAACATGGTGTCGAGCAATATCTCCTCCATAATCGAACGCAGGCCTCTTGCGCCCGTCTTGCGCTCGATCGCCCTCCGGGCGATTGCCGAAACCGCTTCGTCGGTAAAGGTCAGCTTGACATTGTCGAGTTCGAACAGCTTTTGGTACTGCGTAATCAGCGCGTTCCTCGGCTCGGTCAATACCGATATCAGCGCAGCTTCATCCAGTTCGTGGAGGGTCGCGACGACCGGCAGGCGACCGACGAACTCCGGAATCAGCCCGTACTTGAGAAGGTCTTCCGGCTGCAATTCCGAAAGCAATTCCGAAATGCCCCGGGACTCCCCGTCCCGGATTTCCGCTCCGAAACCGATGGAGGAATGCCTGCATCGCCTCGAGATGATCTTATCGAGGCCTGCGAACGCGCCGCCGCAGATAAATAGGATATTGGTCGTGTCAACCTGCAGAAACTCCTGCTGGGGATGCTTTCGTCCGCCTTGCGGAGGAACGGAGGCGACCGTGCCCTCCATTATCTTGAGAAGCGCCTGCTGAACGCCCTCGCCGCTCACGTCGCGAGTAATCGAGGGGTTTTCCGCCTTGCGCGTAATTTTGTCCACTTCATCGATATATACGATGCCTCGCTGCGCCCTCTCGACATTGTACTCGGAAGCCTGCAGTAGCTTTAGTATGATATGCTCGACATCCTCGCCGACGTAGCCGGCCTCCGTGAGGGTCGTCGCGTCGGCGATCGTGAACGGCACGTCGAGAACCTTCGCTAGAGTTTGCGCAAGAAGCGTCTTGCCGCAGCCGGTCGGACCGACCAGAAGAATATTTGACTTCGAAAGCTCCAGCTCGGCGGCGCTCGTCTCATAGTTCAACCGCTTGAAGTGGTTGTATACCGCGACCGACAGCACCTTTTTCGCATAAGTTTGACCGACGACGTAGTCGTTGAGGACATCGCATATCTCGCGAGGCGGCTTGATTCCGCTACCCGCGCCAACCGTTGAGTTTTTGGCCTCCTCGCGAATGATCTCCATGCAGAGCTCAACGCATTCGTCGCAAATGTAGACCTGCGGCCCGGCGATGAGCTTGCGGACTTCATGCTGATTTTTCCCGCAGAAGGAACAAACCAGCGGCTCGCTGTCGCTCTTTTGTGATTGTGCCATAATCTATCCCAACACTGCTCGTTTGTCGACGATATCGCGGCCCCGCGCAACCCGCTCGCTACCGGTGCCTGTCTTTTGCAGCGGATTAATTCATGATTCACCGGCTAGTTCAAGGCCTGCGCTAGTTTTTGGCGTCATCCTCGGAATCCGTTGTGCGGCTCTCGACAATGCTATCGATCAGTCCCCAATCCTTCGCTTCGCCGGGCGTCATGAACTTGTCCCGCTCCAGAGCGTCCCCGACCTCCGCAACCGATCTTCCGGTGTTGGCGGCGTAGATCTTGTTGAGCCGATCCTTGATTTCGAGGATCTCCTTGGCGTGAATGGAGATATCCGTGGCCTGCCCCTGAAAGCCCCCCGATGGCTGGTGAAGCATAATTCGACTATTCGGCAGCGCGTATCGCATGCTTTTTTCGCCGGCCGCCAGCAGCAGCGACCCCATGGAGGCCGCCTGGCCGACGACGAGAGTCGAAACTTTCGGTTGGATGTATTTCATAGTGTCGTAGATGGACAGCCCCGAAGTCACCGTGCCGCCGGGGCTATTGATGTACATCGAGATTTCCTTTTTAGGATCTTCCGATTCCAGATACAGCAGCTGAGCGACGACCAGCGTTGACATGGCATCGTGAACGGCTCCCGACACGAATACGATTCGCTCTCGAAGAAGCCTCGAGAAAATATCGTAGCTTCGTTCGCCCCTCGCCGTCTGCTCGACGACGATCGGAACAAGCGTGTTCAAATAGGTTGCCAATGGATCGTTCATGCGCCCGCCCTGTAATGCTCGCCCTTGCTCCGCCTATCTCGGGCGGCGATCAAGGATTTATGCTTTCGAAAGCTTTAACCAGTTCCTGGCATTCGACTTCTTTTTCTTCAATTGCAACCAATTCAGTAATAAACGCGACCGCCTTTTCTTCCAGGATTGCGGAATAGACCTGCTTGCCGAAGGTCTGGCTGGTTTGAGCGTATTTTACCAGCGACTCGTAATGCTGCTGAGAATTGGACTGTCTCCTGAGATATCGTTCGATATCCGCTTCCGCAACTCCGAATTCGTTCCGCTTGGCCAGATCCGAAAAGTACAAACCGATGCGCAGGCGCCGTTGCGCGTGGGATTTCGCCGCGTCGCCGTCCGAATCCGCTTCCTCCGTATCAAGCTTTCCCTTTACAAAGGTAGTTTCCATTTCCCCCAACTTTTCCGGTACATCGAATGTAAGTTGCGGCATGATCGCGTCGATAAGATTTTTTTTCAGCACCAGCTCCGACATTTGGTTGATTTCGATTTCGGCTTGGCGAGTGACTGTCTCCAAGAGCGATTCAAAACTGTCGAAACCTACTTTCGCCGCTAGCGGCTCGCCAATTTCCAGCTGCGATTTGCGACTAACGCTCTTGACCGTGCATTCGATGCCGACTTTCACCGGCTCCGCGCCGCCGCGCATCTGGAACGTACCCTGAACATTGACAATGTCGCCAACTTTCGCGCCGATGAATTTGCTGTCCTCGCCGTCCTGGAAGTTGCCGGAGCCCACTTCAATTATAATGTCCTCGCCGGTCGTCGGAACGTTGTTCACATTCTCCGATAGCCTATAGTCGAGGGCGACGACATTGTCCGACTCGATTATGTGGCCGCTTTCGCATTCTATTAATTCGGGATGGGAATCCGCGATCGCATTCAGGTTCTTATCGAGAAATTCCTGATTCGGCTTCGACACTAATTTGTCGATCTTCAGGTCGCCGAGTTCGACTTCGGGAATGTCCGGAAGGCACTCGTAGCTGACCTTGAACACGAGCCCGGTTTTCGGGAACTCGCCTTCGGGAACGAATTTGGTTTCCGGAGGCGTCGCGGGCCGATTCCCCGTCTCGTCCAAATGCAGGCTCACAGTCTCCTTTACAGTTTCCTGCACGATTTCCTGCCGAACGGCATCGCCGTACCGACTCCTTAGAATTTTCATTGGAACCCGTCCCGTCCTGAATCCTCGGAGATTGATTCCGGGCTGGGCTTCCAGAAGCTTGCCTTCGACCTTTTCGTAAATTTCGCTTTCCTCAAATGCGAATTCATATTCGCGCTTGAGCCCTTCGCGAAGCAATTCGGTTACCCGCATGCCTATTTACCCTTCATTATCCTCTGGTGCGGGTGGAGGGATTTGAACCCCCACGCCTTGCGGCGCCAGATCCTAAATCTGGTGCGTCTACCGATTCCGCCACACCCGCACGTAACCGCGCGAACCGTGCGCCGCAGGCCGCCGGCAAGAAAACCGCATGCTCCTTAGCAAAGGATAAAGCCTTTTGCGAGAGGAAATTTAGCGCGAGGCGCGAATCTTTTGCAGCGAGGAATCTTTGGCGGTTCTTCAGGACCTTCCTCGAATTGGCGCGATTCGCTCCGTCTGGCGCGGTTTCGAACCACAGAAGCGATAAAAATATCGAGTTCTGCCGATTTTGTCGCGAATTCGGAAAATTCCGGCATGCCGCCTCCATTCGAATGCGGACGCCGACAACAGCGGAACAAAAGCGCAGAATACTGGCGAATCGCCGCGTATTCGCGGAGTCGTCACATCTCCAAGCTTTTTAACTATCGTCTCTTCCGTCCACCTCCTTGCCGCTTGTCCGCAACAGCAGCCAGAGATTCGAATCTGTTGTCGGCGCGCGAGCCTCGTACGGGGAGTTTCCCGCTCCAACAGAGATGGTCGATATGAATTTAAGGGCGGAGTTTCCATTTCGGGCGCGGCAGCCGTCAGATAAATTTGTGCCGAGCTGCGATCGCGCGGCAAGCGGCAAAGCCGGCGCTCCGAACAGGAGCGCATCGATCATTCCGGTTCCGCAATGCATTAATCGCTATATCGGGATATTCCTATCAATCAAAAAGTCGCAATCTTATCGCTGCTAAAATGGATTTTCTGTCGCATTCGAAAATACCGCTACTGAATTGCGGAAGCGCGAAGAAGTCCGAGAGTGAAGCAGATTGCTGCCGCCGTTCTTGAATAGGGACTGTTGGTCGCTCGAAAAGCAATCCGACCGTGTTCAGCTCGTTGACCGGGCGGATCATGGCCTCCAAGTTGAACCTAGTACTATTTCAAAATTGTATTAGCGGATATGTGGCCCTGTTCAGGGCTTGCCTGTCCCGAAACCTGTAGAATGCTCGCGGCAACAAAATTCAAACAACCGGCGGTGCGGACGGGAATTCCGGAGGCTTGAGCAGGGATCGGACGGTTCGATAGTTTTCGCGAAACGATTCCGGCCGACCGGGCACGGAGGGAATGCAAGCCATGGAGATCGCCGGCAGGAAGAATTATCGCGTGAAGCCGGAGAGCCAGGAGCCGCCGCGCTCAAATCGGTTGTTGACGGACAGGGATCGAAGGAGCGCCGCCGCGCATGAAGCGCAGCGGCATGCGTCGGCACATCAAGTCCGGGCAGGCGATCCCGCGCTTCCGGGCCTTGCAGAAGTCAGGCTTCCTAGCTTCCGCCCGGGCGATAATAATGGAGAATAGAGGTGGCGCCGCCAAAAGCAACTTCGCGGTCGAAAACCTCGCGATCGCGGCCTGAAAATTCACGCCTTCTCGCCATCGCGCAGGTTTTACCATAACAGAATCGCACCCGCCACCACAACGCACTGGCCGAGAATCCGAGAATCGCACGGCGAGAGCCGAATTTCGCAATCCGGGCTGAGGAGAGCCGAATGTTCAAGCGTCTCTATGTCGATAACTACAAGTGCCTAGTCAATTTCGAGCTCCCCCTTCAGGAATTGACCCTCCTCCTCGGGGCCGATGGTGCCGGCAAGACTTCGGTGCTTGATGTTATGTTCGCAGTGCGCCAACTGCTAAACGGCACCGCCAAGATTACAGATTCTGGAATTTTTTCGAATCGCACCCTGACGGTCTGGCAGAGTCGAAAACAGCAAGTGTTTGAGTTGGAAGCTCAACTGAAAGAGGAACAATTCACTTACCGTCTGGAAGTGGAGCACGAAGAGGTGGGGAAGCGCGCCAGGATTACTCTCGAATCTCTCACTGCCAACCAGCAGCCATTGTTCCGGTTCGAGCGCGGCGATGTGCGGCTCTTTCGAGATGATCATTCAGAAGGACCGACCTTCTCATCCGACCAGTCCGAGTCTGCTCTCGCTAGAGTCGCGCCGCGGCCGGAAAACACGCGGCTCACTCGGTTCCTGAATTTTGCGACCAAGGTAATCGTGTGCGGCCTCTATCCTGCCAGTTTCGAAACGGAGGCAGCAGAGGAAGCGTCGTTGCTGCATCGCGACGCGCGCAACTTCGCCGCCTGGTTCTGGCATATGCAGCTGGAGCGGCCCGACCGAGTAACGGACTTCACGAAGGCGCTACACAATGTCATCGATGGTTTCCAAGGGTTGCGCCTCGAAAAGGCCGGGTTGGACACCCGGGCGCTAATGGTCCGTTTCGCCGAGGAAGAACGACGCTACGAGTTCCGGCTGGATGAAATTTCCGACGGTCAAAGAGCGCTGATTGCCCTATACGCGCTGGTCCTCCTCGCCGCCGACCAAGGTTATACGCTGTTTCTCGACGAGCCCGAGAACTATGTCGCATTGACCGAGATTCAGCCTTGGCTTGTCGAGTTGGCCGACAGCTGCGGCGACTCGGTTCCGCAGGCAGTGTTGTGTTCGCATCACCTGGAACTGATCGATTATCTCGGCGGCAAGCATGGCCTTCTGCTACGGCGCGAAACCACAGGCGTAACGCGCGCCGAGAGCCTGACAACCATGCCGACGGAAGGCGGCCTTAAGCTCTCGGAGATCATCGCGCGAGGGTGGGAGCGTTGAGCCGTCGCGTTAACATCGTCCTTCTTTGCGAAGATGCCAGCAGAAGGCGTTTCTTCGTCGATTCCTCAAACCTTCATGATTTTCTGCGTTTACTTACCCCGGAGCATGAAACTCGCGTGTGACTGACGGTTTCCGCGACGATGTCGTGGGGTGGCGCTGTTGCCAG
>Ga0209020_1001162_pt1 | contig 28348 bp, 25 predicted proteins | sample PinacodermBB_FD_187298 | JGI IMG/M metagenome (GOLD analysis project Ga0209020, IMG submission 187298) | Host-associated microbial community of the marine sponge Aplysina aerophoba from Gulf of Piran - sponge pinacoderm, lysed by bead... | ecosystem: Host-associated > Porifera > Sponge >... | reverse complement strand
GCCCGACATCATTCAGTGGTCCCTCTGGAGACGAAAACACCAAGCCTCTGCCGCTGTTTCCCACTATAAACGTCGACAAAATCCGCAACTGTAGTACTAAAACACGGTCCGTTCGAGTTGAAACGAAGTCGAACGTGCAGTCTCAACTGTCACCCCGGACGGAGCGCAGCGGAGATCCGGGGTCCAGCCTACCGGGACTTCACCAGGTTTCGAAGGCGGTTCTGGGCCCCGGCTCGTGGGCCGGGGTGACGGTTTTGGGTTCGGTCCCGATTGCAATTCAATCCGAATGGATTCCGCTCTAAAGGCACCGGTTGCGCCGGTGCGATTGTAGCGCAGCGAGGTGCGGCATCCGAAGTTTGTCAGGCAAGTCGGGACCCCGGAGCAAACACCGCTATAGTGCCGCCGCCATCGAGGGGAGGCGCTTCGCATGGGGCTCAAGGGACAAGTCGTTCCCGTTACGCCGTTCCAGCAGAACTGCTCGATCGTCTGGTCGGAGGCGACCATGACGGGCGCAGTGATCGATCCCGGCGGGGACCTGCCGCGCATCCGCGCCGCCGTCGAGGAGCAGGGCGTGACGGTCGAGAAGATCCTGCTGACCCACGGCCATGTCGACCACGCCGCCGGCGCAGGCACGCTCGCTGCCGAGCTGGGCGTGCCCATCGAGGGTCCGCACGAGGCCGACCGGTTCCTGATCGAAGGCCTGCCGGAGCAGGCGGAGCAGTTCGGCTTCGGGCCGGCCATCGCGTTCGAGCCGGCGCGTTGGCTCGACGAGGGCGATGAGGTGACGGTCTCCGACCTGGTGCTGGAAGTGCGCCACTGCCCCGGCCACACGCCGGGCCATGTGATCTTCTTCCACCGCCCGTCGAACCTGGCCGTGGTAGGCGACGTGCTGTTTCAGGGCTCCATCGGGCGCACCGACCTGCCCGGCGGCGACCATGCCGCGCTGATCCGCTCGATCCGCACCAGGCTCTGGCCGCTCGGCTCCGACATCGCCTTCCTGCCGGGGCACGGGCCGATGTCCACTTTCGCCGCCGAAAGGGCCGGAAACCCCTTCGTCGGCGACGGCGTACCGCCTACTCCTCCAGCTTGAGGCCGGGGATGCCGAGCTTCCCGGTGCGCTCGATCTTGGCCACGATGCGCGCATCGTGGCGGAACCACTGGCCCGCTTCCTTGTCCGGATTGGCCTTGGCCCATTCCTTGACGAACCAGTTGCCGCGCGCCCACTTGCCGTCGGGGTCTGCCGATTTCTTGAACTGGACGGCGAACATGGGCAGCTTCGGGTTCTCGATCAGCAGGCCGTCCACCACCGTCTTCTGGCCACAGAAGGGCAGCAGGTCAGCCTGCGTGCCGGCGAAGGGGTCGAAGTTCTTGGCTGCCGGGATAAGGCGGCCTTCTTCGGTGAGCAGTCCAAGCTGGCGCTTGCCGCCGCCGCAATTGTCGGGGCAGTCGTCGGTCAGCTCGCAGACGATATCGACGACGGTCACAGTCAACCGCGCCTTCTCCTCATATTCGATGCCCCACTCCTCGGCGGCAACAGCGGGACCGGCCATCATCGCAAGGCCCAAGAGGGCGGACAGAATACGCATAGCGTTCACTCCCCGAACGGCATGATGCCGTATTCTTCGTGGGTCAGGTTGACGACACCGCCGTCCTCGGCGACCTGCGTCACGATCAGGTAGTTGACGCCGTCGCGTTTGTAGAGGTCGCCATCCACCGTGACCCGGTGGGACTGGATGTCGATGACGCGCGGATTGTCTACCGGGTCCTTGTCCTCGATACGCAGCACCATATAGACCTGCCCGTCATCGCCCTTGATGGAGACCGGGATGCCGCCCACCGCGCACCAGACCGCGCACTGGTGATGCGCGGTACCTTCCGCGAACATGATCTCCGTGACATAGCACCAGGTGTCGATGACCTCGCCGGCGACGCGGACGCGCTCCGGCGTGGCGGCTTGCGCCCCGGAAACGCAGGCGAGCGCCAGAATTCCCGCCAGCAATGCCTTCATTGAACCGCACTCCTCAGATAAGCGATGACGGCAGCGCGCTGCCCGGCCTTCCTGAAGCCCGGAAACGCCATGCGCGTGCCCTTTGCGAACGCCCTCGGCTTGGTCAGCCAGGCGTCGAGATTTTCCTCGGTCCAGGTCTTGCCCTTGTGCCTGCCGAGCCCCTTGGAATATTTGAAACCCGGCGCCGAGGCGATGGGACGCCCGACCACGCCCCAGAGGTTCGGGCCGACCTTCTTCTTTCCGGTCTCGTCGAGGCGGTGGCAGACCGTGCATTTCTTCTTGAAGAGCTTTGCGCCGTCGACATCCGCTGCCGCCGATGCACCGATACCGCCGACGAGCACTGCCGCAACGGCGATTGCGACGATTCGCATGACCCGGAGACCCTCCCGTTGCGTGGCGCCCAGCGTCAAATTACAGCCCGAAAGATACCGGCGCCAGCGTTCCGGCCAGCGCAATTTTCACTTTTCCGTGTGCATCAGGGGCGCTTTTGCGCTAAGCTGAAAGTTCGGTCATAGTGACCGGGACCCACAAGATATAGCGTGTATCGTTGGAAAGATGCGCACTGATTGTGGTTGGAGGCAGGAGATGGACGGTTCCGGCGAACTACGACTCCGCAACCGCGATGCCGACAGCACGGCGCCGCTGCTGCCCCATCTGCATGCTGACGAGGTCTATCAGAACGAGCGCGGCATCCGCGTCGTGCTCGACCGCGGCCGCGACGGTCTGCTGACCCGCTTCGGCAAGGAGACGCTGGAAGACCGCTACCTGATGCCGGGCGAGTCCTACCAGGACCTGTTCGCGCGCGTCGCCGGCCATTTCGCCGACGACAGCGCGCACGCCCAGCGACTCTACGACTACATCTCGAAGCTCTGGTTCATGCCGGCAACGCCCGTGCTGTCCAATGGCGGTACGAAGCGCGGCCTCCCGATCTCCTGCTTCCTGAACGAGGCCGACGACAGCCTGGAGGGGATCGTCGGGCTCTGGACGGAGAATGTGTGGCTGGCGGCGCGCGGCGGTGGAATCGGCAGCTATTGGGGCAATCTGCGCTCCATCGGCGAGAAGGTCGGCCAGAACGGGCGAACCTCCGGCGTCATCCCCTTCGTGCGCGTCATGGATTCGCTCACCCTCGCCATCAGCCAGGGCAGCCTCCGGCGCGGCTCGGCGGCAGTGTATATGCAGGCGAGCCACCCGGAGATCGAGGAGTTCGTGGAGTTGCGCCGGCCCACCGGCGGCGACCCCAACCGCAAGGCGCTCAACCTGCATCACGGCGTGCTGGTGCCGGACGCCTTCATGCGCGCGGTCGAGGCGGACGAGGAATGGGCGCTCATCAGCCCGCGCGACCACAGCGTGCAGAACCGCATCCGCGCCCGCGACCTCTGGATTCGCATCCTCACGGCCCGGATCGAGACCGGCGAGCCATATCTCATCTTCATCGACCATGTGAACCGCGCCCGGCCCGAACACCACAAGCTGGCGGGCCTGGAGGTGAAGACCTCGAACCTCTGCGCCGAGATCGTGCTGCCGACCGGCCCCGACCATCGCGGCGGCGAGCGCACGGCCGTGTGCTGCCTCTCCTCGCTCAATCTCGAGCGCTATCTGGAATGGGAGCGCGCGCCGGGCTTCATCGAGGACGTGATGCGCTTCCTCGACAATGTATTGCAGGACTTCATCGAGAATGCGCCGGACTCCATGCACACGGCCGCCTATGCGGCGATGCGCGAGCGCTCGGTGGGGCTCGGCGTCATGGGCTTCCACAGCTTTCTGCAGAGCGTGAATGTGCCGCTCGAGTCCGTCATGGCGTCGGTCTGGAACCGGCGCATGTTCTCGCGCATCCAGGCGGATGCCGATGCTGCGTCGAAGCGGCTGGCGGACGAGCGCGGCCCCTGCCCCGATGCCGCCGATTTCGGCATGGACGAGCGTTTCTCCAACAAGACCGCGATTGCGCCGACGGCTTCCATCTCGATCATCTGCGGCGGCGCCTCGCCCGGCATCGAGCCGGTGGCGGCCAACGCCTATACCCACAAGACGCTCTCCGGCTCCTTCGCGGTGCGCAACCGCTATCTGGAGGCCCTGCTGGAGAAGGCGGGCCGCAACGATGAGGACACCTGGTCGTCGATCACGGTCAACGAAGGCTCCGTGCAGCATCTCGACTTCCTGACCGACGACCAGAAGGCCGTGTTCAAGACCGCGTTCGAGCTGGACCAGCGCTGGATCGTGGACCTCGCCGCGGAGCGGGCGCCGATGGTGGACCAGGCCCAGTCGGTCAACCTCTTCCTGCCGGCTGACATCCACAAGCGGGACCTGCACGGCCTGCACACGATGGCGTGGAAGCGCGGCCTGAAGAGCCTCTACTACTGCCGCTCGAAGTCACTCCAGCGCGCGGAGGCGGTGGGCGGCAAGCGCGTCGCGCGGCAGGCGGAAGCCCTGCTCAGGGTCGATTACGAGGAATGCCTCGCATGCCAGTGAGCGGCGGGCCGCTTTCCGGAAAGACCGCCCTCGTCACCGGCGCCAGCCGCAATATCGGCCGCGAAATCTGCCTGCGCCTGGCCCGCGAGGGCGCGCATGTGGCCGTCAACACGCGCCAGGCCGAGGACGCCGCCCGCGCAGTCGTCGCGGAGGTCGAGGCGGCGGGCGGCTCCGCCTCGCTGCACATGGCGGACGTAACCGACGAGACAGCCGTCGCAGCGATGGCGGAAGCGGCGGGTCCGGTCGATATCCTGGTCAACAATGCCGCCATCCGCCGCCATGTCCCCTTCCTCGAATCGACCCTCGCCGACTGGCGCGAGGCGCAGGCGGTCGTCCTCGAAGGCGCCTATCTCTGCACCCGCGCCGTGCTGGGCTCCATGCAGGCGAAAGGCTGGGGGCGGATCGTCAACATGGGCGGCGTGTCCGCGCATATGGGCATGGCCGAGCGCGCCCATGTCAGCGCCGCCAAGGCCGGGCTGATCGGTTTCACCAAGGGCCTCGCGAAGGAATTCGGCCTCGACGGCATTACGGTCAATTGCGTGGTGCCGGGCGTGATCGACACCGTGCGCGACGCTGGCGGGCTCCGGCCCGAACAGGCGAGCGCCGTGCCCATCGCCGTCGGCCGCCAGGGCCGCCCGGAGGAGGTGGCCGAGACGGTCGTGCACCTCTGCCGGCCGGAAAGCGCCTACATCACCGGCGCGACGATCCATGTGAACGGGGGCGCCTACCTGCCCTGACCGACAGCGGTGTTCGGCCGGAACGGGCAAAGGATCGCTACGGCAAGAAAATGCGAACGGCCGACCGCCCCCCGCTTCGTCCCGGCGAATTCGTGCCGCTCATCGCGCTGTTGACGTCTCTCGTCGCGCTCGCCATCGACGCGATGCTGCCCGCTCTGCCCGCGATCGGCCGTGACCTTGAGACGGCGCGCCCGAACGATGTCCAGTTCGTGATAACGGCCGCGTTCCTCGGGCTCGGCCTCGGCCAGATGATCTTCGGCCCGCTCTCCGACCGGATAGGGCGCAGACCGGCCATCCACGCCGGTCTTGCGCTGTTCGCTGTCGGATGCCTCATGAGCATCTTCGCGCCCGACTTCGAGACGATGATCGCGGGCCGCGTGCTGCAGGGCTTCGGGGCGGCGGGGCCGCGGGTCGTTGTCATGGCGCTGGTGCGCGACCGGTACAAAGGCGACCGGATGGCGCGCATCCTGTCGTTCACGATGGCTGTTTTCATACTCGTTCCGGCCCTCGCCCCGGCGCTCGGACAGGGCATCCAGTGGCTCGGCGGCTGGCGTGCGATATTCGCCGCCTTCCTTGCGGTCGCCGGGGTGGCATTTGCATGGTTCGCACTTCGCCAGCCGGAAACGCTTCCGCCCGCCCGCCGCCGGCCGTTTTCCCCGCGGTCCATCGGCGGGGGCGTTCTCGAAGTGCTGAGGATCCGGGCGTCTCTCGGCTATACGCTGGCCACCGGTTTCGTGTTCGCGGCGTTCGTCGCCTATCTGAGCTGCGCCCAGCAGGTCTTCCAGGAGGCCTACACGACCGGAGCGCTCTTCCCACTCTATTTCGCCGTACTCGCGCTCGCCATCGGGGCCGCTTCGCTCGCAAACGGCCGTCTCCTGATGAAATACGGCATGCAGCGGCTCGTCAGGGCGGCGACAATAACGCTTGCGCTCGTCTCGGCGGCCGCGTGGGCGGTGGCGTTCGCCTTCGAGGGGCTTCCTCCGCTCTGGCTCTTCATCGCCTTCCTGCTTGTCGCTTTTGTCTGCAACGGCCTCCTCTTCGGCAACCTCATCGCTCTTGCAATGGAGCCTCTCGGCCATATCGCCGGCGTCGGCTCGGCGGTAGTCAGTTCGCTCTCCACCTTCATCTCGATACCGTTCGGGGCGGCGGTGGCCCTGAGTTTCGACGGCACGATATACCCGCTGACCGCAGCCTTCGCGGTCTTCGGAGCCGCGGCGTTCGCCGCAATCCGGTGGGCCGGGAGATCCTGAGCCGGGGCCTTCGGCGAGGGCTATTTCCTGTGGGCGGCGGCGGCCTACCTCGGCCGGTAGAGCCGGTACCAGGCCCAGGCGAGGAACTGGAAGGCGAGCAGGCCGCCGAAGGCCACCCGGTAGGCCTCTTCCGGATAGAGGCCGTCCCGGGCCGTCCAGAAGTCGAGCACGCTGCCTACGGCATATTGAATGGCGAAGGCGCCGAGGAAAACCAGCAGATTGAGCGCGGTATGGGCGCGGCCCGCCAGCACGGAGCCGAAATAGGCCGAGAGGTGGGCATAGGAGAGGATCGTCATCTGGCCGGTCATGGCGAACACCGCCCAGAACGCCGTCGCCGGTGTCCAGATGCCAAGCACGATGGCGAGGAGGGAGGCGAAGAAGACGACCGCAATGACCTCCACCACGGTCATCAGCGAGATGCCGCGCCGGTTCGCCCAGTCGCCGAGCAAGCCCGAGAGCAGGATGCCGGCGATGAAGGCTATCGCCATGAGGAAGAGCGCCGAGGCGACCCCTTGCGGGTCCAGGCCGCCGACATCGCGCAGCCAGGGCGCGGCCCAGAGCGTCTGGAGCGCGATATGGGTGCCGCAGGTTCCCGCGATCATTGGCGCAAGGCTCCAGAACAGGCGGTCGCGATAGACATGGGCGATACCGGCAAGCTGGACGCCGAAGCCGCCCCGGCTCAGCATGTCCGGCCGCTCGCGCGGCGCCAGCAGGAAAATCGACGATGCCGCGAGCGCAACCGCGCCGCCGAGCCCGACGAACACGATCCGCCAGCCCCAGGCCGCAACGGCCATATGGGCAGGCTCGGTGGCGGCCAGCACGCCGAAGCCGCCGAACACCATCACCAGCGCATTGAACAGCGGCACGCGCTGCGGCGGCGCCAAGAGCACCACGGCCTTGAAGGACGCCATCAGCCCGCCCGCAAAGCCGAGCCCGATCAGCAGCCGCGCCGCCACCAGCGCTTCCACCGATCCGCCCACCGCGAACAGGAACGAGCCGACGGCCGAGACCATGAGCAGGCAGGCCTGCACCCGGCGCGGCCCGAACCGGTCCAGCAGCAGGCCGAGCGGAAGCTGGAACGCACCGAAGCCGAACAGGTAGGCGGCGGTAATCAGCCCGAGCCCCTCGGCCGTCACGCCGACATCGCGCTCCAAGTCCCCCACCACCACGGCGTTCACCGCGCGCAGCAGGTAGGACATGAAGTAGCCGAGGCCGAAGGGCGCTACGACGGCAGCCCAAAGGCGCCAGGTGCTCACCGACGGTCTCTCACATCGCAGCTATGCCGCCGTCCACGAAGAGTTCCGAGCCCGTGGTGAAGCTGCTTTCGTCGGAGGCCAGGTAGAGGATCGCATAGGCGACCTCCTCCGCCTGCCCGACCCGCCCGATGGGCACCTGGCGGGCCAGCTTGCGCAGCGCCTCCTCGGTGCCGAAATGCTCCTTGTAGCGGTCGAGGATCGGGGTATCGATGAAGGTCGGATGCACGGAGTTGCAGCGGATCGGCATGCCCTGCCGCGCGCAATGCAGCGCCACCGACTTGCTGAGGTGGCGCACGCCCGCCTTGGCGGAGTTGTAGGCAGCCATGTTGTGCCCGGCGATGACGCCGGCAATCGAGGAGATGTTGACGATGGAGCCCGCGCCCTCCGTCTCCCGGCAATGGGCGGCGATGGCGGGGATGGCGTGCTTGCAGCCGAGGAACACGCCGTCGAGGTCGATAGCGTGCACCAGGCGCCATTCCTCCAGTTCGATCTCGGTCACGGGCTTGGTGAGGCCGATGCCGGCGCTCTGCACCAGGATGTTGAGCCCGCCGAAACGTTCGACCGTCTCCGCGACCGCTGCCTGCCACGCCGCTTCGTCGGTCACATCGTGGCGAATGAAGGCCGCGTGCGCGCCAAGCTCCGCCGCGAGCGCACCGCCCCTCGCCTCGTCGATGTCGGTTATCGCAACGCACGCGCCCTCGCGCACGAACATGGCCGCCGTCGCCGCGCCCAGCCCCGAGGCGCCGCCGGTAATCAGCGCCACCTTGCCTTCGATCCGTCCGGTCATCCCTAATCCTCCCCCTATTTCGCGCAGAAGCCGCCGTCCACGACGAGCTCGGTGCCGTTGACGAAACTCGATTCCTCGGACGCGAGGAAGAGCACACACTGCGCTACCTCCTCCGGCTGGCCGATGCGGCCGAGCGGGATCGCCTCGGCGCGGGCGTCGATGGCGCGCTGGCCGAAGCGTTCGCGGTCGGGGTCGAGGATCGGCGTGTCGATGGGCCCCGGATGCACCGAGTTCGCGCGTATGTTGTAGCCGCGCCGGCCGCAATGGAGCGCGATGGTCTTCGTGACCATGTGGACGCCCGCCTTGGCGGAGCAATAGGCCGCATAGACCGCCACGCCCCGGAGCGCGGCGACCGAGGAGATGTTGACGATAGACCCGCCGCCGCTCTCCGCCATGGCGGGCACCGCCGCATGGCAGCCGAGATAGACGCTGTCGAGGCAGACCTCGTGGACCCGGCGCCAGCCCTCCAGCGTCTCCTGCTCGATGGTCGCCTTGGGCGCGATGCCAGCATTGTTGACCAGGATGGAGAAGCCGCCATCGGCCCCGGCGGCAGCCGCAACCGCGCGGTCCCAGGCACCGGCGTCGGTAACATCGTGCGCCAGCACGGTCATCGCCCCCCCGGCGGCGCCCGCCGTCTCTCCGGCGGCGTCCACGTCTATATCCGTCGCGACGACATGCGCGCCTTGGCGCGCCAGCAGCAGCGCCGTGGCGCGCCCGATTCCGGAGCCCGCCCCCGTCACCAGCGCGGTCCTGCCTTCGAGCCGTCCGCCCATCCCCCGTCTCCCTTCGCTGAATCCGCCGCCACTCTACCCTTTCGAATCCCCGCCGCGCATCCCCGCGTCGCCACCGGTAGGAACGGTGCGCCCGGATCGCCGGCAAGAATGTCATTCTGCGCCACCAGCGCCGCCACTTGGTCCTCAAGCATCCGGACGGGCGCCAAGATGGCCGTCATTCGAAGGTGAATTGCACGCCTGGTGGTTTCCAGTCACACTCGGCGGCCCGGGAGGGTTCCATCTGGAGACTCCCAGTTTGGAGGGCGAGAGGATGAACGACGACGAACGCCGCAATCTGGCGGTGATTACCGAGGTTTGCGATGCCTTCAACCGGCACGATGTGGAGGGCATCCTCCGGCGCTTCGCCGACGATGCGGACTGGCTGCTCTCGCGGGGCACACCGCCGGAGGGCGGTCGCGTGCAGGGCATCGAGGCGATCCGCGCCATGCTGCAGCGGCGCTTCCGCACCATTCCCGACATGCACTGGGAGATCGCCAGCCACTGGGTCGGCGGCAACCGGGGCTGCTCGGAGTGGACCGTCACCGGCACCGAGAGCAACGGCAACCGGATCGAGTGGCTCGGCATCGACGTGTGGGAGCTGAACGACGACGGGCAGGTCACCACCAAGGACACCTACTGGAAATTCGCGGGCGAGGAAGCGCCGGACCCGGATTAGACACCGGCCCCGCCGGCCGTGCTGGATCGTTGACGGCGTTTTCACCGGCTCTCGATCCGGCCAGAATCCACGTTTAGAGGGGCGGCTTCCGAGGCCGCCTTTTCTTGCATGGGGAAGCGGGACCCCGTGCGGGCCGGACAACCTGCTGCCGCCCGTCGCGTCGCCCTCTTGAATCCACGCCGCGCCTCCCCATCTGGAGGTTGTCCGAGGCTCGCCGGGTAACGGGGGCGGAGGACGGCGGGTCCGGCCGATGAGCGGCGGGCCCCGAGACATCGACAATCGCTTCTCAAGGAGGATGACCGATGACGGCATTCGATTTCTCCCCTCTCCTGCGGTCCACCATCGGCTTCGAACGGCTGATGAAGAACTTCGACCGCGTCATGAACGCCGACGCGACGGCGGAGCACTATCCGCCCTGCAACATCGTCAAGACCGGCGAGCACACCTACCGCATCGAGATGGCGGTGGCCGGCTTCGGCGAGGAGGACCTTGCGATCGAGGCGAAGGGCGACGAGCTCGTGATCGCCGGCAAGGTCCGCAACCAGGGCGACGACCGCGTCTTCCTGCATCGCGGCATCGCGACCCGGCAGTTCCGGCGCACCTTCCGCCTCGCCGAGCATGTGAAGGCGGCCGGCGCGAAGCTGGAAAACGGGATGCTCGCCGTCGAGCTGGTGAGCGAGGTGCCCGAGGCGCTGAAGCCCCGCCGGATCGAGATCGCGTCCAGCGCGCCGCAGACCCTCGAAGCGGCCTGAGCGCTCGCACACCTCTCTCAACTTTCACGCAACCGGACGCCGGGCTCTCCAAGGGCTCGGCGTTTCGTTTGAGACTCCGGCATGCGCGGTGCAAACCGCTACCGCTCTGCCCGACGCTCGGCTAGATTGGCGCGCATGACACTCGCTATTCGACCGCTTTCCGACGTTCTGGCCGCCGAGGTCCGGGGCGTCGATCTGCGTGAGCCGCTCGACGATGGCGACCGGGCCACGCTGCACGAGGCGTTCCTCGAACGCCATATCCTGTGCTTCCGCGACCAGAAGCTCGACAAGCCAGCGCAATTGGCGGCAACACTGCAGTTCGGCCCGCTCGACGTGCATATCCAGCGCAACAAGGGCGACGACATCTCGCTCGTCCACACGGTCTCGAACCTCGACGCCGACGGAAACCCGAAACCCGAGGCGGCGGCGAAGGGAAACCTGCGCTGGCACTCCGACAAGTCCTACCGGACGGTGCCGTCCTGTTCGACATTCCTCTATGGCGTACAGGTGCCGGCCCGGGGCGGGCGCACCGAGTTCGCCAACATGCACCGCGCCTTCGGGGCCTACTCGCCCGAGCGGCAGGAAGCCTTCCGGGGCATGAAGGTGGTGCATGACTGGGTGCGCTCCTGTCAGAAGTCCGGCGAGCGCGAGGCAAGTGCGGAAGAAGCGGCGGTCTATCCTCCGGTTGCCCACCCGCTGGTGCGCCGCCACCCCGAGAGCGGTTATGAGGCATTCTTCATCGGCAACCATGCCTCGCACATCTTCGGCATGGACCGCGACGAGGGCGAGGCGCTGCTGGAGGAGATCGAGGCACACAGTACCGCCGAGCGCTTCGTCTATCGCCACCGGTGGCAGCCGGGCGACCTGCTGATGTGGGACAATCGCTGCCTGTTGCACCGCGCCGAGGAGCGGGCCGGCGAGGCCCGTGTGCTTCACCGCACCGTCACGCGCGGCACATCGCCCTTCTGAGCGGGAGCGCCGGCCCCATGGACGCGCCCACGGGCAGCGACTTCGTCCGCAGCCGCATCCGCGCCGACCTGGCGGAGGGCAAGGTTGCGTCCGTCGTCACCCGCTTTCCGCCGGAGCCCAACGGCTTCCTGCATATCGGCCACGCCAAGTCGATCTGCCTCAATTTCGGCGTGGCGGAGGAATTCGGCGGGCGCTGCAACCTGCGCTTCGACGACACCAACCCGGCGAAGGAGGAGCAGGCTTATATCGACGCCATCCAGGAGGATGTGCGCTGGCTCGGCTTCGAGTGGGCGGGCGACCCGGTCCATGCCTCGGACTATTTCGACACGCTCTACGAATGGGCCGAGCACCTGGTCGAAACGGGCCACGCCTATGTCGATGAGCAGTCGGCGGAGGAAATCCGGAAGAGCCGCGGCACCCTCACGGAGCCCGGCCGGCCGAGCCCCTGGCGGGACCGCCCGGCGGCGGAGAGCCTGGACCTGCTGCGCCGCATGCGGGCCGGCGAATTCGCGCCGGGCACCTGCGTGCTCAGAGCTCGCATCGACATGGGCTCCGGCAATATCAACATGCGCGACCCGGTGCTCTACCGCATCCTCGACCACGCCCACCCGCGCACGGGCGACGCCTGGCGCATCTACCCGACCTACGACTATGCGCACGGCCAGTCGGACGCCATCGAGGGCGTGACGCACTCGCTCTGCACGCTGGAGTTCGCCGACCACCGTCCGCTTTATGACTGGCTGCTGAAGCGCGTGCCGGCCGCCTGCCGCCCCCGCCAGTATGAGTTCGCCCGGCTCGACATGACCGGGACGATCCTTTCCAAGCGCGCGCTCACCCGCCTCGTGCAGGAAGGCCATGTGGCCGGTTGGGACGACCCGCGCATGCCGACCTTGCGCGGGCTCCGCCGGCGAGGCGTGCCCGCAGAGGCGCTCCGCGACTTCGTCTCCCGGCTCGCGATCTCGAAGAGCGCCGGCCGCGTGGAGGCGGCGCTGCTGGACCATTGCGTGCGCGAACAACTGAACCGCACCGCCGAGCGGCGCATGGCCGTACTGCGGCCGCTCAAGGTCGTGATCGAGAACTACCCCGAGGGCGAAACGGAGTGGCTGGACGCCGCCAACAACCCGGGCGACCCTGAAGCAGGCACCCGCAAGCTGCCCTTCTCGCGCGAGCTTTGGATCGAGCGCGACGATTTCATGGAGGACCCGCCGAGGAAGTTCTTCCGCCTGGCCCCCGGCCGGGAGGTGCGGTTGCGCTACGCCTATTTCCTGACTTGCCTGGAAGCGGTGAAGGACGATCGCGGCGAGGTCGTCGAGCTGCGCTGCCGCTACGACCCCGAGACGCGCGGCGGCAGCGCGCCGGACGGCCGCAAGGTCAAGGCCACGATTCACTGGGTCTCCGCCGCCCATGCCGAGCGCGTGCCGGTCAGGCTCTACAGCCCGCTCTTCGCCTGCGACGAGCCGGCCGGCCTCGAAGACATCGCCCCCGACTCGCTGGAGGTCCTTGAGGACTGCCGCCTCGAACCCGGCCTGGCGGGGCTGGAACCCGGCAGGCCGGTGCAGTTCGAGCGCCTCGGCTACTTCGCAGCCGACCCCGAGGGCGGCTTCAACAGAACGATCGGTCTCCGCGACGACTGGGCCCGGATCAGGGCCCGGGAGACTAAGACAGCTCCTTGAGCGACTCGCGGGCAGCGTCGAGGGTGTGCGCGATGTCCTCGTCGCTATGGACCACGGAGAGGTAGAATTTGCTCTGCCCCTTGAATATGCCGCGCGCGCGCAGCCCTGCATTGAAGGCATTGGTCTTGGCCGCGTCGGCGCGCATGGTGGCGCGATAGTCCGCAACCTCGCCGCCGGCGAAGATGACGTCGAACATGGGCGGCGAGCCCAGAACCTGCCCTTCGTGTCCACTCTCACGCAGCAGCGTCTCCAGCCCGTCGATCAGGGCCTCGCCGATCTGCTCGTGACGCTCGTAGACGCCGGGCCGGCCCAGCACCTCCAGCGTCTTCAACCCGGCGACTGCGGCGACCGGATTGCCGCTCAGTGTGCCGATCTGCTGCGCGAAACGGTCGCCGTCCACGCGCCCGGCATCGAAATGCGCCATGATGTCATCGCGACCCGCAATGGCCGCCAGCGGATAGCCGCCGCCCACTACCTTGCCGAGCGAGCACATGTCGGGCGTCACGCCGTAACGCTCCTGCGCGCCGCCGCGCGCGAAGCGGAAGCCGGTCACGACCTCGTCGAAGATCAGCACCACGCCGGTCTCCTCCGTGACCTCGCGCAAGGCTTCGAGGAAGCCGGGCTTGGGCGGGATCAGGCGCTGGAACGGCTCGGCGATGACGGCCGCCAGTTCGTCGGCATGGTCGCGGATGAGCTGCACCGCCGTTTCGGTGTCGTTGTAAGGCGCGATCAGCACTTCGTCGCGAACGCCCGCAGGAATGCCGGCGCTGTCCGGCGCAGCCTGCGGGAAATTGCCGGGCCGCTTCGGCGCCATCGACATGAGCGCATAGTCGTTCATGCCGTGGAAGCCACCCTCGAACTTCAGGATCTTGTCGCGGCCGCGGAAGGCCCGCGCGATGCGCATGGCGTAGAAGGTGGCCTCGCTGCCGCTGGAGACGAAGCGCACCTTCTCCGCGCAGGCGACGCGCTCCGTCACGGCCTCGGCAAGCCGGATGCCGTGCTCGTTATTGGCGAAGAAGGTCGTGCCGCGACCTACCTGTTCGATCACCGCCTCGACCACTTCGGGATGGCAATGTCCCGCCAGCATCGGCCCGGAGCCGAGCAGGTAGTCGACATATTCATTGCCCGAGACGTCCCAGACATGGCTGCCCTGCCCGGAGCGGATGACGATCTCGAACGGCACGTTGCCGAAACTGCCGGCCGGCAGCACGCGGCGCGCGGTCTCGCGCAGTGCGGTTTCCTCGGCGGTAAGCACGGGTTCAGCCATTGCGCTTCCTCTCGATTGCTGCCCGGACCAGCTCCAGGCGGTCATTGCCGAAATACATGTCGTCGCCGTCGAGGAAGAAGGTGGGCGAGCCGTACCCGCCCCGCTCGATCAGCTCATCGGTCGTGTCGAACAGCTTCTGCTTGATCCCCGGGTCGGCGATGGCGGCGAAGAAGCGCTGCTTGTCGAGGCCTGCCGCCTCGACGACCTCCGCCAGCACGTCCTCCTGGCCTATATCCCGGTCGTCGCGCCAATAGGCCTCGAAGCAGCCGCGCGCGAAGGCGGACACCTTGCCCTCGTCGATGGCGTGGAAGCAGCCGCGCATGGCCTTCACCGAGTTGACGGGGAAGACCGAGGGCTTGCCGATGACGATGCCCTCGTAGCGGGCCCAATCGTCCATGTCCTTGCGGTAGTAAGCGTCCTTCGGCGGGACGGGATTCTCGCGGCGCTGATAGACGCTCGGGTTCACCTTGTTGAAGACGCCGCCCACCAGGAACGGCTTCCAGACCAGGTTCGCGTCCAACTCGTCGCAGAAATCCTCGACGCGGTGGAAGGCGAGATAGGTCCACGGGCTGGAGACGTCGAAGAAGAACTCTAGGGTGTTGCTCATGGCCTCGCGGGACTCCTAGCGGGAGACGGCGCCGCCGTCGATGGTGACGACGGTGCCCGAAATGTGTTTGGCGCGCTCCGAGGCGAGGAAAACGACGAGGTCGGCACAGTCCTCCGATTCGCCCGGCGGCGGGTTAGTCGGCATGCATTCCTGCCAGCGTTCCTCGTCACCCAATTGGTCGAGCGCCTGGGCGCGCATGATTGTGGTGAGGCGCTCTGTCAGGATCGGGCCTGGATTGACGCCGACGATGCGGAAGCCGTCATCGGGGCTCTTGCCGCCAAGCGCGCGGGTGAACGCGATGAGGCCTGCATTGCCGCCGGCGCCCGCGATATAGCCGGCCGACGGACGCTCGCCGCCTGTGCCCACGACATTGACGATCACGCCCGCGCCCTTCGCCGCAAAGACCGGATAGAACTCCCGGCACATGTTGATATAGCCGAAAACCTTGAGGTCCCACGCCTCGCGCCAGCGCTCTTCGTCGATGGCGTGGATCGGCCCGCCGGGAATCGCGCCCGCATTGTTGACGACGATGTCCAAGCCTTCGCCGGTCTCGGCGACCAGGCTCTTGACATTGCCGCCGTCGGAGAGGTCGAGCGGATGGATCGTGACCGCGACATTATGCCGGCCGCGGATGGCCTCGCGCGCGCGTTCGAGATCGGCCTTCGTGCGGGCCACCAGGTGCAGGTTGCAGCCCTCCTCTGCGAAGAGTTCGGCGCAGGCAAGCCCGATGCCTTTCGAGGCGCCGGTAATGAGCACGGTTTTCCCGGCCAGTCGCAGGTCCATTGGATAGGGTTCCTTTCCCCGGTCATCGTCTTCGGTTCCGGCGAAGGGAACACCGGATAGGCGCGGACGGCAAGGCCGCTCGACCCCGCTAGACGGCCGACCATTTGTCATACCGTTATGCATAAGTATGATACCGCCAATCGCTGCAACGTGGGCCGGCGGCATGAATTCCGCCCATTTCCGAAACGCTGCGGCGAAGGCGAGGCGAAACCGTCTGAAATCTGTCGCAATCGACGATTACGTTGTCCTGACGACACTGCAAAGGAGCAGATGCCATGAAAAAGCTCATCCCCACCACCGCACTGGCCGCGGCCGCCCTGGTCGGCGCCAGTCTCGTCGCCGGCGGTGCGGCAGCCCAGGAAAAGACCTTCATCTCCATCGGCACAGGCGGCCCGACGGGCGTCTATTTCGTGGTCGGCAACTCCGTGTGCCGCATGGTCCACAAGGAAGCCGCCGAGGGCCGCAAGAAGGGCCGCAAGCACGGCATCCGTTGCGCCGCGCCGTCCACCGGCGGCTCGACTTACAATATCGGCCAGATCTGCGCGGGCGAGCTCGAATTCGGCGTCGCCCAGTCGGACTGGCAGTTCCATGCGGTCAACGGCAGCTCGGAGAAGGTCACGAATTGCCCCGGCCTGCGCGCCGTTTTCTCGGCCCATCCCGAACCCTTCCACCTGATCGCCGCGGACGGCTCCGGTATCGAGTCCTTCACCGGCGCCAAGGGCAAGCGGATGAATATCGGCAATCCCGGTTCGGGCCAGCGCGGCACGACCGAGGTGCTGATGGAAGGTCACGGCATGAGCGCGGACGATTTCGCGGTGGCGACCGAGCTGACCTCGTCCGAACAGTCCCAGGCACTCTGCGACGGCAAGATCGATGCCTACGGCTACACGGTCGGCGTGCCGAATTCCGGGGTGGCCGTGGCGACCGATGGATGCGGGGCCCACATCGTCAACCTCAACAGCGATGTCGAGAAGAAGCTGGTGGCGGACAACCCCTACTATGCGTTCGCGACGATCCCGGCCGGCACCTACAAGACGACTGCCGAAGACGTAACGACCTTCGGCGTCATGGCGACCTTCGTCACGCATGAGAATGTGCCCGAGCAGGTGGTTTATGAGGTCACCCGCGCGGTGATGGAGAACCTGGACGACTTCCGGTCCCTGCATCCCGCTTTCGCCAATCTCGATCCGGCGAAGATGATGATGGACGGGCTCTCCGCGCCCCTGCACCCGGGCGCCGAGAAGTACTACAAGGAAAAGGGCCTGAAGTAGCCTCGGTCCCTGGCGGCCGGCGCTCCGAACGGGCGCCGGCCGTTTCTTTTTGACCATTTGTCGCCCTGCAGGGCGGCGGCCAAGCGCGCCACAGCCTTGCGGCAGCGGGAAACGGCGGTCCGATCGTGGCGATGCCGCCTGCCGATATCGACAAGACCCTGGAGGAGGCCGAATTCCAGGGCCGCCGGCAAGGGCCGCGGCTTGCCATAGCGGTCAGCGCAATTTGTTTCGCGTGGTCGATCTACCAGTTGTGGATCGCCTCTCCTTTCCCCTTCATGTTCAACTTCGCCATCATCGGCGACGTTCCCGCGCGCGGCATTCATCTGTCCTTTGCCCTGCTGTTGTGCTTCCTGATCTACCCGGTATCGCGCAGCCGGGCGGAGCATGGCCTGCCCCTCCACGATATCGCCTGCGCCCTGCTCGGCTGCCTGGCCGCCCTCTATCTGTTCTTCGGATGGGATGGCCTCGTCGCCCGGCAGGGCGTGCTCCATGTCTGGAACGGCATCCCGGTCGAAGCGATTCTCGGCGGTATCGGTATCGTGCTGCTGCTCGAGTCTGCGCGCCGCGCGGTCGGCACGCCGCTGGTCATCGTCTGCATCGTTTTCCTGGTCTATTCGATCTTCGGCCAGGTGATGCCCGACATCGTCTCGCACAAGGGCCTCAGCCCGAACCGGCTGATCGGCTACCAATGGCTGACCGGCGAGGCCGTCTTCGGCATCCCGCTCAGCGTCTCGGTCAGTTTCGTGTTCCTGTTCGTGCTGTTCGGCGCGCTGCTCGACAAGGCGGGAGCCGGCCAGTATTTCCTCGCGCTTTCCTTCGCCATGGTGGGCCGTTACAGCGGCGGCCCGGCCAAGGGGGCGATCCTTGCCTCCGGCATGACGGGCATGATCTCCGGCTCGTCCATTGCCAATGTCGTCACCACCGGCACCTTCACCATTCCCGTGATGCGCCGGATCGGCATGCCGGCGATCAAGGCAGGCGCCATAGAAGTCGCCGCATCGACGAACGGCCAGATCATGCCGCCGATCATGGGTGCGGCGGCGTTCATCATCGCCGAGTTCATCGGCATCTCATATGTCGATGTGGTGATAGCAGCGGCGATCCCGGCGGCGCTCAGCTATATCGCGCTGTTCTACATTTCCCATCTTGAGGCGCAGAAGCTGGGGCTTTCCGGGCTCCCCGCCGCTGAGGTCCCACCCCTCCGGACGACCTTCCTCGGCGGCCTGCACTACCTCATTCCCATCGTCATCCTGGTCTATCTGCTGATGGTGGAACGCTGGAGCGCGCACAGCGCGGTGTTCTATTCCATCCTCTCGCTGATGGGCATCATCCTCGCCCGCCGGATCACCGGCGCAATACGGGGAAACGGCACCGCCGTCATCGACGCCTTGGCGCAGGGCCTGGCCGAAATCTATGCCGGAATGGTCGCCGGGGCGCGCAACATGATCGGGATCGCGGTGGCCGTGGCCGCAGCGGGCGTCATTGTGGGCGCGGTGTCCTCGACCGGCCTCAACAACGCCATGGTCGGTGTGGTCGAGGCGATTGCCGGCAGCAATGTCTATGTCCTTCTGGGACTGACCGCGGTGCTTTGCATCGTGCTCGGCATGGGGCTGCCGACGACCGCAAACTACCTGGTCGTCGCCTCCCTGCTCGGCGGCGTGCTGGTGGAGCTCGGCAGCGCATCCGGCCTTGTCCTGCCGCTGATCGCCGTTCACCTCTACGTCTTCTATTACGGGCTTCTGGCGGACTCGACGCCGCCCGTGTGCCTCGCGGCATTCGCTGCCTCAGCCATCTCGAGGGCGGACCCGTTGAAGACCGGCGTGCAGTCCTTCCTCTACGACATCCGCACCGCTGTCCTGCCGCTGGTGTTCCTGTTCAACACCGAATTATTGCTGATCGGCATCGAGAGCATCTGGCACGGAGCCCTCGTCGTGCTCATGTCGCTGTTCGCCATTCTGGCGTTCAGCTCGCTCACCCAGGGCTGGATGCTGGTCCGGGTCAGGTGGTACGAGGGAGCACTGCTCGCCGTGGCCTGCTTCATGCTGTTTCGCCCCGACTTCTTCATGGACCAGGTCGCGCCGCCCTATGAGCCGGTCGACTTCGAATCGTTCGTGTCGGGTGAGTTTGCGCCCGTGCCCGAACGGCATGTCCGGCTGCATGTGACGCGGGAGACCCACTACGGGGACCGTTACAAATTATTCGCCCTGAAGACCCCCGAAAACCCGGCTGACAGCCCCGCGGAAACATTCGGGCTCCGGATGGGGCGCGAAGACGACGGGCGCTATGCCGTGGCCGATCTGGCCTTCAACGGCATGGCGGAGCAGGCCGGGCTGGATTGGGGCGACTATGTGACCGGCGTCGATATCGAGCAGACGGACCTGCCGCCCAAGGAGCTGGTCTATCCCCTCGGCATGGCGCTGCTCGGCCTTGTCGGCCTGTCGCAACTTCGGCGCCGCCGGCAGACCGCCTGATCCAACGCTGTGGCCGCTGAGTGCGTTCAGCAAGCGCCGGCGAAGAGTTCCGGCGGGTCGGCCGCATCCGCCGGCACGAGGTCGGCGGCCCCGAGCCCGATCAGCCGGAAGGCCCGGCCATCCGCTTCCGGCCCGAGAAGCTGCTCTGCCTCTTCCAGCAGGCGGTCTTCGCGCTGCGTGGCGAAGGCAAGCGCGTGGCTGCGGGTCTGCGTGCGGAAATCCGCCGTCTTGAGCTTCAGGACGACGGCGCCGGCCGCGAGGCCGGCCGTGTCCAGGCGCGCGGCAACGGTCCGGGCCAGCGGCGGCAGGGCGCGGGCGAGGTCGTCATAGGCGTTGCGGTCGGTTTCGAAGGTGGTTTCGGCGGAAATGCTGCGCGTTTCGCTGACGGGCTGGACGCGCCGGTCGTCCAGGCCGCGCGCAAAGCTGTAGAGCCGGCGCCCGAACACGCCGAACCGGGCCGTCAGCTCCGCTTCCGTCCACCGGCGCAGATCCGCGACCGTAAGCATGCCCTCGGCCCGGAGCCGGCGCGCCATTGCAGCGCCAACGCCGGGGATGATCGCAACCGGCTTCCCGGCCAGGAAATCGGGCGCTTCCTCCGGGCCGATCACCGCGAAACCGCGCGGCTTGTCGAGGTCCGAGGCGATCTTGGCGAGGAACTTGTTGGCGGCGAGCCCGACCGAAACCGTGATGCCGACCTCGTCCTCGATCCGCCGGACGAGACGGACGGCAGCGGCGGCCGGTACCTCATGTTCCCTCAGGTCCAGAAACGCCTCGTCGATGGAGATCGGCTCGACCTGGGGCGTCACCTCGCGCATGAGGCTCCGAACCTCGCGCCCCACCTTCCGGTATTTCGCCATGTCCGGCCGCAGCACGACGGCGTGCGGGCAGGCGTCGAGCGCCTTGTACATCGCCATGGCCGAACGCACGCCAAAACGACGCGAGACATAGCAGGCCGCGGCGACAACGCCGCGCCGCCCGCCGCCGATCACGACCGGGCGGTCAACGAGGCTCGGATCGTCCCGCTTTTCGATGGCGGCGTAGAAGGCATCGCAGTCGAGATGCGCAATGCCGACGCGGCCGATCTCGGGATGGGCGGCGAAGCGGGGCGAATGACAGTATGGGCAGCGAGGCGGAACCAGGGCGCCCGCGCAGCGGCCGCAATTCCGGCAGACGGCAGCGACCTCGCCGGCGTCCATGAAAACCCGTCCGAAGAGTCAGCCCGCGCCTGCGGCAGGCGAAGCGGCTTCCGCCGCTACTTCATCTTCTGTTCCTTGAAGACGACATGCTTGCGGGCGATGGGGTCGAATTTGCGGATCTCGAGCTTCTCGGTCTTCGTCCGCGGGTTTTTCTTTGTGACATAGAAATAGCCCGTGTCGGCCGTGCTGACGAGCTTCACCATGACGGTTGCCGGCTTGGCCATCGCATGCGCCTCCGCTGCAAAACTGGAACGGCGGAGAACCTAAGCCCAGGCCCACCAGCTGTCAAACCGCCTTCGGCTGCCACCCGCCCTATTCGTGCCGGCCGTCGGCGATCATCACCATCGCCGGCAGAAGGAACAGCACGAATATCCCCGCAAACACGAGGCCGCCCAGCATGCTGGCCACGAACGGCACCAGGAAGAGCAGCGCATCGCTCCGTTCGTACAGCAGGGGAGAGAGACCGAGCACGGTTGTCAGGCTGGTGAGCAATACGGCCCGGAAGCGGTGGCGTGTTGCTGCCGCCGCGGCCGCAATGGCGGGCAAAGCCTCGTTGTCCCGGCGGATGATGTTGTAGCGGTCAAGCAGCACCAGCGCATCGTTCACGACGACGCCCGAGACGGCGACGATGCCGAATACCGACATGAAGCTGAAATCCCAGCCGAGTATCCAGTGAGTCAGCACCGCGCCTGCAAAGGCGGCCGGGATTCCGGCAGCCGCGACCAGCGGCTTCCAGTAACTGCGCAGGAACGCCGCCATGACCGCATACATGGCGATCAGCGCAAGCGGCACCAGCGTGCCCAGCGTTTGCAACACCCGCCGCTCATTTCGCGCCCCGCCGTCCCGTTCTATCGCGAGGCCGGGATTTTCGGCGCGCAGTTCCTGCACGACACCGTCCTCGATCAGCCGGCGGGCCTGAATCGGCGTGATCACCGCAGCGTCGGCCTTCGCCTCGACGAAGACCGCCGGCTTGCCGTCGATCCGCGTCAGTTCGGCCAGTTCCTGTTTTTCCGTAAGTGTGGCCGCCACGGAGAGCGGAATCTCCCCGCCGCCGGGGCGCTGGATGCGCATCCCGGCAAGTTCCTTCAGGCTCCGCCGGCGTTCGGCGGGATATCTGACGACGACCTCGATTTCCTCGCGGCCCCGCTGGATGCGCTGCGCCTCGGCTCCGTGAAGCCGGGCGCGCAACTGCGCTCCGAGAACCGCCGGAGAGAGCCCCGCCGCCTTGCCGGCCGGCGTCAGCTCTATCTCGAGCTGCCGCTTGCCCGGCGAAAGATTGTCGTAAACGCCGTAAACGCCGGGTATCGCGGCAAGCGCCGAGCGCAGTTCTTGCGCGGCGTTCTGCGACAGGTCCGGATCGTCATGCCGAATCGAGTAGGCGAGATTCGGCCTGGCCTTGCTCCGGCTCGACACATATTCCACATGTTCCAGGCTCGAAACATCGCCGACGCGCGACCGCCATGCACGCTCCACTTCGCTCGGCTGCGCAATGCGGACGGGACGGCGGTAGAGATGAGCCCTAACCGTCGCCACGTGGTTGCCTCTGACTTCAGCGTCTCCGGGCCGGGTCGAGAGGATCCTCCCAACGACGATGCTGACCGACTTGATCGACGAGCCTTCCAGATCGTCGTTCACGCCCTGCGCCGCATCCCTGAAACGCTCGGCGGCGGCAAGCGTCGCCTCGAACGGCGAGCCGGCCGGCAAGCGCAGCTCGACCTGGACCATGTTGGAAACGCTCGCCCTTGCCTCGGCGAACAGGACCCGAACCGCATCGTAGCGCAGCAGCAGCACCGCGCACGCCACAACAACGATGCCGATAGCGACCGCCGTCCAGACATGGCGCACCGACCAGGAGACGGTAGCCGACACCACGCTGTCGCGAACGCCATCGAGCCATCTGCTGACCGTCCCCTGGTAGGTGCTCAGCGGCCGCGCGCTCCACGGCCTGTCATGCGACAGATGCGCGGGCAGGATGAAGAACGCCTCCACCAGGGAGACCGCGAGCACGAACAGCGCCACGAGGGGAATTACACGAATGATCTGCCAGCTGCCTTCGGTAATGAACAGGAGCGGCACCAGCGCAATCAGTGTCGTTGCCGCGCCGACAACCAGCGGCCCGGCCACGGCCCTTGCGCCCGAAATTGCCGCGGCAAGCGCCGACCCGCCGCGGCTTTTCTCTGTGGCGATGCTTTCTCCGACGACAACGGCGTCGTCCACGACAATGCCGACCATCAGGAAGAACGCGAACAAAGTACCCATGTTCAGCGTCATGTCGGCCGGCGCAAAGAAAATCAACGACCCGACAAAGGCCAGAGGGATGCCGAACGACGTCCAGAAAGCCACCCGGAGATCGAATACCGCGACCAAGCAGATGAACACCAGAACTGCACCGATAACAGCGTTCCCGAGGACCCTCGTTAACCGCTCGATAGTCAGTTCAACCTTGTCGTCCCAGACTTCGACGGAAACATGCTGCGGTGGATTATAACCGCCAAGGAATTCGACGACGGTGTTTCTTATCTCCTTGGTCGATTGTCTTCCCGTCGCGCTTAACCGAAGAAATACGGCCGGCACGCCGTCCAATTCAGCCAGGACATTTTCATCGACGAAGCCATCGCGAATTCTTGCGATATCGTCGAGTGTAATCACCGTTCCATCAAGTCTTGTTATGAGTGGTATATCCTTGAATTCCTCACTGTTTTCCCTCTTTTCCACGATCTGCAACACGACGCCGCCTGCATCGGTTCGCAGTTCTCCGAATGTCAGATTAAGCGAAGCACGCCTGATCGCCTGCCTTATGTCGCTGATATTGAGACGGTTCCGCCGCAGCTCTTCCTCACTCAACTCTATCGTTATCTCACGGTCCCGTGTACCTTCCAGCTGGATGTGCGAGACTGTTGGCAGAGCCAGGAGGGAATCGCGCAGATTTTCCGCCGCAAGCCGGAGATCGCTTTCGGTCGCCGCACCGGAAGAAACCGCAATCGTTACGACATCGTTCCTCCATCGCAGAAGCCTGATCTCCGGCTGCTCCGCGTTCGGGGGCGGAAAATTCTCTATGGTGTCGATCGCATTTTCGACATCGTTCAGTACCGCCTCGTCGTCGGCGAAGGTTTCCAGCTCGACATTGATCAGACCGACGCCATCCTTCGCAGTACTGACGACCCGGCTGACGCCGGATATGCCGACAATCGCTTCCTCGACCCGACGGTTTATGTCCTCCTGCACTTCTCTCGGCGACGCGCCGGGCGACGGAATCGTGACGGCGATGCGCCGCACGTCGAACTCCGGATAATTCTGGACCACAAGCTGCGACCCGGCGATGGCACCGGCGACGATCAGGAAGACCATCAGAAGATTGGCGGCAACGGGATTTGCCGCAAACCAGGCGATCGGACCCCGAGGCACAGGCGTTCCGGACCCGCCGGCGCCTCCTCCAGCGTCGGTGTTGCTCATGCGCCGCCCCCTATGCCTGAGGTTTCGCGGTCGTTACCGCAAGGCCCTCGCGGGCTCCCGGCAATGTGCCGACAACGATCCCGTCTCCCGCGTCGAAGGCTTCCACCACCCATCCGCCGTCGATCCGGCCGAGCATCCGCGGTTCGACCGAGGTCAGCGCGCCGTCCCTGACGACCCAGACTCGGTCGTTTGCCTGCGCGGCCGCTTCCGGCAACACATAGACATCCCGATGCACCGGGCCCTCGATGGAAACCTCGGCAAAGGTGCGGGGCAGCGGCCGGCCCTCGACGGGCACCTCGTCGGAGAAATTCAGGAAGAGCGACGCGAGGCGGCTCTTGGGCGCCACGACCGACGAAACCGCCGCGACTTTCGCCTGGTAAACCCCCGTCCTGGTGCGGATCAGGGCCGACCGTCCGACGACGGGCGAGAGGTGTCTGAGATCCTGTTGTTCGATGGGAGCCGTCACGCGGATCGACTCGGGCCGATAAACCACTCCCAGCGCCGCCGCCTTGCCGGCCGTTTCCGCGGGGCCGGCGAGCTCGCCGACTTCGACGCTCGAAGAGACCACACGGGCATCGAAGGGGAGGGAAATCTCCGTTTTGCGACGTTGCAGTTCCGCAAGCCGAAGCGCCACGCGCGCCTTCTCCAGCTTCAGGACCGTTCCCGCAGTGTCTTCGTTCCGGGCCTCCTTCTCGCTTATTTCATGCTCGAGTCCCGCGACCTCCAACCCGGCCTGTTCGACCTTGAGCTCGTACTCCTCGGGATCGATCCTGATAAAGACTTCGTTCGCGTCTATCGAACCGCCGGGCTCGAATTTCGGCGAGACCCAGACGACGCGGCCCACAACCTCGGACATCACCGTCGCCCGTTCCTTCAGCTTTACCGATCCGGTCAGGCTGAGTGTCAACGACTGCTCGGTTGGCTCCGGCCGAATGACGCGGACGACCGGCCTTCTTTCCTCCGTCGCCAGCGCCGACCTGTCGATACGCTCAACCCGTTCCGGCGCCCGTGCGAAATAGAGCGCAACGGCGATCGCGCCGAGAATGACGGCGAGCTGCAGATAACCGTACCATTTCGGCTTGTCGGCGTGCCCGTCGGGGCCTGCTGTGTCCTGCGGCATGGTCCACTCCGGCCTTTAAACGCACCGTGTTCAGACTATCGGAAACTCCGCTCTTTCGGAATCTCCGACATGCCGCCCGGAGGCGAAATGCATTGCCGTCGGTTATAGGCTCGGAACCGGCCGTCCGATGGACGGATTCCGGCGGGGCGCTGCGGCCGCCGGAATTACGCCCCGGCCAGCGTCGCGACGTGCGCCCCGACGCATTCCTCCAGCGCGTCCAGGTCGTAACCGCCTTCGAGCACAGCCGCGAGCCGGCCGCCGGCGTGGCGCCGGGCAGCGGCGAGCAGCCGGCGCGTGGCCCAGGCGAAATCCCCGGCGTCGAGTTCGAGCTGCGCGAGCGGGTCGGCGCGATGGGCGTCGAAACCGGCGGACACCAGGATGAGTTCCGGACGGAACGCCTCCACCGCCGGCAGCACACGCTCTTCAAAGCGCTTCCGGAACGCCTTGCCGTCCGCGCCCGGAGGCAGCGGCGCGTTGACCACCTGGCCGTGCGCCCCGCATTCCCGCTCCGCACCCGTGCCGGGATAGAGCGGCATCTGGTGCGTCGAGGCGAACAGCACATCCGGCTCGTCCCAGAAGACCGCCTGCGTGCCGTTGCCGTGATGGACATCGAAATCGACGACGGCGACCCGCCCGAGGCCATGGACCGCGCGCGCATGGGCCGCGCCCACCGCAATGCTGTTGAAGAAGCAGAACCCCATGGCGCGGGCCGGTTCGGCGTGATGGCCCGGCGGGCGCATGGCGCAGAAGGCGGTATCGGCCTCGCCTGCGATCAGTGCATCCACCGCCGCCGTCGCGGCACCGGCTGCCCGTAGCGCCGCCTCTTTCGTTCCCTGCGAGGCAACGGTGTCCGCATCGAAGCGCACATGGCCCCGCTCCGGCATGTTGGCGAGCACGAGGTCTACATATTCCGGAGCGTGGACCCGTTCCAGCGCCTCCCGCGCGGCCGGCGGCGGCTCGCGGCGTTCGAGGCCAACGAAGGCCGGCGCGTCGAGAGCGGCCGCCACCGCGTGGGCCCGCGCCGCGCGCTCGGGATGGCCGGGACCGGTATCGTGGCCGGCGGCGGCATCGTGGACGAAGAGCAGCGCGGTCATCTCGAATCCGGCCTCCCGGCCGCTCAGAGTTGGCGATCCGCCATCATAACCCGATCGTCCGGAGGCGGGGCGCGGCTTGCCGGAGAGGCAGACCGTCTCGTTGACTTCCTCCCCGGGCGGTCCCAATTTGCCGCGCCGACCGTCGGCAGAACGGCGGCAAGAGAGCTGCCCATGACATTCATCGCGGCGCGGTTTTTGTCCTCGCTGTTCGTCTCCTTGGCCTCCGGTCCGGTAATTCTGGCGCTGGTGGCAGTCTGGCCTGCGGTTGCCGAGGCCCAGCGCCCGGCACCGGTGCGGGTGGACAAGGTCGTCGTCCAGCCGCTGGCCGAAACGGCACCGGTGTTCGGCAGGCTCGTTTCCCGGATGCACGGCGCTGTCGCCGCGCAGACCGTGGGCGCCGTTACCGAGATGCGCGTGCAGATGGGAGACCGGGTGGCCCGCGGCGACGTTCTGGCCGTGCTGGATATCGAAAAGCTGGCATCGGAGCGCGATGCGCGCGCCGCCACGAGCGACGCCGTTGCCGCGCGCGCCGCAGCCGCCGAGGCCCGGCTTGAGCGTATCGAGCAGGAGCTCGCCCGCTACGAGAAGCTGCGCCGTTCGGCGGCCTTCAACAAGGCGCGCCTCCAGGACAAGGAGCAGGAGCGCGCATGGCTGCGGTCCGAGCTGGATGCGGCGCGCGCGCAGCTCGTTCAGGCGCGGGCGAATCTGAGGCTGGCGGAAATGAAGCTCGCCCGGGGCACTGTCCACGCGCCCTATGACGGCGTGGTGACCGCCCTTCACACCGAAATCGGCTCCTACCTGAAGGAAGGCGGCGTGGTGGCGACGCTGGTGAACGACCGCGACCTGGAGATCGAGGCCGATGTCCCGGCGGCGCGCATTGCCGGCCTCGCGCCCGGCGCTGAGGTGGCTGTGCAGCTTCCGGACGGCACGAAGCATACGGCCAGGGTGAGGGCGGTGGTGCCGGACGAGAACGCCATGACGCGCACCCGCGTGGTGCGCTTCACGCCGGTCTTCGGCGCCACGACGACGCCTTTGGCCGCAAACGCATCCGCGACGGTGGTGCTGCCGGTGGGCGCCACGGCCCCGGCACTCACCGTCCACAAGGACGCCGTCGTGCGAAAAGGGCAACAGGCGCTTGTTTTTGTCGCGCGCGACGGCAAGGCGGAACGGCGCGCCGTGCGCCTCGGCCGCGCCTCCGGACAGAGGTTCGAGGTGCTGGACGGCCTCGCCGAGGGCGATCTGGCCATCGTGCGCGGCAATGAGCGGCTGCGTCCCGGCCAGCCCGTCCTCGTGCCGGGCGCCAAGGCCGGAAAGGGCGGCAAGGCGGGCAAGGCCGCCGCACCGAAGGCGAAGACCGGATGAACCTCGTCCGCTTCGCCATCGACCGGCCCATCGCCGTGATCGCGGCGGTGCTCATGGTCGTGCTGTTCGGCCTGGTCGCGCTGGAGACGATCCCGATCCAGCTGACGCCCGACGTACGCAAGCCGGTGATTACCGTCCAGACGCTCTGGCCCGGCGCGGCCCCGGCGGAAGTCGAGCGCGAGGTCGTCAACCGCCAGGAGGAGGTGCTGAAGGGCGTCGAGGGCCTGGAGGAGGTGGAGAGCCGTTCGGAAAACGGACGGGCCCGCGTCACGCTCACCTTCGCCATCGGCACCAATATGGACCGCGCTCTGCTGCTGGTCGCAAACCGACTGGATCGCGTGACCGGCTATCCCGACGAGGCCGACCGCCCGACATTG
>Ga0209020_1001158_pt1 | contig 28390 bp, 25 predicted proteins | sample PinacodermBB_FD_187298 | JGI IMG/M metagenome (GOLD analysis project Ga0209020, IMG submission 187298) | Host-associated microbial community of the marine sponge Aplysina aerophoba from Gulf of Piran - sponge pinacoderm, lysed by bead... | ecosystem: Host-associated > Porifera > Sponge >... | reverse complement strand
ACGAACAGCCAACGCCATTCCGATGGACCAAATCCGCCGACGAAATCATCGAATCAGTGAACAGCGTACTTCAATTAATTAATCAGACAGAACACTAGGATATCGATCCGATGCCGTAGGTTCCCGTGAGTAGGGTGCCGTCTTCAAAGCGCCCGTGGTGGTAGGCGGCGATGTCGACATCCGGCGTCTCTCCAAGCACGGTTTGGGCGAGTATCTTGCCTACCGCCGGGGCAAGCTTGAACCCATGGCCGGAGAAGCCGTAGGCGAGCACGAGCTGCTCCCAGCCCGCGGGCGCGCCGAGAACCGGGTTCCAGTCCGGTGTGATGTCGTATGCGCCCACCCAGCTGTCAGCGAGTGCAGCATCGGCGAAACTCGGCATGCGCCGAGTGATCTGACTGCCTTGGAGCAAGACGAAGTCTTCGTCGAGCGCTTCGCTCATGGCGTCCGGATCGACAATCGGATCGCCGTAGTCGCCGGTGCCGACAAGCACCACGCCGCCGGTAGACGGGCGGAAATACATCTTGTTCTCGGTCGAAAGGTCCTTGATCACCGGCAGCAGGCGACCGTATGAATCGTCAGTGCGCAATGTGAGAACCGTGTGGCGAGAGACCTCAAGGTGGGTCTCGATACCGAGGGGGTCGGTGAGCATCCGCGTCCATGGGCCAATCGCGCAAACGACGGATCCGGCATGTATCACACCCCGGTTCGTCTCGACGCCGGTTACCCGCATCCCGTCCATGCGAAGCCGTTCGACCTGCTGGTCGGCCATCACGGTCACGCCGCGTCGGCGCGCGGCCCGCTCGAAACCGCTTGTGGTGAGATAAGGATCGGCGTAGCCGGAGTGCGGCTCATAGCCGACCGCGTCGATTCCCGTCAGGTCTAGCATTGGGTGGAGGTCCAGAGCCTCCTCGTGCGAGACGGCGTGGGTTTCCGCGAACTCCTCCTGCATCCGCATATTCGCGATGAGCTTGTCGCTTGTCTTCCCTTCGTCCGCCAGGATGAGATAACCGGACCGAACGAAGCCGCTCTCGGCCTCTGGGTCGTCCAGATACGTTGGGAAGTCGTCGAAAATCTTGAGACTGTGGACGGCGAGCGCGACGTTGCTCGGCACAGAGTAATGGGTGCGCACGATGGCGCAGGAGGTCGCCGTGCCACCACTGCAAATTTGGCCACGCTCCACTAACGCGACAGTCCGGTTACTCAATGCTGCGAGATGAAAAGCCGTCGATGTGCCGACCAGGCCACCGCCGATCACAACAACATCAAATGTCTCAGACATTTCACCTCCGATCCAATACGGTGCGCGCCCGTGGGCCTTGCCAACGGCATGCACCCTTTCTCACAAACCGCGCATCGGCTCCCGGCGGGTCTTTTCCCGACGGCGCGCATGCGCGATGGAAGAAAGATTAGACGCGTTGCGTGCTTCCGCGCGTTCCCAACATTGAGGAAATTCGGCGGCCCTTTTGCAGAGCCTCAGGTCATGGCGCTCCGCGCCCCCAGCGATTGACCGGAGTTCCCCGGACGGATTCTCCCAAGCGCCGACGATGATAGCAGAGTGGGAATCCGACCGCGATACCGGCCCTGAGTTGTCATAATCGGTCGTAGTTCGCACTTGAGCGGATTGACTTGGTGATGAGAAGCACGGCCCGGTGACTACTCCGCGTTGTGAGGGCGCGCTTCGAGCTGCGCGGCACACACCTGTCCTGTCTGGCGACCTGGATGCTACCGGATGGGCCGCTGTCATGTATGCAAGGCGCGTGCCTGAGATCGACCGTGTCATCGTGGCCGGCTCCGTGCCGGCGCTCAGTACCCGCAACGTGGGCGAGGCGCCGGTGGGAGCCAGATCCGGACGCTGACGGGCGATACGCAATTCGTCAGTGGCCAGGGTATGGACGGGACCGGGCCTCCATACCTGCGTCCTTCTCCCGATCCGCCGCCCCACGTCGGCGGCGAGCCAGGAACTGGATCGATATGGGTCCAAGGCTGATCAGGCCGCCGGGGAGGAAGCGCGTGACCAGGAGCAGGATGAGCGCATAGCCCACGGTCTGATATGCGGCCGCCTCGCGCAGCAGCTCGAAGCCGCCGATCAGCAGGACGGTTCCCAAAATCGGGCCGAGCGCGGTGCTCGTGCCGCCGATCACCACATAGGCGACTGCGTAGATCGAGTCCCAGAGCGAGAACCCATCGGGATGGGCCAGGATCAGGTAATGCGCGTAGAAGCTGCCCGCGATCCCGGCGAAGAAGCAGGCGATGACGAAGGCGATCAGCTTGTAGATGGCGCTGTCGACGCCGACGCTCCGCGCCAGGATCTCGCTCTGTCGGACCGCGCGCAGGACCGCGCCCATGGGCGAGCGGTCGATCCAATAGGCAATTCCGACGGCACCAAGCCCGAGTAGCCAAATGAGATAGTAGTAGGACGTCTTGTCCGCGAACGCGATCGTGCCGCCGCCGAAGGGGAGCGGTATCGGGTCAGGCGGCCGGATATCGACCATGACTCCCATACCCATGCTGCCGCCGGTGAAGTCGGGCGTCACCAGGATGATCTGGCGGATCACGATATTGAGCACGAGCGTTACCATGGCGAAGTAGGCGCCGGTCAAGCGAAGCGCCGGATAGCCGAAGAGCGCCGCGGCTGCCGCAGCGATCAGCCCGGCCATGGGCATCGCCGCCCAGAAGGACCAGCCCAGGTGGCCGGCGAGCATGGCCGAGGCATAGGCGCCGATGGTCATGAACGCCGCCTGGCCGAAGGTCCATTGGCCGATTATCAAGACCAGCCGGACGCCGAGCGAGACGACCGTGAATACCCCGATGGTGATGAAGACGTGCAGGTAATAGGGATGCTGCGTGATGACCGGGATCAACCCGGTCAGCACGACCAGCGCAGCAATCGCAAGCAGCTTAAGCACGGCCCAGCAACCCGCGGGGCCGGAAGATCAGAATCAGCATCACCGCGCTGAACGCGGCGAGCGACGAATACCCGCCGAAGAAGGTGGTGCCGAAGCTCTCCAGCGCACCGAAGGCGAGAGAGCCCACCACGGCCCCCGGGATGCTGCCGAGGCCGCCCAGGATAACTACCATGAAGGCCTTGATGACGACGGGGCCGCCCACGGCGGGCGTCAGCACCTGGATCGGCAGCAAGAGGCCCGCCGCTGCCGCCGCCAACGCGCTGCCGATAAACATACCGAGCGCGCTGATCCAGTCGACGTTGATGCCTTGCAGCATCGCCGCCTCCCGATCCTGCGCGACGGCGCGCATAGCTTGCCCCTCCTTGCTGCGCCAGACGAACAGGAAAAGGAGCGCGATGAGGGGCGCTGCGACGCCCAGGATCATCAGCCGCTCGCTGGGGATGACGATGGTATCGAAAAACCAGACGGCGCCATCCACCGGACTGTGGAAGCGCTTGTCGCGCTCGCCGAACGCGAGAAGCGCGCTGCCTTCGATGAGGAGGAGAAGCCCGAGCGTGACAATCATGCTCGGCAGGTCCTGCCCGCGCAGCGGCCGCAAGAATATGCGGTCGAGGATCATGCCGAGCACACCCACGGCGACGGCGGCGATGAGCAGCGCGACGAAGTAGTTCACGCCTAACTCGGTCGCCAGGTAGAACACGCAGTAGGCGCCCAACATGTAGAGATGGCCATGGGCGAACTGGATCACCCGCATGATGCTGAAGACCAGGCTGAGGCCAACGGCGATGAGCGCGTAGGTTGCGCCCAGCATGAGCGCGTTGACCGCGACCTGGCCGTAGAGCATGGCGGTCATGGGTGGACGACTCCCGGCTGCGGGCGCCCGGCGCCCGCAGCTTTGGACCGGCCCCTCCGCTCAGACCGGCGCCCGCTCGATGCCATGGATTTCCTCGTCTGCGCCGAGGTAGGCGTCGATGACGCGCGGATCGTCCTGAATTTGCTGTGGAGGCCCTTCGGCGATCAGCTTGCCGAAGTCGAGAACCGCGATACGGTCGCAGCAACTCATGACGGCGCGCATGTTGTGCTCGACCAGCATGATGGTCGTGTCCCGGGCACGAATCCGCTCGATGGTCGAGATCATCGCGGTCGTCTCGCCGGCGTCCATGCCGGTCAGGGGCTCGTCGAGAAGAAGCAGCGATGGGGTGGCTGCCAGCGCGAGCGCGATACCGAGTGCCCGGCGATAGCCGTGCGGCAGGTTCTCGGCGTGCTCATCGGTGAGATCGGCGAGGCCGACGAGCTCGATGATCTCGTGCACGGACATCCGTCCCGCAGCCTCGCGGCCACTCATGCGTCGGAAGCTGAGGCCGCTGTGGGCGCGTGCGCTCACCTGCACGTTCTCGAGCACCGTCATTTCCATGAAGAGCTCGGTCTGCTGGAAGGTGCGCACCAGTCCGTGCCGTGCGATGCGGTGCAGGGACCAACGCGTGATGTCGGTGCCGTGGTAGACAATGCGCCCGGCGCTCGGCGGCAGGACACCGCTGATGACGTTGAAGAGGGTGGTCTTGCCAGCGCCGTTGGGGCCGATCAGGCCGAGAATCTCCCCTGGCTTGACGCTGAGGTCGACGCCGCCGAGCGCGGCAAGACCGCCGAAATTCTTGCCGATTCCCTGGAGTTCGAGGAGTGCCATGGCTTGCGCGCCGGCGAGTGTGGAGCGCCCTGCTAGCCCAGATACACGCGCTTGACTTCCTCGTTCTGGGCCAGCGCGTCGGTCGCGCCGGTGATCACCACCTGCCCGGTTTCGAGGACGTAAGCGTGCTGTGCGATGCGAAAGGCCATGCGCGCGTTTTGCTCGATGAGCAGGATGCCGACCCGCCAGCGCCGCGTAATCGCCGCGATAACCTGGGCGATTTCCTGAACTACCCGGGGCGCGAGGCCGATGGAGGGCTCATCCAGCAGGAGAAGGCGCGGGCGCGCCATGAGCGCACGCCCGATCGCCAGCATTTGCTGCTCGCCGCCGCTGAGGCTTCCTGCGCGCTGGCGGGAACGCTCCCTGAGCCGCGGAAAATGCTCGTAGGTCATGGCGAGATCGTCGTCGAAAGCGGAATCCCTGAGCGCCAACTTGCCCCGGCGAAGCCTGCGATAGGCGCCCATCCGCAAGTTCTCGAACACGGTCATGTCCGGGAAGACGCGGCGTCCCTCCGGCACGTGCGCAACGCCCAGGCCCACGATCTTGTGGGCGGGCACACGGTCGATGCGCTTGCCGTCAAACAGAATTTCGCCGGCGCTGGCCCGCTTGAGGCCGGAGATCGTGCGCACGAGGGTCGACTTGCCGGCCCCGTTCGGCCCCACCAGCGCCACGAGACTGCCCTCGGGCACCGAGACGGTGACCCCCTTGAGCGCGGGCGCCCCACCGTGGTGGACCCACAGGTCCTTGACCTCGAGCAGCATGACCGACGGCACCCGTCCCGGGCACTGGCGGGCGTGAGCCGGCCGGGGGCGAACGCCTTATCCGCCCCCGTGCCGGTCCGCCCTCACACGCTATGGCTCACGGCACTGTCGGCGGTATCACGGCGACGGTGGTGGCCTGCCCGTCCTTGATCGTGTTGAGCACGACGGGCACCTGCATCTGGTGGGCCTGGCCCCACGTCTCTGTGCCGCCCCAGGTGATGACCGGATTGCCGGGCAGCAGCTCCTGAACCACCGAGGATTGCCGAATTCCCTCCACGATCGCCGGAATGTCGTCGATCGACCCGGCCTTCTGGATGCCGGCGAGAAGCACCCTGATCCCCTGGTAGAAAGCGAGCGACACGGCGGTCCATTCGCCTTCGCGCTCCGTGTACTTCTCGCGGAACGCCATGAGCTCGGGGCCCTCGGGGAAGCCGTGCGAGCCGATGATGTAGAAGCCTTCGGCGGCCTCCGGACCGGCATGGCCGAGGTAGAGGTTAATGTCGTCCTCGCAGCTGCAGCTCATCACGCCCTCGTAGCCGAGCTGGCGCGCAAGCTTCAGCAGTTGCGGCCCGGTCTGGCCCACGCAACCCAGGTTGAGCATGTCAGGGTTCAACGCCAGCACCTTGGTCACCACCGGTAGCGGGTCCGCAAGGTCGGGGTCGAAGTACTCGACGCCCAACCACTCGAGACCGAGGGATTCCACCGCGGCCTTGTCGTTCCGCACGGCCATCTCCGGGAACGGTCCGCGCGGGCTGAGCTCGACGACCGTCTTGACGTCCGGGTGGTCGGCGGCGACCTGCCCGAACAGGACCGGCGCGAAGTTCGGCGGCAGGTTGAGCGTGCCGAAGCCATTGTGCGGCGGTGAGAACACGTCCGGCCGCCACACCGGCGAGACGTGAACGAGCCCGGACCGCACGTCTTCCGGCAGGCCGAGCCAGGCGTCTGGGCCGTTATCGAAGTGGATCATCAGGATCTTGATGCCTTCCTGATGGATGAAGCGCTCCAGGCCCGCCTTGGCGAGCTTGGTGTCCGCCTTGTGGTCGTCGACGAACAGCTCGATCATGTAGGTCTTGCCACCGACCTCGAGCCCACCGACTTCGTTGATCTCGTCGACGTACATCTCCGTGGTTGCCCGGAGGGGTACCCCCCAAACAGCGCCCCATCCCGTCATCGCTGACTGGAGCCCGATCTTGAGGGTGCCTTCGGCCTGTGCGGCCCCGCCGGCGAGCGACATCGCGAGCACCGCCGCCGCAGCTATGAAGATTCGGCGCATCTTGTGAGTCTCCCTGTTTAGTCTTTCTCTGTGCGGGGCAATGCTACGGACTTCGGGCACTGCTTGACAAGGTTTCGCACCGGAGATGGGAGCGACGCGGGCCGTGACCGCGGCGAGAAATTCGGGTTAGTCTGACGCTGCAGGCCGCGCGCCGCGCGCATTGCGAGGGGGAGGAGACGATGGCCAACCTTGCCGAAGCTGAGGTGTGGGAGGCTCCTGGCGAGATCGACCCCGGGACCTTCAGCGTCATCATGGGCATGTACGAGAATATCGGGCGCGAGATGATGATCACGCTCGAGCGCTCGGCCTGGACCTCGATCATCAATCTCTGCCGCGACTTCTCCGTCGGTATCGCCGACGATGCCTGCAACCTGGTCTCAGTGCCCGACACGGCGCTGCCGGTCCAGGCCATGACCATGCAGCGGATTATGAAGAGCACCGCCGAATTCTTCGAAGGCGAGATCGAGGACGGCGACGTGCTGATGTGTAACCTCGCCTATCTGGGCAACACCCACATGGGCGAGCCGCTGCTGGCGAGCCCGGTGTTCCACGAAGGCGAGCTGATGTTCTGGTCGATGGCGCGCGGCCATCTGGCGGACATGGGCACGCCGGCCTACGTGCCTACCTACCCCTATTCCAAAGATCTCTACAGCGAGGGGCTCAAGATCCCGCCGATCAAGCTGTTCGAGCGCGGCAAGCTGCGCCGGGACGTGCTGGAGCTCTACCTCGGCAATCTGCGCGCGCGCACCAACAGTCACGGCGACCTGATGGCGCACGTGGCCTGCACCTGGCGCGGCAAGGAGCAGCTCTCGTCGTTGATCGAGCGCTATGGACCGGAGACCGTCCGGCGCTACACGGCCGCGCTGCTCGACTACACCTCGCGCCGTGTCGGCGCCGATATCCGCAAGATGCGGCCCGGCACCTACCACGGCGAAGACTGGATGGACAGCAACGGCTACGGCACCAAGAACGTGCCGGTACGTACCAGGCTGACAGTCGAGGACGACATGTGGACTGTCGACCTCTCGGAGTGTCCGCCGCAGATGATCGGCACGCTCAACGCCTCGCTCCATGGCGCTACCGAAGCCGCCGTCGTCGGCACGCTTGCCTTCTGCGTCGATCCCAGCATTCCGAAGAACGAGGGCTTTCACCGCCACGTTGAGATCATCTGCCCGGAAGGCACGATCTGCAGCGCGACGGCGCCCTTCTCGACGCAGCACTCCACCACGGGCGCGGCCGAGGTGGTCTACCGCGCGCTGATGCGGGCGGCGGCGGGCGCCATACCGGAGATGGCCGCCGCCGGCAGCACGCTGATCCAGTGGAGCACTTACATCGGCGTCGACGAGCGCAACGGTGACAACAAGCTCTGGGCCTACGCGAACTTCAACGAATGCGGCGGCGGCGGCGCGGCCATCGGCGTCGACGGCAGCCCCTGCATGATGGAGATGGGCGTCGCCGGCGCCATGACCTTCATGAGCACCGAGATGGAGGAGTGGCTTTATCCGGTGATGGTCAAGCAGCAGGAGATCAAGACCGATTCCCAGGGCGCCGGCCGGTGGCGCGGCGGGCCCGGCGTGACGACTCACGTCACCGGGCACGGGTCGAGCGCGATGGATGTCTACACCGCCTGCTGGGGCCACAACAATCTGAGCCACGGCACCGTGGGCGGCAGCGGCGGCATCGGCGGCACCGTCTACGCCTTCGATCCGGCGAAGCCCGACGAGCGGCACTTCTATTCCGGCCTCGGCAAGTTCCAGCTGCCCAAGGGCTGGGAGTATGTCGTGATCGCGAGCGGCGGGGGCGGCTATGGCGACCCCTACGACCGTGACCCCGCCGACGTCGCGGCCGATGTGCGCGACGAGATCGTGAGTATCGAGGCGGCGCGGCGCGACTATGGCGTGGTGCTCGACGCCGGGACCCTGGCGGTGGACGAGGCGGCGACGGCCGCGCTCCGCGCCAGGCTCAAGGCCGAGCGCGGCCCGGCACCGCTCAACTCGCCGATGGAGCCCGGCACCTCAACGCTCCGCCAGAGCCTGATGACCAACCGCGACACGTTCACCGACCTCGACCGCGACCCCGCCGAGGATTCCTCTCCCGACCTCTACGGCCGATAGCCCCCCCCCCACCCGCGCCCCGCGGACGACCAACGAGGAGCCGTCCATGGCCTATGTCGCCGCCATCGACATCGGCGGAACCCACACGGATTGCGTCGCTTCAGACGGCAGCGCCGTCCAGTCGGCCAAGGTGCCGACCACCGCGGACCCGACCGACGGCGTGATCCACGGCCTCGAGATGCTGGCTGGCAAGTTCGACACCGATCTCGCAGCGCTGCTCGGCGACTGCGACCGCTTCGTCTACGGCTCGACGACCGCCACCAACATCTTCGTCCAGCGCCGCCTGCCGAAGACGGGCCTGCTCTGCACCCACGGGCATCGCGACATTCTTTGGTTTCGCGAGGGCAACAAGCCCGACCGCTGGAACCTTCGCACGCCGCCGCCATGGTCGCTGCTGGACCGCCACCTGCGCCGGCCCGTACGCGAGCGGATCGATCAGACCGGCGACGTGATTGTTCCGTTGGAGGAGCAGGACGTCCGGGACGCGGTCGGGCAGCTGCGCGACGAGGGAGTCGAGGCGGTCGCCATCGCCTTCCTCTGGTCCTTCCTCAATCCGGCGCACGAGCGGCGGGCCCAGCAGATTGCGCGCGAGGAGCTGGGCGACGGTGTTCCGGTGCTCACCAGCGTCGACGTCCTGCCCGTGATCCGCGAGTGGGAGCGCACCTTTTGCACGGTGCTCAGCGCGGGGATCATGGTGGAGACCCGCGCGCACCTGGAGAGCTTCCGTGCGCGCATGAGCCAGCTCGGCCTCAAGGGCGAGCCGCTGGTGATGCAGTGCAATGGCGGCCACGCGACGATCGACGCCATCCTCAAGAATCCACTCCCGCTGGTGGCAAGCGGGCCGGCCGGCGGTGCTCTCGCCGGCGTCTATTACGGCGAGCTGACCGACAGCGCGGACGTCATGACCATCGACACCGGCGGCACCAGCTTCGACGTGTGCGTGCTGCCAGGCCGCTCGATCCCGATTACCCGGGCGAAGCGTCTGGACACGGAACCGATCTCCATTCCCTCGGTCGATGTCCACACCATCGGCGCGGGCGGCGGATCGATCGCCTGGCTTGACGGGGGCGGCGCGCTCCGCGTCGGCCCCCAGAGCGCGGGCGCCAATCCAGGCCCCGCCTGCTACGGGCGGGGCGGCACGGAGCCCACGCTCACCGACGCGTTCCTGCATCTCGGCTATATCAACCCAGACTACTTCCTGGGCGGGCGCACCGCGCTCCAGCCGGCGCTGGCCGACAGGGCCATCCGGGAGAAGATCGCCGAGCCTCTCGGGCTCGACCTCACCGGCGCCGCCGCGCGCATCGTCGAGATCATGAACAGCCGGCTCGCAGGCGCCATGCGGCTCCTCTCGGTCGAGCGCGGCATCGATCCGCGCTCCTACACCCTGCTGGTGGGCGGCGGCGCCGGGCCGCTGCAGGCCGGCACGCTGGCCAGCAGGCTCGGCATTTCCCGTGTGATCGTGCCGCGCTGGCCGGGCGTGCTTTGCGCCTCGGGATTGATGCGGGCGGACGTGACGCACAATCTCGTGCGCTCCTTCAACACCACCGCCGAGGCGGCGGACCTCGACAGGCTCTCCGCCGTTTATGGCGAGATGGAGCGCGCGCTCATCCGCACGCTGGAGGAGGAGGGAATCGCGCTGGAGGACATGGCGCTGAGCCGCTTCATCGACGCCCGCTACTCTGGCCAAGTCTACGAAATTGAGACGCCCGTGTCCTCGGCCAAGACCCTGACAGCGGATGATCTAAAGGCCATCGTCGCGGCCTTCGAGGATGCCCACGAAGTGCTCTACCACTACCGAATGGAGGGATATCCAGCGGAGTTCGTGTCCTGCCGAGTGGAGGCGGTCGGGCGGGTCGATGCGGTGACACCGGAAGAGCTGCCGGCGGGGGGGGCTGATCCCTCGGCGGCGGCAAAAGGGTCTCGACTCGCTTACCTGCCCGAAGAAGGGCGCTTCGAGCCGGTCGAGACCTTCGACGGCGAGAGGCTTGAACCCGGCAACCGCATCGTCGGCACCGCGATCATCGAAACCGAGGGCTCGACCCTGGTGGTCTGGAGGGATCAGCGGCTGACGGTCAACCGCTATGGCGACTTCGAGATCGATATCGGCGCGTAGCGGAGCCGCGCTCCGGCCGGACAGAACTGCGCCGCGCAAACCATGACATCGGTGGGAGTTCCGGGCTAGGCTCCCGCATAGCCATGACCGCCGCGGCGGCTGCGGATTGCATCTCGGTAGCCGTCACGCGACGGAATGCGCGATGGCAAGCGTGAAGCACGGCGCGAGGACATCCCATGCCGGCCAACTCCTTCTCGGAAATTCCTTTAATCGACATTGGTCCCTATTTCGGAGGCAGCCGCGCTGACAAGAAGCGCGTCGCCGATGAAATGAGCCGCGCCTGCGAGCGGATCGGCTTCTTCCTGGTCTCCGGCCACGGCGTGGACCCCGCGTTGATCGAGGGCGTGCAACGCGAATCGCGCGCGTTCTTCCACCTGCCGCTCGAGGAGAAGCTCGAAATCAAGCAGCGGAAGGAGGAAAAGGGTAGCCGGGGCTACGAGCCGGTCGGCACGGAACAGCTCTCGGCGACGATCGGCGTGGAGACGCCGCCTGATCTCAAGGAATCGCTCTCGATCGGGCCGCTCGCGGTGCCCGACCATCCCTCCTGCCGCACCGAGGAAGCTCTGCCCCTCTTCAGGCCCAACATGTGGCCTGAGAACCCGGCGCCGCTCCGTCCCACCTACGAGGCCTACATCAAGGCCCTGGACCTTCTGTCACTACATCTTCACCGGCTCGCGGCGATCGCGTTCGACCTGCCCGAGGACCATTTCGAGGACAAGATCGACCGGGGTTTCAGCATCCTGCGCGTGCTCAACTATCCGGATCAACGGGAGCAACCCGAGGTGGGGCAGCTTCGCGCCGGTGAGCATTCGGACTACGACAATCTCACCATCTGCCTGATCGAGGACAAGCCGGGTGGCTTGCAGGCCCGCAGCCCGAACGGCCACTGGGTGGACGTGCCGTTCGTCGCCGGTTCGTTCGTGATCAACATCGGCGACTTCCTGATGCGCTGGACCAACGACCGCTGGAAGTCCACGCGGCATCGTGTGGTCAACCCGCCGCTGGCGGCAGGAGAGCGCCTCTCCGCCTGCCACTTCATCATGCCCAACCACGACGCGCTGATCGAGTGCCTGCCGACCTGCCACGGCCCGGGACAGCCCGTGAAATACCCGCCGATCATTGCCGGCGACTACATGATCGAGAAATTCGAGAGCCAGGCGTCCGGCGAGGAGTGGAGCGACGAAGACAGCAAAAAGTTCGGCACCGCAGATACGGAGTCGCGCTTCGCCCACTGACCGCCCGCGCCGGTCGAGGCCTGCGGACGGCCACCGCAGTGCTGGGAGCCGGGAGCGCCCGCCGCATGCCACGCGGCGAAGTGCTCTACGATGCCCGCCGACGGCAGGGTATCCAGGGTCGGCAGCAAGCAAAGAATGGGGGGCCATGCCAAGTATCTCGCGACGTCGTGCCGAATGGCTCAATCGACCCAGCTCGATCATCTGCTTCCGGAACCCGGGTGAATAGGGTGGACGGGTCATCGGCATCACGGCCTCCCTTCTCCCAACTGATCAGGCGTCCACGAAAGCGGGTCAAGACCACGCCGCTGGGCGCTGTGCTCGGCTTCGCGCTTGCGACCCAAATGGCGGTCGAGGCGCCGCCAGGATGGAGGCCGCTCATCAAATCCGGAACGAAACACCGTGTGAGGCACCACACAGCCCGCGATTCTGCCCCCTACCGGAATCGACCCCTCAAACGGACCACTAGAGTGAGCGGGTGAACGACAATGCGGGGAGACCGGGTGTCTCCCGCTGCCGCGCGCGGATGGCGGAACTGCTGGCGGAGGTGATCGCCACCACGCGCAAGCTGGAAGAAAGTCTGGACGGCGGCCGCAGTTGGAGCGAGGCGGCGGCGGAGATCGACCTTGATGCGGACCCGCACGCGACGTTTCGGATCCAGGGTACGCTCCTGCTTCGCAAGGCGAGGCTACACACCCTCGCCGTGCTCCGAGCGAACGAGAGCAGCAACCTGCATTCGCTCGCAGTACAGACGCGGCCGGTTCTCGAGTGCGCCGGACAGGTCGTGTTCATGTTTCGGAACGCGTACATCGCGCCGGATCTGCTCATGCCGCGGGAAAAGGTGCTCGAAACCCTTATGAAACGTCTGGACGCGGACTTCTACCAGACGCTCCGCAGCAGGACGAAAGGCGCAGTCAGCGCCGAAGAACTGCGGGGAATGGCCGCGGAGGCGGAAGCGGAAGCGGCCGCGTCGTTCGGAGAAACGCCGCTGCCGGAGCAGAAGGCGTGGAGCTTCCGCCAATCGGACAAAGTGGCAAGCCTCGAGGGGGGCCAGAAGTGGTACGCCTACCTGAGCGAGCGCTTCGGCCACGGGAAGGGCGTCGACTGGAAGGGACTGTCGCTGCGGGGTGGCGTGGTCTCGAACAACCGGGTCGAGGACGAATTCGCATTTCTGGGTTTGATGTCCTACCTGGCAAGACAGGTGGCTGCCATGAATGCCCATGCGGCGTTGTGCCCGTTCGCGGGGGATGCGGGCGATCAATGGGAGCGTTGGGTGGAACCGGCGCTGGCGCAACACCGCCACGTTCGAGAATCGTCGAACGCGCTGGTGGCGGCTGCCAGGGCCGCAGTGACGGAAGATTCCGATGGGAACGCTCGAGCCGGTTGAAGTGCAGCGCGCCCGGTGCGAATCGATCCGAGCCGCGCTTCGCGACGTGGCGGTAATCCATTTCGACATCGACACCCCGAAGCGAAGGATCGGGGCGGACGAGCCGGATTGGGTATTCCGCCTGCGCAAGGTGTGCCTGCATGTGCTGGCGATCACCAAGTGCGACGTCGACGCGGATGGCCTGCACGCGATGACCACGGAGCTTCGGGCGGCGTACGAGCAGATGGACGCCGTGCGGCGGTGCCTGCCGGACGCGTTCCGATTGGAAGAGAATGATGGCTGGTGGAGTGCCGAGGCAGGCGACGGGTTGGCCGCATACAGCCATCCGACGCCGGTCAGCCTGGCCCTGCCATTGTCGGCCGGCGGTTTCGACGATGCGGAGGCTCCGGAAAGCTATCTCCGGCTCGCTATCTGGCTGGCCCGCTTGGTGTGCGGTTACGGCCTGGCGCTCGGCCATCTGGCACGGGTGCTGGGCACCCCGGACGGCATCGACGACCGGTTGGTGCCGGTGTTCGAGAGATGCGCTGGCCTGGCGCAGGCGGACCCACAATGTTGAGCCTGGACTGCGCGCCGTGAGACCAACTGATGGATCTCACTGTTGATCGGCGCACAGGTTTGGTGCCGATTGGCGCGGTAACCCATTGATCTGGCGGGATTGTGGGGGGGCAACATAGCGTGCTTAACGACGTCAGCCGATGAGCGAACGAACACCCATCAGACGGCTTTGAAGTTCAGCGTTTGGTTGTTCTACGGGTGACATACTGGTGACATGCCCACAGTTCCTTGTATCGCAGTCGCCCAGATAACTCGCTAACTTATTGATTTCGTTGGCGCGCCCGGCAGGACTCGAACCTGCGACCCCTTGATTAGGAATCAAGTGCTCTATCCGGCTGAGCTACGGGCGCTCCTGCACCATCGATAGCGGCGGCGTGGGGTTTGTCAATCGGGGCGGTTCGGCGCGGGCGTACGCGTCTCAGGCGTCGGCTAGGGCGGCGGGGCTTTCCGGCAGGATCTGGCCGCCGTCTAGCACCAGCGCCTGGCCGGTGATGTAGCGCGCCTGGTCGCTCGCGAGGTAGACGGCGGCGTAGGCGATGTCCTCGGTCTCGCCGATGTAGCCGGCCGGAATGATCGACCTGATCTCCTCGACCTGCTCGCCGCCGAGCTCCACCAGGCCGGGCGTCATGATCGAGCCGGGGGAGATCGCGTTGGCCGTGATGTTGTGCCTGGCGAGCTCCAGCGCGGCGCCCCTGACGAGCGCGTTCACGCCGCCCTTGGACGCCATGTAGTGCGAGAGCCCGGGCCAGCCCACGTTGGGGCCGGTGATCGACGAGATCACCACGATGCGGCCCTGGCCTTGCGCCTTCATCTGCGGGATGCAGGCGCGCATCCCGTAGAAGACGCCCTTGAGGTTGGTGTCGAGCACGTCGTCCCAGGTCTCGTCGCTCATGTCCACGATATGGGAGGTGGGGAAGATGCCGGCGTTGGCGCAGAAGACGTCGATGGCGCCGTAGCGCTCGATACAGGCCGCCGCCATCCGCTCCATGTCGCCGCGCTGCTTGACGTCGGCCTGGAGGAACGACGCCTCGCCGCCGGCGGCCGCGATCTCGTCGGCCGTGGCCTGGCCTGCTGCGGCGCTGCGGTTCACCACCAGCAACCTCGCGCCCTCGTTCGCGAACACCGTCGCGATGCCCTTGCCGATGCCGCGGCCCGCGCCGGTCACGATCGCGGCCTTGCCCTCTAGCGTGATCGCCATGCTCCCCTCCCGCCGATTGCGGCCGGACGATAGCATGAAGCGCCGCGTGCGATTCGCGTGACGCGCGAGCCATGACCGTGGCCGGATTTCCGGGCTAGAGTGGCGGCGCGGCAAGGCGAGGGCGCGGATGCGGGGCGAGGAGCTGGTCTTTTTCGGATGGCCCGATCTGGCCGGCCTCATGCGCGGGCGGGGCTTCCCCGCGGCCGATCTCGAGGGGCGTCTCGAGACCGGCATCGGCTGGGTGCCGGTGGCGCAGGCGATCGGCCCGCTCTCTACCCTCGCGCCAAGCCCCTGGGGTGCGCTCGGCGATGTCTGGCTGGAGGCCGACCGCGAGGCCGGTGCCAGGGTCGATCTGTGGCCGGAGCAGCCTCCCTTCCACGCCTACATCTGCGACGGCATCGCGCCGGACGGCACGCCCTGGGAGGCGTGCCTCAGGGCCTTGCTGCGGCGCGCGCTGGACGCCCTCGAAGAGGAGTTCGGGCTGCGGCTCATGGCCGCCTTCGAGCAGGAATTCTATCTGGTGGAAGGGCTGGCGCGGCCCGGGCCCAACTACAGCATCATCGCCCACGAGCAGGCGCTCGGCTTCGGCGCCGTGCTGGTGGCGGCGCTGCGGGCGGCGGGACTGGAGCCGGAGACCTTCGAGCCGGAGGGCGGCCCCGGCCAGTACGAGGTGAACTGCCGCCCTGCGCTTGGTCTTGCCGCCGCCGACCGGGCGCTCATGGTGCGCGAGCTCGTGCGCGCGGTGGCCACCCGCGAGGGATATCGCGCGAGCTTCACGCCGATGATCGCGGCGCAGGGGTTCGGCAACGGCGTTCACGTGCACCTGAGCCTGCAGGACCTCGACGGTACGCCGGTCTCGCACGATCCGGCGCAGCCGGCGGGTGTGGCCGCGCAGGCCGGCAGCTTCGTCGCCGGGATCATGCGCCGCCTGCCGCCGCTCACGGCGTTCACGGCGCCCGCGCCGGTCTCCTACCTGCGCCTCGCGCCGGGCCACTGGGCGGGCGGGGCCGCGGCCTTCGGCGCCGACAACCGCGAGGCGGCGATCCGCATCTGCGCCGGCCGGCACGGACCGGATGGGGTCGATGCCGCGCAGTACAACTTCGAGTTCAGGCCCGCCGATGCTGCCGCCTCGCCCCACGTGACGCTGGCGGTCCTGGTCCAGGCGGGACTCGAAGGCCTGCGCGAGGGCCTGCCGACGCCGACGCTGGTCGAGCGCGACCCCTCCGATCTCAGCGACGCGGAGCGCGAGGCGCTCGGTGTGCGCTGGCTGCCGCATTCGCTCGAGGAGGCGCTCGCGGCAGCGGAGGCGGAGGACTCGGTGCGCGGCTGGTTTCCCGATCCGCTCTGGCAGGCTTATGTTTCGCTCAAGCGCCATGAGCTCGCGGCGGCGGGCGAGCTTGCTCCCGACGCAGTAATCCGGAGTTATCTCGATGCCTATTAGCGACTTCATCGACGGGCTGCCGCTGGTCGACCATCACTGCCACGGCCTCTTTCCCGTGGACCTGGATGACGAGCGGCTTGCCGATTCGCTGAGCGAGGCCTTTGCGCCGGCGCCACCCGGCACCAGCCACTGGGATAAGCCTGTGGCGCTCAGCCTGCGGCGCTGGTGCGCGCCTCTGCTGGACCTGGAGCCCTTCTGTGCACCTGCCGACTATGCCGAGCGCCGGCGTGCGATCGGCGCGGCGGAGGTGAACCGGCGCTTCCTCGCCGCGTCGGGGATCGGCACCTACGTCGTGGATAGCGGCAACCGGCCGGAGGAGCTTTGCGGCGTGGCCGAGGTGGGCGCGATCGGCGGTGCGCCGGCGCGGGAGATCGTGCGCATGGAATCGGTGGCCGAGAGGGTCGCGGAGGGCGGCGTCTCGGCGGCGGGCTTCGCGCAGGCCTTCGAGGCGGCGTTGCGCGAGTCTCTCGGGGACGAGGTCGTCGGCCTCAAGTCGATCCTGGCCTACCGCGCGACGCTCCGCATCGACTACGCGAAGCCCGGCGACGCCGAGGTCGAGGCGGCGGCCGGGCGCTGGCTCGCCGAGATCGAGCAGACCGGCCAGGTGCGGCTCACCGACCCGGTGCTCGAGCGGCACCTGATCTGGACCGGCGCCAATATTGCGCGCGAGCACGGGTTCCCGATCCAGTTCCATATCGGCATCGGCGATCCCGACATCGAGCTGCACCGCGTGGACCCGAGCCATCTCACGCCCTGGATCAAGGCGGTGGAGCCCTGGGGCTTCCCGATCACGCTGCTGCACTGCTACCCCTTCCACCGCGAAGCGGGGCTGATGTCGGAGAACTTCCCCTGCGTCTACTTCGATGTGGGCTTCGCGCTGAACTGGGTGGGGCCGAGCTACCAGCGGATCATGGACGAGGCGCTGGAGCTCGTGCCCTTCACCAAGCAGCTCTTCAGCACCGACGCCTTCGGCCTTGGGGAGCTCTACTACCTGGGCGCGCTGCGCTTCCGGACCGCGCTCGCCCGCGCGCTCGGCCGCTGGGTGGAGGAGGGCGAGTGCTCGGGCGCGGACGCCGAGCGCATCGCATCCCTGATCGGCGTCGAGAACGCGCGCCGCATCTACAAGGTCTAGGCGCGGCGATGCCTGCGACGCTGCTCGGGCCGGGCGACCCGCCGCCCTACGAAACCCTCAACGAGGAGAGCACGTCGCGCGTGCTGCTGGTCTGCGACCACGCGAGCTGCCGGGTTCCGGCGGCGCTCGGCGACCTCGGCTTGAGCGAGACCGAGCGCACCGAGCACATCGGCTGGGACATCGGGGCCGGCGCCGTGGCCCGGCGGCTCTCGGCGCTGCTCGATGCGCCGGCGATCCTCGCCGGCTACTCCCGCCTGGTGATCGACTGCAACCGGCCCCTGGGCGCGCCGGACCGGATTCCGCCGGTGAGCGACACGGTGCCGGTGCCCGGCAACATGGACCTCGACCAGGCGGCCGTGGACGCGCGGATCGCGGAGATCTTCGAGCCCTATCACGACGCGATCGCCGCTGCGCTGGACCGCATGTCCGCTGGCGGCCGGGTGCCCTTTCTGGTGGCGGTCCACAGCTTCACGCCGCAGCTTGCCGACGGCGATCCGCGGCCCTGGGAGATCGGCATCTGCTGGGACAAGGACCAGCGCATGTCGATACCCCTGATCGAGCGCCTGCGGACGGAGGGGCTCAAGGTCGGCGCCAACGAGCCCTACGACTTCGGCGTGCTCACCGACCACACGCTGCCGGTTCACGCCGAGCACCGCGGGCTGCCCTCGCTGCTCATCGAGATCCGCAACAACGAAATCCGTACGCCGGAGGCGGTCGAGACCTGGGCGGTGCGCCTCGCCGGCCACATCCGCGCGCTGCTCGCGCTGCCGGACTCGCAGCGTCTGGAGTACGTCCTGGACTGATTCCCTGCGGCCTGCCGGTCACTCGTAGGAACGGCGGTCGGGGTCGCCCCCGGGCTCGGCGGGACTGATGCGCCGCAACAGGTAACGGCGCAGGAACTCCTTCTCCCAGGCGCGGGTGCGCTTGAGCGCCCGGGTCAGCTCCGGCTCTTCCATCGTCATCATCACGATGTAGGCGTAGTTCTCGGCGGCGGCGCCGATCTCCTGCAGCTTGGCCTCGGGATCGCCGGCGATGATGGTCGCGGTGCTGAGCAGGAAGATCGCTTCCTCGTCGTCCTTGGGCACGCCGAGGCCGCGCGCATGGAGCACGCCGAGGTTGAAACGGCTGGCCGCATCGTCCTGCTCGCCCGCGCGCCTGAACCAGTCCGCCGCCGCCGCATAGTCGCGCTCGACGCCGAGGCCGCCGGCATAGATCGTGCCCATGTTGAACTGCCCGGTGACGTCGCCCTGCTCCGCGGCGCGGCGGGTCCAGCGCAACGCCTCCGCATGGTCGACCGCGACCCCCTGGCCGTGAATGTAGAGGCTGCCGAGGGCCGCCTGCGCCCGCGCGTCGCCCGCTTCGGCGAGCGGCCGCCATGCCTCCAACGCGGCGGCGATGTCGCCCCGCTCGTAGGCGGCCTGGCCCTTGTCCCAGTCCGCGGCGGCGGGCGGGATGCCGAGCGCGAGCAGCGCGGCGACAAGCGCAGCGAGCGCCCAGCCTGTGCGCCGGCGGGTCAATGCGCTCACTCCCATTCGATCGTTCCCGGCGGTTTGGAGGTCACGTCGTAGACCACGCGGTTGATGCCCTTCACCTCGTTGACGATGCGGTTCGCGACGCCGCCGAGGAAGCCCATGTCGAAGTGGTAGAAGTCGGCGGTCATGCCGTCCGCCGAGGTGACGGCGCGGAGCGCGCAGACGTGCTCGTAGGTGCGCGCGTCGCCCATCACGCCCACCGTCTGGACCGGAAGCAGGACCGCGAAGGCCTGCCAGATGGCGTCGTAGAGGCCCGCGCTGCGGATTTCCTCGATGAAGATGGCGTCGGCCTGCTGCAGGACCGCGACCTTCTCGGCCGTCACCTCGCCCGGAATGCGGATCGCGAGGCCGGGGCCGGGGAAGGGATGGCGCCCGGTCAGCGCCTCAGGCATCCCGAGGGCGCGGCCGAGCGCGCGCACCTCGTCCTTGAAGAGCATGCGCAGCGGCTCGACCAGACTGAGGTTCATTCGCTCAGGCAGACCGCCGACGTTGTGGTGGGACTTGATGACGACGCTCGGCCCGCTGACGGAGACCGATTCGATCACGTCAGGGTAGAGCGTGCCCTGGGCCAGGAAGTCGGCGTCGCCGGCACTTCGCGCGGCCTCCTCGAATACGTCGATGAAGGTGGCGCCGATGATCTTGCGCTTCTCCTCGGGCTCGGTGACGCCGGCGAGCCGGTCAAGGAACACGGCCTGCGCGTCCTCGTGCACGAGCGGGATGTTGTAGCTGCCGCGAAAGAGCTTCGTGACTTCCTCGGCCTCGCGGTGACGCATGAGGCCGGTGTCGACGAACACGCAGGTGAGCTGGTCGCCGATCGCCTCGTGCAGGAGGACTGCCACCACCGAGGAATCGACGCCGCCGGAGAGCCCGCAAATCACCCGTCCGTCGCCCACCTGCGCCCGGACTGCCGCGATGGCGCTGGCGCGGAACGAGGCCATGGTCCAGGTGCCTTGGCAGCCCGCGACCCGGCGCGCAAAGCTCTGCAGGAGCGCCGCGCCGTGGGGCGTGTGCACCACTTCGGGGTGGAACTGAATGCCGTAGAAGTGGCGCTCGTCGTCGGCGATGGCGGCGAAGGGGGCGGACTCGGTGCGGGCCACCACCCGAAAGCCCTGCGGCAGCGCCGCCACCGCGTCGCCGTGGCTCATCCAGACCTGCTCGCGCGCGCCCACCTGCCAGACCCCGTCGAAGAGAGCGCAGGGCTCGACGATATCGAGGTGCGCCCGGCCGAATTCGCGCTGCGACGTGGATTCCACGGCGCCGCCCAGCGCCGCGCACATCGTCTGCTGGCCGTAGCAGATGCCGAGAAGGGGGATGCCGAGCGCGTAGATCGCCTCGTCGGGGCGCGGCGCCTCGGCCTCGGTGACCGATGCCGGGCCGCCGGAGAGGATGACGCCCTGGGGCGCCAGGCGCTCGATCTCGGCCGCGGGAGTCGTGAAGGGCCTGATCTCGCAGTAGACCCCGGCCTCGCGCACCCGACGGGCGATGAGCTGGGTCACCTGGGAGCCGAAGTCGAGAATCAGGATCTGCTCGGTCATGAGTGGCTCATCGGCACGAGCGGCGGCGATGCGATGGACGGCGGTGCGGTTGCCACCTATGGTGAACCGTCACGGAAATCAACAGGGTCGCGGTCGTGGATAGCACGGCACATGCCCGGCCAAAAGTGCCAGCCATGACATGGCTCAGGCGGGCGGCGATCGCATGCGGCGTGCTGGGGCCGATGGTGTGTACCGCCGCGCTCGCCGAGGGTCCCATCGACGACGCCCTTTCCCTGGTTGCGCAGCAACGCCACGCGGAAGCGCGCAAGGCGATCGAGGAGATGCTCGAGCGCAATCCCGAGGCGCCCGGCGTGCGCCTGCTGCAGGGCGTGCTGCACGCCCGCGAAGGCAATCTCGTCGAGGCGGTCGCCATCTTCGAGGGCCTTCGCAACGACCATCCCACCATGTTCGAGGCGCACAACAACCTCGCCGTGCTCTACGCCAAGCTCGGCCGGCTCGACGACGCGCGCAAGGCGCTGGTCGGCGCGCTGGAGATGAGGCCCGATGCGGTCATCTACGCCAATCTCGGCGATGTCTACATGAAGCTCGCTGAACGGGCCTACGAGCGCGCCCATGAGCTTCGAATCGAACAGGAGGTGGCGGCGGTCGAGGGCGGAGAGGCCGGCGCAGCGTCGCAGGCCGAGGCGGCGCCTGCCGAGCCTGCTGCGGCCGAGCCGGCGGAGGAGGAAAAAGAAGTCGCGGCGCTGGCCGCCTTACCCGTGGAGCCGGAGGTCGTGGAGGAACCCGACATCCCCGAGGAGCCTGAGGTTCTCGAGGAGGCTGAGATCGTCGAGGAGCCCGGAAGTCCCGAGGAACCAGAGGTTCTCGAGGAAGCTGAAATCCCCGAGGAACCTGAGGTCGTTGAGGAACCCGAGAGCCTCGAGGAACCTGAGGTCGTGGAGGAACCCGTTATCCCCGAGGAGCCTGAGGTCGTCGAGGAGCCGGAGAGCCCCGGAGAACCCAAGGAGGCGGTCGTCCTGGCGGCTCGCGAGAGCTGCATTCAGACCGGCTGGTTCGACGACCGCAAGGTCGCCGACGAGGCGGCGGCATGGCTACGCGAGCACGGTGCGGAGGCGGTGTCTGTGCGCTCCGAGGAGCAACAAATCATCAAGAACTATCAGGTGTACCTGCCGCCGGCGGAGAGCCGCGAGGCGGCAGTCGCGACGGTGCGCGCGCTGCGCGGCAAGGGCGTGGAAGACCTCTGGATCATCGACAGGGGCGAGCGGATCTACGGGGTTTCTCTCGGCGTGTTCCGCAACAAGCGTTACATGAGCCGCCGGGTCGCCGAGGTGGAGAAGCTGGGCTACGTCGTCATGACCACGGCGAACATGAGGACCGCCACCGAGTACACCGTCGACGCGCAGGCGGGCGGCGAGCGTGCCGCCTTCGACGAAGCCTGGAAGAGGGCGTTTCCGGAACACGAGATTCGGGACATCGATTGCGCCGATCGGATCTGAGGGTCCATCCGTAACATTGCCCGTGACCGCGACCTCCTGCGGAGCGTTCGCCGCGGGCGGCGAAGGGCGTATGCTGCGAGCGGCCTGACGAGGCGGCGAGGGCAGTCCGATGGAGCGATGCAGTCCGCACGCGTGGCGCACACCGGCGGTGGGCGACGAGGCCCTGGTTTGCGATGTCTGCGAGAGCCGTCAGGACCTCGTGCGCGACATCACGGCCGAGGCAAAGGCGGAGATCGTGCGCGAATACCGCCGGCACAACGGGCCCATCGTGGGCGGCCACTTCGAGGAGGCGCTGGAGGCAGCGCTCGCGGCGGCGCGGGAGCGCGCCTCGGGGGTCAGTCCGGGGTCACCGGGGGAGGGGAGCGCGTAGCGTGAAGCGCTTCCTGAGGGACGCTGCCGTCGCGCTCTTCGTCGGCGCCGTCCTGATTGCGCTCGCCATGTTCCTCAGGCCGACCGACGACAACGACGGCCCCGCGGGCACCGGCCCCGTGCCGACCCGGGAATCGTCGACGCAATAGGGCGCTCAAAGCTTACGCCTTCAGGCGGCTGCCGAGGGCCGGGGCGTCACGCGTTCTTCGATCTCGTGACCCGACTCGATCTCGGCTCGACGAAGCTCCCAGGACTTTTGCAGGTTCATCCAGAGCTGCGGCGTCGTTCCGAAATAGCGCGCGAGCCTGAGCGCCGAATCCGCGCTCACGCCTCGCTGACCATTCAGGATCATCGTGATCCGGTTTACCGGCACACCCAGCGCCTTCGCCAGCGCGTTCGCCGACAGCCCGAGTTCATCGAGTTCGTCGCGGAGGATTTCTCCCGGGTGCACCGGCGCCATCCCCTTTCGTACGGTCATCTTTTCAGCCCTCAGTGGTAGTCGACGATTTCCACGTCGACCGGCCCATCGTCCGTCCATCGAAAACAGATACGCCATTGCCGGTTGATTCGAATGCTGTGCTGACCAGCCCTGTCCCCCCGCAACGCTTCCAACCGGTTGCTCCTAAAGGCGGCGAGGTCTTCGAGTGTCTCAGCAGCGTCCAATAACGTGAGGCGCCGTGCTGCTTGATCGGCAAATCCCTGAAATGCAGCAACCCGATAACCCTGGAAGAAACGCTGCGTATATCGCCCCCTGAAACTTTGGATCATCTCGGGGTACGGTACCTGGTTTTACGCTATCCGTAAACCCCTAGCTACGCCTTCAGGCGGCTGCCGAGGTAGTCGACGGCGGCTGAGACGCCGGCTTTGCCGTGGGGGATATCGAGAGCGGCGAGGCCGGTCTCGATGGCGCCGAGGGTGCCGAGCGTCATGGGTGCGTTCACGTGGCCCATGTGGGCGATGCGGAAGGCGTGGCCCCCGAGCGGCCCGAGCCCGATGCCGAGGCTCACGTTGCAGACCTCGTAGCACCAGTCGAGCAGGCGGCTGAGCGCGGGGTCGTCCATGAGGATCGTGGTCACGGTGGGAGAGCGTTCGGCAGGCTCCGGGACGTTGAACGCGAGCGCCCCACCTTGCGACCAGCGCTCGACCGCCGCCTGGGTCGCGCCGGCCAGGAGCGCGTGGCGGCGGAAGGCGTTCTCCAGCCCTTCATCGAAGAGCATGTCGAGGGACTTGCGCAGCCCGAAGAGCAGGTGCACCGGCGGCGTGCCGCAGTACTTCATGTAGTGGAGATCGCCCTCGCGCACGGTCCAGTCCCAATAGCGGGTGCGGAGCCCGGCATTGGCGTGGGCGGCCAGCGCCCGCTCGCGCGCCGCGATGAAGCTCAGCCCGGGCGTCATCATCAGCCCCTTCTGCGCGCCGGCGACCGCGACATCGACGCCCCAGCCGTCCATCTCGAAGGGCATCGAGCCGAGCGAGGCGATGGCATCGACCATGAAGAGCGCGCCGTGGCCGCTCGCCTCGATGGCTGCGCCGAGCGCGGGGATGTCGTTCACGATGCCGGAGGCGGTGTCGACCTGCACCACCAGGATGGCCTTGATCTCGCCCGCGCTGTCGGCGCGAAGGCGCTGCTCCAGCGCCTCGGGCGACACCGCCCGCTGCGGCTCCGCCTCGAGCACCTCCATCTCGACGCCGAGCGGCTCGGCCATCTCGCCCCAGCCGACGGCGAAGCGTCCGCTCTCCAGCGCCAGTATCTTGTCGCCGCGCGTGAGGACGTTGGAGAGCGCGGCCTCCCAGGCGCCGTGGCCGTTGGCGATGTAGATGTAGGTGCGGCCCTGCTCCGTGCGAAAGACGCGCCGCAGATCGTCGAGGCAGCTGTCGGTGACGGCGGTCAGCTCCTCGCCGTAGATGTCGACGGCCGGCCGCTGCATGGCCTGGAGCACTTCGTGGGGCACGGTGGTGGGGCCGGGAAGGGCCAGGGAATCGCGGCCGCGGCTTACGGTCATGGTGCACCTCGTGAAATTCGGCGGCCGAAGGGGCCGCCGGGCCTTGCCCTACCGCTCCCGCATCGCTTCGGCAAGCCCGTCTTGCAGTTCCTGGGAGGCATAGGGCGGTTCGCGGACGAAGTCCCTTCCCCTACAGCCCCATCTGGGCAAGCGCCGCCTGGGTGAGGGCGCTGCCGGGGCGGCCCATCTCGCTCACCACGTTGTAGTGGTGGAGGCCCTCGATCTCCATGACCGCGGCCTCGAAGCCGCGCGCCTGCCAGGCCTCGGCGAAGGCCCTGTTCTGAGCGACGAACGCGGGCGTTTCCGCCGCGCCGACTGCTGCAATGAGCGGCGCGCCCGCCTGCGGCAGATGATGGATCGGGCTGTTGCGCGCGGCCGAGTCGGCATCCAGCCGGACGTCGTCGTTGATGCTGGTCTCCATGATCGGCGCCAGGTCGAAGATCCCTGAGATCGGCGTGCCGCCCTTCACCAGGCCGGCGGGGCGTCCGCGCGCCGCCCAGTCGGTACACAGCATCATGGCGGTGAGGTGCCCGCCGGCGGAGTGGCCGGAGACGAAGATGCGGTCCGGGTCGCCGTTCAGCCGGCCGGCACTGTCGGCGATCCATTCGATTGCGGTGCGGCATTGCTCGACGATGGTGTCGAGGGTCACCGCCGGAGCCAGCGCGTAGTTGAGCGAGACCGCCGCGCCGCCTGCGGCGACGAAGCCCTCGGCAGGAAAGGAGTGCACGTCCTTGTCCATGGCGCGCCAGTAGCCGCCGTGGATGAAGACCTGGATCGGCGCGCCGGCCGCCGGCGCCGGGAAGAGGTCGGCGGTCATGTTGAGGCCCGCGCCGTAGCGGACATCGAGGGTGCAGAGGAAGGCCTCGCGCACCCGCACGCTCTCGGCCTCCCACACCACGAAGTAGTCTTCGAAGTTGGGGTGACGCAGGCGCAAATTATAGCCAGCCTCCTGCGGGAGGTGCCGTTGCTCGTTCATGGTGTTGCTCCCGTGGCTCGTCGCTGCCCTCACTCTCCCCTGAGCACGTCGAAGGCGATGCTGATGCGCTCGCCCGAGCCTGCGAAGGGGAGAGTGCGGTGAAACATGTAGGAGGGGAAGAGCAGCATCAGCCCCTCTTCGGGCTCGATCAGGCGGGTCTCGGGCTCCACCCGGATCTGGAAGTCCCAGTAGGGCCGGCCGAACTCGATCCACCCGGCGGTGCCCTCGTCGTCGGCGCCGAGGGCAGGGGGGAGGGCCACGTAGTAGACCCCGCTGAGCCAGGCCGAGGGGTGGATGTGGGGCACCTGATAGGCGCCCTCGTCGAGGATCACGCCCCAGGCCGTGACCCTGACGCTTTCCGGGATGTCGGCGAGGAAGGGATGGCCGGGATCCTGCGGCAGGGCATCGCGATAGCGGTCCACAGCTTCCGAAACCAGCGCGCCGAAGTCGGCTGCGGCGCCGCGGCCCGGCAGCAGCTCGCCGGTGCTCTGGCCCCGCTCCATGGAGTAGCTCTCCGGCGCGGCCCGCAAGGTCGGATGATCCCGGACTATCCCGGATAATGCCGTATTGAAAGCTGCCGTGTCGGCGTAGCCGGCGGGCGGGGCGCAGCGCTCGGGGCGGAGCAGGCGGTCGAAGTCGAGCAGCGTCCGCGCCGCGCCTTTCTCGCCCGCCTCCCAAAGCGCGGCCGCCTTCATCGCGAGCGCGCCGCTCTGGCCGGGATGCCGCGCCAGCAGATCGTCGCACGCGGCGACGGCGGCTCCGGGGTCTCCGCGATCGAGATGGGCGTGGACGTGGCGGGGCTTCCCCACCTCGAACGATGCATCGAGGATGTCCGCCCTGAGCGCTGCGGCCTGGGCATAGGAATCGAGAGCCTCGTCGAGCCGGCCCTGGGCATGGAGGACGTTGGCGAGTGCGAAACAGGCCTCGGCAAGCTCGGGCTCGATGGCGAGCGCCTTGCGGAAGGCGTGCGCGGCCTCGTCGAGATCGCCCTTGGCGTGACGGACGAGCCCGATGCGGAGCCAGGTGCCGGCGTGGTCGGGGCGGAGCGCGGCAGCCCGGCCCAGGGCCCCGGCGGCGCCCTCGAGATCGCCCTTGACGCGCAACGCCTGGCCGAGATTGGCGTGGGTCTCGGCCCGCTCCGGGGCGAGCGCGACCGCGCGGCGGTAGGCAGCGAGCGCGGCGTCGAGCCGGCCGGCGGCCTGGAGCACGTTGCCGAGGTCGTTGTGGGCGCCGGCGTCACCGTCATCGAGCGCGACCGCCCGATGCAGGAGCGCCGCCGCCTCGTCCACGGCATCGAGCCGGAAAGCGACGAGCGCGCAGGCCTTCAGCGCCTCCGCGTGGTCGGGCCGGGCGGCGAGCACCGTGCGGTAGAGCTCGTGCGCCTCCGCGAGCCGTCCCGTCCGGGCGTGGCGCGCGGCGCGGCGCATCGCCTCGCGGATGCGAGTTGGCGAGAGCCGCGCTCCCTTGTCTCTTTCCGCTCTGCGTCCGCTTGCCGCCACCCGCGCCGCTCCTTCGCCGGCCCTGTGAAATGGGCGGCGATGCTACCACGGACGCGAATGCTCTCAGCCGGATCCGCCCTGCGGATTTTTCGCGGGGCCCGGCCGGTGCTGCGCCGCGTAGCGGACGAGCTTTCGCGTGAGGGTCGGGAGCGCGTGTTCCGAGAAGCGCGCGGGCGGGCACCAGATGGCGCCGTCGTCTGCGTTGGCGGCCCCTTCCCCAGTCTCGGCGGCGGCCACCATCAGCTCGATCTCGAAATGGGTGAAGCCGTGGTGGACCGGCTCCGGCAGCGCATGCCACGGCAGCGGCTGCGGCGCATGGGCCGAGGCTTCCGTCAGGTCCCAGGGCTCGTCCCGCCAAGGCGTGGTCGGCAGCTCGATCATCCCGCCGAGCAGGCCCTCATCCGGCCGGCGGCGGAGCAGCACGGCGCCGTCCGCGCGCATGAGCCAGAAGGAGACGCCGTGGCGCAACGGGCGCTGTCGCTTCGGCGTCCGGCGCGGCAGGCTCTCCGCCATGCCTTGCGCGCGGCCCTCGCAGGCGCCCTGCCAGGGGCAGGCGAGGCAGCCTGGATTGCGCGGCGTGCAGACGCCCGCGCCGAGGTCCATCAGCGCTTGCGCGTAGTCGCCGGGCCTCGCGGGGGGCGCGAGCTCGGCGGCGAGCGCGTAAAGCCTGGGCTTGGCTGCCGGCAGCGGGGTCTCGACCGCGCGCAGGCGGGCGATCACGCGCTCGACATTGCCGTCGACCACGGTCGCCGGCCGGTCGAAGACGATGGCCGCAATCGCCGCCGCGGTGTAGCGCCCGACCCCCGGCAGGGCCCGCAGCGCCTTCTCCTCGGCCGGGAAGCGGCCTTCGTGGCCGGCCAGCAGGAGCCGGGCGCAGGCGTGCAGGTTGCGCGCGCGGGCGTAGTAGCCGAGCCCCTGCCAGGCATGGAGCACATCGTCGAGCTCGGCACGGGCCAAGGATTCGAGGGTGGGCCAACGCTCCAGGAAACGCTGGAAGTAGCCTGCGACCACGGGAACGGTGGTCTGCTGCAGCATGATCTCGCTGAGCCAGACCCGGTAGGGGTCCGGCCGCACGCCGGGAGCGGCGCGCCAGGGCAGCCGGCGGCGGTGGCGGTCGTACCAGTCGAGCAGCGCCCGGGCCAGGGCGGCGGGCGAGGCGGGCCGGGCGGCGCTCATGGCCGGCGGCGCTTCACAGCCGGCGCCGGAGGGCGTACACCCCTGGTTCG
>Ga0209020_1001156_pt1 | contig 28404 bp, 24 predicted proteins | sample PinacodermBB_FD_187298 | JGI IMG/M metagenome (GOLD analysis project Ga0209020, IMG submission 187298) | Host-associated microbial community of the marine sponge Aplysina aerophoba from Gulf of Piran - sponge pinacoderm, lysed by bead... | ecosystem: Host-associated > Porifera > Sponge >... | reverse complement strand
CAGCACCTTGAACATCCCGGGGGGCCATACCATCGATGCGCTGCGCTTCATCGTGGGCGATTTCAGCTCCGTGTCCGCCGTGGTGAGCACCCAGGCGCGCCAGTGGTACGAGACCGACACGCAACGATACGTCGACGTCGACGCCCCGGACAACGTGCTGGTGAGCGGGCGGTTGGCCAACGGCGCGGTGGCCTCGGTCTACGTGGCCGCCGTACCCTGGAGCGTCTCCGGCTACCGCATGGAGATCTACGGCCGGGAGGGCACGCTGGTGGCCTCCTCAGGCAACACCCCGCAACTCCTGGCGGTGCGTCTTCAGGGAGCCAAGGCCGGCGGGTCCGGCCTCGAGGAGCTGGAGGTGCCGGCCGAGTACGTCACCGCGCCGGCCGAGACCCCGGAGAAGGAACCCAGGAACGTCGGCGAAATGTACGTGAGATTCGCCGACGCCATCCGCAACGGCACCGGCTGCGAACCCGATTTCAATACGGCCGTGGACTTGCACCGGCTCATCGACGCCATCTCGGCGGCGTCGGATCAGGGCCGGGCGGTGGAACTCTAGGCGCCTGTCCGAGTAAGCAGGAATTTGCTGCGACGCAAGGAGATGGGCTCTACCGGCACGGCGCACTCCCGAAGCATGGTGACATGCGATTGATCCGAATTAGCGCGTCCGTCGGCTGGTTGCTTGCGGGATGCGGTGTCACGGTCTTGGGGGTCGCTCTCCTTTTCCTGTTCTCGGTAGAAGTGGGGATCGCGGTCAGCCTGCTCGGCGCCGGTGCGCTGGGTTTCGCGGCGGGCCTGACGCGATCCGCCGCCGTGGACCGAAGGCTCATCACGGACGTCGAGGAGCACATCGACGAACTGCGTGAGCGCGATCTGAGAGAGGTTGAGAAGCGCTGGCTCGCCGAGGGCGTGTCGCCGGCGGAGCAGGCCTGGAGCGCGTTCCAGCGGTCGCACGACTCCGAAACGGACAGGGCGCCGTCGGAACTGGACGCGCGGCTTGGGAAAATGATCCAGGACCGTTGCGACCGTGTCTGGGATGGTGTCCGGGACCGGCGCTACGTGAAGCAAGAGGGCGGAGAGATCGGCGGCCTCGACGGCCGCGCCATCTTCGAGGAAGTCCGCGGCGTTGTGGAGGAAGTCGCCCGCCTGTACGGGAAGGATGCCGAGAAAGCGGAGCTCGATGCGCGCATCGGTGACATCGCGCTTGCAGCACGGTCCGCGATCGGCGAGCTCCTGCAGGCGGCGCAGCAGGCGCCGGTCGTCAACGTCACCGGTTGGACCGTGAGGGAAGTCGTGGTGTGGCTCGAACGGGCGCAGAAGGCTCGTCACCTCTACCGGATGTACACACCCTGGCAGCACTATGTGCGCGGCGCGAAGTTGGCTGCCCGCCTTGCCCTTGGTGCGAACCCGGTCACACTGGTAGCGTCGACTCTCGCTTGGGAGGCATTGACGCGGGTCGGCAAACACGTGATCCGGAGGTACGCCGAGGTCTGGCTGAAGGAACTGCTGGAAGGTTCTGTCGCGCTGGTCTATCTGCAGGTGGCGCGCACATACGATCCGCGCCACACGTACCGGAACGCTGACTGGCTGGGACTCGTCGAGGCGCTTCGCATTCACAAGCTGGTTCCGGGCGTCGACCACAACCGCAAGCTCCTGCTGGACCGCATTCTGCGCGCCAAGATTCCGGACGAGTTCGCGAAGTTGACGTTGCTGCGTGCACTTGCGGACGATGGTGAACCGGACTCCACGCTGACGCCGCCAATCGACTTCGCCTCCCTGCGCCCCGCGCAACGCCAGGCGATTGCCGAGTTTCTCGGCGCGATCCTGCGGGACATGCGCGGATTGAATGAGCCGAAGACCAGCGAAGCGATAGAGGAAATGGAGAAGCGGCTGTCGATAGGTCTGCAGGTCGATCTGATCGATGCCGGCGGCCGCGAGGAGATACGCATCGAGGAGGGATTCATCCAGCTCGCGATGCTGGCCCGCGACTGGTGTCGACTCGACATCGGGGAAGCGCAGCAGGTGATCGAAGGCAGCGCGTTCGCCGTGGCGGCGCGCAAACGTATCGGCGATGCCGACGTGAACCGCGTGCTGCGGGAGAAGGCGATGCCGGTGGCCTTCGACGATGGCGGCCTCGAATCTGACCGCGTCGCGGAAAGCGAGCAACGCTTGATCGAGCCGCCGCGCGATCTGGTCGGAGACCCCCTGGCCGAACCACTGATCGCCTCCTTCGTCCATCTGATGGCCACGAAGGCCGCGGCGGACTGGCCGGTCGAACACGACCATATGGTGCTGCTCAATGCTTCGGTGTTGCTCCCGGAGCGCAAGCAGGTCGCCGCGCTCTGGTCGCAATACCTCAAGGCGGTGGAGTCGCGGCTGCGCGATCGCCTGAAATACGGGACGCTGTCGGCCGTCCCGCCAGGATCGGCGCCAGCTATCCTGCGGCAGATCGGCGAGCAAGAACTGCCTGCGCCGGCTGGCCGCGTGGTCACGTCGGACGTTCGGACCCCGGCAGTCGCGGTGTTCGAGGCGTCGTCCGGCAATGCGCGGGCGCACTGGGTGCTCCTGTTCGCTGACCGCGTGGTTGTAGGGGACGTTCCGAAGGAGGAGCTCTCACTCGACGACGGCGAGTCCACAACCTACCCGAAAGACGAGGTTCGTTTCAGCCGTTTGTCACGCTCCCTGGCGGATGCTCTTGTGATCCATTGCGGTGACGACCAGCGTCTGATCGTCGAAGGTTCCGTGACGGGCACCTTCAAAGGCTACTTCGGTCCCGTGCTCGAAACACTGGGCCTCGACGACGCCCTTGAGATAGTAGAGAACGCGTGAGGACCGGAAGGTCGGTAAAGAACCAGGTGGGACGGGGACACCAGGACGCAACGCCTGGGTTGGACTGTTCAGGACCGCCGCTTGGCCGCGGCGCGGGCCAGGTCCTCGAGCATCGGTACGGTGGTTTCCCAGTCGATGCAGGCGTCGGTGACGCTCTGGCCGTAGGTGAGCGGGGTGTCGGGCATGAGGTCCTGGCGGCCGGCCACCAGGTGGCTTTCCATCATGACACCGCAGATGCTGTCGGAAGCGGCGGCAACCTGTTCGCATACGTCGGCGCAGACCTTGGGCTGCCGCAGGTAGTCCTTTTGGCTGTTGCCGTGGCTGCAGTCGATGAGCACGCGGTGCGGAAGTTTCGCGTCGCGCAGCTTTTGGGCGGTGTCGTCAACCACGCCCTGGTCGAAGTTGGCGCCGTTGTTGGAGCCTCGCAGGATGACGTGGCAACTCTCGTTCCCCGAGGTGGAAATGATCGCGGCGATTCCCTGGCTGGTGACCCCGAGGAAGCGATGCGGGTGCCAGGCGGCGCGCACTCCGTCGATGGCGATCTGGATGGAACCGCTGGTGCCGTTCTTGAATCCCACCGGCATGGACAATCCGGAGGCGAGCTCGCGGTGCACCTGGCTCTCGGCCGTGCGCGCGCCGATGGCGCCCCATGACACCAGGTCGGCGGTGAATTGCGGCGTTATGGTATCCAGGAACTCCGAACCCGCCGGCAATCCCATGTTGGCCAGATCGAGCAACAGACCCCGGGCGATTCGCAACCCCTGGTTGATGTTGAAGCTGCCGTCAAGATCAGGGTCGTTGATGAGGCCCTTCCACCCCACGGTGGTGCGCGGTTTCTCGAAGTAGACGCGCATGATGACGAGCAGGTCGTCGGCGAGGCGGTCGGACTCCCGCTTCAACCGGCCGGCGTACTCGAGGGCGGCCTTCGGGTCGTGAATGGAGCAGGGGCCGGCGATGACCAGGAGTCGTTGGTCTCGCCCGCGGATAATGTCGCTGATGGCGCTACGGGCGGCGGTCACCGTGGCCGTGGCCTGTTCCGTAATCGGCAATTCTTCGTCCACGACAATCATCGGCGGGACCAAGGGGCGGAGATTTTCGATTCTCAGGTCGTCTGTCGTTTGGTTCATTGGCTTTCCAGCGTTGATATCTAACACAGTTTTTCGGGACAGGCGAATAACCGGGCGGGGTCGTGGGACGGCGATTTGGAGGGTCCCGGCGCGCCGACGTACTGTCGGGACGCAGGTCGACGTCAGATGGGGTATAATGTCGCGGACAGGGAGACGCTGAAGATCCCATCATGTACCAGGCGGATACCATAGCGGCGGTGGCCACGCCCCCGGGGGAAGGAGGCGTGGCCGTGGTGCGCTTGAGCGGTCCGGATGCGCTAAGCATCGGCGGCAAGATACTCGGGTGCAAGGATGATGGATGGGAGTCGCACCGCTTGTACTACGGCAGGGTCCGCGACCCGGTTCGCGGGTCTGTCGTGGACGAGGTCATGTTTGTATTCCTGCAGGAGCCGAAGAGCTATACGGGTGAGGACACCGTGGAGATCCATTGCCACGGAGGCCCCTACGTGGTCCGCCAGGTGCTCGGTCTGGTGCTGGCGTACGGCGCACGGCATGCGGAACCGGGGGAATTCACCAAAAGGGCATTTTTGAACGGACGTTTGGATTTGGCCCAGGCCGAGGCCGTGTTGGACCTCATTCGTTCGCGCACGGACAAGGCCGCCAATGTAGCCCTGGGTCAGATGGAAGGCGGCCTTTCCGAGGAGGTCCAGGACCTCAGGGAACAACTGGTCGACACGTTGGTACAAGTGGAGGCGGCCATAGACTTCCCGGAGGAAGAGATCGAGCTGCTGCAGCGCGCGGAGTTGGCTCGGAAGGTGGCCGGAGTGGTGGACAGGATATCCGCTCTCATCGGCAGCTACGAGTGGGGTCGGTTGATTCGCGAAGGCGTCCGGGTGTGCATCGTCGGGCGGCCGAATGTCGGCAAGTCGAGTCTGTTGAATGCGTTGCTGGGGGTGGATCGGGCAATTGTCACGGACACGCCCGGAACGACTCGGGATTTTATCGAGGAGACGGTGAATCTGAGCGGCCTTCCGGTGGTCCTGTGGGACACCGCGGGTCTCAGGGAGAACACCGAAGGCGTCGAACAGATCGGCATCGACGTAACCCTGCAAAGGCTGGCGGAGAGCCAGGGATGTCTGCTGGTCCTCGACGGTTCGTCGCCGCTTACCGGCGAGGACAGGAAGGTGATGGAGCGGCTGCGCCAGAGCCAGGGCCTCGTCGTCATCAACAAGATCGACCTGCGGCAGCGGATCGACCGGGCGGCGGTGTCGGGGCTGTTGCCACGCTTGCGGCAGATGGAGGTATCGGCGCTCTCCAACGAGGGGCTCGATGCGCTGCGGACCGCCTTGCGCGATTGTTTCCTGGATTCCACCGAAGAGCCGGAAATCGTCGTAACCAATGTCCGCCACAAGGCAGCGCTGGACCGTGCAAGGACCAGTCTGGTGGAGGTCCGTCGAGCGATGGACGAAGGGTTGCCGCCCGACATCGTCGCGGTGGACCTGCAGGAGGCCCGTGACAGCCTCGCCGAAATCATTGGCACCGTCACCAATGACGACATTCTCGACCGTATCTTCTCGCAGTTTTGCATCGGCAAGTAAACGCGGTCACTGGATGTTTGGATCCAATGCGTGGAAGTTCGTCGGGAAATTTGGCAGAATCGACTTGTAGGGGCGACCTGCGGTCGCCCCCCCAGTGGCGGGCACCACGCGAGGTGGAGCAACGCAGCCGCCCTTCGACTTCGCTTCGCGAAGCCTGTCCTGAGCTCGTCGAAGGGCTCAGGATGCGCGGAGCGAAAGAGACCCGCAGACTATGACGCGAATTAACCAGACACCACCTATGGATGTTTCACGTGAAACAGTCGGATAAGGGAAAAGAAAGAGTCTACGACGTCATTGTAGTCGGGGCCGGGCACGCCGGGATTGAAGCGTCTTTGGCGGCTGCGCGCATGGGCCTCGATACGTTGATGTTGACCCTCAATCTCGACCATATCGGCCAGATGTCGTGTAATCCGGCCATCGGAGGCATCGGGAAAGGGCATCTTGTCAAGGAAATCGACGCTCTGGGGGGTGAAATGGCCCGGGGCATCGACGAAACCGGCATCCAGTTCCGTATGCTCAACACCAAGAAGGGGCCGGCCGTCAGGGCTTCACGAGCACAGGCCGACAAGGCCCTTTACCGCCAGCGTATGAAGCGGGTGTTGGAGAACTGCGAGAACCTCACTGTCAAGCAGGCCAGCGTCGAGGCCCTCGTGTGCCGCGATGCGCAGGTAATTGGCGTCGAATCCCAGATGGGAGAGGTCTTCAGGGCCAGGAAGACCATATTGACCACCGGGACATTTCTCCAGGGTGTGGTCCATGTGGGCGACCGTAACTACTCCGCCGGCCGCGCCGGCGATTTCGCCGCCCAGGGCTTGAGCGGGTCGTTGAGCAATCTGGGTCTTCGGTTGGGCAGGCTCAAGACCGGGACCTGTCCGCGCCTGAACGCGCATACCATTGACTTTTCGAAGCTTTCCGTCCAGCACGGGGACGAGATCCCGGTACCGTTCTCATTCGGCACGGACAGGATCGAGCAGCGGCAGATCCCCTGCCACATCACCTACACGAATCCCACGACCCACGAGATCATTCGAGCTGCGATCCACCGCTCTCCCATGTATTCCGGGGTCATCAAGAGCAACGGACCGCGCTATTGCCCCTCCATCGAGGACAAGGTGGTCCGCTTCGCCGACAAGCAACGGCATCAGATCTTTCTCGAGCCCGAGGGTTACGACACGGTAGAGGTCTACCCCAACGGCATCTCCACCAGCCTTCCCCTGGATGTCCAGGTCGATCTGGTCCACAGCATCGAAGGCCTCGAGGAAGCGGAAATCATGAGGCCCGGCTACGCCATCGAGTATGACTACGTCGAGCCAACTCAACTGAAGCCGACGCTGGAGACAAAGGCCATCGAGGCGCTTTACCTCGCCGGCCAGATCAATGGAACGACCGGATATGAAGAGGCCGCGAGCCAGGGCCTGATGGCGGCCATCAACGCGGTCTTGAGCATCAGAGGGGACGAACCGCTTATCCTTTCCCGTGACCAGGCCTACATCGGGGTGCTCATCGACGACCTCGTGACCAAGGGAACCGACGGTGAGCCCTACCGGATGTTCACCTCCCGCGCCGAATATCGCCTGCTGCTCCGGGAGGACAATGCCGATCTCCGCCTTACGGAGTTGGGTCACCGCATCGGACTCGCCACCGCGGAGGCATACGAGCGAACCGTCAGGAAACAGGAACAGATCGACCACCTGACCGAGAGGCTCGAAACCACCCGTATCAGTCCATCCCAGTCGATCCAGGCCCAACTTGATGACCTGAAAACGGCCCCCATCCGAAACATCACGCCGCTGGCGCAACTGCTGCGCCGCCCGGAGATAACCTTCCGGAATCTGGAGCTTTTTTGTCCCGAACTCGCGGGGGTGCCGGCTGATGTGGGGCTCCAGGTGGAGGTTTCGCTCAAGTACAGCGGTTACGTGGAGCGGCAGGCCCAAGGCCTCAAGCGTTTCCAGAAGATGGAAAACGTCTCACTCCCCCAGGACCTCGACTACGGCAAGATCAACGGACTGTCCCGGGAAATAAGGGAAAAGCTGACTCATGTGCGGCCGCGGTCCCTGGGACAGGCCTACCGGATCTCCGGCGTGACGCCGGCCGCCATCTCCGTGCTTTCCCTGTACGTCTACAAGATGAAGGCCGGCTGAAGCACGGGAGCCGTCAGCAGTTTCACGCAGGAGCGCATGGTCTCCCGGAAGTTGCCAAACGACAACGGAGCCATGAACGAGCAACTCCTGACAGCCGGTGCCCAGTCTTTTGATCTCGAGCTCTCGGCCCATCAAGTAGCAGCATTCGGGCAGTATCTCTCCCTCCTTTCCACCTGGAACAGCCGCCTGAACCTCACTGCCATCCGTGAACCGGACCTCGTCGTCCGCCTCCACTTCCTCGATTCCATTTCCGTTACGCCTCTCTTGAGTGCAAATGGCGGCCTGCTCGATATCGGTAGTGGAGGGGGTTTTCCGGGGATTCCGGTCAAGATCATGCTTCCGGACAAGCCCGTCTACCTTGTGGAGCCGCGTCGCAAGCGCGCGAATTTCCTGAGACATGTCATCCGTGAGTTGAAGCTTGGCGATATCCAGGTGATGGAGTGCCGGGCCGGGGAACTCTCCACGGAAACGTTGCCGCCGATAAAGGAGACCGTCACACGCGGCTTCTCCGATGCTCCGGGTTTTCTGGCGGCAAGCGGAGAAGTGCTGGCTGCCGACGGAGTCGCCATCCTCATGCACGGTCCCAAGGGACTCGCCGCGTTGGAAGACGTTCGATCCTGCCTTCCGCGTTGTGGACTTGCCGAAGGCGAAAGCGTCCACTTCGAGCTTCCATTCGGCGACGAGCGCAGGACCGTGTTGACCTTCCCGAGGAGCTTGTCCAGGTAGAACGCGAAGCCACTCCGTGGGCCGGCGAAACGACAAGCTCATGTTTCACGTGAAACAGTGACTTTCTTTCCAGACGCCGTCATGCTAGAATTCCGAATCGCATCAATCCTGTAACTCATTGAAATATCACACGTTTTGGGAAAGATAATCGCCATAGCCAATCAGAAGGGCGGGGTCGGGAAAACCACCACGGCGGTGAACCTCGGCGCCTCTCTGGCGGTGGCCACGAAGCGGATCCTGATCGTGGACATGGATCCCCAGGGCAACAGCACCACGGGTTTCGGGGTCGATCCCAGGGCTCTCAACAAGAGCATCTACGACGTGATGCTTGAAAACTGTTTCGTCACCGAGGCGCTCTGTGCCACGGAGATGGCCTCGTTGTACCTGTTGCCCGCCAATCGCGATCTGGTGAGCGCGGAAATCCAGATGATCGAAATGGAGAACCGTGTCGGACGGCTGAAGCAGGCCCTGGACACCGTCAAGTACCGGTTCGACTACATTCTCCTGGATTGTCCGCCGTCCTTGGGACTCCTCACCCTCAATGCCATGGTGGCGGCCGACTCCCTGCTGGTGCCCCTTCAGTGCGAGTACTATGCGCTGGAAGGCCTCAGCGCGGTTCTGGACACCATGAAGCGTGTCCAGACCTCTTACAATCCGCACCTGCGGTTCGAGGGGGTCGTCCTCTGCATGTATGACGGCCGCAGCAATCTCTCGGCCCAGGTGGCCGACGACGTTCGCGGCCATTTTCCCGAAGAAGTCTTCCAGACCGTCATCCCCAGAAACGTCCGCCTGAGCGAGAGTCCCAGCCACGGAAGGCCGGCGCTGCTCTATGACGCCCGTTCCACCGGGGCACGAAGCTATCTGAGTCTTGCGGCCGAATTGATGAGCCGGAAGGAGCGAAGTCATGCAGAAGAATAGACTGGGACGGGGTCTCGACGCCCTGCTTCCGGACCAGGAGCCGGTGGTGGGGGATTCCCCCTCGGAGACGTCGCCCGTGGCCGTCCACCCTTCGTTGATCGCACCGAATCCGAACCAGCCCCGCCGGATCTTCGACGACACCAAGATAGACGAGCTCGCCAGTTCCATCGAGACCAGCGGCATGCTCCAGCCTCTGGTGGTTCGCACCAGGGCCGGGGGTTACGAATTGATCGCCGGCGAACGCCGCCTGCGCGCCGCGCGGAGACTGGGACTTCCGGAAGTCCCTATTATCATTCACGAAACGGCCGATCCCAACTCGCTGCTCCTGGCCTTGGTCGAGAACCTGCAACGTGAGGACCTGAACCCCATCGAAGAAGCGGCCGCTTTTGCCGAGTTGCAGGAACAATTCAACCTGACCCAGGAACAGGTGGCCGAAAAGGTCGGCAGGAGCCGGCCCGCGGTCGCCAATGCTCTGAGGCTGCTGTCGCTTCCCGAGCAGATCAAGGAACACGTCTCCCGCGGCGAGTTGGCCGCGGGCCAGGCGCGGGCGCTGCTCGGCCTGCAGGACCGCTCCATGCTTGCCGCGGCGGCGCGCGAGGTCATGGCCAAGGAGCTGTCGACCCGGGAGACCGAGGCGCTGGTCAAGCGGCTTAACGGCAGGAAACGAACAAAAATCGAAAATCGTCTCGATCCCGACCTGTCGAGTCTGGTCGAGACTTTGCAGCGCCGCCTCGGCACCCGGGTCAGGCTCATGCACCGGGCCCGTGACGACAAGGGCAAGCTGGAAATCGAGTACTATTCGCAGGACGACCTGGAGCGAATCACCGACATGATGATGGGGAGCGGGTAGCTGTCGCCATGCAGGTCAACGGTGCCGTGGCTCACTCGGCACTCGCTTTGACAACCACAGGTGTGAATGCTATAGACCTGTCCGACGCCATCTCCGAGGTTCCAATGACCCGGGCTCCCGTCCGAGTCCGGCGTCACCAACACCGAATCCGAAGCATGATCAGTATAGACTTTTCTTTGGTGGTCCAAATTGTCCTGTTCCTGATTCTCTGGAGCATCATGCGCCGGGTTCTGTTCGGGCCCGTGGGGCGTCTGATGGCGGAACGGGAGCGCAGAACGGATGGCGCCCACGCCGAAGCCCGCTCCATGGTCGAGGGAGGCAAGGAATTGCAGGCGCAATACGACGCCGCCATTGCCAAGGCGCGGGCCGAAGGGGAAGCGATCAAGAGCGAGATCCGGGAGGAGGCGCTCAAGGCCCGCAACGTGATCGTCTCGCAGGGGCGTGACGCCGCGACCCAGAAGATCCAGGAGATACGGGAAGAGGTCCACAAGGAACTGGAAGCGGCGCGCCGCATCGCCTCGGCCAACGCCGACGCGCTGGCGCTTGAGATGGCGGAGAAGGTCCTGGGCCGGAAGCTGACATGACCTTTCTAACCGACCTACTTGTGTCCACGGCGTGGGCTGCCGAGGGTGGCGCCCACGTTCCCTCCGTGACGGAGTTGCTCTTCCCGCTGATCAACTTCCTGATCTTTGCCTTTCTGGTCAAACGTTACGGCCTTCCGCTCATCAAGCAGCACCTCAAGCAGCGCCGCGAGGGGCTCGTAGAGGCCGTGGCGACGGCGCAGCAGGCCAAGGGCGAAGCCGAGGGCTATGTTCGCAAGTATCAGGATTTGTTGAAGGTTCTCGACTCGGAGTGCGACCGCATCCGGGAGGACCTGCGAGCCGAGGGCGAGCGTGAACGGGCGCGGATCGTGGCCGAGGCCGAAGAGTCCGCCGCCAAGCTGAAAGCCGACGCGGACTTCCTGGCCGAGCAGGAAGTCAAGATGGCGCGCCAACAGATTCGCGGAGAGATGGCGCTGCTGGCCGAGGCCGCGGCGGAGCGGGTGATCCAGGAGCACATGGCCGCCGCCGACCAGGATCGGATGGTCGAGAGCTTCTCGCGGGAGATACGGGTACTCTGACGCTTCGACCGAGGCGTATGAAACACTCCGGGAACCGGGTTCAAGCAGATGATCGAAGGAAAGCTGAGCCGCCGTTACGCAAGAGCCATTTTCGAGCTCGCCGCTGACCGTGAAGAGGCCGTCGGGGCCGAGGTCGACAGCTTTCTCGGGATCTATGCGGACCCCGACCTGAAGAAGGTGTTGGGAAACCCCGCCTTCGAGCAGGACCAGCGCAGGCAAATCGTGGTGGAGTTGGCCGGACGCCTGGGGCTGTCGGATCTGACCACCAACTTCCTCTCGCTGCTGGTGACTCGGGACCGCATGGACGGACTGCCCTCCATCGCGCGCCACTACCACCGGCTGCTGGACGATTCGAGGGGCCGGGTCAACGCCAAGGTCGTCGTGTTCCAGGCCCTGGGGGAGGATCGACGGACCAGCCTCGCCGAGGTGGTGGGCGAGATGACCGGAAAGACCGCCATTCTCACGGAGGAAGTCGAACCCGCCATCATCGGCGGCATCATCGTCGAGGTGGGCGGCAAGGTCTACGACGGCAGCGTGCGCACACAGCTTCAGAGTCTGAGAAAGAGCATCGAACGGACCTACTAGCGGGCGGACCCGCCGGCGTGACGGGGAAAGCACATCCACGGGCGGGTTCAACCCGCCCGTGTGCGGAGCCAGCACACCAGTTCAAGGGAGCGAGCCATGGAAATCGGCACCGCCGAGATCACCAGCATCATCAAGAAGCAGATCGAAGACTACGACAAGGGCGTCAAGGTCGAGGAGGTCGGGACCGTCCTGTCCACGGGCGACGGCATCGCCCGCATCTTCGGTTTGGACAACGCCGCGGCCGGAGAGCTCCTGGAGTTTCCCAACGATGTCTTCGGCATGGCGTTGAACCTGGAGGAGGACAACGTCGGCGCGGCGCTGTTCGGCGAGTCGCACCTGATCAAGGAAGGCGACCGGGTCAACCGCACCGGCCGCATCGTCGAGGTTCCGGTGGGCGACGCGCTCCGGGGCCGGGTGGTATCTCCGCTCGGGGAGCCCCTCGACGGCCGGGGTCCCATCGAGACCACGGAACGGCGCCGCATCGAGCTCAAGGCTCCGGGCATCGTCGCGCGCCAGCCGGTGACCCAGCCGCTGCAAACCGGGCTCAAGGCCATCGACTCCATGATTCCCATCGGCAGGGGCCAGCGGGAGCTCATCATCGGCGACCGCCAGACCGGAAAGACCGCGGTCTGCCTGGACACCATCATCAACCAGAAGGGCGGCGACGTCACCTGCATCTACGTAGCGGTGGGCCAGAAGCGCTCCACCGTGGCCCAGGTGGTGGACCAGCTCAGGCAGTACGGCGCCATGGACTACACCATCGTGGTCGCCGCCACCGCCTCGGAGTCGGCTCCGCTCCAGTACATCGCCCCCTACAGCGGCTGCACCATGGGTGAGCACATCCGCGACAACGGCGGCCACGCGCTGGCGATCTACGACGACCTCTCGAAGCACGCGGTGGCCTACCGCCAGCTTTCACTGCTGCTGCGACGCCCGCCGGGCCGCGAGGCCTTTCCCGGCGACGTCTTCTACCTGCATTCACGGCTGTTGGAGCGCGCGGCCAAGATGAGCGATGCCAATGGCGGCGGCTCGCTGACGGCGTTGCCGATCATCGAGACCCAGGCGGGCGACGTCTCCGCCTACGTCCCCACCAACGTCATCTCCATCACCGACGGCCAGATCTATCTGGAGACCGACCTTTTCTATTCGGGCGTCCGTCCGGCCATCAACGTCGGCCTGTCGGTCTCCCGGGTCGGCGGCAACGCCCAGATCCGGGCCATGAAGCAGGTCGCCGGCGGGCTTCGGCTGGACCTTGCCCAATACCGCGAGATGGCGGCCTTCGCCCAGTTCGGGTCGGACCTCGACGTGGCCACCCAGCGGCAGATCGCCCGCGGCAGCCGGCTGGTGGAGATCCTCAAGCAGGGGCAGTATCAGCCCATGCCGGTGGAGAAGCAGGTGTTCATCATCTACGCCGGCACCAACGGCTTCGTCGATCAGGTCGCCCCCGAGAACCTGCGACGATACGAGAACGAGCTGTTCGAGTTCGTGGAAGCGAAACACCCGGACCTGTTCCCGGCCATCGCGGAGAAGCGCCAGATCGACGATGACATCAAGGGGCAGGTGGAGACGGTGCTGAAGGAATTCAACCAACAGTTTGAAGCGTAAGTGGCCACCATCAAGGACATAAAGAAGCGGATCTCCTCGGTCCGCAACACGCAGCAGATCACCAAGGCGATGAAGGCGGTGGCGGCAGCCAAGCTGCGCCGGGCCCACGACGCCGCGGTGGAAGCGCGGCCGTACGCGGAGAAGATGCGCGAGCTCTTGTCGAACCTTTCCGCGCGGGTGTCCGAGGACAGCCACCCCCTGCTCATTGAGCGGGAGGAGAAGCGCATCGACGTGCTTCTGGTCACCACCGACCGCGGCCTGTGCGGCGCCTACAACAGCAACGTGCTCCGTCTGGCCGAGAACTTTCGCGCCGATCAGCGGGAGAAGGAACTCACCTTCCGCTTCGTCGGACGCAAGGGCTCGGAGTATTTCCGGCGCCGGGAAGTGACCGCCCTGGACGACGGTCCGGTGACATGGCATGCGACGCCGGACGAGCTCGCCTCCGATGCCGCCGGCCGGCTCATCGGGCGCTTCCTGAACGGCGAGTCCGACGCCGCCTACATCGTCTACAGCCGGTTCCGCTCGGCCCTGTCCCAGGTCCCCACGGCCGCCCGGATCATTCCCGTGGAGCCCTCGGAAACGGACGATGAGCAGCAACTGACCGAGTACCTGCTCGAGCCCAGCATCGGCGACCTGCTGTCCAACCTGTTGCCCAAGAACGTGGAGGTGCAGGTCTACCAGGCGTTGCTCGAGGCCACCGCCGGCGAGCACGGAGCACGAATGACGGCCATGGAATCCGCCACCAACAACGCCTCGGACCTGATCAGCGACCTCACGCTTCAGATGAACCGGGCGCGGCAGGCGGCCATTACCAAGGAACTGCTGGAGGTGATCTCCACGGCGGAGGCGCTTGGTTGATTTGCCGAGGCGGTTTGCAGAGCCGCCCATGACACTCCTGTTACCGGAGGACGAGAACGCTATGAAGATGGGGAAGATTACTCAGGTCCTGGGCGCCGTGATCGACGTGGAGTTCTCCGACGGGCACCTGCCGGCGATCTACAACGCCATCAAGGTCAGCAACAGCGCCATCGACGACCGGGAGTGGAACCTGGTCGTGGAGGTTGCGCAGCACCTGGGCGAGAACACCGTCCGCTGCATCGCCATGGACTCCACCGAAGGGCTCGTCCGCGGCCAGGACGCCATGGATACCGGCGCCGGCATCAGCGTGCCGGTGGGCGAGAAGACCCTGGGGCGCATCCTGAACGTGGTCGGCGAGCCCGTGGACGAGGGCCCGCCCATCGAAGCCGAGCAGCATTTTCCGATCCATCGCGAGGCGCCTCCGTTCGTCGACCAGGAAACCCAGGTCCAGGCCTTCGAGACCGGCATCAAGGTCGTCGACCTGTTGGCGCCCTACGCCCGTGGCGGAAAGGTCGGCCTCTTCGGCGGCGCCGGCGTGGGCAAGACCGTCATCCTCATGGAGCTCATCAACAACCTGGCCATGAAGCACGGCGGCTACTCGGTGTTCGGCGGCGTCGGCGAACGCACCCGCGAGGGCAACGACCTCTGGCTGGAGATGAAGGAATCGGGCGTGCTCGACAAGACCACGCTGGTCTACGGGCAGATGAACGAACCGCCGGGCGCCCGCGCCCGGGTGGCGCTGTCGGCGCTGACCATGGCCGAGTACTTCCGGGACGAGGAGGGGCTGGACATCCTGCTCTTCATCGACAACATCTTCCGTTTCACCCAGGCCAATTCCGAGGTCTCCACGCTGCTGGGCCGCATGCCCTCGGCGGTGGGTTACCAGCCCACGCTGTCCACCGACCTGGGCGAGCTGCAGGAACGCATCACCTCCACGCACAAGGGCTCCATCACCTCGGTGCAGGCCATCTACGTGCCCGCCGATGACTTGACCGACCCGGCGCCGGCCACCACGTTCTCCCATCTGGACGCCACCACGGTCCTGTCCCGGCAGATCGCGGAGTTGGGCATCTATCCGGCGGTGGATCCCCTCGACTCCACCTCGCGCATCCTCGATCCGCGGGTGGTGGGCGACGAGCACTACGACGTGGCGCGCCAGGTGCAGGCCATCCTCCAGCGCTACAAGGACCTCCAGGACATCATCGCCATCCTGGGCATGGACGAGCTCTCCGAAGAGGACCGGCTGACCGTGTCCCGGGCCCGGAAGGTGCAGCGTTTCCTCTCGCAGCCGTTCCACGTCGCCGAAGTGTTCACCGGCACGCCGGGCGTTTATGTCGAGCTCAAGGACACCATCGAGGGCTTCAAGGCCATCGTCGACGGCAAGCACGACGACCTCCCCGAGCAGGCCTTCTACATGGTCGGCACCATGGGGAGCGCCATCGAGAAGGGACAGCGGCTCGCAGCCGGGTAGGTCATGGCCGGCGACATTTCACTGAGAGTCGTGACTCCGGCCCGTCTGGTGCTCGAAGAGCAGGTGGACGAGTTGACCGCCCCGGGTCCGTTGGGCCAGCTCGGCATCCTGCCCGACCACGCCGCGCTCATGACCACGCTGGACATCGGACAGCTCAGCTACAAGAAGTCCGGCGCCAACTCCGTCATCACCCTCGCCGGCGGCTACGCCGAGGTACTCGACAACGTCGTCACCGTGCTGGCCAACGCCGCCGAGTTCCCCCCCGAGATCGACGTGGCCCGGGCCGAGAACGCCCGGGCAAGGGCCGAAAGCACCCTCGGCGACAGCGACCAGGTCGACGAGGAAGCGCTGGTGGCGGCGAGAGCCGCACTGCAACGCGCCCTCGTAAGAATCGAAACCGCCGGTCAACGCTGACCGGACCGCTGGTTTCGTAGAATTTCTCCCAGTACGCCCTTCGTCATTCCCCGGTCTTGCGTCATCGCCGCTGGCCGGGGGCGCGGGTTTGGGCTAAGATGTGGATCATGTTGCGCTATTTCACCGCAGGAGAGTCCCACGGTCCGTGCCTCACCACCATCATCGAGGGCGTGCCCGCGGGGTTCGTTGTCGACATCGACAAGGTCAATCACGATCTCTGGCGGCGCCAGCAGGGCTACGGCCGGGGCGGCCGGATGCTCATCGAGAAGGACGAGGTGCAGGTACGGTCCGGTATCCGGTGGGGCAAGACGCTTGGCTCGCCGGTGACCTTCGGCATCGACAACCGGGACTGGAAGAACTGGACCAGGAAGATGTCGCCGTACGCGGAGGACGACGGCCAGGCGATCCCGGTGAAGAAGCCCCGTCCGGGTCACGCGGACCTCACCGGCGTCTTGAAGTACGGCCACTCCGATATCCGGAACATCCTCGAGCGCGCCAGCGCCCGCGAGACCGTCTCCCGTGTGGTGGTGGGCTCGTTCTGCAAGCAGCTCGTCGAACCGTTCTCGGTCAAGGTGCGTGGCTACCTGCGCTCCCTCGGCGGCATCGAGGCGGATGTGGAGGGGAAGAGCTACGACGAGATCTTCGAGCTGGCCGAGGATTCCCCCGTGCGCATGGCCGACCCGGAAGCCGAGAAGAAAGCCATCCAGCTCATCGACGCGTGCAAAAAGGAAGGCAACACCTTGGGCGGCGTCTTCGAGGTGGTGGCCACCGGGGTGCCGCCGGGCCTGGGAAGCCACGTCCATTGGGACCGGAAGCTCGACGGCCGGCTGGCCCAGAGCCTCATGAGCATCCAGGCCATGAAGGGGGTGGAGTTCGGGCGCGGCTTCGACATCGCCATGCGGCGCGGGTCCGAGGTGCACGACGAGATCTTCTTCGACCCCCAGCACATGGTCTCCGACACCCGGCCGCGCATGCAGCCCACCGATTTCTATCGCGGCAGCAACAACTCGGGCGGAGTGGAAGGCGGCATGACCACCGGCGCTCCCTTGGTTGTCCGGGTGGCGATGAAGCCCATCTCCACCCTCATGAGCCCGCTCCAGTCGGTGAATCTCGACACCAAGCAGCCCGAGGACGCCTCGGTGGAGCGCTCGGACGTCTGCTCCGCCCCGGCCGCGGCCGTCATCGGCGAGGCCATCGTGTCGTTCGAGCTGGCGCGGGCGTTCCTGGAAAAGTTCGGGGGAGACTCGCTGGCGGAAATCACCCGCAACTATGACGGCTACCTGGACCAGATCAAGAGCCTCTGAGGCCCGGCCGGATCCAATGCCGTGTCCAACGGGCGTGACATGACGCCCGACGCCGCGAACATCGCGCTGACGGGTTTCATGGCCGCCGGCAAGACCGTGGTGGGCCGGAGGCTGGCGCGGGTCCTGGGCTGGTCGTTCGTGGACCTGGACGCCGTCATCGAGGCGGGCGAGGGACGCGCCGTCCGTGAGATCTTCGCGAGCCGCGGGGAGCCTTACTTCCGGGAACGCGAGAAGACCGCCCTCGGACAGGTGTTGGACGGCTCCGAGCAGGTCATCGCCCTGGGCGGGGGCGCGGTGGTGGATCCTGACAACCTGGCGCTGCTCAAGCAGCGCAGTCTGCTCGTCTGGCTCAGGGTGTCGCCCGGAACGGTTCTGAGCCGGGTCGGAGGAGGCGATGACCGCCCGCTGCTGCAGGGTCCGGACCGGCTCAAGCGGATCCAGGAGCTTTCGGCCCAGCGCGAAGGAATCTATGCCCAGGCCGGCGTCACCGTGGACACCGATGAGCTGACCGTGGATCAGGTGGTGCAGCGCATCCGACAACAGCTATGCAGACCGTAACCGTCAATCTGGGACAGCGCTCGTATCCCATCGAGCTGGGCGAGGGGCTGCTGTCGCGCGTGGGCGAGATGATGAAGGCCCAGGGAATCGCGGGCCGCGTCGGCATCGTGTCGAACCCGCCGGTGGCCGGCCTGTACGCGGAAGAGGTCCGGGAATCCCTCCAGGGCGCGGGTTACGAAACCTCGCTGGTGTTGATTCCGGAGGGCGAGGGGCACAAGAACACGGCGTCCCTGGGGCTGATCTACGACGCGCTGGTGGGGCGCCGCTTCGACCGCGGCGCCACCCTGATCGCCCTGGGCGGCGGCGTCATCGGGGACATCACCGGCTTCGTCGCGGCCACGTTTCTGCGCGGCATCGGCTTCGTCCAGATCCCCACGACCCTGCTGGCGCAGGTGGACGCCAGCGTGGGCGGGAAGACCGCGGTCAACCACGAGCAGGGCAAGAACCTCATCGGCGCCTTCCACCAGCCGCGCCTGGTGGTCATCGACATGAAGACGCTGCGGACGTTGCCGCAGCGCGAGTTCGCCGCGGGAATGGCCGAGGTGATCAAGCACGGCATCATCCAGGACGCGGGCTACTTCGGCTTCCTGGAAGACGGCATGGACTCGCTGATGCGCATGGATCCGGCGGCCCTCGAGACCGCCGTCGCCGGCTCCTGCCGGATCAAGGCGGCGGTGGTGGAGCAGGACGAGCGGGAGCAAGACCGCCGCGCCATCCTCAACTTCGGCCACACCATCGGCCATGCGCTGGAATCCTTTACCGGCTACGAGCGTTTCCTCCACGGCGAGGCCGTCGCCATCGGCATGATCCAGGCGGCGGCCCTGTCGGCGTCCCGGGGGGTGTGCGGCGCCGCCGAGTTGGGGCGCATCGAGGCGCTGGTGCGCCGGGCCGGGCTGCCCTGGCGGATCCCGGACGACATCGCCCTGGCAGACCTTGTCGACGGCCTGGAGCTGGACAAGAAGTCGCACGCCGGCAAGATCAAGTTCGTGCTGTGCGAAGGCATCGGCGGGACCCGCTTCCAATGGTTCTCGGCAGCCGAGATCGTCCGGGAGCTGGCGTCCGGCCTCTGACACCGCACCGGAGCCCACGGCCATGTCCGACACGAAGATCCTGGTCCTCCACGGACCGAACCTGAACCTGCTCGGCTCCCGGGAGCCCGAGATCTACGGCCGCGAGACCCTCGCGGACATCGACGCCCGGCTGCACGCCCTCGCCGCGGAGCTCGGGGTGGGCATCGAGGCGCGTCAGTCCAATCATGAAGGCGAACTGGTCACCTGGATTCAGGGAGCCGGCCCGGAAGGGTTTCGGGCGGTGATCATCAACGCCGGCGCGTACACCCATACGAGCGTCGCGCTGCGGGACGCGCTGACCGCCAGCGGGCTCCCGGTCATCGAAGTCCATCTGTCCAACATCCACAAGCGCGAGGAGTTCCGGCGAACATCATTGATCTCCGAGGTGGTCGTGGGCCAGATCGCGGGATTCGGTCCCCAGAGCTATCTTCTGGCGCTGCGAGCCGCGGTCGAGCTGGGAGCCACGGGAAACTAGTGTCCTTTCCCACGTAATTCTATACCAATCTGCTTGTCTTTCTTGTCGTCGGCTGCGTTGCTCTTCCTCGCGTGGTGCCCCCCACTGCTCGTCATCGCGCCTTGCCGACAACAAGAAATCCTGCGCATCTTGGTAAAGAATTACGTGGGAAAGGACACTAGGCTAACCGCATCCGCCGAGAGAGGCCGCCCGCATCCACCGAGAGGCATGGGTGTGCCCCGGCCCGGAACATCATGGCTTTCCCCCTGTTCATCCTCGCCCTGGTCACCGTCACCCACGTCATCGGGGCGTCGGCGCAGTACGGCATCAACACCTTCGCGCCGTTCTACCAGGAGGAGCTGGGCCTCACCCGCGCCCAGGTGGGGCTGTTCTTTACCGCCTTCTACATTGGCATGGCCGGGTTCTCGTTCACCGCGGGCTGGCTGAGTGACCGGCTGGGAGTGCGAAGGGCGTCCTTGATCGGCCACGTGTTCGCGGGAACGGCGGTCATCTTCGCCTCGTCGGCCCAATCCTTCGGTCTGGCCTTCGGGTGCTTTCTTCTGACCGGCCTGGGTTACAGCTTCCTCAACCCCGCCTCCACCAAGGGGGTGCTGATGTGGTTCCGCCGCCAGCGCGCCACCGCCATGGGCATCAAGCAGACCGGGGTGCCGGGCGGCGGCGTGCTCACCGCCCTGGTGGGCGCGCCCCTGGCCGCGGTGTTCGGCTGGCGCGCGACGCTGGCGGGCTTCGGGGTGGTCAACGTGCTGTTCGGCCTGGCCTTCTGGTTTCTCTGGCGGGAGCCGGCGGAAGCGGACGGCACCGGCGGAAACCGCTCCGGGGCGGCGGGAGGCGGACGGCTGCGCATCCGGAGCCTGCTGGCCTTGAGTTGCGGCACCGCGCTGCTGCTCATCGGGCAGATGTCGCTCCTTACCTATCTGCCGCTGTTTCTCAAGGAGAAGCTGGCCTTCTCCACGGTTCACGCCAGCCAATGGCTGTCCATCACCCAGGGCGGAGCCGTGCTCGGCCGGGTCGGCTGGGGCACCGTCAGCGACCGCCTCTACGGCGGCAGGCGCAAGGTCGTGCTGGTGCTCATCGGCGTCATCTCGGTGTTCCTGTGCGCCGGGTTGAGCACGCTCGACAAGGGAGTCTCGCCGTTCATCCTGGTCCCCCTGACCTTCCTCGGCGGATTTACCATGATCGGCTACCAGGGCGTGTCGTATTCTCTCATCAGCGAGATCGCCGGACAGTCCAGGGCCGGCATGGCCCTGGGCCTGATGATCACCATCAATGCCCTCGGGACCGTGGTGGGCACGCCGCTGTTCGGGTACATCGTCGACGCCACCGGCTCCTACGCCATCGCGTGGCAGGGGCTGGCGGGAGTCCTGGCGCTGGGGACCTTGAATATCGCCGTGTTCGTGTCGGAGGCTCGCGGTACCGGCGCGGCGGACTCCCGCGCGTAGGAGGTTGTTGGTTTTTGCGCCCTTCGACTTCGCTACGCTACGCTCAGGACGAACGGTTAAGATAAGGGAATCCTGATAAGACCCCGTTCGTCCTGAGCGTAGCGAAGTCGAAGGGCGCCAGCTCGTGTCAAGCATGGTTTTTCAACAACCTGCCAGTGGCCTGTCCGGCTGATTCGCATGATAATGTGCCTCCGGCGAATTGGCATTGACGGCCGGAAATGCTATTATTCATAAAGCTTGGAGTTCTTCCGGGCGAACCCCGTTTTTCACAAACAGTGAAGGGTGGCCTAACCGCTTTGAAATGATGGCTTCTTCCGAATCCGATTACAAAGCTGACAAGATCAAGGTTCTCGAGGGGCTGGAAGCTGTCCGGAAACGCCCCGGCATGTATATCGGAGACACGTCCGAACGGGGTCTCCATCATCTGGTCTATGAGATCGTCGACAACTCCATCGACGAGTCGCTCGCCGGCCAGTGCGACCGCATCGAAATCACCATCCACATCGACAACAGCGTGACCGTCGTCGACAACGGCCGCGGCATTCCGGTGGACATCCATGCCACCGAAGGATTGCCGGCGGCCGAGGTCGTGCTCACCAAGCTGCACGCCGGCGGCAAGTTCGACAAGGGCGCCTACAAGGTCTCCGGCGGCCTGCACGGCGTCGGGCTTTCGGTGGTCAACGCCCTGGCGGAACATCTCGAGGTCGAGATCAAGCGTGACGGCAAGGTCTACCAGCAGGCCTACGAGCGCGGCGATCCCCTGGCGCCGCTTCAGGAGACCGGCACTTCCACCGAACGGGGTACGCGGATCACGTTCAAACCCGATTCGGCCATATTCGAAACCGTGGACCTCAGCTTCGACCTGTTGTCCCAGCGGCTCCGGGAGCTGGCGTTCCTGAACCGCGGTCTGCGCATCCTCATCGAGGACGAGCGCCACGACAAGCAGCACGAGTTCTACTACGAAGGCGGCATCGTCTCGTTCGTCGAGCACCTGAACCGGGTCAAGACCGCGGTCCACTCCAAGGTCATCTACCTGCAGGGCGAGAAGGACGGCACCGACGTCGAGATCGCGCTTCAGTGGAACGACAGCTACAGCGAGACGGTCTTCGCCTTCGCCAACAACATCAACACCACCGAGGGCGGCACCCACCTCAGCGGCTTCAAGGCGGCGTTGACCCGCACCATCAACAACTACGCCGCCGGCTCCAACCTGCTCAAGAAGGATGAGGACAACCTGCAGGGGGACGACGTCCGCGAGGGACTGACCGGGGTCATCAGCGTCAAGGTGCCGGAGCCCCAGTTCGAGGGCCAGACCAAGACCCGGCTGGGCAACAGCGACGTCAAGGGAATCGTGGAGACGTTGGTCAACGAGCGGCTGGCGACCTATTTCGCCGAGCACCCCGGGGACGCCAAGAAGATCGTCTCCAAGGGCATCGAGGCCGCCAGGGTGCGCGAGGCCACCCGCAAGGCCAAGGAGCTGGCGCGGCGCAAGGGCGTGCTGGACTCGGCCTCGCTGCCGGGCAAGCTCGCGGACTGCCAGGAACGCGACCCCGCGTTGAGCGAGATCTTTCTGGTGGAGGGCGATTCGGCCGGCGGCTCGGCCAAGCAGGGGCGCGACCGGCGCAATCAGGCCATCCTTCCGCTCAAGGGCAAGATCCTCAACGTGGAGAAGGCGCGCTTCGACAAGATGCTGTCGTCCCAGGAGATCCGCCTGCTGCTGACCGCCCTGGGCGCGGGCGTCAAGGAGGACTACAACTCGGAAAAGCTCCGCTACCACACGGTCATTATCATGACGGATGCGGACGTGGACGGTTCCCACATCCGTACGCTGCTGCTGACCTTCTTCTACCGCCAGATCCCCGACCTGGTGGAGAAGGGCTACCTGTACATCGCGCAGCCGCCGCTCTACAAGGTCAAGCGCGGCAAGCAGGAACGCTACCTGAAGGACGAGAACAGCCTCGAGGACTACCTCATCGAGAAGGGCACCGAGAACCTGCGGCTACGGTCCGCGGAAACGAACGGAAACGGCGATGCCAACCGCCGCAGCGAGGTCAAGGGGGCCGCGCTCCAGACCTTCGTCAAGAAGGTCGTGCGGAGGGACAAGCTGCTGCAGCTCATGGCCAGGAAGCACAAGGAGCGCGCGCTGATCGAAGCGTTGCTGCTTCAGCCCGACTTTGGCGCTGATCGGCTCAGGGACAAGAAGGCGCTCGAGGACCTCGCCGTTGAGCTCGCCTCCTACGTCAACCTGCTGGCGCCGGAGGTGGGGCCGATGTCCGGGGTCGTGGAGGAAGACCCGGAACACAACTGCTGGAAGCTGGTTTGCGCGACCCGCTCCAACGGCAGCGGCATCCGTACCGTCATCGATCGGGAGTTCCTGACCAGTCCCGAGTACCGGGAGCTCAAGCGCCTCCAGGGCGAGTTGCTGGCTTCCGGCCACTCTCCCTTCATCGTCGAGGAAGGCGAAGGCAACGGCGAGAAGTCCTCCCGGAAGGCGTTGGGTTCCCACAGGCACCTCCTCGACTTCGTCATGGAGCGGGGCAAGAAGGGGCAGTACATCCAGCGATACAAGGGTCTGGGGGAGATGAACCCGGATCAACTCTGGGAGACCACCATGGATCCCGAGTCCCGGGTGCTGCTGCAGGTCCGTATCGAGGACGGCGTCGAGGCCGACGACATCTTCTCCACGCTCATGGGAGACCACGTGGAGCCCCGCCGGAAGTTCATCGAGGATTACGCGCTGACGGTGCGTAACCTGGACATCTAAACCCGTACCCGTGTCAAGCATGAAACGACAAGCGCCGGCGCCACCACCCTCCTCCCCGCCGGCAGCGCGCCGGACGCATTTCTCCAGTTGAGCCCCGTGTCATGGAAGCCGGAATAAGACAACAAAAGGTACCCGTCTACATCGAGGACGAGATGCGTCAGTCCTACGTGGACTACGCCATGAGCGTCATCGTGGGGCGGGCGCTGCCGGACGTGCGCGACGGATTGAAGCCGGTGCATCGGCGCGTGCTGTTCGCCATGCACGACATGGGCAACTACTGGAACAACGCCTACCGCAAGTCCGCCCGGGTCGTGGGCGACGTCATCGGCAAATACCATCCCCACGGCGACGCCGCCGCTTACGACGCCATCGTCCGCCTCGCGCAGGACTTTTCCATGCGCTACTGCCTGGTGGACGGCCAGGGGAACTTCGGCTCCATCGACGGCGATCCGCCGGCGGCCATGCGCTACACGGAAATCCGCATGGCGCGCATCGCCCACGAGCTGCTCGCCGACATCGACAAGGAGACCGTCGACTTCCTGCCCAACTACGACGACTCCATGGAAGAGCCGTCGGTGCTGCCGTCGCGGCTGCCCAACCTGCTCATCAACGGCGCCTCGGGCATCGCCGTGGGTATGGCCACCAACATCCCGCCGCACAACCTGAGCGAGGTCATCGACGGCCTCATCGCGCTGGTGGAGCGGCCCGGGCTGACCATCGACGAGCTGATCGAGTACATTCCCGGCCCCGACTTCCCCACCGGCGGGTTCATTCACGGGCGCGAGGGCATCAGCCAGGGGTACAAGACCGGACGCGGCAGCGTGCAGATGCGCGCGCGGGTGTTCACCGAGACCGTCAAGCGGACCGGCAAGGAGCAGATCATCGTGTCGGAAATTCCGTACATGGTGAACAAGACCCGCCTGCTGGAGCAGATCGCCAACCTGGTCAACGACAAGAAGATCGAGGGCATCGCCGACCTGCGGGACGAGTCCGACCGTGACGGCATGCGCATCGTCATCGAGCCCAAGCGCGACGCGATGCCGCAGATCATCATCAACGCCCTTTACAAGCACACGAGCCTTCAGGAATCCTTCGGTGTCAACATGCTCGCCATCATCGATGGCCGGCCGAAGCTGCTGAACTTGAAGGAGATCCTCGAGGCGTTCCTCGAGCACCGCCGGGAAACCGTCACCCGGCGCACCGCGTACGACCTGAGGAAGGCCGAGGAGCGGCTGCACATCCTCGAAGGGCTCAAGATCGCGCTGGACAATCTCGACGCGGTCATCACCCTGATCCGGGAGTCCCGGGACCCCCGCACCGCGCGGGAAGGCCTCATGACCAACTTCGGCCTGTCCGAGGCGCAGGCCCAGGCCATTCTGGAGATGCGCCTGCAGCGCCTGACCGGGCTCGAGCGCGACAAGATCATCGAGGAGCACCGGGCGGTCGAGGCCAACATCGCGGAGCTTCGGGCGATTCTGGCGGACGAGAAGAGGATTTACGCGATCATCGTCGAGGAGCTTCGGGAGGTGAAGGAAGCGTTCGGCGACGGGCGCCGCACCGCCATCGTCGACAAGGCCGAGGAGATATCCATCGAGGACCTCATCGTGGAGGAGGACATGGTGGTCACCGTGTCCCACGAGGGCTACATCAAGCGTAACCCCATCACCCTGTACCGTGCGCAACGCCGCGGCGGCAAAGGCAAGGTGGGCACCACGACCCGGGACGAGGACTTCGTCGAAGCGCTGTTCGTTGCGTCCACCCACTCCCACATCCTGTTCTTCACCACCATCGGCAAGGTCTACCGCATCAAGGTGCATGAGCTGCCGCAGGGTGGCCGTTCGGCGAAGGGCCGGCCGGTAGTGAACCTGTTGCAGCTTCAGGACGGCGAGAAGGTGTCGGCGTTTCTGCCCGTGCGCGAGTTCCAGGAGGGTCGCTACGTCATATTCGCGACCCAGAACGGCTTGGTCAAGAAGACCGATCTGATGGCCTATTCGAAACCCTTGGCGATTGGCATACGGGCCATCTCGCTGGAGGAGAATGACGCCCTCATCGGCGTCCAGCTTACGGATGGGAATCAGGAAATCCTGCTTTCCACCGTGGACGGGCTAGCCATTCGCTTTAAAGAGAATCAGATCCGGGCCACCGGCCGTGTGAGCAAAGGGTTTATCGGCATCCGGATGAAGGAAGGTGACCAGGTGGTGAGCATGGAGGTGCTGCACCCCGGTGCGTCGATCCTCACCGTGGCGAACAAGGGCATGGGCAAGCGCACCGGCATCGGCGAGTACCGGCTCCAGGGCCGTGGCGGCAGAGGCGTCATCACCATGAACACCACCGACCGGACCGGCCGCGTGGTGGGCGTGCAGCAGGTGGTGGACGAGGACCAGTTGATGCTAATCACCGACGGCGGCAAGATCATCCGACTCCGTATCGGCGACCTCCGCATCATCGGCAGAAACACCCAGGGCGTTCATCTCATCGACCTCGACAACGGCGAACGGGTGGTCTCCCTCGCCCGATTGGCCGAAGACGATAGCTGACCTCTCCGGACTGCCGGTATGTCCATCGGCATCATAGGCGCGGGCGGCTGGGGTACGGCCCTGGCGGTGCTGCTATGCCGGAAACACGATGACGTCACCCTGTGGTGTCATTCGGCGGAAACCTTCGCGCGGATGAACGAGACCGGCGAAAACGGCGCCTACCTGCCCGCCGTCAAGCTCCCCGACCGTCTCCAGGTCACCCGTTCCCTGCAAACCGCGGCATCCGGCCGGGACCTGCTCATCTGCGTGACGCCGTCGCACTTCCTGCGCGCAGTCATGGCTCAGGCGGCGCCGCTCGTGGGGCCGGAGACCATCGTCGCGTGCGGCTCCAAGGGTATCGAGGAGTCGACCCTGATGACCATGGGCGACGTGCTGGCGGAGGTCCTGGGCCATCCCCACAGGCTCGCGTTCCTGTCCGGACCGACGTTCGCGCTGGAGGTGGCCAAGGGGTTGCCGGCCGCGTTGACCGTGGCCAGCGCCGAGCCGGGCGTGGCGCGGACGGTGCAAGGCGGCCTCGGTTCCCGCGAGTTCCGGGTCTATACGTCCACCGATGTCGTGGGGGTCCAGATGGGCGGCGTGATCAAGAACGTCATCGCCATAGCCGCCGGCGTCAGCGACGGACTGGAGCTGGGGCACAATGCCAGGGCTGCGCTCATCACCCGCGGGCTGGCCGAAATGACCCGGTTGGCCGCCAGGATGGGCGCCGACCCGGTAACCCTGGCCGGCCTCCCGGGCCTCGGCGACCTGGTGCTCACCTGCACCGGCCACCTGAGCCGCAACCGCAAGGTCGGCTTTGAGCTCGGCCAGGGACGCACGCTTCCCGACATCGTCGCCCAGACCCGGATGGTCGCCGAGGGCATCCGAAACACCCGCACCGTCCACCTCCTGGCCGGGCGCTTCGGCGTCGAGATGCCCATCGTGGAGCAGATGTACCACGTGCTCTACGAGGACAAGGACCCCATGCAGGCCGTCCGCGACCTCATGGGCCGGACCCAGAAGGCGGAGGCGGACTGAGATCCTCCCTTGTCATCCTGGGATAGCTTGTTCATTGTTCAGCCGGGCCTCTAGATCTAGACTGCCGACGGCGCCCATAGCGCGTTTACGATCAGCTTGTTGGCTTGAAGGGCTTGTCATGCAATGACTTGTCAGCGTGTTTCACAGCGCGCAGTGTGACGACAGCCAAGCCGCCGATGAACACCAAAAATGCGGTTACGACCAACCACTCCATCAGAGTTCCTCCAGTTCGTCGAACTTACGGGGACACCGCCCTGCTGACCCAGACGACTCCTCCTGTAAAGACCAACACCGCGACCAGACACACAATTTGCAAGAGATTGGACCTCCGGGTTGGATACCGCGCAAGCGGTCCGCGACCTCATGGGCCGGACCCAGACGGTGGAGATGGACTGGGGGACCAAAGTAGGCAAAGTCGGGCGTGGTTCGTGGAGGGGTGTCATGCCACTTGGTGGAACCTCGCCACGGACACGGGCCTTGTCTCCGCGAAGCCTTTTCGATGGAGCTTGATGCGTTCGACTTCGTGAAGCGTCTCGGCCGCGAAATAACTCTCGCCACAACTTGAGCAAGAGATCAGAGGGATCCCTTCGATCACCAGCAGATGCTTGCCGGCTCCGTAGCTTCGGGAGACCTGCCGAATCCGGGCTTCCTGTTCTCCGCAATTGTCACATTTCAGCTTTTTCATCATTGATCCAGGCTGTGATCACGACAAGTTTATCTGTAAGACTGAGCTTGCTCACAACCACTATCTCACGCCCGTCGACGGCACGCCCTCGTACCAAGTACTTCCATTCGCGAGTTAGTGGATCGCGTTGCCGCTCGATGATTTCTCCCGTGAGTATTGCCCGCTCCACGTCGAACACGGACAGCGCGTCTTCATCTATCTCATCAAAGGCATGGAGCGTCACAACATACCGGCGTTGGCGGATTCGAGATCTAAAGCGTTCAATGACTCTCGGGTACAATGGGGTCCAATTTGCTTACATGGGCAGCGAGGTGCTGGCGGGCGTGCCCATTGAGCGACGTTTCATACAGCGACTTACCGAAACCATTGCACGAGTTCG
>Ga0209020_1001149_pt1 | contig 28530 bp, 27 predicted proteins | sample PinacodermBB_FD_187298 | JGI IMG/M metagenome (GOLD analysis project Ga0209020, IMG submission 187298) | Host-associated microbial community of the marine sponge Aplysina aerophoba from Gulf of Piran - sponge pinacoderm, lysed by bead... | ecosystem: Host-associated > Porifera > Sponge >... | reverse complement strand
ATGGCCCTGTCGCTGGTGCTCGGCGCCCTCCGCTGGAGGCAGGTCACCGAAGCGCTGCGCCTCGACGTGCCCCTGCGCGGGGTTCTGTCCCACTTCATCGCCGGGCAATTCGTGTCGAACGTGATGCCGACGACCATCGGCGGCGACGTGTTGCGTGTCACCCGGCTCGGCAGCGACACCGGCAAACACCCGGCGGCGTTTGCCTCGGTGATCTTCGAGCGGCTCTCCGGGTGGCTGGTGCTGCCGATGTTCACCTTCGTCGGCCTGGCTCTCAACCCACCTCTGGGCCGGCTGGGCGCTACCTCGGCCACTGCGATCACGCTGGCATGCGTAACCCTCGGCACCTTCGGCGCCCTGCTGTACGTGGTCGGCCACAATGCCACCGGCCGCTGGCTCGCGGGACGCACCGGCGTCGCCCGCTACATCAACGCCATGCACCTCGCCCTCGATGCGCTGAGGGCGCAGCCGCGCGCCGCGGTCCGGCTACTGGCTGCCTCGGTGGTCTACCAATTGTCGGTGCTGCTGGCTGTGGGATGCGCGACCGAGGCGATGGGCATCGACGAGGTGGGCTTCACCGCTCTCCTGGCCTTCTTCCCTGCCGTCCTGATGCTGCAGGTCCTGCCGCTGGGCATCGGCGGCCTCGGAGTGCGCGAGGCCTCGCTGGTGTTCTTCCTGACCGCCATCGGGGCACCGGAGGAGCAGGCATTCTCACTCGGCCTTCTCATCGGGCTGCTGATCCTCCTCTGCAGCCTCCCCGGACTGCCCGCGGTGCTGCTCGGCAACCGGCTGTTCGGTCGCCGCCGCATCCCGGCGAGCCCGCCGGAGAGCGACGAGGACCGCACCGAGGCTCTCGTCTGAGGTCGCCATGACCACAGGAGTCGCCCGGCCGCGCGGTCGTCAGAGCCACGACCGGACGGGGTGGTGGACGCAGTCGCCGGTACTCCGACGGCTGTGGGACCTCGGCGGTCAGTCGAGCGGCCCGCAACACGCCAAGCGCCAGGAACTGGGCATCCGCTGGTGGCGGGAGATCCTCCTCATCGGCCTGTTCTACGCCGGCTACAACATCGTTCGCAACCAGTTCGGGTCCGCGGCAGTGGGGCCGGTCCATGCCCTGAACAACGCCGAACTCGTTATCGAATTCGAGCGGGCACTCGGCCTCTACGTCGAATCGACCGTGCAGGGCTGGTTCCTGGGGTGGGACACGTTCATCTCGGTGTGGAACGTGTTCTACGGACTCCTGCACTTCTCGGTGACGTTCTTCACGATGATGTGGCTGTACCTCAAGTTCCCCGAGGCCTACCGGCGCTGGCGGACCACCGGATTGCTTTGCACCGGGCTCGGACTCGTGGGGTTCGCGCTGTTCCCGCTCATGCCCCCACGGCTGCTCGGAGCATGCGGACCGTACGGAGCCTGCCTTCCGGATGCCGGCTTCGTCGACACGATGATCCACTACGAAGGTCTGTGGTCGTTCGACTCCGGCACCTTCCAGAAGCTCTCCAACCAGTACGCGGCGATGCCAAGCATTCACTTCGCGTGGGCGTTCTGGTGCGTTCTGGCGCTCCGTGGCAAGGTGCGCAGCGGCTGGGGACGCCTGTGCCTGTACCTCTACCCGCTGCTGACCCTGTTCGCCGTCATCGTCACCGGCAACCACTACTGGATCGACGCTGTGGCCGGCGCCGCCTGCGTGTTACTGGCCCTGGCATGGGCAACGCCCCTGGTGCGCTGGAGCCAGCAGCGCCGGACTCGACGCCTCGAACGCGGGTCCGACGCCGGCGAGATCGTCACCACAGGCGCCCAGCACGGCGCTTCTCACTAAGGTATCCACACATTGTCCCCTGCTGACGATCCCATCGAGGCTCCACAATGCTCCTGAATCGGGTCATCACGCCCGCATCCCTGCGGGAAATGGACTACGACGAACTCGACACGCTCGCCGAGGAGATCCGGGCCTTCATCGTGGATGCGGTCACCACCCACGGTGGCCATCTGGGCTCGAACCTCGGGGCGGTCGAATTGACGCTCGCCCTCCACCGCGTCTTCAACTCCCCCTCCGATGCGATCCTCTGGGACACCGGCCACCAGGCCTACGTGCACAAGATCGTCACCGGCCGCTCGCACCTGTTCGAGGAACTGCGCAAGCCGGGAGGGATGTCGGGTTACCCGTCACGAGAGGAATCCGAGCACGATTGGGTCGAGAACAGCCACGCCTCGACCTCGTTGAGCTACGCGCACGGACTGGCGCTCGCCTACCAGTCGAAGGAACAGCACGGCGGGCCCCGGCGTCGCGTCGTGGCGGTCATCGGCGACGGGTCGATGACGGGGGGCATGGCGTTCGAGGGCCTGAACAACCTGGGCCACTCCAACCTGGATGTCGTCATCATCTTCAACGACAACGGCCGCTCGTACGCACCCACGGTGTCCCGGCTGAGCGAACGGCTCGCCCGCTTGGCGGTGAACCCGGCCTTCGTCCAGCATCAGGAGCGGCTCGAGCGGATCCTGGGGGACCTCCCGCTGGTGGGCGAGCACGTCGACCGGGTCGTCGACGCCGTCAAGGCCGGCGTGCGGGAACTCTCGGAGTCGCCCTCGTTCTTCTCGGACCTCGGCGTCCGCTACACCGGGCCGTTCGACGGCCACGACATCCGGAATCTCGAGCGAAGCCTTCGCCACGCCGCCGAGCTGAAGGGGCCGGTCGTCGTCCACGTGCTGACCGACAAGGGCCGCGGTTATGCCCCCGCCGAGCGCGACCCCATCAAGCGCATGCACGACACCTCCCGGACCAAGCTCGGCAGCTACACCCAGGCCTTCTCCGACGCCATCGTGAAGGAGGCCGAGTCGCGGCAGGACCTCGTGGCGATCACCGCCGCCATGCCGGACTCCACCGGCCTGCTGACCTTCAAGGACCGCTTCGCCGATCGGTTCGTGGACGTGGGCATCGCCGAGCAGCACGCCGTGACGTCGGCGGCCGGCATGGCCATGGGCGGCCTACGGCCGGTCGTGGCCATCTACTCCACGTTCCTCACGAGGGCCTTCGATCAGGTGAACCTCGACGTTGGCCTGCACCGCCAACCGGTGGTGTTCTGCATCGACCGGGCGGGCATCACCGGTGACGATGGCCCCTCCCATCACGGGATTCTCGACATGGCGCTGCTCACGAAGGTGCCGGGCATGTGCGTGATGGCCCCGTCGTCATACCAGGAGTTGGAGGTCATGCTGTCCCAGGCGCTGGACATGACCGACGGCCCCGTCGCCATCCGCTGGCCCAAAACCGCCGCCCGCCAGGTCTCCGAGGACGATGTGGGCCGGGGACTCGCCGGCCGCAAGGTGCGCGCAGGCGAGACGGTCTGCCTGCTGGCGGTGGGCAAGATGCTGGAGGCCGCCGAGGAGGCCGCCGAGCGCCTCGAGAGCCACGGCGTCTCCACCTCGGTTTGGGACGTGCGGGTGGTGGCCCCGCTGGACGAGGCGATGCTGAGCGACGCCCGGTCGCACGCACTCGTCGTGACCGTCGAGGACGGCATCCGCGAGGGCGGGGCCGGGGCCGGTATCGCAACGGCGCTGAGCGGTATGGACGGCCCCGAGGCGATGCCGGCCCTGCGAATCCTGGGGATCCCCACCGCCTACCTGCCCCACGGCAAACCCGACGAGATCCTGGCGGCCTGCGGCCTCGACGCGGCCTCGATCGCGACGACGGCGCTGGAGGCGCTCGACTGATCCTGCCCGCCCGCTCCGGCAGCCCGCCGGCAGTCGGGCGCTACTGGTAGAAGGGGTTCTCGCCGGCCGCGTGATCGGTCACGTCGATCACGTCGAGGATCTCCGGCACGTGCTGGGTGACGATCGTGGCGACACCCTGGTGCAGGGTGGCGGCGCTCATCGTGCATCCCTGGCAACCGCCCCCCATCAGCATGTACGCCTTGCTGTCTTCCACCTTTACGAGTTCCACGTACCCGCCGTGTGCCGCCAGGGACGGGTTGACGTGGTTGTTCAGCAGGTTCTGCAGCCGCTCGGCCACCGAGCCGGACTCCGACAGATCGATGCGGTCGGCCATGTCGGGACGATTGGGGTTGCGGATCACCAGGCCGCCCTGCAACGCGTTGCTGGGAACATCCAACGTGGCGCCGGTGAGGTTCTCCACGGAGTCCCCCGGGATGATGATGGTCAGCCCGGCCGCTTCGTAAACCACGTCGTCGCCGTCGACCCCGTCGATCTCGTGCAAGGACAGGTCATAGCCGAACTCAAAGGTCATGCTCGGTGACATCTCGGTGCCCGAAATGGCGACACGCAGCCCCAGAGCGGCGCCGTCGGCCTCCCCGGCCAGTGCGCCGAGAACAACCTCAGCGGCCTCGTCGGTCACCTGCAGGATGACGGACGTGGCGGTGGCAGTGGCGGCTGGTGTCGAGTTCGTGGCCAGATCAGTGTTCACACCAGGCAGGATATAGGCTTCGGCACGTTCGACCCGCCTCGGGGAATCGAGCAGAGGTGACCGAGGGGCGGGTACAGCCCGTCGACGCCGACAAGCAGGGACCGTCGAGAGACGGCGGAACGCCGAAAGAACCTCAACAGCCGAGAATTCGAGGGAGCCGGTTTGAGCGAATCCGCGGTCACCACGAGCCTCGCCGGCAACGTCGCTCTCATCCGGATCGACGACGGCAAGGTCAACGCACTGACTCCCGCTCTGCTCGACGGCCTATGGGGAGCGCTCGACACCGCGGAGGCCCACGCGAGAGCCGTCGTGCTCGCAGGACGGCCGGGCGTGTTCTGCGCCGGACTTGATCTCGACGTGATGCGCACCGGTGGCCGGCCCGCCATGGAGTTGCTCCGCAGGGGCACCGAGATCTTCCTCCGACTCGCCGGATTCCCGCGTCCGGTGGTGACGGCCTGCACCGGACACTCCCTGGCCGCCGGCGCCGTGCTGTTGCTCTGCGCCGACGTCCGGATCTGCTCGGAGGGCGACTACAAGATCGGCCTCAACGAGGTGGCCATCGGCATCCCCCTCCCGGAGTTGGTGATCGACCTCGCACGCGCCCGCCTGTCGCCCCGGCACTTCACCCTCGCCTGCAACACGGGGCGGATCTACTCGCCGACCGGGGCCATCGACGCCGGGTTCCTGGATCGTGCAGACTCCTCGGACGCCGCGGGCGATGCCCTCGGGGTGGCCGCCGAACTCGCCGAGCGCCTCGACGCCGCGGCGTTCGCCGCGACTCGTCGGGTGACCTGCCGGGGGCTCGCCGAGGTGATCGCGCGCAACGCAGCAGATCTCACCGAGGCGAAGCGAGCCCGACCCGGCGCCGCGTAGGCACCCGGGCGCCCCACCGCCGGTGGCGCTCAGCATCCACCGGGCGGCCATCACCGGCGACGACAGCCCCCCGGAGAGGCGGGGGCGGACGAAGACTTGCGCTTACCGGAACGGGCAGCGCCGGGATATGTTCTCCAGTACCCGAACACATCCGGCGGTCGCGCGAAGGTCGAATCCGCCGACACGTGGAGCACGAGAGAGGTCCGGTATGCAGCAGAGCACAGTCACGATGAGTCTCCTGGACTCCGTGGCGATCATCACGATGGACGACGGCAAGGTGAACGCTCTGGGTCTGGACCTCATCGACGCCCTGTCGGGCGCTCTCGACGCGGCGGAGGCCGAGGCTCGAGCCGTGGTCCTGGCCGGCAGGCCGGGGGTGTTCTCGGCAGGCCTCGACCTCAACACGCTGCAGATCGGCGACCCCGACGGCCTGAAACTCATCCACAAGGCCACCGACGTCTGCCTGCGACTCCTCGAGTTCCCCCAACCGGTCGTGGCGGCGTGCACGGGACACGCTGTCGCCCTGGGGGCGGGACTGCTGCTCTGCTGCGACATCCGGATCTGCGCGGCGGGCGACTTCAAGATCGGGTTCAACGAGGTGTCCATCGGCATACCGATGCCGGAGTTGATGGTCGGCCTGGCGCGTGAGCGGCTCTCGCGGCGGCACCTGATGATGGCCGTCGCCACCGCGCAGATCTACACACCACCCGAAGCCGTCGAGGTCGGGTTCCTGGACCGCGCCGGCTCCTCCAACCCCACGAGAGACGCTCTGCAGGTGGCCACCGACCTCGCCCGGCGTCTCGACCTCGGGGCCTTTGCGGACACCCGCCAGGTCATCTGCGGTCGGTTCGCCGACACGATCCTCCGTCACGCAGGGGGATTGATGGAGATTCGACGCTCGCTCATTCCCGATGTCCCGCCTCTCTCGAAGGATCGGCCACGTTCGAAGAACCGGCCGCGACGCGGCACCGGGCGCTGACCCCGGAGCCGAGCGATCCGCGGCGCGCCCCCGCGAGCCCGCGAGCCCCTCAGCCCGCATGGCTCAGCGCAGGTGGCGCCCGCAGATGGGCCAGGGTTGCCAGCCCCGCCTTGCGTGCAGCAGGCGCGCTCTGGCGTCCTGCACCACGGGTTCGGCCCAGTGTGGGCGACCGCTCCCGCCGACCGTCTCCCAGGTCGCCTGATCGAACTGGTAGGCGCCGTAGTAGCCGTTGCCGGTGTTGACCAGGTAGTTCCCCGACGACTCGCACTGTCGCAGCGCCTCCCACTGCGCGGCGGTGGGGTCGCGGCGGCCCCGGCGGTCAAGCTCCGCCTCGGCCTCGCCGTGGATCGCCGCCACCAGGGTCACCCAGCGGGCCTCGGCGAGCTGCCCCTCGAGCAGCGGGATGTCACGGTGCGCCAATTGGATGTCGCGGTGCACCACCTCGATCCGATCGAGCACGAAGACCAGGCGATCCCCGGCCTCGGCCAGCAGTCGCTCGTAGTCGTCGTAGGCATCGGCGATGGCGCTGGCTCGCGCCGCTATCACGTGCTGCAGGTAGAGCGCGTCGATGAGGTGCTCCAAGGCAAGCAGTTCGGCGCTTAGCGCACCGGAGCGCCCGGTCATGTAGGCGACCACGATGAACTCCGCGGCCTGGTTCCGGGACTCGATCACGTCGTTGACCAGGCTTTGCTCGACCCCGACGAGGTCGGCGGCGTTCTCGACGAGGAGGTCGAACTCCTGGGTGCGCTGCGCCAGCCTGCGCCTGGCGGCTTCCAGATTCTCTTCCGCCCAGGCGAGGTCCTCCTGTGCCAGACGGTGGTTCGTGAACGGCGGCCGGCCGCCGCGATCCAACTCCCGGGCCATGGCACCGGGGGCGAGCGCGGCGGTGCCGGCCACAACCGCGACCGCGGCGAGCCAGGCCCACCGCCCCAAGCGCGGTGAAGAGTCGTTCGTACCCATCGGTGCAGATTCCCTACCGCGTCGCCCACCCGAACTCCAAATCCGGTCACCGATTGGCCGTGGGGGACAAGGGGTCCCGTCGCGCACGAAGCGTCGCAGATTGGTGGTGCCGGCACCAGGGGTCCCCTCGCGCACGAAGCAGAGCGCGCACCGCACGGCGCGGCTGCCTACGGTGTCTGCCGATGCCTCCCCCAACAACCCCGACCCCGGTCTTCGACGCCGTCGTCGTCGTCTCCTTCGGCGGCCCGGAAGGGCCCGAGGAGGTCGTGCCGTTCCTCCGGAACGTGACCCGTGGCCGCAGCGTCCCCACCCGGCGGCTGGAGGAGGTGGCCGAGCACTACCTGCAGCGCGGGGGTCGCAGCCCGATCAACGACCAGAACCGCGCGCTGGCGGCCGCCCTGCAGTCGGCACTGCACAGTGACGGCACCGACCTGCCGGTCTACTGGGGCAACCGGAACTGGCATCCGCTGCTGGCCGACACCGTGGCGTCGATGCGCGCCGACGGGGTGCGCCGGGCGCTGGCCTTCGTGACCTCGGCCTTCGGGTCTTACCCGGGCTGCCGCCAGTACCGCGAGGACATCGCCCGGGCGATCGCCGGCTGCAACGGCACACCGGAGATCCACAAGCTTCGCCTCTACTGGGACCATCCCGGGTTCATCGAGCCCATGGCCGAGGGCGTGCGAGCCGCTCTGTCGCGTCTCGACAGCGCCGCGGCGTCGAGGTCGCCGCGCCTGGTCTTCTCGGCGCACAGCATCCCGACGGCCATGGCAGCGGGCGCACCCTACGAGCGGCAGCTGCGCGAGGCGGCCTCGCTGATCGCCGAGCGCGTGCCACCGGGCCCCGGAGACCCGCTGCGCTGGGACCTCGTGTACCAGAGCCGCAGCGGCCCACCGCAGGTCCCGTGGCTGGAGCCCGACGTCGTGGACCATCTCGAGGTGCTCCACCGGGCGGGCGTCGGCGACGTGATCCTCGTGCCGCTGGGGTTCGTGTCGGACCACATGGAGGTGATCCACGATCTCGATGAGGAGGCCGCCCGCGCCGCCGCCGCACTCGACATGCGCCTGGTCCGCTCACCGACGGCGGGCACCCATCCCGCCTTCGTGAACATGATCGTGGAGTTGATCCGCGAGCGCCTCGACCCGAATACACCGCGCCGCGCCGCCGGCGCCTCGGGCGCCTGGCCCGACGACTGCGCTGCGTCTTGCTGCCCCCGGCCATGACACGACGATTCCCGGCGGACCCCGCTACACGTTGAAGCGGATCTCCAACACGTCGCCGTCCTGCACCACGTAGCTTCGGCCCTCGGCACGCATTCGCCCGGCGGCACGGGCGGCTGACCACGAACCGATCTCGAGCAACTCGGCCCAGTGGATCGTCTCGGCCCGGATGAACCCACGACGGAAGTCCGTGTGGATCAGTCCGGCGCAGACGTCGGCTGTGGAACCGGCCGGGAACGGCCACGCCCGCGTCTCGTTCGGGGCGGTCGTGAAGAACGTGTGCAGGCCGAGGGCACGGGAGGCGGCGGAGACGAGGCGCGCCAGGGCGCCCTCCCCGAGATCCAGGCTCTCGGCCATGTCCGCCCGATCTTCGGCGGGGAGCTGCGCCACCTCGGCCTCGAGTTGCGCGCAGACCGCCAGCGTCTCCGCGCCGCCGAGTTCCGCCGCCACCGTCCCGACGGCTACCTCTGCGTCGGCCGGGGACAGGTCCTCGCCGACGTTGACGACGGCGACGACGGGCTTGTTCGTCAGCAGGAAGCATGGGCCCAGGAGCTCCCGTTCGGCGATCGGGAGCGCGCTGCGCCACAGCGGCGTCCCGCCGGCGAGGGTGGCGGCGGCGCGCTCCATCCGGGTCACCTCGGCGCCGGCGGTCGTGTCGCCCTTGGCCTGGCGGCGCTTCTTGTCGATCTGACGCTCCAAGCTCTCGAGGTCGGCGAGGCTGAGTTCCAATTCGAGCGTGTAGAGCGACTCCACCGGATCGCCGACTCCTTCGACCTCCTCGCTGTCGAAGGCGCGGAGAACCAGGACCACGGCGTCGACCTCCCGGATCCCGCCGAGGAAGCGGTTGCCGAGCCCCTCCCCGACCGCGGCGCCGGCGGCCAGACCACCGATGTCGCTGAACTGGACGGTTGCCGCCGTGGTGGTTGCCGACTCGCTCATCCGGGCGATGCGATCGAGGCGTTCATCGACGACCTTGGCGTCGCCGAGGTGGGTACCCGTCGTGGTGAAGGCGTAGGGAGCCACCGGTGAGTCCCCGCCCGTCAGCGCGTTGAAGAGCGATGACTTTCCGGAGTTGGGCAGGCCCAGAAGCCCGAATCGCTGCACAGCGGACGCAGCGTACCGGGAGGCCTGCGCGGCACACCGGAGGGGCCCAGTGGGGACCGCGGGCGTGCGGGATCGCCACCGGTAGGCTGGGCCGCCGGGAGGTACCCATGTCGAAGCGCACGCAGCGCAAGCGGGCCAACGCCCGGCGCAAGAAGGCCAACCACGGACGCAAGCCCAACCTGGGCCGCAACCACTAGGCGCGCAACCGGCGCGCTGCGCCGCCGTCGCCCGCCGCACCCCCGTGTCCCCGGAGCCGGTCCCGACACCCGATCACCTCGAGGAAAGCCCGCCGGAAGCCGACCTCCCAGCGCTCGTCTACGACGGCGACTGCGCCTTCTGCCAACGCTGCGCCGACTGGATCGCCGCCAGGCTGCCCGCCGGCGTGTCCGTCATGGCGTCCCAAGAAGCTGACCTCGCCGGCTTGGGGCTCAGCCCCCATCAGGCAGCCGGCGCCGCCTGGTGGATCGACGCTGAAGGCGCCCAGCATCGCGGCCACCGTGCCATCGCCAAGTCGCTGCGAGCTTGCGGCGGCCCCTGGAGTCGGCTGGGCCGGTTGCTAACCGTTCCGGGAATCTCACTCCTGGCGGCTGCCGTCTACGAACTCATCGCCCGCAACCGCCACCGCCTCGGCTGTAGGAACTGTTTCAAGAAAACCCAACGAGGCGGCCCGGCGCTCTCCTAGGCCCGACGGGCGCCACGGGCCGCAAGACAGTCAACCGAGGGCAGGGGGCCGGGCTGCGACGACTCTTCACCCGTGCACCGAGGAGCAGAGCGGCACCCCGGACCCCCGCCCGGGTCGCCGATCAGGCGGCGACGAACTCCTCGTATTCCTCGGACGTGTCGACGTGGTGCTCGAACTCGATGACGCCGATCTCGGTGAAGCGGTCACGCAGCCAGCCGTCGCCTGCATCCAGAAGGCCCAGCTTGCGGCAGTTGGGCACGATCTTGGAGAAGAGCATCCTCTGGAAGGCGCTCCGCTCCGGCGGCAGGTTCAGCAGCAACTCGACCATCGGCCGCACCGGCACGCCGAGCCGCTCGTACACCTCCTGGGACAGGAACCGGTCGCGCATCCGCACCGCGGCCTCGAAGGCGAACTCCTGCCGCTCGCGGATTTCCGCCCCGGTGAGGTTGCTGTAGTACTCCTGCAGGCTCAGCACACCGAAGGCCACGTGGCGGGCCTCGTCGGCCATGACGTAGCGCAGCAGCTGCTTCAGCAAGGGCTCCTCGGTGCCGGCGTGCATGAAGCCGAAGGCGGCCAGGGCCAGGCCCTCCACCATGATCTGCATGCCCAGGTAGGTCATGTCCCAGCGGCTGTCAGCGATGATGTCGTCCAGCAGCAGCCGCAGGTGCGGGTTGATGGGGTACTCGCTGTTCAGCTTGGTGCGCAGGTAGCGCCCGAAGACCTCCACGTGGCGGGCCTCGTCCACGACCTGGGTGGCGGCGTAGTACTTGGCGTCGATCCACGGCACGGTCTCAACGATCTTGGCGGTGCACAGCAGCGCCCCCTGCTCGCCGTGCAGGAACTGGCTCAACCGCCAGGCGATGGCCTCGGTGCGGTATTCGGCCCACTCCGCCTCGCCCCAGTTGTGCAGCGGCGAGGACGGGTCACCGGCCAGGTCCTCCCGCGTCGGCGGCAGTTGGTCGCCCACCCGGAAGATGGTGCTGGGGTCCACCTCCAGCTCCCAGGGCAGGTCATTGGCGTTCCACTGCGAGGTCTTGCCCTTCTCGTACAGCTTCTCCAGCTTGGGGCGCGCCCCCTTGTCGTAGTCCCAGGTGAACAGGGCGTCGGAGGCGTCGGGGACGATGTGTTCGGTCTCGGTGGAGTGGGCGTTGGAGCGGCAGATGTCCACGATGGTGTCCACGTCGTTCACCGACATCCGGCCGAGGATTGCCGAGTCGCTGCGGTGCTCGGTGCTCGTCATGATCAGCCTCGCTACCTCGGGGCGCCGGCCGCCGGAGCGGGTCGTCCCGACCGCCGTCGCGCCGGACTCCGATTGCAGGCTATCCCGCTGGTCGGGCCGCCAGAACGCATGCCGCGAGCGCCCGCGGCGAGCCGCGAGTCAACCCAACCGCGAGTAGCCTGCCCCCGTCGGCAGGCTGCGATTCTTTTGGGGACAGCAGCAGGGGCACGGGCGACATTCCCTCAGGGTGTGCGCGCCCGCAACCCGCCGTACACCGGGAGCGGGCCAAGGGCCCCCGATCTGAGAACCGCAAGAGACAAGCGAGGTCAAGATGCGACGTGGAATTACCGGGCTGCTGGCGATCCTGCTGGCCACCGTGATGGTGGCGGCAGCCTGCGGTGGCGACGACGAACCCACCACCGCCCAACCGGCACCGGCACCTGCGCCGGCCGCCGACGACGGAGAGGCCGAGGCGCCGGCTCCGGCGGCCGACGACGGGGCGGCCGAAGCGCCGGCTGACGCCCCCTCCGAGCCTCCCCCACCACCACCGCCGGGCGCCGAGGACATCACCGCGGCGCTGGTGTTCGACATCGGCGGGCGCGGCGACGGTTCGTTCAACGACTCCGCCGCGGCGGGCCTCGACAGGGCGGCCGACGAGTTGGGAGTCAACACAACTGAGTCCTCGCCGAACCCCGACGGCTCCAACCGCGCCGAGATGCTGCAGCTCTCCGCCGACGGCGCCGACCTCGTGATCGGCGTCGGCTTCCTGTTCGGCGAGTCCATCACCGACGTGGCCGCCAACAACCCCGACACCTACTTCGGCATCATCGACAGCGCCCCCGACGGCACCGACAACCTGGCCGGGCTGGTCTTCGCCGAGCACGAGGGCTCGTTCCTCGTCGGCGCCGCCGCGGCGCTGAAGTCCACCACCGGAACAGTCGGCTTCATCGGTGGCGTCGACATCGACTTGATCCGGCGCTTCCACGCCGGCTTCGAGGCGGGCGCCAAGACCGTGAACCCCGATATTCGCATCCTGGACTCCTACATCACCGAGCCCCCCGACTTCGACGGCTGGTTCCAGCCGGCGGAGGCGAAGATCATCGCCCAGTCCATGTACGAGGCCGGCGCCGATGTCATCTACCACGCAGCAGGCGGCTCCGGTGCAGGCCTGTTCGAGGCGGCCAAGGAGTTCAGCGAGGGCAGCGGCTCGAAGGTGTGGGCCATCGGCGTGGACTCTGACCAGTACAACACCTCCTCCGAGGAGGTCCGCCCCTACATCCTCACGTCGATGCTGAAGCGGGTGGACGTGGCCGTCTACAGGACGATCGAAGCGGTCGCCAACGGCGACTTCGGAAGCGGCACGCAGGTCTTCAACCTGGCCGTGGACGGCGTGGGCTACGCCACCAGCGGCGGCTTCGTCGACGACATCATCCCGGAGTTGGAGAGGTACAAGGAAGCAATCGTGGGCGGCAGCATCGTCGTGCCCGAGACCACCGATCGGGGCGGCGGCGAGGACGTCACCGCGGCGCTGGTGTTCGACATCGGCGGACGCGGCGACCAGTCGTTCAACGACTCCGCCGCGGCCGGATTGGACCGGGCGGCTGACTTCCTCGGGATAAACCCGGGTGAGGCCTCCCCCAACCCCGACGGCTCCAATCGCGCCGAACTGCTGCAGCTATCTGCCGACGGCGCCGACTTGGTGATCGGCGTGGGCTTCCTGTTCGGCGAGTCCATCACCTCGGTGGCGGAAAACAACCCCGACACGTACTTCGGCATCATCGACAGCTTCCCCGCCGAGCTCCCCAATCTTGCCGGGCTGACCTTCGCCGAGCACGAGGGCTCGTTCCTCGTGGGCGCCGCGGCGGCGCTGAAGTCCAACACCGGCACGGTCGGCTTCATCGGCGGCGTGGACATCCCGATCATCCGGAAGTTCCACGCCGGCTTCGAGGCGGGCGTCTACGCGGTTGATCCGAACATCGAGATCATCGCCGCCTACGTGACGGAGCCTCCGGACTTCGACGGCTGGTCACAGCCTGCCGAGGGCAAGATCATCGGCCAGTCCATGTACGAGGCCGGCGCGGACGTCATCTACCACGCGGCCGGCGGCACCGGTGCGGGGCTGTTCGAGGCGGCCAAGGAGTTCAGCGAGGCCGGTGATTCCAAGGTTTGGGCCATCGGCGTGGACTCCGACCAGTACTGGACGTCCGCCGAAGCGGTGCGGCCCTACATCCTCTCCTCGATGCTGAAGCGGGTGGACGTGGCCGTCTACAACACCATCGAGGCAGTCGTGAACGGTACGTTCAGCGGCGGTCTCACGGTCTTCGACCTGTCGGTCAACGGGGTGGGCTACTCCATCTCCGGTGGCTTCATCAACGACATCATCCCGCAACTCGAGGAGTTCAAGCAGGCCATCATCCGCGGCGACATCGTCGTCCCGGAGGAGACCGGCTGATCAACCGACGCTCTTGTCATCGGTGCGGGCCCCGGGACTCTCCGGGGCCCGCACCGGTTAACTCCCGCCCGAGCGTTCCACGCGGGCTCATCGGCGGCGTGCCAAGCTAGGCGCCGAGCTTGTCCCAGGAGGTCGGTCGCAACGCCATGACGCCGGCTCTGTCGTTAGAGAACATCACGAAGCGCTTCCCCGGGGTGCTCGCCAACGATCGCGTCAACCTCACGGTGGCCGAGGGCGAGATCCACGCCATCTGCGGCGAGAACGGGGCCGGCAAGTCCACGCTCATGAACGTGCTGTACGGCATGCTTCCCGCGGATGAGGGACGCATCGTCGTCGGTGGCGACGAGGTGCACTTCCGCTCGCCCCGGGATGCCCTGGCCGCCGGGATCGGCATGGTGCACCAGCACTTCATGCTGGCCGACAACCTGACCGTGCTGGAGAACATCATCCTCGGCGCCGAACCGAAGGGGCGAGGGGGGCGCATCGACTTCACCGGCGCGCGCCGGCGCGTCACCGAACTCGGCGACGCCTACGGGCTGGACGTGCACCTCGACGAACCGGTCGAGAACCTCGGCGTCGGCGAACGCCAGCGCGTCGAGATCATCAAGGTGCTCTACCGGGGCGCCCGCATCTTGATCCTGGACGAGCCCACCTCGGTTCTCGTCCCCCACGAGGTGGAGGAGTTGTTCCGCAACATGCGGGACATGTGCGCCCGCGGCGAGACGATCGTCTTCATCGACCACAAGCTCGACGAGGTGCTGGAGATCGCCGACACGATCACCGTCCTGCGGGCGGGTAGGACGGTCGCCACGGTGAAGCCCGACGAGGTGTCGCCTAGCGACCTGGCGGAGTTGATGGTGGGTTCGGAACTCCCCACCCCCGAGACGCGGACGACCTCGGTGCAGGACACCGTCTCCCTGCAGGTGGAGGATCTCTCCGTTCTCGACGATGACGAGCGGGAGGTCGTCAAACAGATCAGCCTGGAGGTTCGCCGGGGCGAGATCGTGGGCGTGGCCGGCGTGGAGGGCAACGGCCAGATCGAGTTCGTGGAGGCCCTGTTGGGGATCCGAGAGCCGTCCCAGGGTCGCCTGCTCCTCGAGGGTGCCGAGATCAACGAGTGGTCGGTGCGTCAGCGGCGCGAGGCCGGTATCGGGTACATCCCCGAGGATCGTCACCGGCGAGGCCTGCTGCTGCCCGCACCGCTCTGGGAGAACGCCATGTGCGGGCATCAGGGCAAGGAGCCGTACTCGCGCAAGGGCTTCTGGCTGGCCCCCAAGGCTGCGCGTGAGCGGACCCGGGAACTCATCGCCGCCTTCGACGTGCGCACGCCGGGGCCCGACGTGGCGGCCCATGCGCTGTCCGGCGGCAACCAGCAGAAGCTGATCATCGGCCGGGAGATGATCATGACGCCCAACCTGCTGATCGCCGCGCACCCCACGCGGGGCATCGACGTGGGCGCCCAGGCCGCCGTCTGGGAGACGCTGCACCTGGCGCGCGAGCAGGGGCTGGCCGTGCTGCTGGTCTCGGCCGATCTGGATGAGTTGATCGGACTCTCGGACCGCCTGCTGGTGATCTTCCGCGGCCGGATCTCCGCCGCCCTGGACCCGGCGACCGTCACCCCCCGCGAGTTGGGGGCACATATGACCGGCGCGGCCACCGAGGCCGAGGAACCGCAGCACGCATGAGCCCTCGCGCCTCCCACCGGCTCCCGGCACACCGGCGCCTCACGCTGGCTCTGGCCGCTCCCGTGGCGGCACTGATCCTGTCGCTGGCGATCGCCTCGATCGCGCTCGTGCTCAGCGGCAGCAACCCGTTCCCGGCCTACGGGCGCATGTTCTCCTACGGGTTCGAGTTGGAGACCCTCGTCGACATGGTGAACCGGGCCACACCGCTGTACCTGTCGGCGGTGGCGGTGGCGATCGGCTTCCGCATGAATCTCTTCAACATCGGCGTGGAGGGTCAGTACATCCTGGCCTCCATCATCGCCGCGCAGGTGGCGGCCGAGTTGTCGCTGCCCGCGCCGCTGCACCTGACGGTCATCATCCTGGTGGGCATGGCCACCGGGTCGCTCTGGGCTGTCATTGCCGGGGTGCTGAAAGTCACCCGCGGCATCCATGAGGTCATCTCCACGATCATGCTGAACGCCGTCTCCATCAGCTTCGTGGTGGCGATGCTCTTCCGGCGCTGGGACGTTCCCGACGAGAGCCTCAACCAGGAGACTGCCGAGATCCCGGCCTCGGGTCGCATGCCCAACCTCAACGGTCTTGTCGAGACGTTCACGCGGGACATCGGCAAGGGCCGCTTCCTCTGGGGCTTCGTCATCGTGGCGATCATCATCGGGATCCTCTACTGGATCTACGTGTCACGGACCCGGCCCGGCTACGACCTGCGGGCGTCGGGCATCAACCCGCTCGCCGCCGAGGCCGCCGGCGTTTCGCCGAAGCGAACGATCATCGTGGCCATGGCGCTCAGCGGGGCGGTGGGAGGCCTGGTGGGGCTGCCGGAGGTGCTGGGACGCGACTACGCCTACGGGCTGCAGTTCACCCAGAACCTCGGCTTCGCCGGCATCGCCGTGGCGCTCCTGGGCCAGAACCATCCCGGTGGAATCGCCATCGGCGCTCTTGTGTTCGGGTTCCTGGACAGTGCCGCGCCGATCCTGGACGTGCACGGTGACGCCCCCCAGGAGATCGTCGAGATCATGAAGGGCATCATCATCTTCGCCGCGGTCATCACCTACGTCGTGGTGCAGCGGCGACGCCAGGCCGAGGAGGCACGCGCCGCCTCTCTGGCCATGGCATCGACCGAGCCGGACCCGCCCTCCGATGCGCCCGAGCCCGACGCGAGACCCGCGACATGACACTCCCCTCCGAGACCACCTCAGGCGACGACGCCCGCGAGCCCTCCTGGCAGCCGTTCGAGCGCTTCGCCGGGCGGCCGAGCTGGTACCCGCGGCCGACGGACACGCCTCGGGATCGGCAGTTCCAGCGGCGGCTGCGATTCGCCGTCATCGCGATCATCGGCGTGGCGCTCCTGGCGCTCACCGAGCAGTTCGCCCGACCGGCCACCGACCAACTCGCGCACAGCACCACGTGGTCGATCGCGCTCGCCTACGCGGTCCCGATCCTGATGCCGGCCATGGGGGGCATCTTCTCCGAGCGGGCCGGCGTGGTGAACATCGGCCTGGAGGGGATGCTCGTTCTGGGCACCTGGTTCGGCGCCTACGGTGCCCTGGAGTTCGGACCCTGGTGGGGCATGGTCATCGGCGCCGCCGGTGGGGCCCTCGGCGGCCTGCTGCACGCCATCGCAACGGTCAGCTTCGGCGTGGACCACATCATCTCCGGTGCGGCCATCCTGGTGATGGCGCCGGGAATCACGCGCTTCCTGTCCGACAAGATCTTCCAGGGGCGCCCCGGCGGGGGCATCACGCAGTCGCCGCGCGTCGAGGACGTCGACTCGTTCAGCATTCCCTTCCTCGCCGGCGGGGCCGGCACCGCCGATGCCCTCGGGCGCATCGAGAGCTGGGACTGGTTCTGGATCTCCGATGCCGCCGGCATTGCCCGCGGCTTCCTCTGGAACGTGTCGTGGTTGACGCTCATCGCCTACGCCACGGTGCCCATCTCGGTCTGGGTGCTGTGGCGCACCTCGTTCGGCCTGCGCCTGCGCAGCTGCGGCGAGCATCCCATCGCCGCCGACAGCCTGGGCGTGGACGTCTACCGCTACAAGTACTACGGCGTGGTGCTGTCGGGCGCCTTCGCCGGCTACGGCGGCGCCTTCCTGGTGATCGAGCTGACCGGCATCTACCGGGAGGGCCAGACCGCCGGCCGGGGCTTCATCGGCCTGGCCACCACCATCTTCGGCAACTGGCGACCCGTGGGCGCCGCCCTCGGCGGCCTGCTGTTCGGCTTCACCGACACGCTGCAGTTGCGAGACCGGCCCGCGGTGCACGGATTGCTGCTGATGGTGGTGCTGGCTCTCGGTCTCATGGCGCTGGTCTTCCTCGTCCGTCGCCGGTACCGGGCCGCGACCGGGCTGGCCATCGCAGCCGGTGGCTTCGCCGTCTGGCACTACGCCACCGAGACGGTGCCCAAGCAGTTCCCCCAGGCGCTGCCCTACATCACGGTGCTGCTGGTGCTGCTCTTCTACACCTCGAAGCTGCGCATGCCCGCCGCCGACGGCATGCGCTACCGACGGGGTCAACAGCAGTGACCGCGACGCCGTCGCCGGCGCGGTCTTGATGGAGTTGGCCATGCGTTGTCGACGGGGTCAACAGCAGTGAGCGCGACGCGCAACCGGGCGACGGCCGCCGAGGCGGACTGGGACGACCTGTTCAAGCGCGCCCGGGCCGTGGCCACCAACGCCTACTGCCCGTACTCCCGGTATCACGTGGGCGCTGCCGCGCTGGTGGACGACGGGCGGATCATCGTGGGCTGCAACGCCGAGAACGCCTCCTACGGGCTGGGGCTGTGTGCCGAGGTCTCGGTCGTGTGCGGGCTGCACACCACCGGAGGCGGGAGGCTGGTGGCAGTGGCGGTGGTCGGCGGCTACGACCTCGACGCCCTGCCGCCGGGCAAGCCCTGCGGACGCTGCCGGCAGGTCCTCTACGAGGTCGGCGGCCCCGAACTGGTGATCAACCGCGACGCCACGCTGGGCGACCTGCTGCCCGAGGCCTTCGGCCCCGAGGACCTATGAGCGGCTTCTCCCCGGTCGACCTCATCTGCGCCACGACGGAGCCCGTCGAGCCGGCGTTGGGCCTCGAGCGAGCCCGGTCCGACCACCTGTGAGCGACTTCTCGGTCGTCGACCTCATCTGCGCCAAGCGGGACGGGCGGGCGCTGGGGCCCGACGAGATGGCCTGGTTCATCGACGGCTACACGCACGGGCGCATCCCCGACGAGCAGGCCGCGGCGCTGCTGATGGCGATCTACTTCCAGGCCATGGAGCCCGACGAGCTGGCCACGTGGACCCAGGCCATGATCGAATCCGGCGAGCGCCTCGACCTCTCGGGCCTCGACCGTCCCACTGTGGACAAGCACTCCACCGGCGGCGTCGGCGACAAGGTGTCGCTGGTGCTGGCGCCGCTGATGGCGGCCTGCGGGGCGGCGGTGCCGCAGCTCTCGGGCCGGGGCCTGGGCCACACCGGGGGCACGCTGGACAAGCTGGAGGCCATCGCCGGCTGGCGGGCCTCTCTCTCCAACGCCGAGATCCTGGCGCAACTCGCCGATGTGGGTGCGGTGATTTGCGCCGCCGGGGCGGGCCTGGCACCCGCCGACCGGCGCATCTACGCCCTGCGCGACGTCACCGGCACGGTGCCCTCGATCCCGCTGATCGCCAGCTCCATCATGAGCAAGAAGATCGCCGAGGGCACCAGCACCCTGGTGCTGGACGTGAAGGTCGGCTCCGGCGCCTTCATGAAGACCCACGCTGTGGCGCGCGAGTTGGCCGAGGCGATGGTCACCCTCGGCGAGGCGCACGGCGTACACACCGCAGCACTGCTGACGGGGATGGACACCGTGCTCGGGCGCACCGCCGGCAACGGCCTGGAGGTGCGCGAGTCGGTCGAGACGCTCGCCGGGGGTGGGCCTGACGACCTGGTCGAGGTGACGCTTGCCCTCGCACGGGAGATGGCCGAGCTGGCGGGCCTGGACGCCGACCCCGCTGAGGTTCTGGCCTCGGGTGCGGCAATGGACGTCTGGCGTACCATGATCGCCGCCCAAGGGGGCGACCCCGACGCCGAACTGCCGTGGGCGCCGATCGTCGAGACGGTGGCCGCGCCGGCCGACGGTGTGCTGAGCCGACTCGACGCCTTGGCGGTGGGCATCGCCGCCTGGCGTCTCGGAGCAGGGCGCGCCCGCAAGGAGGATCCCGTGAGCCCCACCGCCGGTGTGGTGTGCCGGGCCGCCGAGGGCGACGTCGTGCGCGCCGGCGAGCCACTGCTGGAGTTGCACACCGACGACGAGTCGCTTCTGCCGGGCGCCCTGGCGGCCCTGGAGGGCGGGTTCGATGTCACCGCCGAAGCCGGCTCGCGGCGGTCCCTGGTGCTGGACCGCGTCACCGCCGGCGGGCGGGCGTGAACGCCGCAACTCCGTCCCTCGAGGAGATCCGGCGAGCCCCCAAGGCACTGTTGCACGATCACCTGGACGGCGGGCTCCGACCCGCCACCATCGTGGAGCTGGCGGCCGAGACGGGCTACGAGGGCCTGCCGACCCGCGACCCCGACGAGCTACGCCGCCGGATAACGCGGGCCGCCGCCGGTCGCGGTCTGGAGGCGTACCTGGAGACGTTCGTCCACACCGTGGGCGTCATGCAGACCCCCGACGCCATCGCCCGTGTGGCCGCGGAGTGCGCCGAGGACCTCGCCGGCGATGGCGTCGTGTTCGCCGAGGTGCGTTTCGCCCCCGAGTTGCACACCGGGCGGGGGCTCGGCATGGACGAAGTGGTGCGCAGCGTGCTGGAGGGCTTCGCCGCCGGCAGCCGGGGACGCAACATCCGCGTAGTGGGTCTTCTGTGCGCCATGCGCCACGCCGCGCACGCCACCGAGGTGGCCGAGTTGGCGGTGCGCCACCGCCACGACGGCATCGTCGGCTTCGACATCGCCGGCGCCGAGGCGGGCCACCCGCCCACCCGGCAAATCTCGGCCTTCCAGTACCTGCAGCGGGCCAACTTCCACTTCACGATCCACGCCGGGGAGGGATTCGGCCTGCCGTCGATCTGGGAGGCGGTGCAGTACTGCGGCACCGAGCGTCTCGGCCACGGCGTGCGCATCGTCGAGGACATCGAGGTCGACCCCGACGACCCCGAGGCGCCGCCGCGACTGGGACCACTGGCCGCCTACGTGCGGGACCGCCGCATCCCCCTGGAGTTGTGCCCGACCTCGAACGTTCACACCGCCCTGGCGCCCTCTATCGCCGAGCATCCCATCGACCTGCTGCGCCGGCTGCGCTTCCGGGTGACGATCAACACCGACAACCGGCTCATGAGCGACACGTCCCTCAGCAAGGAGGTGCATCTGTGCGCCGAGGCCTTCGGCTGGACGATGGCCGACCTGCGCTGGCTCACGATCAACGCCATGAAGAGCTCGTTCATCCCCTTCGACGAGCGGCTGGCGCTGATCGACGACGTCGTCAAGCCCGGCTACGCCGCCCTCGGTGCCGGCTGATGAAGGGGAACGGCACGCCTGAGCGGTCATTCCGGCGAGGGTCGGAATCCATCCGGCGGCCGTTGGGGCTGATGCAGGGGGACGGCATGCCTGAGCGGTCATTCCGGCGAGGGTCGGAATCCATCCGGCGGCCGTTGGGGTCGTGTTGCAAGAGGATGGACCGACGATCGGCCGAGCCCACGACGAACCGGAGGAGGGTGCCATGCGCCGATTCCTGATCGACACCGACACCGCCTCCGACGACGCCGTGGCGCTGATCATGGCGCTGCGCGCCCCCGACGTCACCGTCGAGGCGCTGACGATCGTGGCGGGGAACGTGCCGCTGGACCGCTGCATCCAGAACGCCCTGTACACCGCCGAGCTGTGCGGTTCGCCGGTACCGGTCCACGCCGGCCTGGCCCGGCCCATCTTCCGGGAGTTGATCTCGGCGGAGATCGTGCACGGGCAGGACGGGCTCGGTGACATCGGCCTGGACCTCAGCGGGCGCACCCCCGCCGACGGCCACGCCGTCGACGTCCTGGTGGAGACGATCTGCGGCTCTCCCGGCGAGATCACGCTGGTGACCCTGGGGCCGCTGTCCAACGTGGGTACGGCCCTGCTGCGCGAACCCGCACTGGCCGGGGCCGTGGCGCACTGCTACATCATGGGCGGTACCGGGCGGTTGCCCGGCAACGTCACGCCGGCGGCCGAGTACAACATCTACGCCGACCCCGAGGCCGCCCGCATCGTCTTCGAGTCGGGCATGCCGATCACCATGGTGGGCTGGGACGTGTCCTGGAGCTGCGCCTTCGTGGGACCCGACGGCGAGGCCCGGCTGCGGGCCATCGGCACCCCGTACTCCGACTTCACCTGCGACATCCAGCGCGCCCTGACCGAATTCGTGGGCAGGATGTCCGGCGTCGAGGGGTTCGACCTGCCCGACCCCCTGGCGATGGCGGTGGCGCTGGACCCCGACATCGCAGAGACCGCCGACTTCTACGTGGAGGTCGTCCCGGGCGACGGCCCGGCGCGTGGCCAGACCATCGTCGACCACATCGGCGTGACCGGGAAACCGGCGAACGCCTCGGTGGTGACCCACGTGGAGCCCGAGGCGTTCATGGCCTCGCTCTGCACGGCCCTCAGCTGATCGGCCCGCAGGAGCCACAAAGGTGCTCGGCTTCCTCGGCGACCTGCTGGAAGACGTGGTCGTGCACCGCCGAAGCGGTGTGCGCGCCGACACCGACACGCCGTGCCTCATCCTGCGACGCCGGGGCGGCAGCGCCGCGAACGCGGCGGTCGCGGCCGCCGGAGTGCTCGGTCCGGGCCGGGTGCGCTTCTTCGGGCAGGTCGGCGCCGACACTCTGGGCGATCGCCTGCTGGAGGAACTGGCCACCGGCGGCGTGGAGCCCTGCGTGCGCCGCGACGGACACTCCGGCACCGTCGTGGTCCTCACCGGCGCCGACGGCGAGCGCACCATGCTCACCGACCGGGGAGCCTGCGCCGAACTCGACGGCTTCGAGACGGCATGGCTGGAGGGTCTCGCCATCCTGGGTGTGGCCGGTTACTCGCTGCTGGAGGATCCCTCGGCCTCGGCGGCGCGGCGCATGATCGGCGCGGTCCGCGGTGCCGGCGGCACCGTGAGCGTGGATGCCTGTTCGGTGGGCGCCATCGCCGACGCCGGCGTCGCCGCCTTCAGAGAGACACTCACCGAGGTCGTTCCGGACGTGCTGCTGTGCGACGCCGGCGAAGCGCGCCTGCTGGAGTCCACCGGCGGCTACAGGCAACTCGCCGGACTGGTCATCGTCAAGGACGGTGCGCGCCCGACGCGCCTTTACGGCGCGGGATTCGACGGCGAGGCGATCGCGCCGCCGCACCTGGAGGAAGTGCCGGACACCACCGGCGCGGGGGACGCGTTCGCCGGCGGCCTGCTGGCAGCCCACCTGGAGGGCTGCACCTGGCGCGCGGCGACCGTGGCCGGCCAGGCAGTGGCCGCCGCCCATCTGAAGTCGCTGGCCGAACTCGGCGGCGCGATGCAGACTGCCGAGTGATGCCACCGACCACCCCTCGCGCCACCCCGGCCGCCCCCGCCGTCACCTCGACCGCCCGCGCCGTCACTCCGGCGAAGGCCGGAATCCACGCTCCCGCCGGATCACCCAAACCGCGACGAGTTGACCCCGGCGACCACCGGAATCAGGGAGGGTTGGCGTGATTTCCCCGCTGGTTCATCCCCGCGTGGCGGAGGCCCTGGCGGCCGGGCGGCCGGTGGTGGCGCTGGAGTCCACGGTGTACTCGCATCTTGGATTGCCGGCGGGCCGCAACGCCGAAGCCCTCGCGCGCTGCCTCGATGCCATTCAGTCCCAAGACGTCACGCCGGCGGTGACCGCGCTGGTTGACGGCGTCCCCCGGGTGGGCCTCGACGACGACGGCTACGCCGCGATCCTGGCGTGTGAGGAGAAGATGGCCGAACGCGATCTTCCGATGGCCATGGCGGCACGCTGGGCCGCCGGCGCCACCACCGTCTCCGGTTCACTGGCGCTGGCCCACGCCGCCGGCATCCGGATCTTCGCCACCGGGGGCATCGGGGGCGTGCACCGCAACAGCGCCGAGACCGGCGACGTGAGTTCCGACCTCGAGGCCCTGGCCCGCTACCCGGTGGCGACAGTGTGCGCCGGCGCCAAGGCGTTCCTGGACCTGCCGCAGACGCTTGAACGCCTCGAGACCCTCGGCGTTCCCGTCGTCGGCTTCGGCTGCGACGAGCTGCCGGCCTTCTGGAGCCTCAGCAGCGGCCTCGAGTTGCCCTTCCGCGTGGACTCCCCCGCCGAGGCGGCCGCCGTCGTTGCGGCCATGGGCCGGACCGGGGTGCTCTTCACGGTGCCTCCCCCCGCTGCCACCGCAGTGGAGAACGCCGTCATCGACGCCGCCATCTCCGAGTCTCTCGCCCGCGCCGAGGCCGCCGGCATCTCCGGCGGGGAGGTGACGCCCTACGTGCTGGACGCCATCGACGAGGCCACGGGGGGACGCTCGGTGGACGCCAACGTGGAACTGGTCGTCAACAACGCCCGCTGCGCCGCAGCCATCGCCCGCGCCGCAGCCGAAGCTCCGGGTTAGGCCGCTCGTCCCGCCAATCCGAGCCCGACCCTGTCAATCCGGCGAAGGCCGGAATCCGGACCGCGGCGCTAGGGCCCAGCGACAGCTGCCCGCCCGCTCACTGCGTCGTCACGATCCCACCGCCGGGGCGCTCGATGTGGACCTGCACGTGCGTGCCCGCCTCGTCGATCCATCCCTGGGTGGCCGCCCACGCCATCATGGCGTCGAATCGCTCGTCCCAGGCCCGCTCCCGGTCCGCCGGAGCCAGGCGCCGCACCGCCTCGATCGACCACCACAGGTGATGGGTCGGCCCCAGGCGGGCTTCGGGGCCGAGCACGCGCAGCACGTCGTGGCGGTCCCCGTCGGCCTCGATGTGGAACCGTTTGAAATCATCTGGCTCGGTGAGGCGCCGTCTCCCGGTCGCCAGGTTCAACTCAAGGTGCATCCCCGACTCCTCCCGTTGCTGAGAAACCCGGCGACAAGTCTGCTCGCGCCGGTGGCACAGTTTGGCAAGCCGCTACGCTGTCGCCGTCGCCGGAAAGGCAGCGGTGCGTGACGGCGACAGGAAGCGTTCAACGCGGAGCGTCCGGCAAGGGACTCGGTTACCACCGAACCACACTGGGCATCCAGGAGGTACGCAATGAAACTGATCACGGCAGTGATCAAGCCCCACCACGTGGACATCGTGAAGGCGGCGCTCAACACCGTCGGTATCCATGGCATGACCGTCTCGGAGGCGCAGGGCTACGGGCGCCAGGGCGGTCACACCGAGACGTACCGGGGCACCGAGTATCAGATCTCCTTCACCCCGAAGTCGCGCATGGACATCGTGGTGGACGACAAGGACCTCGACGCCACCGTGAAGGCCATCGTGGAGGCGGCGCGCACCGGCAAGATCGGCGACGGCAAGATCTGGGTGACCGAAGTGGACCGGATCGTGCGGATCCGCACGGGCGAGGAAGGCACCGACGCCGTCTAGCGGTTGTACGCCAACCGCAGCCCCGGCCGGGGCCACTCGTACGCCAGCAGCAGCCCCTCGGCAGCCTCGGTCACAAAGGCGGTGCGCAGGTCCTCGCCTCCCCAGCAGACGTTCGTGGCCAGCGGTCCGGGCACCGGAACGTAGCTGATCTCGCCGTCGCGGCGCACCACGCACAGTCCCTCGCCGAGGGCTGCCACGACGACGGTGCCGTCGGCCTCCACCGCCAGGGAGTCGAAGTGCCCGAGCGTGTTGGCGAGGCATCGCTTGCTGCGGTGGTCGACCCGCCCGGGGCCGGTGATGTCCCAGGCCCACAGCCGCCCGGTGGGCGTCTCGGCGACGTACAGCACCGCACCGTCGGGCGACAGGCCGATGCCGTTGGGCCCCATGAGCGGGAAGATCGCCCGGCGGGCGAACGAGCCGTCGGTCGTGGCATAGAAGACGCCCACCCGATCCTCATCATGCGCGCGCACCTTGCCGTGGTCGGTGAACCACATCCCGCCGGAGGCGTCGAAGACCAGATCGTTCGGGCCGCACAGGCGCCATCGGCCACAGGCGGTGTAGACCACGCTCACCTCGCCGGTGTCGAGGTCCAGGCGGTCGATACTGCCGGTGATGTACTCGGGGCTCTGACCCGCCCCGGTGCCCGGCGCCGCGGGGAGCCACACGCCGCGCTTGTCGTACCAGGCGAATCCGCCGTTGTTGGCCACGTAGGCCGCTCCGTCGGGACCGATGGCGAGGCCGTTGGGGCCCGCTGTCGTGACCCTGTCCCACTCGCCCACCGTCTCGCGAGCGCCGTCGGGGGTGATCCTCGTGACCCGCGGCCCGCGTACTTCCACCACGAGCACCGAGCCGTCGGCCAGCGCCACAGGCCCCTCGGGGAAGGCCAGACCCTCCGCCACGACCCGGTAAGGCAGGTCCACGACGGCTCCTGCCGTTCCCTTCGCCTCGAACCCGGTTGTCGCCATGCCACCGCCTCCTCGCTGGGTCTCGGGTGGGTCGTACATCACGCCGCGCACCCGCCGGCACACGAGGCTAACGGGCGGCCGGTCCTCGCCCGCCGGGTTGCGTGGCGAGCGCCGGGTCCGGTGTTACTGTCCGAGCCGTGCCCAGAGTCGTCGGTGCCGGCACCCTGCAGCCGCTGCCGCCGGTTGGTCGGCGCTTCAGCGACACCCGGCGGGTGCGGCTCGACGAGGCCGGCCCCGATGGCCTGCTACGCCTCGACGCCTTGGCCTGTCACCTGCAGGACGTGGCCACCGACGACTACCTCGACGCCGGATTCGGCGACGATCGCTCGTGGGTGCTGCGGCGGCTGCTGGTGGCGGTCCGCTCCCCCGCCGCCTTCGACGAGACGCTGACGCTGACGACCTGGTGTTCGGGCCTCGGCGGCCGCTGGGCGGAGCGCGCCACGCAGCTGCGCGGCGCCCGCGGGGCTCGCATCGATGCGGCGGCGCTCTGGGTGCACGTCGATCCCGCCACGGGCGTACCGCGCCGCCTCACGCCGGAGTTCGAGGCCGTCTTCGGGCCCTCGGCCACGGGCCGGCGGGTCGGCGCCACGCTCCTGCACCCGCCGGTTCCCACGGCGGCTGGGGCGCCCCATTGGGTACCGCGGTGGTGTGATCTGGACGTCCTGGGACACGTGAACAACGCGGCATACTGGACGGCAATGCTGGAAGCCGTCGCCACCCGGGGCCTGCGTGCTCCCTATCGCGCCGGGATCGAGCACCGTGCCCCGGTGAGCGCCGGGCAGGTCCTGGACACGCCGGTGACCGTCTCCGCCGATGGGTCGGTGAGGATGTGGTTCGTGAACGCGGACGAACTGTGCGCCTCGGCCCTGGTGGGACCCGAGCCGTGCTCCGGCAGCGACAACAGCGGGGACGGACGGCCGTGAGGTGGCGCCCCACCGTCGCCGCGCTCGCTGTTCTGGCCGTCGTCGGCACGCTGGCCGTGGCGATGAGTTCGGCATCCTCGCCGAGCCTCAGCGCCTCGGTGGACGACCCGACGCTCGCCGCCGGCGGCGAGCCGTCCCCTGACCCCACGGCGCCCCCGCCGGCCGTCGCACCCGTCGAGCCCGGGCCGGTCGACGGGCCCGACGCCGGCACCGTCGTACCGGAGGAGGATCGTGCGGAGGCGCTTCCACCTCCCGGAGAGCCCGTCGAGGAGGATCCATCGAACGAACCGGAGCCCGCTGAGGGGGATCCGATCGATTCCACCGACGGGGGTGGGGATTCGGCACCGCCGAACAGCCGGGTGCCGGATCCTGCGGGACCGACGGACTACACCGCGATCCCGACGATCTGCCCGGATCCCGCGGATTCGTTCTTCAACATCTACACCGTGGGCGAGGACTGCTACTTCCTGCTGATCAGGGGCGAGGAGCCCGAGGAACTCACCGCCGAGGAACTCACCGCCGAGGAACGCGAACTGCTAGGGGCGGTTCCTTTCGTGGCGGGATACACCGCCGAGCCCCTCGGGGGACCGGCCCGAACGATCCGCTGGGGACCCGCCGGCGAGGCGGGTGCGCCGCGGTTCTATCTGACCTTCGACGACGGGCCGAACACCCGCTGGACGCGGCCGACCCTCGACCTGCTCGACCGGTACGGGGCGCGCGCCACTTTCTTCCCCGTGGGGGCGCACGCCGAGTTGAACTTCCACCTGATCGAGGAGATCGTCGCCCGCGGGCACACCATCGGCAGCCACCTGTGGTCTCACGAGAGGGCGACGCTCACCAGCGAGGAGCTGTTCCGCCGGGAACTGCGCGCCAGCGCCGAACTGTTCGGCGAACTCGGCACGAATTGCCTGCGCACCCCGTTCGGCGTCGTCAACGACGAGATCCTCGAATGGGCCGGCGACGAGGGGTTCGAGGTTGTGCTCTGGGGTGAACCGGACCCGCGAGACTGGGAATTCCCGGGGATCGAGGAACTCACCCGGAAGATGCTCGAAATGCAGAACGGCTCGATCCTGATTCTGCACGAGCACACCGGCGCCGACACCCTGGAGGCCCTGGACGCCGTGCTGGAAGCCCTTGACGCCAGAGGCTGGAGCTTCGACGAACCCATCTGCCCGCTGCAGTTCTGAACCGCCGGTCTCGACCACCCGCCAACACGGCAGAGACCTCAACCCGTCATTCGGAACCCCGCCCGTCATTCCGGCGACGGCCGGAATCCAGTGCGGCGGCACGGTGTCCGATCGCCACCCCCCGATCGTGGCACAGCACCCGCGGGGGCATATGCTGGACGCCCCTGTTGACCGTAGCTCAGTTGGTTAGAGCGCCGGGTTGTGGTCCCGGAGGTCGGGGGTTCAAATCCCCTCGGTCAACCGCCACCGGACCCGGCCCCGGCCGGGTGAGCGGCACGCCCCTCTAGCTCAATTGGCAGAGCAACGGACTCTTAATCCGCAGGTTCTGGGTTCAAGTCCCAGGGGGGGTACT